>Ga0187808_10000211_pt1 | contig 15845 bp, 13 predicted proteins | sample NC_wetland_sal_i_5_FD_132427 | JGI IMG/M metagenome (GOLD analysis project Ga0187808, IMG submission 132427) | Wetland sediment microbial communities from Neuse River Estuary, North Carolina, USA - ASW_3 | ecosystem: Environmental > Aquatic > Freshwater > Wetlands > Sediment | place: USA: North...
CGCGCAGTGCCGCGCGATCCCTCGGGGAAACCCTACATCCTTGATCCCGGCGGGCGTGTCAGGCTGAATCCGCGCAGCTCGGTGGACTTGGGTTTGTTACAGTAGTGCTAGTGGCTAGTACCCAGAGGGGTTACGAGCTAACGCTCTGTGGTTAATGCTAGGGGGTGAGAGTTCGCAATCGCAGGTCGACATGGCCTCTGCCCTTGACCACCAGGCACTAGCCACTAGGCACTAGCCACTACAGGAGTACCAATTGGAGCAGGTCCGTTTCATTTTCTGGGAGCTATTGAAAATCCTCGGCCTGGCATTTACCAGCCTGCTGGCGGTCAAAGGAGTGGCGAGCCTGAAGGCTACAGAAGAGAATAGCGTGGCGAACAGGTTGGCTCGCGCCAAGCCGTGGTTGTACGCCGTCGTTCTAGCTCTGGTGGTTTTCGGCGCCTGGAACTTAGGTTACGATATCGCTGCCGAAGTATACTATTGGGCTAGTTTGAGCGATGCTCAGAACTCCAGGCCGGCCAAGGGTTACCTCAACTCGCTTCAGGCGGTCGTGCTGCGTCCGGGAATTCCACGTTATTGGCAAGCCCTGGAGTCCGCCAAATTCAGTTTGGGCCAGTGGGCCTCCGTAGTGGACGACAAGCCCGCCATGCAGCGGGTCGTGGGCCGGGAATTGGACGAGGTGGACTCGTATCGCGTCGCCGCGTGCCTGTTCTTCCTGGGAAGATATGATGAGGCGCTGCGCATCACCGAGCGCCTTGTCGCCCAAAATGCCTTTTATCTGCCGCCTTACATTCTCCAGGGCCACGTCTTGACTGCCCAACGCAAGTTTAGCCAAGCGCAACAGGCCTTCCAGTCTGCGCTCAGAGTTCTTCCCACAGACCAAGTGGCAGTGGAAGGCTTGGCGCACGCCTACTTCCTGGAAGGGAAACGCCAACAGGCTCTCAAGGTCCTCGAGGATACATCCAAGTTCCCCTTTTCCAGCGAGGCACAAAAAAGGTTTGAAGCGCTGAAAGGCCTGTATGGGCAGTAACCACCGGCTGATTATTCGCTGCCGTCTGGAAGACTTGGTGGCGCTCTCCTTTTTCGTGCTCAACCTGCTTCTCCAAGTCATCTTTCGCGGGGCAGGGCAGGTCACCCTTAGTCCGGCTGACGTTCTCATTATCATTCCTGCCATGACTCTGCTTCTGGCGAAAGAGTTGGTCCATTATTTCGTAGTCGGTAAGAAGGAAACTTCCTCTATCTCCGCTGACCCGCGAACTTTTGTACGGCCCTATTGGGAAATCGTCAGAGACTGGTTCCCGTTCCTGGCCATCCTGTTCATGTACTACTCGCTATGGGGCGACGCGACGCATCTCCTGGTGCGGCACGACCGCGACGCGGAATTGATTACTTTGGATCAGCGACTGTTTGGTCTCCAGGCAAGCGTAGCCATTCAGCGTTTCATTACCCCGGCGCGGACCGCCTGGATGGAGTTTTGTTACTTCTATCACGTCCTGAACATTCCCCTGGTCGGCTGCTTTGTTTATCTGTGCCGCCCCCGCGAGCGCTTCCGGGAAATGATGAGCGGCCTTATGGTGGTCACGTTCTTGGGACTGCTGGGGTACCTTCTGGTTCCAGCGGTTGGCCCAATGTATACCCTGCACGACGTCTACACCGTCCCACTCAGCCAGCCGATTTCCATCTTCAACCAGCAACTCGAGTTCATGGATCTGGCTCGCATCCATCGCGACGTTTTCCCGAGCATGCACGTGGCTATTTCCTTTCTAGTGTGGCTGTATGCCTTGCGCAACTCGCGACCCCTTTTCTGGGTGTTATCTCCGCTTATTCTGAGCCTTTGGGTCTCGACCATCTATCTCCGTTACCACTACCTCATTGATGTCGTGGCGGGGTTGTTGTTGGCTCCCGCCAGCTTCCTGCTTGCTAACTGGCTGTTTGCGCGCTTTGGCAACCTGGCAGTGCCCGTCCCCATTCCGGCGTCATGGGCCGACGGATTAAAGGAAGTCATCGGCAGGGGGAAGACCTCTGAACCGCCTGGCAAGGTCGAGGAACGACCATGAGCGCAGATCGGTTCCCCTCGTGGGCTGAGGAGGAGTTAGAACTAGAGGATGTCTTGCTGCGGCGCTTCCACCAGCCGGAGCCCCGCACCGTCTGGTGCGGGGCGGAGCGGGACGGGTGAGGGGTCATTTGCTGAATTTGGAATCATCCGAGGAATTTCATTCTCCAAAGGAGGCGATTGTGTCTGCAGCTTCGGCATCGCCGGAGAACGGCCCCGCCACAGCGGCAGCCCGCGGCCTCAGCCGATTGGCGACTCAGGAATTGCTCGCAGTTCTCGTTCTCATCGCTGCCTTGCCCTACCTGAACACGCTCTGGAACGGCTTTGTTCAAGACGATAACCGTCAGATCCTGTCCAATCCCTACCTACGCAGCTTTTCCCACCTGCATGAAATCTTTGCAACGAATGTATGGTCGTACGTCGGCGCGCAAGGCATGACCAATTACTACCGCCCGCTGATGACATTGGGGTACCTCCTTTGTTACCAGCTCCTTGGACCCTTGGCCTACGGATTCCATTTGGCCAATGTGGTCTTGAATGCCGCCGTGGTCTGCCTCGTATTCCTCATCACCGATCGGATTTTCCGGAACCGATCGTTGGGCTTTGTGGCGGCGGTCATCTTCGCCTTGCATCCGATCCATAGCGAGTCCGTTGACTGGATCGCCGCCGTGACGGACCTCCAACTCACGTTGTTCTACTTGCTTACTTTCTGGTTCTTCCTGCGGGTTGGAAACCCACTTGCCCACCGTGCCTTAGTCCCCTCCCCCAAAAGAGGGGGGCCCGAGAAAGCCCCCTCCTCCGCGACGTTGCGAACTGGAGATGCTCCCTCGTCTCTGAGCAGTCGCCCCTGTCCGTCCGCTGACGGGCACCCAGAAACCATGAAAACAACCCCTCACCCCGACTCCCCTCCCCCTCTTCCCTCTCCCCAGGGGAGAGGGAAGAGGGTAAGGGGTGAAAGGGTGAGGGGTCTTGGCTCGGATTTTCAGAGCAGGGGATTAAGGTGTGGTGCAACAAAACTGGGCATGGCTCTGAGTTTCGCGCTTGCGCTTTTGGCCAAAGAACCGGCAGCCACGTTGCCTTTTCTCGCAACCTTTTATGAGCATTTTCTGCGTGACGACCGGGCGCAGACGACTCTGACGCAGAAGGTTTCACGATATTTGAACTTATGGCTGGTCGACATCGCCTACTTGTTGTTTAGAATCCGAATCTTCGGCGGGCTAGCACCGGTGTTGCAGTTGCCACAGATCAGCCGGCGGGAGGCCTTCTACTCCTCATTCGCGTTGGTCGCACAATACGTTTGGAAACTCCTCTGGCCGGTCAATCTCTGTGGCTTCTACACATTCCACAAGAGTCTTACGATCTCTGACCCTCGAGCGATCGCGGGCGTCCTCGTTCTTGGGCTGTCCCTGGGCGCGTTCGCTTATTCTTGGAAAAGAGAGCGCCTTGTCGCGTTCGGCTTGTTGTGGTTTTTCCTGAATCTCGCGCCCGTCCTCAATGCGCGCTGGCTGGGCGCGAACGTTTTTACGGAGCGCTACCTTTATCTTCCTTCTTTGGGTTTCTGCTGGATCGCGGCCTGGGGAGTACGGCAACTGTGGATAATGCTGATCAAACATTCCGCCGCTCGCAAGTTCTACGCCGCGGGACTGGCCATGGTAGCCATCCTTTGCGTGCTAAGAATTGTTACGCGCAACCGCATTTGGCATGATGACGCGACGTTTTACCGAAACACTTTAGCCGCGCAACCGGATGCTCTCGCTCTGCGCATCAACTTGGGCGCGGTCTACTGGAATTCGGGCAATCCGGATCAAGCCGAGGCGGAGTGGCGCGAGGCGCTGCGCCGAGCCCCCAATCACTGGTTGGTTCTGAACAACCTGGGACTGGTCTCTGCCCGGAAAAAGCGCTACGACGAGGCCATCGAGGATTTTCAGCACTCCATACGGCTTCGCCCAAACTATGCCGATTCACACATGAACCTGGGGCGAACCTATGCTGAAACTGGGGCCATGGAAAAGGCAGAAGCGCAATTGAAGGCGGCGGTGGCGCTGGCTCCACTCTACGTTCAGGCCAGGAACGAGTTGGCAAGGTTTTATCTGGACGACGGAAGCTTAGTGGAAGCTGAACAGCAATTTCGCAGCTCCGTTTCGAGTGGCGGCACAGTCCAGGCTTGGAATTCGTTAGGTGAAATCTACAGCCACTGGAATCGCTGGCAAGACGCCGAACACGCCTTCCGGCAGGCGCTCGCTTTGGATGCCTTTGACAGTCGCGCACACTTTGGGCTGGGATCTGCCTTGGAAGCGGAAGGGCGGACCAACGAGGCGCTCCAAGAGTATGCGGCAGGCCTGCAGACGGATCCAAGGAATACGGTGGCCCTTGAATCCGTAAAGCGTTTGAAGAACTCTTTGCAGCCGCGGAGCGGCGGCAGAAAGTAGCCCCGCGTAGGGGTTTGCTCCGAAAACCCCTGCCAAGACCCCTCACCCTCTCACGCCTTCCCCTCTTCCCTATCCCCAGGGGAGAGGGGGAGGGGAGTTGAGGTGAGGGGGCATTTTCATGTTTCGGGGTGACGCGAAACGACATGAGCGACTGTCTGAAAACTCGATTAGGCTGTCGTTCCGAGGAGTCCTGCACCCGCGGGACCAAGGTTTTTGCGCTTTGTTCCATTAGCATGCGCGGCGGAGCCGCTGGGCGCACAAGACTATAATAATGGCTGAGATGCACGATCTGAAAAGTCGAAACTTGAGGCAGAGGAAGATGCCAGGGAACCGGAGAACTCGCGGTTTCATATTCACGCCGGCGCGTCTCGCGTGCCTCCTCGTAATGTTTTTTGCTGGCTGCATAGGTCTCGATGCCAGTCCAAGCGCGGACTCCCTCGACGAGTTCGTGCATCAATTCGAGTCAAGCTATCATGCGGTCCAGACCATACGCGCGGATTTTACGCAGACTTACGTTACCGAGGGCAGGACGCAGACTGAGTCCGGGGTCGTTTACTTCGCTCGTGGTGGCTTGATGCGCTGGGATTACGAGCGGCCTCAATCGAAACTCTTCCTTTCCAATGGCAAGACGCTGCTGCTTTACATCCCAGAGGAGAAGCAACTCACCCGCTCCTCCCTCAAAGCCAGCGATGACATTCGAGTCCCCTTTCGCCTCTTGCTTTCAAGGCTTGAGTTGCGGCGAGTCTTTTCGCGGCTCGAGTTGGCGCCCGGCGCCCTCGAGCACCAGCCTGCGGACCGCGTCCTGCGCGGATACCCCAAGAAGGCGTTCCAAGAGGATTATCAACAGGTGCTAATGGTGATAAGCCCCCAGTTTGATATCCGGCGCCTCCTGGTGACCCTTCCCGACCGGAGCACTATGGAGTTTGACTTTGACCACATCGAGCGGGACGTCCCGCTTAGCCGCTCTCTTTTCCGATTCACGCCCCCGCCTGGAACCGAAGTGATTGACCAGCAATGATTCCTGATCTTTGTTCACAGATATCCGCGACCAAGTAGATTTTTCACTGGGATAAAAGAAAATACACTTCAAAAGCTCTCCCGCCTCATGGTAACCACTTATCTTACCGGCAGATAAGGGAGTTTGACACTTTGGTCATCAAGCTGCTCTTCCCATGACGTTGAGATAACCGCAAAGGAAGTTAAACGGAGGCAAAACCCATGGACATGCAACGCTATAGACAGATTGCAGCCGCAGGTGTGACGTTTTGCTTGGTATTCCTGAGCGCCGGATGCGCAACCAAGAAATATGTCCAGACTTACACCCAGAGCAACATCAAGCCGCTGGAAGTGAAACTCGACAACACCAACAAGCAAGTAGCTGAAAACGGCGCGAGAATTACCGACCTGGACCGCAAAACAGAGAGGGGAATATCTCAGGCTCAATCCTCTGCGGATGCTGCCAACCAACTCGCGAGCAAAGCTCAGCAGTCCGCACAGGGTGCTCAGGGACTCGCCCAACAGGGAATCGCGGATGCTGCCGCGGCGAAACAGGAAGTCGAAAACGCGGACAATTTCCAATCCGTCAAGAAATCGACCATCCTGTTTGGATTTAACAAGAGCAAGTTGACTCCGGAAGACACAGAGACTTTGGATAGTCTCGCACAAGCGGCGACTGGCATGAAGCACTTCGTTATCGAAATAAAGGGATTCACGGATAGCGTTGGATCAAAACAGTATAACCTGCAGCTTAGCCACAGACGGGCGGATGCTGTGGTGCGGTATCTCACTTCGGAAAAGCAGATACCGCTGGTCCGAGTCTATGTTGCCGGCTACGGTGAGGACGACCCTGCTGCTCCCAACAACACACGCAGCGGCCGAGAGCAGAATCGTCGCGTGGATGTGAGTATTTTGGCTCCGCAGCCGTCTGGGGCAGCCGCGGCAGGGGCTCAACCCGGCCCACCAACGCAGGAGTCGACATCCACTACATCCACCCCTCAACAATAGAGGTGGGGCTTTCAATCAGGCGATTAAGATATTCGGCCGATGCCAGATGGCCTGGACAAACAACTGGCAGGGTGAATTTTTTTCCTCCCAGCATGCTGAAAGACGCTTGAATTCTGTCATTCTGTGCGAAGCGAAGAATCTCAGCAGTCTGCAAACCAACTGAACTGCAGAGATCCTTCCTTCGTTTCACTCGGGACCGCCTGCGGCGCCTCAGGATGACACTCGTCTTTCAGCATCCTGTTTTCAGCACGTGGCTTCGAATGGCTGCGGCAACGCCATCTTCGTCGTTGGGGAGAGTCAGAGTCCACTCAGGCCGGCGCAGCTCGGGGCAGTGATTTCCCATCAGGATAGGCAGCCCCGCGTACTGAAGCATCTCGAGGTCGTTAAAGTTATCTCCCACCGCCATTATCTCTCCAGGTTCGATTCCGCAATGCTCAGCCCAAATCTTCAACGCGCGTCCTTTTGAGCAGCCTTGGTTCAGGACATCGAGAATGGAAATGTTCGTGGTCAGATACTTGGTCCAGGTGACGTGAATGCTGGGCCGGATGGGGGCCTTTTCCAATATCGCCTCCGCCGGCTCGATGCGCGCCGGAGGTCCTCCGATCATCACTTGGATGGGGTCGGTCTCCAGCGCCGCCTCCAGGTCCGGGACGAGCCGCAGGCAATGGGGGCTGTTTTGGGTATACCAACCCAACGGCCCGTCACCGGCGGCGTTGTCCTGCATGGTGACTTGGCCATAGCCGGGCGTGTTGAATATGGCCACGGAGTAAGGACGATATTCGCGCACCGCTTCAAACACCTGTTGTGCCACTTGCCGAGGAAGAAAATCCCGGTGCAGAACCTCGCCCGAAGAGTTGGAGATGAGGGCGCCGTTAGAGGTTATCAGATTGACCAGGCAGGGAATCTGGCTGACCAGTGGCAGGGCGGAATGAAACCTGCGTCCCGTGACGATGACCACCTGGACGCCGCCTTCGACCGCCTGGAGAATTGCCTGGCGGTTGCCTTCCGAAATCTCTCGACGGCTGTTCAGCAGAGTGCCGTCAAGGTCAATGGCTACGAGGCGAATCGGCATGTAAAAGGAATTCTAACACTCCAGTCATTCCCACGAAAGCGGGAATCAGAATCGAGGCAGGGTGCCGCCAAGGTCAGCGGCAGCGAGGTGAATCGACATACTGACTAGCGACGCTTCTTGGAGTCAAGAGTCGGCATTCACCAATCGCAAATCACAAATCACCAATAATTGACCGGATGGCCGCTGCTTGTTAGACTTCCTACTTGATGTCCCTGGTCACCCACCTCGAATGCGCACGCTGCGGAAAGCAGCATGAGCCCGCCCGCGCTTACAACCTCTGTGTTTGCGGCGCGCCCCTGTTGGTGCGCTACGACCTTCGCCGCGCCGCGGAGACATTGGTCCTCAATCGAATGGCCTCGCGCCAACCCACGCTGTGGCGTTATCGGGAAGTTCTTCCGATAACGCGAGATTCTTCCATCTTGTGTTTGGGTGAAGGATTCACACCGTTGATCCATGCCCGGCGTTTGGGCAAGCGGCTGGGACTGCCCAATTTGTATTTGAAGGACGAATCTCAGAACCCCACCGGCTCTTTCAAGGCACGTGGGTTGGCTGTGGCCGCCAGCATGGCCAACGAGTTGGGCATTCGGAAGCTGGCAATGCCGTCGGCGGGAAATGCCGGCGGGGCGCTGGCAGCGTACGCCGCTCAAGGCGGAATGGAAGCCGCGATTTTCATGCCTAAGGAGACGCCCACGGCGAACCGGCAGGAGTGCGTCTTACTTGGGGCGAAGGTCGTGCTCGTCTCCGGCAGCATCAAGGACTGCGGTCGAGAAATGAGGGAGCAATTGAAGGGCGGCGAGTGGTTTGATGTTTCCACTCTCCGCGAACCTTACCGGCTGGAAGGGAAGAAGACCATGGCCTATGAAGTCATCGAGCAGCTTGGCGGGCGAGTCCCCCAGGCCATGATCTATCCCACGGGGGGTGGGACAGGGCTGGTCGGGATGTGGAAAGCATTTGAAGAGATGGAGGAACTTGGCTGGACCAGCGGGACCAGGCCGCGCATGTTCTCCGTGCAGGCTCAGGGCTGCGCTCCCATCGTTCGGGCTTTCGCTCAGGGTTGCGACCGGGCCGAAGAGTGGGAGAACCCGCAAACCATTGCCTCCGGTCTTCGCGTTCCCTCGGCAATCGGCGACTTCATGATGTTGCAGGCGTTGCGCGGAAGCCGCGGTGCGGCTCTGGCCGTATCGGATTCTGACATGCTTTCGGCTATGCGCGAACTTGCGGAGACCGAGGGTTTGCTTACCTCGCCGGAAGGTGGGGCAACTTTGGCGGCACTCAAGAAACTATTAGGTGACGGTTTTCTGGCCGGTCATGAGTGCATCGTCTTATTTCTCACTGCCAGCGGGTATAAATATCAAGAAGTACTTGAAAAATTGACGCCAGGCTCTGCCTAGTTCCCTGAGGCAGAAGCGCGCAAGCGAAGTCAGCCCGCAAACCGGGCGGCATAATATGGCCCGCGGCGCATGAAGTTGTGAAAGAATCAGGATGTAGGGGCGGCCCTTGTGGCCGCCCGAAGCCGGGACACGTTGTTGGAACGGCGGCCGTGGCCACCGGTGGCCTTTTCGGCGCCACGAAACGGTGAAGAAATCAAAACAGCTCTTCCCGCGAAGCGGGACATAGGCGCCGAAAAGAGCTGATGCGAGACCATTTTATTTCTTTGCGACCTTTGCGTACTTTGCGTCTTGGCGTGAACCCGGTCTGTCCGTCAACGGATTAATTCGCAGGTTCGACACAGTCTTTCAATCACATGCCAAAAACAGAGCGACTCTACTACACCGATTGTTATTTGCGCGAATTTGAGGCGCGGGTTCTGCGTTCCGAGCCGGCCGCAAACGGTTTCAAAGTTTACCTCGACCGCACGGCCTTCTATCCTGCCTCGGGAGGGCAGCCGACGGATTTGGGGACCCTGGCAGGCCTCGAGGTCCTCGAAGCTGTTGACGAAGGAGAGGAAATCGCGCACCTGCTCCGGCAAGCCCCAGAGGGAGAAAGCGTGACGGGAAAAATCGCTTGGCCAAGGCGCTTTGATCATATGCAGCAACACACCGGGCAGCACATCTTATCCGCAGCCTTCGAAAAAGTCGGGGATTACAAGACTGTCTCGTTTCACTTGGGGGAGGAAAGTTCAAGCATCGATCTCGATTCTGACCGCCTCGGCTCGAAGCAGTTCGAGGAAGCCGAAGATGCCGCTAACCAAGTCCTCTTCGAGGATCGTCCTGTGCGGATTTCTTTTCAGCCGGCAGAAGAGGCAGGCCGCATGGATTTGCGCAAGCCGACCTCGCGCGAGGGGGACATTCGGTTGATCGAGGTGGAGGGATTCGATCTCTCCGCGTGCGGAGGGACTCACGTCAACCGCACAGGAGCCGTCGGCTTGATACTGGTACGCAAGGTGGAGCGCATGAAGGGCTCGACCCGCGTGGAGTTCCTGTGCGGCGGGCGCGCCCTCCGCCAGGCGCGGAGGGATTTTAAAGTTTTAAGCGAAGCCGCGCTGCTGTTTTCCGCCGCCCCAGAGACGCTTCCAGAACTCATCGCGAAACAGAACCAGGAACTGCGCGAAGAGGCTCGGGGAAGGGAAAAGCTGCTCGAGCGGCTGGCCGAGTTTCAAGCCAGAGAACTGTGGCAAGCTGCTCCCGTCGTCGGAGGGCGGCGCGTCGTTCGCCAAGTCTTTCCGGCAGAGGAAGCCCCCCAAGTCAAAATGCTTGCGCATGCTTTGGCGAAGTTGCCAGGCGCCGTGGCCTTGCTGGGAGTCAAGGGCCAGCCCACCAAACTTTTTTTCGCCCAGACGCCTGGCGGAACCTCAGAGATGGGCGCCGTTCTCAAGCAAACGGTTACGAAATTCGGCGGCAAGGGCGGCGGTGGGCGCGACTTCGCCCAAGGCGGGGGACTGGAAGAGAGCCGCCTGGAGGAAGCGCTGGCGTGGGCCGAAGCTCTTCTCGCTGGTGCACCTAGGGCGTGAGATTCCGGCTGTCGACACGCCGGCACTCGCATGCTATATTGAGACGTTGTGGCGAGAAGCGTGGGCGCGTAGCTCAGTTGGGAGAGCGCGGCGTTCGCAACGCTGAGGCCGAGGGTTCGAATCCCTTCGCGTCCACCATCTCCTCTTATGCAATGCCCCAAATGTCGGCATGAAAATCCTGAAAAGGCACAATTCTGCTTACGTTGCCACACTCCTCTCCGCTATGTCTGTCCCGCCTGCCGCCACGTTCAGGAGCACGGCGGCAGATGCGAGAAATGCGGCGTAGACTTCGCCAAATACGGGGCGATGCTGGTTTTTCAGGCAAGAGCAGGGGCCCAGGAAAAGCGCAGGTACGCGCACGAGAATGTCTCGCTTGCGCGGCAGATCTTTCTGGTTCCTTTGACAGGGGGCCTCTCGCTTCTAAGGTATGTTTTTTCGCGATTGCGGCGATAGCGCAGACCGTCGGTCCGCGGCTTGTCTGCGGGCGTGTGAAAAATCCGCGGACCCCAAGACCCGTGTCCGCGCCACAATCCTTACCTCTGATTCTTACTCGCGATGTAGCGCTTGGCCTTAGCGAGCAGTTCGCTGGCCTGGGGCATATCCTGGACTGCTTTCTCAACCAACGGATCGTTTTCTACGGCGATCTGGCTGGCTTCTGTTTGGCCGAAAATGAATTCAACCAACGGGGAGCGAATACGGGTCTTGATGAAGTCCAAATTGTCTTTTAGGTCTTGCTCAGGGATTTGGATTTTCTGCTCAGCAAGGAACTGGCGGAATTCTTGGAGGACCGCGTCCGTCACTTGGAAGTCATTTGGAATAGTCTTGTGAATTCCGAGGTAATACTTAGTGAAGCCAAAGAAAACGTTGTGTTGTAAGAGCGCTTCCTGGGTGGGAGTCAGCTTGGGGTCCTCGTACCTAACATCAGGCGTGATGCCCCCACCGCCATATACCTCACGGCCGCCGTCCGTGAGGCGCACATCGGTGTGCGGGGTAGGAGAATTCTCGGGACGATAGTAATAATCATACAAAGAAACGTTGTTGTAATCGCGCTGAATCAGCCTGCCGCTGGGGGTGTAGTATCGTGCCGTGGTGAGCGCCAAGCCGGAGTGCTCACTGAGGGGAAAGACAGTCTGGACCAGACCCTTTCCGAAGCTGGGTTCGCCCATCACCAGGGCGCGATCGTGATCCTGCAAGGCTCCCGTCACGATCTCCGCGGCACTTGCGGTCATACGATTGATGAGCACTACGATGGGATACTCCCTGCCACCGTCTCCATTCTTCGTATAGTAGCGCTTTTCCTGCGAGTGGCGGCCGTAGTGGTACACGATCAACTGGCTCTTTTCCAGGAAATGGTCGGACACGTCGACCGCTTCTTGAAGCAGGCCTCCGGGGTTCCCGCGAAGGTCGAGAACCAACCCCTGAAGATTCTTCTCACCCAGATTCTTCAGCGCTGCAGTGAGCTCATCGTTTGTGTTCTCGTTGAAGCGGTTGATGTGAATATAACCGATCCCCGGCTTGACCATAAACGCGTCGTCCACGCTCTGCTGCGAAATCTCGTCGCGCGTGATGTCAAATTCCAGTGGTTCATCGTATCCCTCACGCGTGACCGTAATGTGGACCTCGGTCCCCTTGGGACCTTTTAACTTCTCCGCCACTTGATGGGTGTCCATTCCTTCAGTAGACTTCCCATTCACCTTAATGATGGTATCGTCCGGCCTCAGACCGGCTCGAAACGCCGGAGAGCCCGGGATGGGCAACACTACGAAGACCACGAGTTTGCCCAATTTCCCGGCGCGTTGCCCGATTTGCATTCCGACGCCGAAGTACTTTCCTTCCTGATCTTCGCGCAGCAGCGAAAAGGCCTGTGGGTCATAGAAATTAGAGTGAGGGTCCAGGCTTCGCAGAGCACCGGGGATAGCGCCAACCGTGCTCTCGCTGGGGCCGAAGATGGCCTTGTCCGGGTCCACCACATCGGCGTAGTTCTGCTCGACCACATTGTAGACACGGGTGAATTCGGTAAGACTGTTCTTTACCTCCGAGTCGTCACCATTCGTTGTGGCTTCGGCTTGCCGCCCGTAGAGTCCTCCCAGCAACGTACAGAGCAGAATCGTGCTCAAAATGAACCACAACAACCGTGGCGCTTGTTTCATATTAAATGCAGCTCCTCACCCTGCACGTTGCAGTATAACATAGATTTTGGGCCTCAAGGACGCTCGCAAAGATCATTTGTAACTACTCCGCAAACCTCCGCCCTACTCTTTGGCCCCTGTTTCTTAGACGCTTTGCACCGCCACCAGGTTGCGGGAAATAATGGGGCAGTGTCTAAGTGGCTGGTGGTTAGCTACCAAGGCCATGGGCGGTCAGTGGCCAGGATTTGGTGGTCAAGTGCTCGCTGGCTGGTTACTACGCCGGTGGGTGACCGCTAAGCCCCAACCACCGGCCTCTAACCGCTGGACCACAAGCCACCAGGCGCTAACCCTTGCACGCCCGAATCCTGCTTGACATCCCTACGCCTGTCCCCTATCATTGGCATGAGAGGTTGATCTTGTTTAGTGGTGCATTTCCTGAAATCGCATTCATCCTTTTTATCGCTTTCCTGTTGTTCGGGCCTAAGAAACTCCCGGAGATTGCGCGGACACTGGGCAAGGGTTTGGGCGAATTGCGCCGTGCCTCCAATGAACTAAAGGTTTCGTTGGAAGAGGAAATCAAGAACCTGGACCGCTACCAAGAGAGCCCGGTAGACTCAACCCCAAAGTATGGCCACAACGATCCAGAACCCACCACCCCCAAAGAACCCGGAAAGTGACGCTGAGGACGGACAACTGAACGGCAAGCAGATGTCGTTCCTCGAGCACCTCGAGGAGCTTCGCCAGCGGCTGGTTCGTTCCGTCCTCTCGATCGCCGTCGGATTCTGCGTCTGCTTCTACTTTCATGAAAAGATTTACGGCTATCTGGAAAAGCCCCTCCGCGACACCCTGCGTGCCCTGCACATGGCGGACAAGCTGGTCTATACGAATCCCATTGACCCCTTTAATCTCTACCTCAAAATCTCCGCCATGGCGGGCCTTTTTCTGGCCTCGCCTTACGTTCTTTACCAGCTATGGCTATTCATTTCTCCGGGCCTGTACAGGCATGAAAAACGCTATGTGTGGCCCTTCGTCGTGCTGACGAGCGGATTATTCATCTCCGGCGGACTCTTTGCTTACAAGCTGGCCTTCCCTCCGTGCTTGCGATTCCTGCTGACGTTCGGCCGAGACTTCCAACCGATGGTGACCATCAACGAGTACTGGAGCCTTGCGATGACCATCATCGTCGGTGTCGGTGTGGTCTTTGAGCTTCCAGTCATTATTCTCATCCTCTCGATCTTTGGGATTGTCACTCCCAAGTTCCTCCTGAAGCAACTGAGATACGCGGTGCTCCTGACGGCCGTCGCTGCCGCTGCCATCGCACCCACTCCGGACTTCGCCACACTCTTCATGCTTTGGATTCCCATGGTGGGGCTCTACATCCTCAGCATTGGGCTCTCCTGGATCGTGTATATGCGCAGGAAGCGGAAGCAAAAACGTGCTCAGGCTTAAACGCACAGCGCTCTGGTGTTCCCTGGCCCTGATGGCAGCAGGGGTGTGCGTCGCGCTTCCTGCACTCTCGCGCTCAGCCGAGCCACCTGGCTTTAATGGGGGGCGTGCCTTTGAGGATCTTAAGCGCCTTGTGGCTTTCGGTCCCCGGCCCTCGGGCTCGCCCGCTCTGACCCAAGCCCGCCAATGGTTGATTCATGAACTGCGAGGGGCCGGAGCACAGGTGGACGAAGATTCGTTCGTGGCGACTACCCCCATCGGACAAATCCCCATGACTAACCTGATCGCCAAGTTTCCCGGCTCGCGCCGCGAGACGGTGATCGTGGCCGGCCATTACGACACAAAGCGCTTCGACGATTTCAAGTTCGTGGGCGCCAATGATGGCGGCTCCAGCGCGGCGCTCCTTCTTGAACTGGCGCGCGTCCTGGCAGGACAACAGCACGCGTTGAATTACTGGCTAGTCTTCTTTGACGGGGAAGAAGCCGTCGGCGAGTGGTCCGCTACCGACAGCGTATATGGAAGCCGGCACATGGTCGAGAAGCTTTCCGCGAGTGGAGAACTCAGCCGCATTGAGGCTCTGATCCTGGTTGACATGATCGGCGATGCGCGCCTGCGCATACCGCGCGAGGCCAACTCCACCCCCTGGTTGAGTGACTTGGTCTTCAACGTTGCCCAGCGTCTGGGCTATAGCAAGTACTTCGTGAATAGCCAGGATGCCGCCGATGACGATCATATGCCCTTCATTAAGGCAGGTGTCTCAGCCGTGGATCTGATCGATTTTGATTACGGCCCGAACAACAGTTATTGGCATACCGCCCAGGACACGCTCGATCATTGCAGCCCCCTGAGCTTGACCATCGTGGGCCGAGTCGTGACCGCTACGCTCGATCAATTGGAAAAATCTCCCCGCAAAAATTAGCAGGCGTTCCTCTCACACCAGTGCCGGTCAGGGGAGGGCAAGCCGTCCCCCTTTTTCAATCGGGTGTCGCCGACTGACCACTGACAACGGCCTACGAAAAGTACACGGGCGCATCTTTTGAAGCAAACGAGTGCTTGGCCGGTGTGGTTTCATCTTTCAAGGGGAAATCTGAGCGATAGTGGGCGCCGCGGCTTTCCTCCCGCGCCAAGGCGCTTTGGGTGATTATCCTGGCGACTTCCAGAATATTGCGAGCCTCGTGAAACTGGCTGGAGGGCTCAGGCGGACTAACCAGATCAATTGAATTAAGCCGACGCAGGGCCTCGCATATGTCCCTGCCGCTACGGATTACGCCCACCTTATTCCACAAAATAGAACGGACCTCGTTTACGGTCTTTTCCGGAGAAAGGCGAACCGGCTCAGCCTCCAGCGCCTTCGGGTCCGGCTCGGGGGCCGCATGGCCGGCATGGGGGTTGGTAACTTTGCAGGGCAAGGGTGGCTTGAATTCCCGCCTCTGCTCAATCATGGCGACGGCCGCTCGGGCGCCAAATACCAAGCCTTCCAGAAGGGAATTGCTGGCCAGACGGTTGGCGCCGTGGACGCCCGTGGTAGCCACCTCCCCGGCCGCGTACAACCCCTTCAGGGAAGTAGCCCCGTGCAGGTCCGTGGCAACTCCTCCCATAGCATAATGAGCAGCGGGACGAATGGGCACGAGGTCGGCGGTGATGTCGATGTTGTAGTGCAGGCAAGTCGAGAAAATTCTCGGAAAGCGTTTCTTCACGTGCGCCGGATCAAGCTCCGTCATGTCCAAGTAAACGCATTCGCTCTGGGTTTTTTGCATCTCCATGA
>Ga0187808_10000213_pt1 | contig 15834 bp, 12 predicted proteins | sample NC_wetland_sal_i_5_FD_132427 | JGI IMG/M metagenome (GOLD analysis project Ga0187808, IMG submission 132427) | Wetland sediment microbial communities from Neuse River Estuary, North Carolina, USA - ASW_3 | ecosystem: Environmental > Aquatic > Freshwater > Wetlands > Sediment | place: USA: North...
CCCAGCCGGGGGTCGTAGACCACCACTTCGCCGGGCCATACGGTCTCGAGGTCGCGGGAGTCCCCGCTGTTCAGCGCGGTGAAGTACTGCCGCACCGGATCGGCTTGACCCGCGGCCCGCGTCTGCGCGCGGGCAAGCTCCATGGCGTTGGCGAAGTCGGGAAACCACGGCATAGCCACTCCTTCTGACGAGGCGGCCCGCGGGCCTCAGCGGCCGGCGCTCTGGCCGCCGTCGATATGCAGTATCTCGCCGGTGATGTAGGGCGAGGACTCGAGGAACAAGATGCCGTCCACGACGTCGCTGACCTGGCCGGGCCGCCCGATCGGCGGCGTCCGGTCGCCGAGGTTCTCGTAGCTTTCCGCCGGGTGCGCCGGGGTCTGGATGACCCCTGGCGAGACGGCGTTGACCCTGATACCCCTGGCGGCGTACTCGATGGCCAGCGACCTGGTGGCCGCGGCGATCCCGCCCTTGGTCAGCGCGGGTAGCACCGCGGGCTCATGCGAGTTCGCGACCTCGGCGACGGTGGCCGAGATGTTGACCACGTGGCCGCTGTGCCGCGTCACCATCACGGCGATGGCCCGCTGGGTGATCCAGAAGAAGCCAGTGAGGTTGACCCCGACCGCCGTCGCGTAGTCGGCGGCCGAATACTCCGTGAACGGCTTGGACAGCCATACGCCCGCGTCGTTGACGAGGGTGTCGACGCGGCCGAAGCGGTCCAGCGCCGCGCCGATGATCTGGTCGGCGGTGGCCGGATCGGTGATGTCCCCGGCGACCGTGACGAGGTCCGGGTCGCCGGACGGCTCGATCGTGCGGGCGCTGGCCACCACCGACCAGCCGCGCTGACGGTACCCGGCGACGATGCCGGCGCCGATGCCCTGAGAACCCCCGGTGACGACGGCGACCTTGCCCGTCATCACGTTCCTTCGACCAGCTGCTGGCCGCCGTCGATGTCCAGGGTCGCGCCGGTGATCGCCGTGTTCACCATGAGGTGCACGGCGAGCGCGGCGATGTCGGCGGGCCCGACCACGCGTCTGATGGGCAGCGTGTCCCGCAGTTGCTGGCGGCGCTTGTCGAGGTCGTCGCCGAGCAGCGAGGCGGACAGCGGCGTGTCGACGAAGCCGGCCGCGATGAGGTTGACCCGGATCGGGGCCACCTCGACCGCCAGGTTGCCGATCAGGGCGGGCATCGCGGCGGTGGCCGCCACGATGATCGACAAGCCGGGTCCGCGGCCGCGGCCGCTGGTGCCGCTCATGAACAGCAGCGTGCCGCCGGGCCGCACCCGGCCGACGGCGTGCCGCGCGACGGCGACGGCCAGCCACTGGTGGTTGTCGTAGTCGCGGTGCGCGCGCTCGCGGTCGAGGTTGGCCAGCGGCGCGTAGTACGGACCCGGGCCCGTGACCAGCACGTGGTCGATCCGGTCCGGCAGGTCGAGGAAGAACCGGTCGAGTGCGGCCGGGTCGGTGGCGTCGAGGGCGGCGGTGCGCTCCGCGCCGACCTCCGCCGCGGCCCGCTCGAGGCGCTCGGGGTCGCGGCCGACGAGGATGGCGGCGGCGCCCTCTGCGCGGGCCCGCCGGGCGGTCTCGAGTCCGATACCGGCGCTGCCGCCGATCAGCACGACCGTCTGGCCCGACAGTTCGGGTTCGCGCTGGCTGACCGCGACGCCGGGCGCGGTGCTCATGACGCGTCCTTCGCGATGGCGGTGCGCAGCGCTTTCAGCGCCGCGACGTACACGAGGGAGAAGGTCGGGAACGGCTGGATGACGTCGCGCAGCACGTCGAGCGGCACGCGGGCGTGGATCGCCAGCGTGGCCTGCTGCATCCACTCACCAGCCTCGGGACCGAGCGCGTGGCCGCCGGTCAGCCGTTCGCCGTCGCTGAGCAAGGTGATGTAGCCCTTGGACTGGGCGTAGTCGTGCGCGTAGGTCTGCATCTTCGCCACCTCGGACATCGGGATGGTCGCGCTGAACCTCGCTTCCGTGGCGCCGACCGAGGCCGCCTGCGGGTCTGTGTAGATCACATCGGGGATGGCATCGTAGTGGGCCTCGCGCGATTCGCCCAAGATGTTGGAGGCCACCACCTCGCCCTGGTACTCACCGACGTGGGTCAGCATGCGTATGCCGGTGACGTCGCCGATGGCCCACAGCCGCTCGCCGACCCGCAGGTGCGTGTCCACCGTGACGCCATGGTCGTTGAAGGTGGCGCCGACGGTCTCCAGGCCAACGCCGTGCACCCGAGGACGCCGCCCGGTCGCCACGAGCAGCTTGTCGCCGCGCAGCTCACGCCCGTCGGCGAGGACGAGGACGTAGTCCTCGCCGTCGCGTCGCGCCGCGGTCGCCTGGACGCCGAGCACCAGCTCGATGCCGTCGCGGCGCAGTTCCTCGCCGAGCGCGTCGCCAAGCGGCTTGGGCTCGCGGGCCAGCACGTGGTGCGCGGCTTCGACGATGACCACCTCGCCGCCGAGCCTGCGGACGGCCTGGCCCATCTCCGCGCCGACCGGGCCGCCACCGAGGATCAGCAGCCGACGCGGGACGGCCTTCATGCCGGTCACCTCGCGGTTGGTCCAGACGCCGTCCAGTTCGCGCAGGCCCGGAACCGGCGGGATGACCGCGTCGGAGCCGGTCGCCAGCACGACGTCCCGCGCGGTGTACCGAGTGTCGCCGACCTCGACCACTCCGGGCCCGGCCAGCTTGCCGGTGCCCCTGATGAGGTCGATGCCCTTGCTGGCCAGGAAGGACTCCTGCCCGGCGTCGGAGTAGTTGGAGACCATGTAGTCCCGGTAGGCCAGCGCGGCTTCGACGTCGACCTGCGCGGTGCCTGCCGCCTCGAGCGCGCCGTGCACCGCCTCGCCCGGCCGCAGCAGCGTCTTGGACGGGATGCAGGCGTAGTACGTGCACTCGCCGCCGGCCAGGGACCGCTCGATCACCGCTACCCGCAGACCGCCGTCGGCCAGCTCAGCGGCGCAGTGCTCGCCTGGCGCCCCGGCACCAAGGACTATCGCGTCGTAGTCGCCGCTCATGTTCGCGCCCCCCTAAGGCTCGGTCTGGTGCTCGCTTACACCGTCATTCCCCTGAGCGCCCGGACGCACCCGTGTCTACTGGTGCGCGTGCAGGTCGGCGCTGAGGCTGCCCCACGTGCCGTGCCGGGGGATCGCCTCGACGGACCCGGTGACGCTGTTACGGCGGAACAACATCCCAGGCTGGCCGCTCAGCTCCCTGGCCTTGGCTTGCTTGCCGCCGGGAAGCGTGACGATCGTCCCGGCCGTCAGGTACAGCCCGGCCTCGACGACGCAGTCGTCGCCCAGCGAGATGCCCAGGCCCGAGTTCGCGCCAAGCAGGCACCGCTGGCCGACCGAGATGACCCGGGTGCCGCCGCCGGACAAGGTGCCCATGATGGAGGCCCCGCCGCCGACGTCCGCGCCGGCGCCGACGGTCACGCCCTGGCTGATCCGGCCTTCGACCATGACGGGGCCGAGGGTGCCCGCGTTGAAGTTGACGAAGCCCTCGTGCATGACCGTGGTCCCCTCGGCCAGGTAGGCGCCGAGCCGGACCCGGGCGCCGTCGGCCACGCGCACACCGCTAGGTACCACGAAGTCCAGCATCGCGGGGAATTTGTCCACGGCGCGGACCCACAGATACTGCCCCCGTTCGAGCGCCCGCTGGCGGGCCGTGTCGATCTCGCTGGCGGCGACCGGTCCCAGGGACGTCCAGCAGACGTTGGGCAGGACCGCGAAGATCCCGTCCAGGTTCATCGAGTTCGGGCGGACCAGGCGGTGCGACAGCAGGTGCAGCCGCAGGTAGCCGTCGGCGGTGTCGGCTGGGGGCTTATCGAGGTCGGCGATCGCGTAGGACCGCCGGCTCACCAGGACGCCGCGGACCTCGTCCTCGTATTGATCGGAATCGACCGGACTTTCCCGGTCGGCGTTGTCCGCCGCCCCTAGCTTCGGCGCGGGAAACCACAAGCACAACGGGGTCCCATCCCGCCCTGCCGTCACAACCGCCTCACCCCAGGCCGACTCACCCATGGTGCGAACCTACCGCAGGCCGGTGCGGCCGCCGCGGCCCGACTGTCGTAACCAATTCGTTATACGAAACGCATATCTGGCGGCGTGCTCGCGGCTCTGGTCTTCTGGCAGCGGTAGGCCTATGCTCTGCCTGTCGCCGCGGTGCTCGAACTTGACCAGAGGGGGCGTTCCAGATGCCGCAGCTGACCAGGAACTGGTATTTCGCGTCGCGTCCTGCCCCGGATGACGGCAGGCACCCGGACGACGATGACGCCTCGGCGCCCGGGCTGACGTCGGCGCCGTCCGCGCTGCTTCAGCGCCATGGGGCCCGGGTGCTCGACCCCACTAACGCCGCGACGATCCCGCGCAACCCGGGCTCGGCCGGGAACTGGGCCGCGGTTCCCAGGTCCACGGTGTACCGGGCCAGGACGCTGCTGATCCCGGCTAACCTGCTGTCGGAGCAACCCGTGGTGAGCGCGATCAACTCCGCGCTCGCTGGCGTGGGGATGCGGATAGTTCCCCCCGACCTGGAGCGCCGCCCGGTGCGCGCTGGCGGCCGGGTCGGCGAGGTGCTGCGCCAGCTCCCTCGCGTCGCCGTGCTCGAGCCGACGGCGGAGCCGGGCAAGCCGGTGCTGCCGGTGACGGTGGACGCGTGGACGGCGCTGCAGGCGCTGCGCGCGGCCGCCGAAGCCGTGGACACGCCCAACCCGCCCGCCCCCCCGAACCCGACCAACACCCCGGATACCCACGGCCTCGCCCGGGAGAACCGGCTGACTCCGGACCAGGTCCGCAGGATCTCGCTGGAGCACTTGCTGGCCGGATCGGCCATCACCGGGGCGCCGTCCACCGAGGGCAACGGCATCTCGGGCAGCCCCTCCACCGAGGGCAACGGCCTGACCGGGCCGGGCAGCGTCGACTCCTACACCTACGCCGGCGGCGACACGCGCGCCCCGGTCGCCCTCAGCCTGCCCGCGCCCGCCCGCAGGCGGCTCGAGGAATGCGGATCCCGGCGCCCCGTCGTCGCTGTCCTGGACACGGGCGTCCGGGCGCACCCGTGGCTGGACGTGCGGCCGGATCCCGTAGACAGGTACGCCACCAGGATGCCCGACGGCTTCGTCGCGGTCGACTGGGGCATGCAGAACGCCATCGAGGCGGAGAGCGCGGCCGCGGCCGCGCAGGGAGACCGTCCCCGCGTCCCCATCGACGACCCCTGGGACACGCCCGTCTCGGCCGACCCGCTGCTCGGTGAGCTCAACGACGCCTCCGGGCACGGCACGTTCATCGCCGGGATCGTCCGCCAGGTCGCCCCGGACGCCCAGGTCCTGGCCATCCGGATCATGCACAGCGACGACATCGTCTACGAGGGTGACTTGCTGTGCGCGCTGGCCCTGCTCGCCGACCGGGTCGCGGTCGCGCAAGCCGGCGGCGAAGCGGACATGGCGGCGACGGTCGACGTGCTCTCGCTGTCGCTGGGTTATTTCGACGAGTCCGCCGCCGACGTGGCGTACAGCTCGGGGCTCTGGCAGATCATCGAGCTGCTGCTCGAGCTCGGGGTGGCCGTCGTCGCCGCCGCGGGGAACTACTCGACCAGCCGCAGGTTCTACCCCGCCGCGTTCTCCCTGCAGCCGTCGCCGGGACCGCTGCCGGTCATCAGCGTCGGCGCGCTCAACCCGAACGGCTCGAAGGCTGTCTTCAGCGACGCCGGCCGCTGGGTGTGGGCGTGGGCGGCCGGCGCGGCGGTCGTCAGCACGTTCCCCGATGACATCAACGGCAGCCGCACCCCCGAGATCAGGGTTCGCCCGCACCCGGACAACGCGATGCCGCCGGAGATCCGGCTGCCCGACGACCGTGAGGCGCTCGATCCCGACAACTACAACGGCGGCTTCGCCGTCTGGAGCGGCACGTCGTTCTCGGCGCCGCTCATCGCCGCGCACATCGCCGGCCAGCTGCTGAGACAGTCGGGCGTTCCCGGACTCGGGCTCGACCTCCCCGGGGCGTCCGCGGCGACGGACCGGGCGGCCGCCGCTCTCGCCGGACTTCAGGAGGCCGGCTGATGCCGGCCGATGACACCAAGCCCGCGGGCGCGGCGGCCGGGCTTCCCGATCGGCGCGCGCACATCGCGGACCTGGTGGCGGCCGCCCGGGGCGGCGACGACGGTGCCCTCGGGCAGATCGTGACGGAGCTCAGCCCGATGCTGTGGCATGTCGCGAGGGCGGTCGGCCTCGATGTCGAGGACGCGGAGGATGTCCTGCAAACCGTCTGGACACGCCTGGTCGCCCACCTTGACGGCATTCACGACTCCACGGCGCTCATCGGCTGGCTGGTCGTGACGACCAGACGCGAAGCGTGGCGGGTGCACGCCGTTGCCCGCAAGCAATTGCCGACGGACCAGGAGTGGCTGTCCGAGCTGCCCGATCACGCACCCGGATCCGAAGAGCTGATCATGATGGACGATGAGCGCCGCGCCCTGTGGGAGGCGATCGGCAAGCTGTCGCGGCGCTGTCAGGAGCTGCTGCGCATCGTCGCGTTCGTCCCACGCCCCGACTACCAGGCCCTAGCAGCCCAGCTTGGCATGCCCACCGGGAGTATTGGCCCAACCCGCGGCAGATGTCTAGCCAAGCTCCGAACTCTGCTCGCGAGCAGACCATGACAGGAGCACACGATGAAGTCCCCGGATGCAGCGTCACAAGAACCGATGGACGACTTCGACCTCGAGATCCTGGACGGCATCCGCGACCTCTTCGAGCATGCCGATCCCATGCCCCCTGATCTTCCCGAGCGGATCAGGTTCTCCCTCGCGATGCGCGGCCTTGAAGCCGAGGTGGCCCGCCTCACGGCCGCCGACGAGGACAATCTCGTCGCCGCCCGCGGCGCCGAGCACAGCCGGACGATCACCTTTGACAGCGAGAGCCTGACGATCATGATCAGGATCGACTCGAACGACGACGGCACGGTGCGGATTGACGGCTGGCTGGCGCCGCCGCAGCGCCGCGAGATCGAGATGCAGACCGCGACCGACCCGTGCCGCGTCTCCAGCGATGACCAGGGACGCTTCGCTTTCATCAGCGTGCCCCGCGGGACGGCCCGGCTGGTCGTCACGGCGGCGGACCGGGCTAACGGCGGGGCAGGCCGGCCGGTAGTGACGCCGCCGCTCATCCTCTGACGAGGGTCAGCTCTCCTGTGCCCGCCCCGCCCGCCCCGCCCGCCTCGCCCGCCCCGCCCACCGCTATTCGAGCCGCCCGCCGGGCACGTGCCCTGCATCAGCGCGGCCTGCAGGCAGGCGCCGCCGGGCGTCCCGCGGCGGCCGCCGGGCACTTGCGCGCCGGGCTGCTGGTGCTCGGCTGGGCCGACGACGACGAGAACCACGGCAACGATGTCCGTGAGCCGCCGCTGGCCGCCAGGCTGCTGATCAGCCTGGCCCACCAGGAGGCCGAACAAGGCCGGACCGACTACGGCCTTCGCCTGCTCGACATCGCCGAGCCGATGACCGCGGCCGATGACCGCGGGATCTTGCTGTCCCAGCGTGCCCTGCTGCTGATGCGGACCTGGCGGACCAGCGAGGCGCTGCGGTTCTTCGACGAAGCCGTGCCGCTGCTCGAACTGTCGCAGGAGTACGCGGACACCGTGGTGCTGGCCCGGGTGCTGCTGAACCGGGGCGTCCTGCACCTGAACGTCGGCGCCGTCCGCCGGGCTTACGCGGACTTCGCGCGCTGCCAGCGCATCGCGACCGGCAGGCGGCACGACTCGCTCGCGGCCAAGGCCGCCCACAACCTCGGCTGCTGCGACATGCTCGCGGGTGACATCCCGGCCGCGCTCAAGCTGTTCAGCGACGCCGAGGAGGGCCTGCGGCTGACCGCGCCCGAATGGCTGCCCGTGCTCGCGACCGACAAGGCCCGAGCCCTGCTGGCGGTCGGCCTGACCGCCGAGGCGATCACCGAGCTTGGCAGCGCCATCGCCGCGTTCCGCCGACAGCGGCTCGATCAGGAGCTCGGCCAGGCCGAGCTGGCGCTGGCGCAGGCCGCGCTGGCCGCCCGCAAGCCGGTCCTCGCGCGCCGCTGGGCGGCCGCCGCGCATCAGCGTTTCCGCCGTCAGGGCAATGACGCCTGCGCGTACGTCGCGGAGCTCACCCGGCTGCGCTCACAGTTCAGGGCGCCGCGGCGCCGTGTCGGGCCCATCGCCGACGAGGCGGCCCTGCTCGCCGGCAAGCTGCGCGGTTGCGGTCTTGGCAACGACGCCGACCTGGCAGAGCTGCTCGCGGCCCGCGCGCTGATCGCGCGCGGGCGGCCGGCGGCGGCCAGGCAGCGGATCGCGAGCGCCGCGAGCGGCGGCGGCGCGCCGTCGCTGGAGGTCAGCTTGCTGCGCCGGCTCGCCCGGGCCGAGCTCGCGGAGCTGGAGGGACGGCCGGGCGCGATGCTGGCCGAGCTGCGCGCTGGCCTGGCCACTGTCCAGGTCCGCCGCGGCCGGCTGGGCAGCATCGACTTGCAGACCGCCGCGGGCCTGCTCGGCGCGGACCTGGCCGCGGCCGGGCTGCGGCAGGCGCTGGCCCGCGGGTCCGCGCCGCTGGTCTTCGCCTGGCTGGAACGGTCCCGGGCGCAGGCGTTCCTCGCCAGGCCGGTCCGCCCGCCCGCGGACCCGCGCGCGGCGGAGATCATCGCCGAGCTTCGCCAGCTCGGCTACCTGATCCGCGACGCCGAGCTGAACGGCACCAGGGATCCGGCCGCGATCGCCCGGCGCGCCCGGCTGCAGCGCGAAGTGCGGGAGCACAGCTGGCTGGCCGCCGGCGCCGGGGACGTGACAAGCGGCGCTACCCTCGCCGAGGTCAGCGCCGCCGCGCGGGCCACCGATCAGGTCCTGGTCAGCCTCCTGGCGGCCGGCGGTGTGCTGCACGCGGTCGTGCTGGCCGGCGGGCGGGTCCGGCTCGTCCGGCTGGGTGACTTCGCTGCGGCCGCGGAGGCCACCCTCCGGCTGACCGCCGACCTCGACGCGGTGGCCGGACGGCGGCTGCCTCCCCGCCTCGAGGCGGTCATCAAGGAGTCGATCGGCCATCAAATCGACGTGCTGACCGCCGAGATCATCGCCCCGCTGCGCAGCCTGCTCGGCGACGGGGCGCTCGTCATCGTGCCCACCGGCGCGCTGACGAGCATTCCGTGGAACATGCTCCCCGACCTGCGCGGGCGACCGGTGACGGTGTGCCCGTCGGCGTCGGCCTGGCTGACCGCGTATCGTCGGCGCCAGCCGGCCCCGGCCCTCCCGTCAGCGCCGCCGTTGCTGGTCGCCGGGCCGGACCTCGACCACGCGCACCCCGAGGTCATCGCGATCGCGTCGATCTATCCGGGCTCGCGGGTGCTGCTCGCGGAGTCGGCGACGGTGGGCGACACGCTGCGGGGCCTGGACGGCACCCCGCTCGCCCACCTGGCCGCGCACGGGCACGATGACCGGGAGAACTTCCTGTTCTCTCGCATCGACCTGGCCGACGGCCCGCTGATGGCCTACGACATCCAGCAGCTCGTGACCGCTCCCCGCCAGGTGATCCTGTCCGCCTGCGATGTCGGCCGGTCGGTCGCGCGGCCCGGCGAGGAGCTGCTGGGGTTCACCGCGGCCCTGCTCTACGTCGGGGCGGCGACGGTGGTCTCCAGCGTCGCCCGGGTGGCCGATGACGCCGCGGTCGCCATCATGACCGCCTACCACCGGCGGCTCGCGGACGGCGCCGGACCCGCCCTGGCCCTCGCCGAGGCGGGCGCGATCGAGCCGCTGAGCCCGTTTGTGTGCTTCGGATCCGGGTAGTTGGGGCCGAGCGCGCGCGCTACGCCCCCGCTCCGCGTGGCGCGCGCGCTCCCCGTACGTCAAGAGCGGCGAAGTCGCCGCCAGATACACCGCTAGCCGAGCACGGCCGCCATTACCGCGCGGGCAGCATCGTCGTGCCCTTGACGAACCAGGAGATCCCGAACGCCACCACGGCGATCGCTTCCAGGATGAACAGCACCGGCCAGTTCGCGTTGACCGACGGGGGCAGGAAGTTCGAGGCCGCCGCGAGGACGACGCACGCGAAGATCAGGTACCCGCACACCCGGTAGGCGGTGATCTCCAGCCGCGTCTGCCGGCCCCGAGCGAAGCGCAGCGCCATCACGCCCAGCGCGGTGAACGTGCTGGCCGCGAAGAACACGTGGCAGTCGCCGAGCACGTTCTGCGTGGCGGACATCGGGCCGGACGGCTTCGTCGGGCAGAACGCGACACCGATGGCGCACAATCCGGCGATGTTGGTGATCCAACGGTCCCAGTTGTCGTATCCGTCGTACGCGATCAGGAACACGCCGAGGGCGCACAGCGCGCCGACGAAGACGTTGCGCATCGGCGTGTAGTAGTACCCGCTCATCGAGTCCGGCCGTGACGTGCTCATCGCCACGTTGCCGACGATGAGCACGAAGGGCAACAGCATGCCGATCCAGCCGACGGTCTTCCTCAGCAGGAGATAAGAGATGACCAATTCGTTGGTCTGGGTGTTTCTTGGGCGCAGCACGGTATCCCCCTTTTATGTGCCGGATGGCTCGCGGTAACCGCGCGGCCATACGCCGTTTCACTGTGCAGAGGGGCCGTCCTGATGCCAGATACACCCTGATGTGTGCTTGCGCGACCGCGTCGTGGCGGCATGATGGGATGATCATGGCGGGGCGCTGAGTGGACCTCAACACGGTCACCGAGTTCGTGCCGGCGGACAGGACCGCGTGGCGCGCCGGCGACGCGTGGCTTGGCGGCGGCACCTGGCTGTTCTCCCAGCCGCAACCCGGTGTCAGCAGGCTGCTCGACTTGACCGCGTTCGGCTGGCCGCCGCTCACCGAGACCGGCCGCGGCTTGGAGATCGCCGCGACCTGCACGCTCGCCGAGCTCGCCCGGTGGCGGCCGCGCGCGAACTGGCCCGCGGCCAGCCTGGCCCGGGCGTGCTGCGACGCGCTGCTCGGCTCGTTCAAGGTGCAGAACACCGCGACGGTCGGCGGCAACATCTGCCTGTCGCTGCCGGCCGGGCCGATGACGGCGCTGGCCACGGCGCTGGACGGGACCGTCACGCTGTGGGCGCCGGACGGCGGCACCAGGGAGGTCCCCGTCGCCGGCTTCGTCACAGGAAACGGCGCCAACGTCCTCGCCCCCGGGGAACTGCTGCGCGCGATCTTCCTGCCGGCCGCGGCGCTGCGGGCGCGGACCGCGTTCCGGCAGGTCTCGCTGTCCCCCGTGGGCCGGTCGGCGGTGCTCGTCATCGCCCGCCGGCTCCCCGGCGCTGGCCAGACCGTCGTCACGATCACCGCCGCGACCCCGCGCCCGGTCCAGCTCCGGTTCGCCGCGCCGCCGGCCCCGGACGACGCGGTCGCCGCGCTGGACGCCGCCGTTCCCGGCCGCGCCTACCTCGACGACGCGGGTGGGGCCGCGCCCTGGCGCGCGGCGATGACGCGGCTGAGCGTGGCGGCGGTGGCGGCGGAGCTGGCGGCCCCGTGACCGTGCGCGTCAACGGCCAGCTGGCTGGATCGCCGCGGCCCGGCCAGTGCCTGCGGACGTTCCTGCGGGAGCAGGGCTGCTTCGGGGTGAAGAAGGGGTGCGATACCGGCGACTGCGGCGCCTGCACCGTGCATGTGGACGGCGTGCCGGTGCACAGCTGCGTCTACCCGGCGATGCGGGCGGTCGGCCGGGAGGTGACCTCGATCGAGGGCCTGACCCCGCACCCGCTGCAGGACGCGTTCCGCGCCGCGCAGGGTTTCCAGTGCGGCTTCTGCACGCCGGGGATGATCATGACGGCCGCGGCGCTGACCAGCGAGCAGGCCGCCGACCTGCCGCGCGCGCTGAAGGGAAACATCTGCCGCTGCACGGGGTACGGATCGATAGCTGACGCGGTCACCGGTACAGCTCGCATCATCGTCCCGAACGGGGACGTTGTTCCCGTGGTCGGCACGAGCCTCCCGGCGCCCGCGGGACCGGACGTGGTGACGGGGCGCGCCCGGTTCACCGCGGATCTCGCGCCCGGCGGCGTGTCCGGCGACGGTGATGTGCCGCCGGAGCCGCCGCTGCACATGAAGCTGCTCCGCTCCCCGCACGCCCGCGCGTGGATCCGGTCGATCGAGGTGGCCGCGGCGGCGCGGCTGCCCGGCGTGGCGGCCGTGCTGACCTACGCCGACTCCCCCGCCCGGCGGTTTTCCACCGCCCGGCACCACAACCCGGACGACGACCCGTACGACACGCTCGTGCTCGACCGGACCGTGCGGTTCGCCGGCCAGCGGGTCGCGGCCGTCGTCGCCGACACCGTCGCCACGGCGGAGGCGGCCTGCGCGCTGATCAGCGTCGACTACGACGTGCTGCCCGCGGTCACCGACCCGGCCGCCGCGGTGGCGCCTGGCGCCCCGGCGCTGCACCCCGACCTGGCGCCGCGGAACATCGCCGCGCGACTCCACCGCCGGGCCGGGGACCCCGAGCGCGGGTTCGCCGCGGCCGCCGAGGTCTACGAGCAGACCTTCCGCGTGCACCGAGTGCAGCATGTGCACCTGGAGACGCACACCACGATCGGCTGGCTGGACGGCGATCGGGAGCGCCTGGTGCTCAGGACGAGCACGCAGACGCCGTTCCTGACCCGCGACGAGCTGTGCCGGGTGTTCGGCCTGCGGACCGATCAGGTTCGCGTGGTCGCGAAGCGGGTCGGCGGCGGCTTCGGCGGCAAGCAGGAGATGCTCACCGAGGACATCGTCGCGCTCGCCGTGCTGGCCACCCGCCGGCCGGTGCACCTGGAGCTCACCCGCGAGGAGGAATTCGCGGCCGCGACCACCCGGCACCCGATGGAGATCACCGTCAGGCTGGGCGCCGCCCGCGACGGCACGCTGACCGCGTTCGCGCTGACCGTGGTGTCCGACACCGGCGCGTACGGCAACCACGGACCCGGCGTGCTGTTCCACGGCTGCGAGGAGGCGGTCACCGCGTACCGCTGCCCGAACAAGCTCGTCGACGCCCGCGCCGTCTACACCAACACCGTCCCGGCCGGGGCGTTCCGCGGCTACGGCCTGTCCCAGACGGTGTTCGCCGTCGAGTCCGCCGTGGACGAACTGGCCCGGCGGCTCGGCCTGCCCCCGGCGCAGTTCCGGCGGGCGAACCTGATCAGGCCGGGTGAGGTGCTCGTCAACGGCAGCGGCGAGCCCGATGACGTGAGCACGGCGACGATTGGCGTCGGCGAATGCCTCGACCTGGTGGACAAGGCGCTGGCGAGCGGGCGCGGCTTGGCGGCGCCACCCGGGTGGCGCGTGGGCACCGGCGTCGCCGTGGCGATGCTGGACACGATCCCGCCCGGCGGCCACGACGGGCGGGCGCGGATCGTCCGGCGCCCTGACGGGCGGTACGAGCTGTTCACAGGGACGAGCGAGTTCGGCAACGGCACCACGACCGTGCACCGCCAGATCGCCGCCAGCGTGCTCGGCTGCGACCCCGGCGACGTCGACGTCGTCTCGTCCGACACCGACAGGTCGGGACACGACACGGGCGCGTTCGGGTCCACGGGCACGGTCGTCGCGGGAACGGCCACGCTGCGCGCCGCGCGGGCGCTGGCGCAGGCCATGGCCGCCAACACGGATACCGACAAGCCCCTGGAGGCGGAGGGATACTGCGACGGGCTGTCCCGGTCCGTGTCGTTCGCCGTGCAGGGTTTCCGTGTCGCGGTCGACGCGGGCACCGGCGAGATCAAGATCCTGCAGTCGGTGCAGGCGGTCGACGCCGGCACGGTGATCAACCCGGTGCAGCTGCGCGGCCAGGTCGAGGGCGGGGTGGCGCAGGCGCTCGGCGCGGCCCTGTTCGAGGAAGTGCGGATCGACGCGGCGGGGCGGGTCACCACGCGGACGCTGCGCGAGTACCACGTGCCGGTGCTCGCGGACCTGCCGCGCACCGAGGTGCACACCGCGGGCACCCACGATCCGCTCGGGCCGTTCGGCGCCAAGCCGATGAGCGAGGCCCCGTTCAACCCGGTCGCGCCCGCGCTGGCGAACGCGGTCCGCGACGCGACCGGCGTCCGCGTCACCGCGCTGCCGATGCGCAAAGACGCTGTCTACCGTGCACTGAAAGAGGCTTGACATGCAGCTCGGAGCCAACCGTTACGGCAAGGCCGAGGTCCGCGTCGTCCGCGTCGCGCGCGGCGCCGGACCCGACGGCGGCGACCTGATCAGGGACTGGAACGTGTCCACGTTGCTGTCCGGTGACCTCGCCGACTCGCACCTGACCGGTGACAACGCCAAGGTGCTGCCCACGGACTCGCAGAAGAACAAGGTCTACGCGCTGGCGAAAGAACTCGGGTGCGTGCAGCCAGAGGTGTTCGCTCGTGAGCTGGCGTCGTTCTTCACGTCCTCGCAGGAGCCGATCACCCGGGCGCGGATCTCGATCGAAGAGTACGCGTGGATTCCGATCGGCGCGACCGGCTACTCGTTCGCCAGGACCGGCGAACTGGTGCGGACGACGACCGTGATCCACGACGAGGCTCGCGGAACGAGCGTGGTTTCCGGGATCAAGGACCTGGTCGTCATGAACACGACGGCCTCGGAGTTCTGGGGCTACCCGAAGGACCCGTACACCACGCTGCCCGAGACCGAAAACCGGATCCTGGCCACGGAGGTGAACGCCTCGTGGCGGTTCCGGCCCGAGGCGATCGCGGGCACCGACTGGGGCGCCGCCTACGTCGTGGCCCGGCAGACCGTGCTCGACACGTTCGCCGGGACCTACACCTACTCGCTGCAGCAGATGCTGTACGCGATCGGCGGCGCGGTCCTCACGGCCGTGCCCGAGGTCTGCGAGGTGCGGCTCGCGCTGCCGAACAAGCATCACTTCGACGTCGACCTGTCCCCGTTCGGGCTGGAGAACGACCGCGAGGTGTACGTCGCGGCCGACCGCCCGTACGGCCTCATCGAAGGCAGCGTGCTCGCCGACGACGCCCCCGACCCGGGTCTGGCCTGGACCTGACGCCCGGTCTGGGCGTCAGGGCGTCAGGGCTTGCGGGCGACCCCGCCGTAGTTCGGGATGTCCCGGTCGGGGTCGGGGGGATCCGCGCGCCACCGGTGCGCCTGGACGACTCCCGGCTCCAGCAAGTCCAGGCCCTCGAAGAAGCGGGCCACCTCGGCGCGAGTGCGGAGAGTGAGCGGATCGGCCAGCACCGTGTTCATCCGCGTCGCGCCGCGCGCCAACTGATCGGCGAGGATGTCGCTGGCGGGGTGCGAGATCACCAGGTAGCTACCCGACGGCACCGCGTTGAGCAGCCGTTTGACGATCCCGGCCGGGTCGTCGGCGTCGGGGACGCACTGCAGGAGCCCGAGCATCATCAGCGCGATCGGCTCGCCGAAGTCCAGTGTCTCCGCCGCCACCCGCAGGATCTCGCCGGTGTCGCGCACGTCGGCGTCGAGGTAGGAGGTGGTGCCCTGGCTGCTGCCCGTCAGCAGGGCGCGGGCGTGCGCGAGCACGATCGGGTCGTTGTCGACGTAGACGATCCGCGACTCCGGAGCCACCCGCTGGGCGACCTCGTGCGTGTTGTCGGCCGAAGGCAGCCCGGTGCCGATGTCGAGGAATTGCCTGATGCCCGCCTCGGCGGCGAGGTACCGGACCGTGCGGCCGAGGAACGCGCGCTGCGTGCGGACGCCGACCCGGATGTCCGGATAGGACTCCACGACCATTTCGGCCGCCTTGCGGTCGGCCTCGAAGTTGTCCTTGCCGCCAAGCCAGTAGTTGTACACCCGGGCGATGTGGGCGTTGCCGGTGTCGATGTTCACCGGCAGCGGCTGGTCGTCCACGGGGGCAGGCAGAAACCAGCGTGTCGATCGCTCTTCGGCCACCAGC
>Ga0187808_10000214_pt1 | contig 15828 bp, 13 predicted proteins | sample NC_wetland_sal_i_5_FD_132427 | JGI IMG/M metagenome (GOLD analysis project Ga0187808, IMG submission 132427) | Wetland sediment microbial communities from Neuse River Estuary, North Carolina, USA - ASW_3 | ecosystem: Environmental > Aquatic > Freshwater > Wetlands > Sediment | place: USA: North...
CGACTGCGATGTGGCGGCGGCGATTGTCGCGATGCTTGATGGCTTCGACGCGGCGATTCCAATCGTTGGCGGTAAGCTTCAACCGCTGCACGCCGCGTATCGCAAGCGATGCGCCGGCGCGCTTGCGGCGCTCGCCGCTCGGGGAGAGCTGCGTCTGATTGCGCTCGCCGATGCGGTCAAGACGAGGCGGATTTCCGAGGACGATCTGCGCGTTCTCGATCCCGAGCTACACAGCTTCTTCAACCTGAACACGCTCGACGACTACCGCCGCGCCCTCAAGCTCGCCTCAGCGGATAAAACCCGTCGCTAGGCCTTCTTCACCCACCGCAGAATCGGGCGGCGCGCGGCCCCGGCCTCGTCCACCCGCGAGACCGGCGTGGTCTGCGGCGCATTTCTGACGCGCCCGGGGTCGTTCAACGCTTCGGCGTAAATCCGTTCCATCGCATCGACGAAGCTGTCGAGCACTTGCTTGCTCTCGGTCTCGGTCGGTTCAATCATCAGCGCGCCCGGCACCACCAGCGGGAAATAGATCGTCGGCGGATGCATGCCGAAATCGAGCAGGCGCTTGGCAATCTCGAGCGTGCTCACTTGGGCCCGCTTTTCGAGATCGTGCGAGAGCACGCATTCATGCATCGAAGGCTCGCCGGTCGCGCTCGGGAAGTGCGGTTGCAGCCGCTTGCGCACGTAGTTCGCGCCGAGGATTGCCAGGCGGCTCGCCATCTCCAAACCGTCGCCGCCGAGCGCCAGGATATACGCGTATGCACGCACGATCATGCCGAAATTGTTGTGAAACGATCGCATCCGTCCGATCGAATCCGGCCGTTGGTCGTCGAATTCCCAGCCCGCGCTGGATTGCCTCAAGCGCGGCATCGGCAGGAACGGCTCGAGATGCTTTTTCACCGCGACCGGTCCTGCGCCCGGCCCGCCGCCGCCGTGCGGAGTCGAAAAAGTCTTGTGCAGATTGAGTTGGACGACGTCCGCGCCCATGTGCCCCGGCTTCGCCACGCCGAGCAGTGCGTTCATGTTCGCGCCGTCCAGATAGAGCATCGCGCCGCGCTCGTGCAATGCTGCCGCTATATCCTGGATTTCCGGCTCGAAAATTCCCAGCGTGTTCGGATTCGTCACCATCATCGCGGCCACGTCGTCGCTCGCCAGCCGCCGAACCTCAGCCGCTTCCAGGTAGCCGCGCCGGTTCGACTTCGCGACGATCACCTTGAAGCCCGCCAGCCGGCAGCTGGCCGGATTGGTGCCGTGCGCAGTGTCCGGGATGATCACCTTGTGCCGCACTTCGCCGCGCTTGCGATGGTACGCGCGGACCATCAGCAGCCCCGTCAACTCGCCTTGTGCACCGGCGGCGGGATGCAGCGACACTGCGTCCATCCCGGTGATCTCGGCGAGCGCCGCTTCCATCCGCGCTAGAATTTCGAGTGCGCCCTGGGCAAGATGCGCCGGGGTCGCGGGATGCAGCGCCGCCAGCCCCGGGAGCGCCGCCAGCTCGTCGTTTACCACCGGGTTGTACTTCATCGTGCACGATCCGAGCGGATAGAACTGGAGCGCCTGCGCGAAGTTGAGCTGCGACAGTCGCAGAAAGTGCCGGATAACCTGCGGTTCGCTGAGTTCGGGAAAGCCCGGAAGATCTTCGCGGCAAAGTTCCGCGCCGATGATTTCGGCGCCGCGGCGCTCGCCCGAAGCTCGCGGCGACAGGTCCGATGCGCGGCGGCCTTCGGATGAAAGTTCGAAAATAAGCGGCACGCTCGCCGCCGCCTCGATCCGCTCGGGAGTCGAGGGAGTTTCGGGGACCGCGACCGGGCCGATTCTGCTCGCGCTTGCCATCTCACCGCACCTCCGCAATTGCCGCCGCAAGCCGGATGAACTCGTCGCCGCGATTCATTTCGGTGACTGAAACCAGGAGCGCGTCGGGGAGCTCGGAATAATCCTTGCCGAGTGCGACGCCGGCGAGGATTTGCTCGCGCTCCGCCGCTTCCAGAGCGGCCGAAGGGTTGGCAAGCTTCAACGCGAATTCGTTGAAGAACGGTCCCGAAAAGCGCCGCCGGATGCCCGCGGTTTCCAGAGTGGCGGCCGCCTGATGCGCCAGCTCGACGTTTCGCTCCGCGAGCTCGCGCAATCCAACCCGGCCCATCAGCGACAGATAGACCGTCGCCGCCAGTGCACACAGAGAGTGATTGGTGCAGATATTCGAGGTCGCCTGTTCGCGGCGGATGTGCTGCTCGCGCGTGCTGAGCGTCAGGCAAAACGCGCGCCGCCCGTCGCGATCGCGAGTCTGTCCCACCAGGCGGCCGGGCATCTGGCGCACGTGGGTCAGCCGCGCGGCCATGAAGCCAACGCCGGGTCCGCCGAATTGAAGCGGCAAGCCGAAACTTTGACCCTCGCCGACCGCGAGATCGACGCCAAGTTCGCCCGGTGCGCGAAGCAGACCCAGCGCGATGCCCTCGGCGGTGGCGGAAATGGCGAGCGCGCCCGCGCGATGCGTCGCTTGAACGATCGCGCCAAGCGGTTCGATTATGCCGAGCGCGTTGGGATAGCCGGTAACCATGCACAGCAAGCGATCGTCCGCGATACGCTCGAGCGCGGACAAGTCGGTCGCGCCGCTCGCGTCGTCAAACGGAACTTCGACGATGTCGAGTCCCTCGAGCGCGCTCAGGTAGGTGCGGATGGTCGCGCGATACTCCGGCCACAGCGCCCGCGAGAGTGCGACGACCGAGCGCCCCGGCATCAACCGCCGCGCCATCAGAACCGCTTCGGCCGCAGCCGACGCGCCGTCGTACATGCTGGCGTTGGCGACTTCCATCGCGGTGAGCTGCGTGATCAGCGTCTGAAACTCGAAAATCGCCTGCGTGGTCCCCTGGCTCGCCTCGGCCTGGTACGGCGTATAGCTGGTCGCGAACTCGGCGCGTGCGATGACGGCGCGCACCGCGGCGGGCACGTAATGGCGGTAGTAACCGGCGCCCAGGAAGCTTGAGAAACCCGACGCACCAGTGTTGCGCGCTGCCAGCGCTGAAATCTCGCGGACCACGTCCGCTTCGCCGCGCCCGCGATCGAGATTGATCGTCGCGCGCGCGCGCAGGTTGGCCGGCACATGCGCGATCAGGTCATCGAGATGCTTCGCGCCGATCGTCTCGAGCATCGCCGCGACATCGCTCTCCGTATGTGGCATGAATCTCATGGAATCAACTTGTCCTCCGCCCGGCTCCGCCTCCGCTTCGCCAACAATTCAATCACACGCGCGCTGTTGATGCCGCACGCGGCTCCTCGCGCCGATAGAATGGCCGCGGCACGATGGTCGCCCGGGCTTTGCGCTCGCGAATTTCAACTTGGAGCGATTCACCCACCGCTGGCATATTTTTTCCGCCGTCGGTCGCCAGATATGCCATCGCGATCGGCCGTTGAATCGACGGCGCGAATGTCCCGCTCGTCACCACGCCGGCCTCGTCGCCGTTTCGAAATACCCGGTAGCCCTGGCGCGCGACCATCCTGCCGTCGTCGGTCTGCAGTCCCACCAAGGTTTTCTTCACTCCCTGCTCGTGTTGCGCGGTAAGTGCCGCCGCGCCGATGAACCGACGCCCCAGCTTTACGAAGGCTGCCAGGCCCGCCTCGAGCGGCGACGAATTGCGATCGAGTTCGTGACCGTACAGCGGCAGCCCCGCTTCCAAGCGCAGTGTGTCACGCGCGCCCAGCCCCACAGGTTTGGCGCCGGCGCCCGCGCCAATGTCAACCATCGCTTCGAACAATTGCCGCGCCCCGCCGTTCTCCACGAACAGCTCGAAGCCATCTTCGCCCGTGTAGCCGGTGCGCGCCGCAATGCATGCGATTCCCGCGATTAGTCCGCTGGCGACGCCGAAGCGCGCGACGTCGGCGATTGGAAAATCGGCCAGTGGCGCCAATATCGCCGCGGCCCGCGGTCCCTGGACCGCGACCAGCGCGGTGGTGTCGCTTACATCCTCGAACTTCGCCCGCCCGGCGTTGAGTTCGGCAATCCATTCGCGATCGGTCTCGATGTTGGCGGCATTGACGCAGAGCATGTAGCGCTCCGATCCGAGTCGATAGACGATCAAGTCGTCGATCGTCCCGCCGTCCTCCGCGCACATAATCGTGTACTGCGCGTGGCCTTGCTTGAGCCGCGCCGCGGAATTGGTGAACACCCGCTCGATTGTCTCCAGCGCGTGCGCTCCGCTGATTTCAAACTCGCCCATATGACTCAGATCGAAGATTCCCGCCGAATTACGGACGGCAAGATGCTCCTCGATGATCCCGCTGTAACTGACGGGCATTTCGAAACCACCGAAAACCGTCATCCGTGCGCCGAGTTTTTGGTGAAGGTCGAACAGAACAGTCCGCTTGGGCGCATTCATCCGCGGCAAAATTTTAACAGACCTTTTTGCGCCGGACGAGACAACTGCGCGTGATCTGCCAACAACCCTCCGGCTTCCGTCCACAGCGCCTTGCTCGGCGCGATCCGGTGCTATAATCCATCGATACCCGATGGCTGCAATCATCATGGACGGCCGAGCGCTGAGCGCGCATCTGATGCCGGAGTTGCGCGCCCAGGTCGACGAGATCAAGAGCCAGTTCGGCTGCACGCCATCGCTGGCCGCAATCCTGGTCGGCGACGATCCTGCCTCACGCCAATATATAAAGAATAAGCAGCGCGTGGCTGGCGAACTTGGATGCGACAGCCGCACGGTGCGGATGCCGTCGTCGGATGCGACCACCGATTCGTTGCTCGGCGTGATCGAGCAACTCAACGCCGACGCGCGAGTCAATGCGATACTGCTCCAGTTGCCGATCCCCGATTGGGTCGATCGCTTCCGCCTGTTCGATGCGATCGCGCCGGAAAAGGATCTCGACGCCGTCGGCGCGGCCAGCGTCGGAGGCTTTTATCGCGGTCAGTGGGGACGCTTTATTCCCTGCACTCCGCGCGGCGTGCTGACCTTGCTCGACTATTACAAGGTACCCGTCGAGGGTGCGCGTGCCGTGGTCATCGGGCGCAGCGATATCGCCGGCAAGCCGACCGCGCTGATTCTCGGCGGGCGGCTGCGCAACGCGACAGTTACCTGGTGCCATCGCTACACGCGCGACCTTGCCGCCATTTGCCGCGAGGCCGACATCCTCGTCTCGTGCGTCGGCACCGACACCGGCCGGACCTATCTGATAACGGCGGACATGGTGAAGCCGGGCGCGTGCGTGATCGACGTTGGCTTCAGACGCGTCGGTCCGGGCAGATTTGTCGGCGATGTGGACTTCGAAGCCGTGAAGGAAGTCGCCGGATGGATTACGCTCAATCCGGGTGGCACCGGTCCCATGACCGTGCTCGCGCTGATGGAGAACCTGATCGACGCGACGCGCTATCAGCTCGGATTGCCACGAGCCGCCTACTCCGTTTGAAGCGCCCGTACGGAGACCTCTTTTCTATCCGCTCCGTCGCAACGGATGCCGCAGCAGAAATTGTCGCCTCTCATCATGCACCCTGCGGATTCCCTGCGCTCCCGTCGCAACGGGCCGCGGCGCACCGGGCTCGGCGTCATCATTTGACCGCCGGTGTGATCCGGTAGATTGCGAGACGGTCGCCGCGGAATTTCTCGACCACTCTGAAGCTGTTTGGATCGGGGAGTTCCGAGTGTACCGCGTCGCTATCTTTCCAACTGACGAGCCATCCGCCGCCCGCGGTTGACACCCGCTCCTCGATTGTCGCTCGCGCGGCGGCGGCATCAAATCCCGGAATCGCTATCCGCGGATTGGCTCCGGTGAAGTAGTAATCGAAAGGAACTGAGTAATAGCCAAATGGAAATCCGCCATTGGGTAAATTGTTGGCGGAATCTTCGATGACAAATCCCGATTCGAAAAACACCGGTTCCGACGCGCCGCGCTGCGCTGCGACTTGCCGCGCGAACTCGCGCCATGGCTGCGCCGCCCGCTGGTCGAACGGCAGCACTATCAGCCACGCGAGTGCGAGCCCGGCCGCCAGCAGATTGCGCCACTTCACGCTCGCCCGCGCAACTCCGCCCGCAGCCGTCAAAGCTAAGGTGGCCGTTGACGGCGCAACGTACCGCAGGTTGAACATCGGGCGAATCACGATCGAGCCCGCAGCCAGCATGAGCCCGGGCAGGATCGTCCACACGCCGAGCCAATGGAGTTGGTCGTCGCGATCCGCTCCGGTCGTGGTGCCAATCACAAACCAGATCGCCAGCGCCGCAGCTCCGGCCGCCGACGCAATCTTGACGGCGAATGGATACTGGTTTGCCGTTCCGATCCAATCGAGCCAATGGCCCGCGATAAGCGTCTCGCTCTGCGTGCGCGCAACCGGCACGTATGGAACGAACAGCGCGAGGGTTATCGCCGTCGCCAACCAGGCCATCGGATTTCGGCGCCCGCGGACCTGGTCGCGCACGAGCATCGCTGCTCCCGCCCCGATGAACAGGATGCCGCCCAGGTGAGTGTAGAGCAGCGCTGCCCCCACGACTGCGCACGACGCGGCGCGGATCGCACTCGGGCGCTGGCGCACTTGCCACAGCGTCAGCAGATGCGCGAGCGCGAGCGCAATGAACATCGGGTACATTCGCGCCGTGCGCGCGAACACCACCGCGAGCGGGTTGAAGGCCCACATCGCGGCCGCCGCCAGCGCAGTGTTGCGGTCGAACATTTCGCTGCCCAGCGCGAACACCAGCACCAGCGTCACCAGCGAAAAGATCACCGACATCGAGCGCAGTGAAATTTCACTCAGCCCGAATATCCGCGTGTAGTAATGCAGCGCGGCGTAGTAAAAGACCTGCTTGCCCGGATCGTGCAGCACCGGCGTGCGAATGATCGCGCCGACCCCCGGCTTGGCCGCCGCCCACGCGCTGTAGGCCTCGCTCGCGCCCAGCGCATTGGCGCCGAGATGATACGAATAGACGAGGCCGGCGGCGACGAAGATCGCCGCGAAGGTTTCAAGCGGCCGGCGCGGCGATTTATCGCCCGATAACGATTCGATTGTCGCAGCCCCGGCTTCAGTCATCGAGATTCCCTGCCGCCCCCTCGCGCGAGATATAGCGGATTTCGCGCGCGCGGACGATCTTCATCGCTTGCCCCTTCTCTGCCAATTCCGTCCATTGACTATCCCGACTGGTGCTGGCGTAACTGTTCACCATCATGTCCGAGTTTCTCGAGTCGGAGCCGCTGCTCGAAGTCCCCGCGCCGGGCGGGGTCGCGATGACCCTGCCGCCGATCGAGCGGATCCGCTTCGAGGTATGGGCGCTGGCGTGGCCGGTGATTCTGTCGTTCGGACTCGATTCGATTCTCAGTCTCTCTTCGATGCTGATGGTGGGGCGGCTGGGCGCGGACGCGGTCGGTGCGGTTGGACTCGCAACGCAAATCCTGGGTGCGGTGCGCGCCGGCATAGCGGCGGTTGGCACCGGTACTGTTGCGCTGGTCGCGCGTTACGTGGGCGCCAACGATCGCGACAGCGCCGAAGAAGTGCTCCAGCAGTCGGTGACGTTCGGGGTATTGGTTTCGACGATCATCGCGATCCCGGTGATAGTTTTCGCTCATCCGCTGATGGACGTGTTCCAGGTCAAGGGCGAGATGGCTGAGATGGGTGCGCGTTACCTGCAGGTCGTGATGCTGTCGGAGCCGTTCCAGGGAATCTTTCTGATGTGCGCGTCGGCCTTGCGCGGCGCCGGCGACACGCGCACGCCGCTGTGGATCGGCGGTATCATCGACCTGCTCGCAATCTTCCTCAACTACGTGCTGATCTTCGGCAAGCTCGGATGTCCCGCGCTCGGCGTGGACGGCGCGGCGGTGGCGACATTGCTGGCGATCGCGTTTGGCGGGGTTTTGTTCTTCTACGCGCTCTCGATCGAGGGGATGGTGCTCAACTTCCGCTGGAAGGGGCTGTGGCCCGACTTCGGCCTCGGCAGGCGAATCCTCAGTGTCGGCAATCCCGCCGCCATCGAGCAATTGTTGATCCAATTCGGCTTCGTCGCGTATGTCGGCTTCGTCGCGCGTTACGGGGCCAAGGAAATCGCCGCATATTTCATCGGCGTGCGAATTTTGGCGCTGTCATTTCTGCCCGGCTTCGGATTCTCGTCCGCCTCCGCGACTCTGGTGGGTCAGGGCCTCGGCGCCCGCGACCCGCACTTCTCGCGCAAGGCCGGATGGGAATCGACCGGGATGGCGATGGTGATGATGACCGCGATGGGCCTGTTGTTTATCGTCTTTGCGCATCAGATCGCGGCGCTCTTCATCGACGACAAACAGGTCATCGAGTACACGGTGCAGTTCATGTACGCGCTCGCCGCTGCCCAACCGCTGATGGCGATCGATTGGACCATCACCGGCGCATTGCGCGGCGCGGGCGATTCGCGGTTTCCCCTCTACGGTTCGCTGGCAGGATTTTACGGAATGAGGCTTTTCCTCACGATTCTGATTTGGTACCACGGCGGCAATATCATCTGGATCTGGTGGTCCCTGCTCGCCGACTACGTGGTTCGCTCGACGGTCAAAGTCCGCCGCTTCCAGACCGGCCACTGGGAAACCATCGAAGTCTGAAGTCTGATTTCGCCAGCGCCGGTTGACGCTCCGATCGCCGTCAACTGGACGCGGCGCCCGCCGCGCGTAATCCTCTTTCCGTGGCGCAAGCGGTTCAAGCGAACGAGACGCTGGAGGGCATCCTCGATCAGGTCCTGTTCGTAAACGAAAACAACGGCTACTCGGTCGCGGTCGTGGTCGTTGCCGGCGAACACGGCGAGTCGCGCCGCGTCACGATGGTTGGCAATCTCGCCGGTCTGGAAGTCGGCTCGACCATCCGCGCTCAAGGCGGCTTCGAGCAGCATCCGCGCTTTGGCGATCAGTTTCACGTAGTCGATTTTGAAACGGTGCGGCCCGCCGGAACGGTCGCGCTCGAACGCTACCTAGCTTCGGAAATAAAGGGCGTCGGCCCGGCGCTTGCGCGGCGAATCGCCGAACACTTCGGCGACTCGCTCGGCGAGGTGCTCGACAACGCTCCCGAACGGATGCGCGAAGTTTCGGGCATCGGACCGGTAGTCGCCCGCGCGATCGCGGCGGCATGGCGCGACTCGTCGGGGCTGCGCGAGTTGACGGTCTTTCTGCGCGGCCACGGCCTGGCTGCTTCGCACGCGCGGCGCATCCACAAGTTCTACGGCAAGGACGCGCTCGAGGTCGTGCGGCGCGATCCATACGTGCTCGCGCGCACCATTCATGGCATCGGATTTCGCACCGCCGACGCCATCGCGGAGAAACTCGCGATCCCGCGCAACTCCATCCAGCGCGCCCGTGCCGCGGTCTTGTACATCCTCGAGCGCATGTCCGACGAGGGCCATGTCTATTCGCCGTTCGAGTATCTCGAAGGCCAGTTCCGCACCGCGCTCGAGATGGAGCCCGAGCTTGCGCGCGAGGCGGTCGACGAGCTTGCCGCCGGCGGCGAGGTGGTCGTCGAAGACGCGGACGATCGCACCGCCGTCTATCTCGCCCGCCTGCACGAGGCCGAGGTGAACGTCGCGCGCCGAATCGCGGAATTGAACGCCGGCCGCCCGATGAACAAGGAGCTCATCCAGCGCGCTCTGGATGCGGCGGTGCGGAGCTCTGAAATCGAACTGTCGGCCGAGCAAAAGAACGCGCTGCGATGCGCCCTGGCCAGCCGCGTCACTGTCATCACCGGCGGACCCGGCACCGGCAAGACGACCTTGCTGCGCTCGCTGCTGGCCGCGCTCGCCGAGCTTGGCTTGAAGCCGACCCTTGCGGCGCCGACCGGGCGCGCGGCTCGTCGGCTCCAGGAGGCCTCTGGCCGCGACGCAAAGACCATCCACCGGCTGCTCGAATACTCCCCCGAGAGCGGCGGCTTTGTCCGCGGCAAGGAATTTCCGCTCCGCACCAACTATCTGATCATCGATGAAGCCTCGATGATGGATCTCGAGCTCGCTTCAAGCCTGCTGTCTGCGCTGATGCCGAACTGCTCGCTGCTGCTGGTCGGCGACAAGGATCAACTTCCGTCGGTTGGCCCCGGCAGCGTGCTCAAGGACGTGATCGCATCCGAGTTCGTGCCGGTGGTGCAGCTGCAGGAGGTTTATCGACAGGCGCGCCGCAGCCTGATCGTCGCCAACGCGCATCGTTTGAATCGCGGCGAGTTCCCGCAAATCTCCAACGACGCCGAAGGCGACTTTTTTTTCTTCGAGCGCAACGCCGCCGAGGACGTGCTCGCGACGATCAAGCAGCTCGTGCAACAACGCCTGATCGGACGATTCGGCATAAACGACCCGTCCGACATCCAGGTGCTGACGCCGATGAACCGCGGTCCGCTCGGCACCCAGGTCCTCAATCGCGAGCTGCAAAGCCTGCTCAATCCGTCGGGCCGCGAACTGCGCGCCGGCGACCGCGTGTTTCGCCACGGCGATCGCGTCATCCAGTTGCGCAACAATTACGACAAGGACGTGTTCAACGGCTCGATCGGCAGGATTCTCGCGATCGACTCGGACAAGGCGCGCATCACCGTCGCGTTCGAAGAGACGCGCGCCGACTACGACCTGGCGGAACTCGACGAGCTCGGGCTGGCGTACGCGATCTCAGTGCATAAGAGCCAGGGCAGCCAGTATCGCGCGATCGTGATGCCGATACATTCGAGTCACTACCTGATGCTGCGCCGCAATCTGCTCTACACCGCGATCACGCGCGCCGAGCGGGTATGCGTGCTGGTCGGGACCAAAAGCGCGTTGCAACAGGCAGTGCGCAATCAGGATGAGCGGCTTCGCTTCTCGCGCCTCGCCGCGCGCTTGCACGTGGACTGATCGATCAGTGATGTCCCGCCAGACGGCTGACTGTGAAGACGATGAAACCGATTGCAACCAACACAATGAGCGGCGGTATCAGGATCGCGCCCAGCGCGCGCCACGCCGAGAATCGATGCACCTCGCTGATACACTTTAGCGAGACGACAAACCCCCATATGCCGAGCACCGCTTCAACGACCATCACCTTGTAAAACGCGGGATCGATTTGCGGCAACATTCCCGGCGTCGCATGAGGCATCGGCACGCCCATCAGAACTGCGATCAGCAGGACCGTTTCAGCGGTGATCGCAGGCACCTGCGACCACGCAAGCGCGGCCCGCACTTCGACCCGGCTCGCGACGCCGCCGAGCAGGCTTCCCGACCATTTGAAAATCGCGCCGAAAATAAACAGCCCGAGAACTCCCAGAGCCGCTTCGATTGCAACGCTGAACGCCACCCATATCGGCCACAAAGCCGACAGATTGGCGTTTCCGCCGAGCGCCTTCGACCACTGACCCGCCAGCGCGCCGATCGCCGGGCCGATGGCGGCGAGCGCGATTACGTTGCGCGTCGGATCGCTATCGACGATCCGCCTAATCGTCGCGCGCGGCGCGGTCCAGATCGTGAAGAATGGAGTGATCGAGTCGCCAGCCCCGTTCGCCATCGAAGCCCCCGTCCCGCTGCGAATCCCGCCACGCTAGCACCTTGCTCTATCGTGCAACAGCACGAGGCGCTCGCGCGATTGACTCTGTTTCACGATGCGAATTACCATCGCAACGATGAAACACATCAGCTCCTTCATTCTCGCTGCGTTGCTTGCGGGATGCGTGCTGGCTTGCGGATGCGTTGTCGTTGAATCAAGCGCGATCTCCGATCGCGCGGGCGCCGGTAATCCCATCAGCGCGAGCGCGAGCGATCTCGGATACCTTCGTCTGGTCGCCCCGCAAGGGCTGACGCAGACCGCGCTTGCCAACCTGCTCAGCAACTGCGCCACCGGCAAGGTATCCGGAGTGACCACCGAGCTCAGCATGCGCGACTTTTTTATCGTGCAGTCGTACACCGTCTCGGTCAGCGGTGTATGCAGCTAGCAAGTCGTCCCTCGCGGCATCGCCGAATCGTTCCGGCGCGCGGCCTGCTAGCGGCTCTTGATCGCGGGTTTTTCTGCCGGTGGGCGGATGCGCTTGATGCGCACGGGTCGTAGCGCGCGAAGAAAGCCCAGCACGGCTTCAGCTTCCGATCGCACCGCGTCGGGATCGTGCCCGGCCTGCTCGAGTTGCTTGTCGACTTGCGCGATCGTCCTGGCCCAGTCGTTTTTGAACTTTCGATTGAGTTCCTTCCACGCCACTCCCTTAAGCGCGACGGTCACGTTCGCCGGCGGGTGATAAAGCCCGCGCGCGAGCAGCACCGCGATCGCCGGATAGCCGACGTAGCCCTGCCAGTACGAGGCGTTGTCGTTAGACGCGATCTCGCGGCCGTCCGCCGAGGTTTCCACTTCGTAGGTCTTCGACCCGTCCGACGACACCACCGTCGCCCGCCGGCTGTCCTCGATTCGCACCCGGCCGTCGCCAATCGCCCCCAGCGCTTCGTACACCTTCACGAGCGGCGGCATCTTCCATCGCGTCGCTGGCATCGCCATGTCTATTCGATCATATTCGACATCACGTCAATCAGCCCGGAGACTGCGGCGATGGCTAATCCACCAATCGGCAAACTCGACCATATCGGTATCGCGGTCAGAAGCGTCGCCGAGGCGCGCAAGTTCTTCGAGGACATCCTCGGCGCCAGCTTCATGTACGAAGACGCCAACGAAGCGGCCGGCTTCAGGCTCGCCGAGTTCGATCTGGGCGGGCTCACCATCGAGCTCCTGGAGCCGCTCGGCGCGGATTCGTTCCTGCACAAGTTTCTGGAAAAGCGCGGCGAAGGGATGCATCATCTGACCTTCAATGTCCCCGACTGCAAAAGCAAAACCGCGGCGCTCAAGGAGCAGGGCCTGCGTATCGTCGACGAAACCCAGTGGTCGCCAACCAGTTTCGAGGCCTTCATTTCCCCACGCGCCGCGCATGGCGTGTTAATCCAGCTGGGCTCGGGTTATCCCACCCTCGCCAACGATCCCGCCTGGTTCAAGACCAAAGAGTAGGACGCCGCCCGCCCCCGCCGTTACGCTCGCATCGCCGCGCGCCGAATCGTCAACCGCTGTCCGCGCGCCTTAACATCGCGGCCCCTATCTGACACGATTGCTGCACGCATCCGCGGCTTCAGCGATGAAAGATCTGATCGTCTCCATCCTTCGCGACGCAATCGAGCGGGCGCGCGCCGCCGGCAAGCTGACCGCCGCCACCCCTTCGATCGGCATCGAAGCGCCCCGCGACCCTGCCCATGGCGACGTCGCCTCCAACGTCGCGCTGACCCTCGCAAGGGCCGAGCGCAAACCGCCGCGCGCAATCGCGGAAATTGTCAAGTCGCACCTCGCGATGCCCGCGGAAGTGAGCGAAGTCTCGGTCGCCGGCCCGGGCTTCATCAATTTCAAAATGTCGCCCGCCTACTGGCAAGGCGAGATGCGCCGCGCCGCGAGCCAGGGACGCGCGTTCTGGAAGCCGCGCGCATGGGAACTGCGTCCGGGCGCCGGAAAAAAAGTCCAGGTCGAGTTTCTCTCCGCCAATCCCACCGGGCCCCTGACCGTCGGACATGGCCGCAACGCCGTGCTCGGCGACACGATCGCGCGCCTTTACGAGGCGGCGGGCTTCGACGTCACGCGCGAATATTATTTCAACGACGGCGGCCGCCAGATGAAGCTGCTCGGCGAGTCGGTGCGCGTGCGCTATCTCCAGGAGCACGGCATCGACGCGGCGCTGCCCGAAGAAGGCTACCAGGGCGAGTATATCCTGGCCATCGCGCGCGCTCTGAAAGCCGAGCGCGGCGACGCGCTCGTGTCCGTGACCGACCTCGAGATTTTCCGCGCGGCGGCCGTCAAAGCCATCTTCGCCGACATCAACCAGACCTGCGCGCGGCTGGGAATTCGCTTCGATGTCTACACCAACGAACTCGATCTCATCAGCGCCGGACTGGTCGACGCCGTCCTCGAGGCGCTGCGCGAGCGCGGCCTCACGGTCGAAAGGGACGGCGCCACATGGCTGCGCGCCGACAAGCTCGGGCTGCCCAAGGACGCGGTGCTGGTGCGCTCCGGCCCCGACCGCCAGCCGACTTACCGCACCCCTGACATCGCCTATCATATTGAGAAGCTCAAGCGCGGCTTCGATGTGATCGTGGACGTGCTGGGAGCCGATCACATCGCCGAGTTTCAGCAGGTCGTCGCTGCCGTCAAGGCACTCGGCCACGACACCACACCCATCCACGCGATTATCTACCAGTTCGTCACGCTCACCCGCGGCGGCGAGAAGGTCAAGATGTCCACGCGCAAGGCGACCTACGTCACGCTCGACGAGTTGATCGATGAGGTTGGCGCCGACGTGGTGCGGTTTTTCTTCCTCTTCCGCAAATCCGACAGCCAGCTCGACTTCGATCTCGAGCTCGCCAAAAGGCAGGCGCCTGAGAATCCCGTCTTTTACGTCCAGTATGCGCACGCGCGCCTGGCGAGTATCTTTCGCGAGGGCGCGGCCAGGGGCTTGACGCTGCCCGCAGATCGGTCGGCGGTCGATCTCAATTTGCTCGGCGCCGAAGAACTTGATCTCGCCAAGCGTGCGGTTGGACTCCCTGACGTGATGTCGGCGGCGGCCGAGGCGCTGGAGCCGCACCGGATTCCCTTTTATCTGCTCGAGCTGGCCGGCGACTTCCATCGCTACTACAACAAGCCCACCAGTCGTATAATTGGGCCGGATCGCGAACTCAGTTTGGCGCGGATGTTCATGGCGGCGATTCTCAAGGATGCGATTGCGGGCGGACTCGAGTTGCTCGGGGTGAGCGCTCCAGAGCGGATGTAGGGAGGGCGGGATGCGATTCGAAATCAGGGCTGGCGGCGCCTTTCTAATTTTACTCGGATTGGTCGGGCTGTCGGGCGCGGTCTTCGCGCTCGGATTGGTCGCGGGCTACGAGATGGCCCGGCAGAACCAACCCGACTTGAGTCAAATCTCCTCGATCTACCCGCTGCCGAATCCCCCGGCATCCGGCGAAAAGCCCGCGCCCGTATCCGAGATGTCAGCCGCGGCCGCCGCTTCGCCATCGGTTGCGTCTGCGCCGGCTCCCCCATCGATCCCGCTCAAACCGCCCGCGCCCGCCGTGGCCGAGGTACCGCCCCCGGCATCGCGCACCTCGCCTGCCACCGTTGCGCGCTTGAAACCGCCGGCCGAGGCGCCCGCGGTTAATCGTCCCGCGCCCGAGAACGAAAACGAAACCGACGAAGAGTCCGAGACCGCGGCCCCGGCCGCCGCCGCATCGGCCCGCGCCGTTGCTCCAGGCGCGAAGCCGTACAACATCCAGATCCAGGCGGTGATGGACAAGAGCGGGGCGGACGAGATGGTCTCGCGGCTGAAGACGCTAGGCTACAACGCGCAAGAGACAAAGGTCGCGCTCAACGGGCAGACCTGGTACCGCGTCCGCGTCGGACCCTACGCCAGCGCCGACGAAGCGACCGCGGCGCAGAACAGGCTGCGCGAGCAATACCGCCAGGCCTACACGACCTCGCATTGAGCCGGGCACCGGCTCATGCATTGACAATTGCCCGCCGCGCATGGATGATTGAGGGAGCGATGGAACTCACAAGCCGGAAAGTTTGCGCGGGATGGTGGCGCTGGCACGTGGATGCACCCGCCTGCGCGCTGGCTTTGTAATTCATCACAAAACCGATTCTTGAAGGGCCGCGGGCGAAACCCCTGCGGCCCTTTTCTTTTTGGTCGTGGCGACGACGGCGCAGTGAATACGCGACGTGCAGGATGATCGGCGGAAATTTCTGCTGGCCTTGGGCACGGCGGCCAGCGGCAGTGGTGAATCGGAAGTGAGGGAGGGAGACGAAAAAGATGTTGCAACCCAGTGAAAGCGAATTCGAACAACTCGCGGCGCGCGGATTCAACCTCATTCCGGTCTTCGAGGAAATCGC
>Ga0187808_10000215_pt1 | contig 15773 bp, 18 predicted proteins | sample NC_wetland_sal_i_5_FD_132427 | JGI IMG/M metagenome (GOLD analysis project Ga0187808, IMG submission 132427) | Wetland sediment microbial communities from Neuse River Estuary, North Carolina, USA - ASW_3 | ecosystem: Environmental > Aquatic > Freshwater > Wetlands > Sediment | place: USA: North...
CCCACGGGTCGTTTGCGCCCGGGTCGGACGGGTAGCCGCCGGGCTCAATCGACAGCTGACCCGAGGGAGGAGCAATGGCAGACGTCTTCGAGGTCCTCTTGCAGGACCACGACGAGGTAAAGGCGATGCTCGCCCGGCTCGAGTACGGTCCCAAGGCCGGAACTGGCGCTAGCGCCGCGGAACTGGCGCAGCGCAGGGGCCTGGCCGAGGACGTGATCATCGAGGAGTCGAGGCACGAAGCCGCGGAGCAGCAGTATTTCTGGCCCGCGGTCCGCGAGCTCGGACCTGAAGGCGACCGTATCGCCGACGAGGCGATCGGCCAGGAGCGGGACGCCGAGCAGGTGCTGTATCAGCTGAGCAAGCTGAACGCCGATGACGCGGAGTTCGATGAAGTGCTCACCGGCTTCATCTCCGACGCCCGCGCGCACATCGCGTTCGAGGAGGGCCACGCCTGGCCGCTCATGCGCGCCACCCTGACCGCCGACGAGGCCGAGGAACTTGGCCGCAAGATCGAGCAGGCGAAGAAGATAGCGCCCACCCGCCCACACCCGCACACCCCGGCAAACGAGGCCGTCAGAAAGGCCGCGGGCCCGCTAACAGGAGCCGCCGACAGACTCCGCGACGCGGTAACCGGCCGCGGCAGGCAGTAGCGGCGAAAACAAGCCGAGGACAACCCCGTGGGGGCTGCCCCGCCGCCATGGCGGCGGGGCATCTCCCCGCGAGCCAAAGGGCGCGCCGCCGTCTGGACTGAGGAGCGATGAAGCAAGGCTTCATCGCGACGAGGGAAGACGGCGGGCTAAAGCGCCCGGCGGCGAGCGGGACTAGCAGGGTGACGCAGCTCACACACCGTCATGTTTAGACCTCCTGGTGCGGGCATACCGCCATGGTCCGCGACCTTATCCACACCCCCGGAGATAGGCATGATGAAGGCACCGAGCCGCCCCACCGGCTTCCGCGCCGAGCTGAGCCAGCTGCCCGACGATGAACTGCTGCGCCGGTTCCGCGCGCTGCCCCGCGACAGCGACCGGCGCGCCGCCATGTGCGAGATCCTGGTCCAGCGCCACGAGAAGCTGGTCCGCTCGTGCGTCAGGCAGTACCGCGGCAGCCCCGAGCCGACCGAGGACCTCATGCAGGTCGGCTACGTGGGCCTGCTCAAGGCGATCAACAACTACGACCCGGCCGTTGGCAACAGCCTGACGGCCTATGCCGCCCCGTGCGTCAGCGGCGAGATCAAGCGGCACTTCCGCGACAAGCGCTGGCAGATCCATGTCCGGCGGTCCGCGCAGGAGCTCCTGCTTGAGCTGCGGAAGGCGACGGAGGAACTCACGCACCAACTCGGCCGTGACCCCGGCGACGACGAACTCGCGCAGCGGCTCGGAGTCAGCGATGACGACGTGCTCGAAGCCCGGCAGGCGGACATGGTCTTCAGCGCCTATTCGCTGGACGCGCCGCTGTCGGACCGGGAAGATCCCGCGCTGCTGGGCGACGTGCTCGGGGGCGAGGACGCGCAGGTCGAGCACACGATCGAGATGGAAGCGGTCGCCACGCACTGGAGCGAGCTGCCCGAGCGTGAGCAGCGCATCCTGGTCATGCGCTTCTACGGCAACCTCACGCAGGCGGAGATCGGTGAGCGCCTCGGGATCTCCCAGATGCACGTGTCCCGGCTGCTCTCGCGGGCGCTGACCCACCTGAGGAGCCGGCTGGTCGACGCCGCCTGACCTGAGGCGCGCGGCACTCTCACGGCGGCCCGAGACCGCCGGAAAGGACAGTCCATGAAAACCGGAATAGGCTGGGCGCTCCTGTGCGTCGGAGCGATCCTCGCCTTCGCGGTGAGGGGAAACACGCCTGTCCTCAACCTGCACGTCGCCGGCTGGATCCTGATGATCGTCGGCCTTATCGGGCTGGTCACCCCGCGTCGCACGTACGGCTGGGTGGGCAGGAGGCTGCTGCTGCGGCGCACCCGTGCCTATCCGGCCCCCCGGGTGGAAGAGATCGACGTGCCGGCCTACAGCGCCGACAACCCCGGGCCCCACGTCAGGGCGAGCCTGCCCCCGCGAGCGCCGGACGACACGGAAGTGATCGAGGACATCTACGAGCAATGACTCGCCGGCTAAAGCAACCCTCAGCTAGCGCAACCCTCAGCCCGCGGGGCCGACCTTCACGGCCACGATCGTGAGGTCATCCCTGAGCTCGCCCTGTGAGAACTCGGTCACTAGCTCCTGGACGGCGCGGACCGTCTCCGACGCGGACCGGCCGGCGCCGGCGGCGAGCTCGTCGATGAGACGGTCTTCGAAGAACTCCAGATCCGCGCTCCTGGCTTCTGTCACACCGTCGGTGTAGAAGAACAGCAGGTCACCCTGACGGAGCTCGAGCTCCGCCGGGCTGGGCTGGGCGTCGTCGAACAGGCCGAGCGGAAGCCCGTCGCCTTCAAGCAATTCCACCCGCCCGTCGGCCCTGACGACGGCGGGGCCCGGGTGGCCGGCGCTGGCGAGCCGCACGCCGAGCCGGCGCCCGCGAGGCTGCAGGAAAGCGAGCTTGACGGTCACGAACCGCTCCCCGTAGTCCCCGGCGACCAGCACCTCGTTCGCGGCGGCCAGGACGTCGGCGGGCGCGGTGTGCACGGATGCCAGGGCGCGGATGGAGTGCCGCGCCGCCGCGGTCACCGCCGCGGCGTCCTGGCCCTTGCCGCAGACATCCCCGATCGCGATGGCCCAGCCGTCCCGGTACCTGAACACGTCGTAAAAGTCACCGCTGATCTCCTGCGAGGCCGTGGCACCGACGTAGGCCGCGGCGAAATCGAGACCAGGCACGTCCGGCAGCCGGGCCGGAAGCAGGCTCGCCTGCAGCGTCTCCGCCACCTCGGAACGATGGCGGAACATCCTGTCTACGCGGATCGCGATCGCCAGGTGCTCGCCGAGCTGTTCGGCGAGGGCGAGGTCGGCGATCTCGAACGGCCCCCTGCTGGCCGGCCGGGCCAGGGTCATCGCGCCGAAGCTCGTCGTGCCGTCCGAGATCGGGACGCAGATCAGCGAGGTGGCTCCCAGCGTCATCAGCAGCGGAGTACCGCCGGGGCCCGTGCCGAGCACGCCAGGGTCGTCGGCGTGCGCCAGCAGGATCGACTTGCGCATGCTATGCACCTGCGAAGGCAGCGACTCCGCGTCGGGATTGACGCTGCGCACCGCGCGGGCCAGGGCGTCTGCCTGCCTGTCCCGCGGCCCTGCCGCGATCTGCCGGCGCAGCCGGCCGTCGCGCTCCATGTCGACGATGACCCAGTCGGCGAGATCGCCGGCCAGCAGCCGAGCGCAGCGTTGCAGCGTCACCGCCTCGCTGAAGGTGCTGTTGTCCAGCAGCAGCCTCGTCACCGAGATGACCATGTCCATGCGCTGGGTCATCGACCCGATGGCGCGGCCGGCGGCCGTCACGCCGTCCTCGCGCCGCGGCCGGCTGTCCTCGCTGGGGGTCGGGGACGCGGCGGGTGCGGGCGACGTGGCGGCGACCACCAGCAGCGGCGGATCTCCTGCCAGTTCCACCACGGCGGCGGTCATGGCGACGTCGACGGTGCCGCTCGCGGTCAGCATTCGCAGGCTCGCCCGCCTGGGCCGACTTGTCCTGACCACGGCGGCGAGCTGCGTCTGCACGGCGGCCTTGAACGGCAGGTCGACGAACGTCGTCAGCGGCTTGCCAGTCGTGTATCCAGCAGGCGAGCCGATAAGCGCGGCGGCCTCGTTGTTCGCCCGCCGGATCGTGCCGTCGGGCTCGAGCAGGAACAGCGCGACCGGGGTGTGCTGGAAGGTGGCATGCAGCAGTCGCCGTTCCGCCCGGACGGCCTCGGGCAGGCCTTCGGCCGCCGCCTCGTTACCCTCGCCGGCCGACAGCATTCTGACCACCGTGTCGATGGCGCCGTCGAGCTCCGTCAGGGCCGCGTCGAGCAAAGCCGCGGCGTCGGCGCCAGGGATGTCCGCGGCGTGCCGCAACGCGTCACGCCGCGCCACCACATCAGCCAGCGGCTCGGCCGGCCATCCGCCCTCTGGCATCTCCCGCCATCCCTGCGCTTTAGGTTCGAAACGCCCGCGATCGAACGATCCAGAGCTAGAACAATACGGCAACCTAGCCGCGACCGTGCGTCTCGATGATCAGGGCCGCGACCTCGGTCACCTTGAGGTGCCGCCGCTGCGATTCCCGGCGCAGGAACTTCAGCGCTCCCTCGGCGTCGCAGCCGAGCGCGTGCATCAAGATGCCCTTGGCCTGGTCGGTAACCGCGCGGGCCGCGACGGAATCCTTCAGCTGCGTCGCGGTTCGCTGCGCCTGCCCGTAGGCGAGGGTGTTGGCGAACACCGTGCCGCCGAACCTGGCGAGCATCTCGGCCACGGGCGCCGAGTCGGCGTGCAGCACTCCCGGCCGGACGCCGAACAGCGAGAGCACCAGGGTCGTCGGCGGAACCTGGCGGACCAGGTGCACCGAGCAGCGGACGCCGCGCGACAGCGCTTCTTCCGTCCACCGCGGCCACCTGGTCTCTTGCAGAATGTCCGGACAGCTCACCGACACGCCTTCCGCCACGGCGGCAGTCAGCGGCCCCTCGCGCGTCTTAATCGCCAGATCGGCTAGTTCCGCCGCGTCCGGGTGCGTGGCCGCCATCTGGACAAGCTCGCCATCCCGCCAGATCGTCGCGTGCGCCGCGGCGCAGCCAGGGACCTGCCGAACCACCAGCTCGGCCAGCTTGTACAGGGCTTTCACCTCGCCGGTGGACAGGCTGACCAGTTCGGCGGCGCCGTGGCCAAGGTCCTCGACCGGCACGCTTACCTCCGTCTCGTCGCTACACGCAGCATAGGCCGCGGCGGCCGGCCGCCGCCGTCAGTGACAGGACACCTTGGGGTTGGCTCCGGCGTAGTTGAGCGGCCCGGCCAGGATCGTCACGACCACGGTGCCCGCGTTGGCACAGCTTGGCAGCTTGGTGTAGTACCCGCGCTGGCCGGCCGCTATCGCGCCGATGACGAGCCAGATGACTAGCAAGATGGAAAAGATTCGCATTGTGCTGCTCCAGTTGTCAGGTTGGCTGGGGGGGTTCTTTCTAGGCGACGCGCTGCGCACTCTGGCTAAGGTCCGGCCGCAGGTAATCGGCGAGCACGGTCCGCAGCCGCCTACGAGCGCGATGCAGCCGGGACATCACGGTGCCGATCGGCACTCCGGTGATCTCAGCGATCTCCGCGTACCGGTATCCCTCAGCGTCCGCCAGGTAGATCGTGGTCGCCATGTGGCTGGGCAGCCCGCTAAGCGCCGCGATCAGAACGGGATCCGGCATGTCGGCGAGCGCTACATCCTCCGCCGAACTGATGGCCGGGTGCTCGGCTTCGACCGGCTCCAGGGACTCGAGCAGCACCTCAGGCCGACGGCGACGGGCCCGGTAGGCGTTATAGAAGGCGTTCGTCTCGATCCGGTAGAGCCACGCGCGCAGGTTGGTCCCCGGCTCGAAGGTGTCGAAGCCGGCGTACGCCTTCACGTACGTCTCCTGGACAAGGTCTTCGGCGTCCACCGGGTTTCCCGTCAGCCGCAGCGCTACCGAATGCAGCTGCCCCGCGTACGGCAGCACCTGTTCGGCGAAGTTGTCCGCTGGTCCGGCATTGCTCACCTTTACCTCCCGGGTAACGGGCTTATCCACTACCCGCGTGCCGCCGGGAAAACCTGGGCGGGCGCCGTCGCATGACCGGATTCGGAGTGGGTAGACGCCGGATTCACGCTTGTGCAAGTGAGGCAAAGACCACCATAATGCTGCCTGCGGCACATACCTCACACGTGACCGCTTGCCCCTGGGTCCGGAGATGCGGCCCGCTCTTAGCCATTGCCGAAGGGCGGTAACTGTCATGTCCGGAGAGCAGTTTCCCGTGACCTGGTCCGGCCGGACCGCTGTCGTGCGGCTACCCGCGGAGATTGACCTCACCGGATCCGACGCCGTGCGCGAGGCGCTGCTCGCCGTTCTCAATCAGGCGGCGCTCGCGCTGATCGTGGACATGACGGGCACGACGTTCTGCGACTCGTCTGGCATCACCGCGCTCGTCCGCGCCGCGCGACGGGCGACCGCGACCGGTGCCACGATCCGGCTGGTGGTAACCGCCCCGCCGGTGCTGCGGGTGCTCAACCTGGTCGGCATCGACCGGCTCATCGACATCTACCCGAGCGTGGACGCCGCCCGGGCATCGCTTTGCGACCAAGCCGGGGGTCCCGATCAGGTGACCGTCGTCTGACCGGCGCGGGGGTCTGGTCAGACGACGGTCACCGAAAACCGCGCCGTCACCCCGTAAGGCCCGGGCTCGAGGGAAACGTGGTCGCATAGCTGCTTCAGCAGCCAGCGACGCAGCGTGTCCGTCTCTCCTTGCTCCGCCCGGCCCGGTCCGTCCACGGGCCGCATGCCCTCGCCGCTGATCTCGCAGTGGACGCGCGTGCCCGTGCTCCACAGCCGGAGCCTGGCGGTGCCGGCTCCGTGGCTCAGGGCACAGGCCGCGGCCTCGCTGACGGCTAGCACGAAGTCAGCGAGCCGGCCGCCGGCCATCCCGGCCCGGATGCCGAACACCGTGGCGAACCTCCGGACCGCGGGAATTTCCTGGCGGCGGAACCTCAGCTTCGCCAGCGAGCTCATAGTCGAAAGCAGTTGCTCGCCCTCGCTGGCCGTCCACCCGCGCAGCCACGTGTTCATCACGACCTCAGCCCTCCTCAAACGGCGACGCAGGCCGCGGCGGCTGACCGCTGACGCTCGTCACGATGGTGGCCGCGAGGTCACGGAGCTTGACGTTGGTGTTCTGCGAGACCGTCCGCAGCAACGCGAAGGCCTTTTCCTGCGGACAGCGCTCGGTGGCCATGATCACACCGAGCGCCTGATCGATGACCGCGCGAGACGCGATCGAGGACCTGAGCTGATCGTTGAGGTCTTCGCAGGAAGCCATCCGCAACGCCAGCGTGAGCGCGCCCGAGGCGTTCCGGGCGAACCGGTCCGCCCGCCTGGTCTCATCCGGGCCGAACGCGAACGGCCGTCGCGCGTAGAGGGCGAGCGCCCCGACCGGCTCACCATCGGTGATGAGCGGCACCACCAGGCAGGAGCGGATGCCAACCGAGGCCGCGTGCCCGCAGAAGCGCGGCCACCGGTCGTGCCTGGTCATGTCCTGGATGTGCACCCGCTCGCCGCGCCGCATCGCGTGCAGGGATGGGCCGTCGCCGGTCTGGAACTGCACGTCGTCGGCCTGCGCGGCCAGCGGGTCGGTACAGGCCGCGGTGGCCGGCAGCCGACCGCGCTGGCGGAGCGTCATCCCGCAACAGAGCCCGTCGGTGACGACGCGGGTGGCGAGGACCGCGAGCTCGTGCAGGAACTGGTCCACATCGGTGGTGTTCAGCAGTGCGTTCTGAAGTCCGATGAGATCTGCGTGCATTTCATTGGACATGTCCTTCACCTACCCGCCACCAGCAGGTGAAACGTGGCCGGTCAGGTATTCGCCGCCGCCCGGCTCACAGCGGCGAGCGAGGATTCGGTATTGGCGGAAACGGCTATGTCGCCCAGCGTGATGATGCCCACGATCTGCCCGTCCTCGATGACGGGGAGCCTGCGGACAGCGTTCTCCCGCATTAGCAGCTCGGCGTCCGCGACGTCAGCCGCGGCGTCCACGCCGACCAGCTTCGAGCTGCACAGCGGGCCCACCGGCGCGTCAGCACCCGCGCCCTCCGCGAGCCCCCGGATTACCAGGTCCCTGTCGGTCACCACGCCGCCGAGCGAGTCACCCTTCACCACAAGAACCGCCCCAACACCGGCGTCGCGCATGACCCGTGCCGCTTCGGCGATGGTCTGGTCGTAGTACACACCGACCGGATTCGGAGTCATAACGTCGCGGACCCTTTTATCCATGGTGTCCTCCTGTCTCGCGATTGACTCTTTCCGCTACCGGTCGTGACGTGCGTTAAACGCCTCGCCCTCATGATGGGGCTAGGAACGGGAGAGGTCTTCTGTGGCGGTGCGGCCCGCTTCTGTGGCCTGGGCGAGGAACCCGGCGATCAGGTCTAGTTCTGCTGGCGTGTAGCCGGCGCAGATGCGGTCGACCGCGTCGTTCATCCCGGCGTACAGGCCCGCGATCTCCGGCCTGCGCTCGCGCAGCACGCGCAGGCGTATACCGCGGCGGTCGGCGGGGTCGCGCTCGCGTTCGACCCAGCGGCCGCGCTCGAGTCGGTCGAGGATGCCGGTCATCGTCGCCGGGTGCAGCCCGGCCATCCGGGATAGCGCGCTCGGGCTGATCGGCCCGTGGCTGTCGATCAGGTCCAGGCAGTACAGGTCACCCGGGCGCATCTCGAGCTGTCCGCCGACCTGGTGGTTGAGCAGCGAGAGCTGGGTCACCGTCGCGCGCAGCGCCTGCCGCACCGCGGCGACCGCGCGCCGCGATCCGCCCGGCGGCGCTTTCCCCACCGGGTCGGATCCGTTCGCGCCGCTCTCCGGGTTATCTAGGTTTCCTTGTGATATGGAATCCATATAATATTATCTCCATGATGTATGCGTCAGCGTGCACGATACGCCCGCGGAGGGAGAAGCGGCAGATGAAGCTGACTGTGTTCGGTGCCAGCGGTGGCACCGGATCCCCAGTGGTGAGCCAGGCGCTCGACGCCGGGCACCACGTGGTCGCGTCGTCCGCGATCCCGCGCGGCTGCCGATCCCGCAGCCCAGCCTCACGGTGCTGACGGCCGACGTGCTGCGCCCCGCGGACATCGCGGAGGCGGTCGCCGGCCGGGACGCGATCATCTCGGCGCTCGGCCCCAGCGGCCTCGGCTGGACCCTGCTGCGCCCGCCGCAGCTCACCGGCAAGCCGCTGACCGGCCGCTACCGCACCCGTCAAGGCGTGAACCCGCGGCGCGGCCTGCGGGTCTCCCGCGCTGACCTCGCCCACCTGGCCCTGGCCGTGGCCGACGGCCCTGACACCTACCTGACCGTGATCTTCCTCGCGGACTGACTCGCGCGGATGGGTTGTGATCAGATAGTCAGCGCAAGATCCGGCGGCGGCGATTGGAGCGCAGGTAGCGCCGTGAGCGCGGGTGCGATACCACCGCGATCAGCAGCGCGGAAACCACGAGCGCCACGATGAACGAGATGATCAAGTGGCCAGGGCCAACGATCGCGGCGGTGATGATGCCGCCTACGAGCGCGCCGACCATGCCGAAGATCACCGTGAGCAAGATCCCGATCCGCTGACGCCCGGGCACGAGAAGATGGGCGAGCGCTCCGATTATCAGCCCGGTGATGATCCAGGCGACGATAGCAGAAACAGTCATGGGCCCCGGCTACCCGGAAGTATCCCGTTTACTCTCGCATAGCCCGCATACCGGACGCCCCGGGTTTTGCCGCCGCAGTGGTCGAGAGTGGGCAGGGGCGGGCTGGGTGGGCAAACATAGATCATGACGATGATGCAGACGCCAGCGCGCACCAGCAGGGCCGATCCGCTTCGGGAAGTCGAACGGCGGGTGCTTTGGCTCTCCACCGCGATCGTGCACTACGCGAACCGGGTGCGGCCGAATCCGTCGGGGCTCAAGGTGGGCGGGCATCAAGCCTCCTCGGCGTCGCTGGTGTCGATCATGACGTCGCTGTGGTTCCGGCACCTACGGGCCGCCGACCGGGTGTCGGTGAAGCCGCACGCCTCCCCCGTGCTGCACGCGATCAACTACCTGCTCGGAGACCTTGACCAGAAGTACCTGACCACGCTGCGGGAGTTCGGCGGGCTGCAAAGCTACCCGAGCCGGGCGAAGGACCCGGACCCGGTGGACTACTCGACCGGGTCGGTGGGCATCGGCGCGACCGCGCCGATCTGGGGCGCGGTCGCGCGGCGGTACGTATCCGGGCTCGGGCCGGCCGATCAGGCCGGCTTTGGACGGCAGTACTCGCTGGTCGGTGACGCCGAGCTCGACGAGGGCGCCGTCTGGGAGGCGATCCTCGACCCCGGCGTCGCCGAGCTCGGCGAGATCACCTGGATCATCGACCTGAACAGGCAGTCCCTGGACCGCGTCGTGCCGAACATCGCGACGGGCAAGCTGCAGGGCATGTTCGCCGCGGCGGGCTGGCAGGTGCTCACGCTCAAGTACGGGCAGCTGCTGACCGGGTTGTTCGCCCAGCCGGGCGGGGAAGCGCTGCGGCGCCGCATCGACGACATGCCCAACGCCGAGTATCAGCGGCTGCTGCGCTGCGGCCCGGCTGAGCTGCGGGAGCGGCTGACCGGCACGGACACCGCGCTCGCCGGGCTGGTAGCCGGGCTCGACGACGCCGCGCTGCCCGCCGCGATCCGCAACCTGGCCGGGCACGACCTGGCCTCGCTCGACGCGGCGTTCGCGGCCATCGAGGACACCCGGCCGACCGTGATATTCGCCTACACGGTGAAGGGGTACGGGCTGCCCACCCAGGGCCATCCGCAGAACCATTCGGCGCTGCTGACCGCGGCGCAGATGACGCAGCTCGCCGCGGAGCTCGGGGCCGACCCCGCGGACCCGTGGGCACGGTTCGCCCCGGGCAGCGAGCCGGCGCTGCTGTGCGCGGACGTCGCGCGTCGGCTGCGCCGCCCGGCGCCGCCGGCGGCCGAGCCGCCCGCCGTGCCGGCCGACTTCGGGCGGACGCCATCGGGGACGATGACCACGCAGGCGGCGCTCGGCCGTGCCTTGCTCGACCTGACCCGCGCGGCGCCCGAGGCCGCGCGGCGCGTGGTCACCGTCAGCCCCGACGTGTCGCTGTCGACGAACCTGGCGGGGTGGGTGAACAAGGTCGGCGTCTGGTCGGTGGCCGACCGGCGGGACTGGTTCGCCGACGACGCGGAGACGATCGTGCACTGGCGCGAGAAGCCCGCCGGGCAGCATATCGAGCTGGGCATCGCCGAGACCAACCTGGCCGGGCTGCTGGGCGAGCTCGGTGCCACCTGGTCCCGGTGGGGGCAGCCGCTGCTGCCGATCGGCGTGCTCTACGACCCGTTCGTGGGCCGGGCGCTGGAGCCGTGGTCGTTCGGGATCTACGCGGGCGGACAGTCGATCCTGGTCGGCACGCCGTCCGGAGTGAGCCTGGCACCGGAGGGGGGCGCGCACCAGTCGATCATCACCCCGTCCATCGGCCTGGAGCAACCGGGCTGCGTCAGCTACGAGCCGGCGTTCGCGCAGGACCTGGAGTGGGTGCTGCTCGCCTGCCTCGCCATGCTCGGCCGGCCGGACGGCAGCGCGGCTTATCTGCGGCTGTCCACACGGCCGGTGGACCAGACGCTGGCCGCGGTGCCTGCCGATCCGGCGGCGCGCGAACGCCGCCGGCGCCAGGTGGTGGCGGGCGGCTACCTGCTGCGCCGTCGCGCCGGGCGGCCGGACGTCACGATCGCCGCGATGGGCGTCATGCTGCCCGAGGCGCTGGCCGCGGCATCGCGGCTCTTCGAGGCCGGAGTGGCGGCCGACGTGGTGTGCGTGACCAGCCCGGGCCTGCTGTCGCGCGCGCTGCGCGCCCGGCAGGGGCATGGCCACGGGCCGACCTGGATCCTCGACCAGGCCTTTCCGGCGGATCGCGGCGCGCCGATGGTGACCGTGCTTGACGGGCACCCGCACACCCTCGCGTTCCTCGGCACGGTGAACCGGGTGGCGTGCGTGACGCTTGGCGTCACGTCGTTCGGCCAGTCGGGGGATATCGATGACGTGTACAGGTACCACGGCATCGACGCCGACAGCATCGTCCGTGCCGCCCTCGACGCCGCCCGCGCCTAGTCGCAGGGGGGAAGGACACACCGGCCTGGCCCGGGAGGTAAGCGGGCCAGGCCGGTGCTATCTGGTGATGGCTAGTGAGTTAGCGGGTCACGCGGGCTTGAGGCGCAGGATGACTACCTCGTCGCTGCCGGTGCCCGGACCGTTGTTGGTGCCGGAGGGCTGTCCGCTGTCGTAGGGGTTCGCCTGGGTCGGCCAGCCGGTGAAGTACTGCGAGTTGTACTCGAACCAGTCCGCCGCGGTCACCGTCGGGATGACCGGGAGGTTCTGGGCCACGTACTCCTCGAGCGGCACCAGGTCGGTGGCCTGAGCCGCCACCGTCGAGTCGCCGCTCACCTTCGCGAGGTCAGCGTTCAGCGTCGGATTGTTGGCGAGTCGTTCGTAGTCGCCGGTGGCCGCCGAGCCGGAGGCGAGGGAGCTGTTGAGCCAGCCTTCGTACATGTTGTAGGGCGTGATGCCGCCGTTGGACCAGTGCATGGTGAGGCTGAAGTCACCGTCGGCGACGTCAGCGTTCCAGGCGTTGACCGACAGGCCATCGAACGTAACGTTCATGCCCGCCGCCCGCAACTGCTGGGCGGCGAGGGCGTCGTCCTGGGCGTAGTCGGTGTACGCCGACGGGTCGATGAGCGTGAAGTCGACTTCCTTGCCGTTCAGCGCGAAGTAACCAGCGGAGTCCAGCTTGTATCCTGCCTTCTCCAGGATCTGCTTGGCGGCGGCGGTGTTCGCGGTGACGTTGGTGGTCATCGACGCGACCGGGCCCGCCCACGCGGCGAACGTCGGCAGCGTGAGGCCGGTCGCGTTCGTGATCGGGCTCTCCAGGCCGGCCTCGCCCTCAGCGCCGATCGTCGTGCGGTCGATGGCCGCGCTGATCGCCTGGCGCACCGCCAGCTGGTTGCCTGGCCACTTGGTGAGGTTGGGCATCAGGCTGTTCGAGCCGCCCGCCGCCTCCCAGTAGTGGTGATCGGCGGGGTTGGTGTCGACGAAGTTCTTCTGCAGGCCGGGGATGTAGTTTCCGGTCCAGGTGATCTGCCCGGAGAACAGGGCGTTAAGCGCGCCGGTGTTCGTGGTGTAGACCGGGAAGTAGACCTTGGAGACCGGGACCGGCTGCCAGTAGTAAGGGTTCTTGGTCAGCGTGTAGCCCTCGGGGGTGAAGCTGCCGAGCATGTAAGGACCGGTGCCCACCGGGTTGGCGTCGGTGAACGTGGCGGGGTTGCCGGCCGAGGACCAGACCGCCTTCGGCAGGATCGCCACACCCGCGACCTGCTGGAGGTTCATGTACTGCGACGTCGGGAACGTGATCGTCACGTCGTTACCGGTCGAGGTCACGCTGGAGATGGTCAGGCCGCCCAGGTTGATCGACGCGTTGTTCTTCATCAGGGTGTAGGTGAAGACCACGTCGGCGGGGGTCAGCGCCGTGCCGTTGTTCCACTTGACGCCCTGGCGGATGGCGAACGTGATGGACTTGCCGCCGTCACTCCACTTGTAGGAGGTGGCGAGCCAGGGATAGTTGATCGATGGGTTGGCCAGGTCGAACTGGATCAGCGGCTCGTAGATCAGCCCGGTGGCACCCATGCCCTGCGGGGCGGCGGTGGACACGAAGGGGTTGAAGTCCTGCGTGATCGAGGTCTCCGGTGAGCTCTCCATGACCAGCGTCTGGGAGGCTCCACTGCTGCTGTTCGACGCGGTGCCCGAGGCCGCTGGCGTGGTCGAGCTTGGTGAGTTCGAGGAACACGCCCCGAGTGCTGCCGCGAGGAGGCCGACGGTTGTGACCGCCAGCATCCGTCTGCCGGTAAATGGTCTTTTCCTCAACATTGAATTTCCTCTCGGGTGTTTTTCTGTGAGGGATTACCGCGAGTCGCCAGCTAGCGCCGGCGCGGCTATGGACAGTCGCCAGCACGCCGCGGCGCGCATGGGCGTGAGCTGTTGCAGTGCCGGGTTCTCGACCCGGCACTTGTCGTCGGCGAGCGGGCACCTGGTGGAGAACGGGCAGCCTTCCGCGGCGGGCCCGCCGGCGCCCGGGCGGGCCGCGCCGTTCCCGGCGCGCAGCGTGCTGCCCAGGTTGTCGGGATCGGGTGCGGAGGCGACGAGCAGCTGGGTGTACGGGTGCGCCGGCTGCTGCGTGACCTCCTCGGCCGGGCCGCGCTCGACGATCTGCCCGGCGTACATCACCAGCACCTCGTCGGCGAAGTACCGCGCGGAGGCGATGTCGTGGGTGATGTAAAGCAGCGCGAGCGCGAGGCGCTTGCACAGGTCGTCGAGCAGGTTCAGCATCTCGAGGCGGATCGACACGTCGAGCATGGACACCGGCTCGTCGGCGAGCAGCACCGCGGGCCGTGCGGCGAGGGCGCGGGCGAACGAGACCCGCTGGCGCTGACCCCCGGACAGTTCATGCGGGTACTTGGGCAGGAACTGGGCCGCCGGCGTGAGCCTGACCTGCTCCAGGAGCCCGATGACATGTTCGCGGACGTTCACGCCACGTCCCTGATGCAGCCGGACCGCGCGCGCCAGGTGATGGCCGACCGTGTGCACCGGGTTGAGCGACGCGAACGGATCCTGGAAGACGAGCTGCACCGAGCCCTTGTAATGCCGGAAAGCGCGGTTGGTCCTGACGTCGATCGGCGTGCCGTCGAGCGTGATCGTTCCCGTGGTCGGCCGTTCCTGGCCGGCGAGCAGCCGGGCGACGGTGGACTTACCCGACCCGCTCTCCCCCACCAGCGAGACGACCGCGCCCCGGTACAGGCCGAGCGAGACGTCCCGCACCGCGTGCAGAATCGCGCCGCGGCCGAGCTTGAAATCCTTGCCGAGGCCGGTCGCCTCCATCGCCAGCGGGCCGCGGTCAGCGGCCGCCGACCGGAGGTCCTCGCTCATGACGCCACCTCTTCCGTGCTGCTCAGGCTCACGATCGGGCAGGCCGTCACATGCCGCGCGTCGGGCACGCCTGGCACCCGGGCGAGTGTCATGTCCACCTCCGTGCAGGCGGGTATGGCGAAACCGCAGCGCGGCACGAACGGGCAGCCCGGAGGCGGATAGCGCAGGTCGGGCGGCGATCCGGGGATGCCAGCGAGCTCACGGCGCGGACCGCGCAGCGAGGGGAACGAGTTGAGCAGGCCGCGCGTGTAGGGGTGGGCGGGCTCGCGCTTGATCTCCTCGGCGGTGCCGATCTCGAGCAGCTGTCCCGCGTACATGATCGCGATCCGGTCGGCCAGTTCGAGCAGCAGCGACAGGTCGTGCGTGATGAACAGGATCGCGAACCCGAGCGTCTGCTTGAGCTCGACGATCTGCGCGAGGATGTCTCGCTGCACCACCACGTCGAGCGCCGTCGTCGGCTCGTCCATGATGACGATCTCCGGGTCGGCGGCCAGCGCCATCGCGATCATCACCCGCTGCCGCATGCCGCCGGACAGCTCGTGCGGGTAACTGCGCAGCCGCGATCGCGGGATGCCGACGAGGTCGAGCAGCGTGGCCGCCTTCTCCGCCGCCTCGTCCCTCGGCAGCCGCAGGTGGGCGTGGATGACGTCGAGCAGCTGGTCCCTGACCCGCAGCACCGGGTTGAGCGCGTTCATGGCGCTCTGGAACACGATCGAGATGTCCCGCCAGCGCAGCTTGTGCAGGTCGTGGGCGTTCATCCGCATGATGTCGACCGGCCCCGCTGAGCGCTTCCCTCGGTACAGCACGCTGCCCGAGGTGACCAGCGCCGGCGGCCTGAGCAGGCGGCACGCGCCGTAGGCGAGCGTCGACTTCCCCGATCCGCTCTCCCCGGCCAGGCCGACCACCTCGCCGGGCTCGAAGCTGAGGTCGACTCGCTGGACCGCGCGGACGTCGCCGGACTCGGTGCGGTAGACGACTGACAGGTCGCTGATCTCGAGGACCGGGCTCATCGCAGCTCACCGCCCGCCGGGGTCTCGTCGAGCAGCGAATTCCGCGAGAACGAGTGCAGGAACGCGCCGACCCGGCCGCGGGTGGCGGCGAGCTCGGCGAGCACCGGCGTCGGGTCGGTGCCCCAGACGCGGTGCCCCTCGATCCGCCGCGCGGTGCGC
>Ga0187808_10000216_pt1 | contig 15771 bp, 15 predicted proteins | sample NC_wetland_sal_i_5_FD_132427 | JGI IMG/M metagenome (GOLD analysis project Ga0187808, IMG submission 132427) | Wetland sediment microbial communities from Neuse River Estuary, North Carolina, USA - ASW_3 | ecosystem: Environmental > Aquatic > Freshwater > Wetlands > Sediment | place: USA: North...
CCACGCCCGTTCCGGCTGCCGACCTTCGCGAAGTGGCTCGCCCTGCTGGTCTTCGTCGCCTGGATGGCGATCTACTTCTTCGGCGGCTGGAATTCGCCCAAGATCGTGATCGGTCCCGGGCAGGGACCCTGGCTGTACCTGCTCGGGCTGCTGATCGTCGCGCTGTACGCGCCGCTGTACTGGTGGCGAGCCTGGCAGGACCGCAGGCTAGCCGCCAAGGCGCCGCCGACACCCGCATTCGCCATGGCCGGCGACGGCACCATGGTGGGCGAAGGCAGCGTGGTCGGCGATGGCCCGGTGGTCGGCAACGGCCCGGTGGCAGGAGTCACCGACCCGGCCGCGGCCGAGCCCTCGGCGGGCGAGCCTCCGGCCGTCCGTTAGGGCCACGGCATGGTGTTCGGACGGCGCCGCTGGGACCGGCCTTCCACGGCGCCGGCTGGCGTGCTGCTCGCCTCCCCGGGCGCGCCGTTCAGCCGCGCGGCCATCCGCCGCGCGTGCGAGCTGGCCGCCGGCGAGCCGGTCGCGGTGCTGTCGATCCTGAAGGTCTACGGCTCGGCCTTCGGGCTGCAGAACCCCGGCCTGATGCCGAACCGGCGCGAACGCGACGAGCAGTACGCGAACGTCCGGCGCGCGATCACGGCGGTAGAGCGGCGCGGCGGCACAGCGGACGGCCAGGTCACCGCGACCCGCAGCGCGGGCCGGACCATCGCGAAGGCGGCCAGGCGGCGAAACGTCCGTTACGTGGTGATGGATGGCCATGACGCGGGCGGATTGCGCCGCATCACCCAGGGCGCTGTGACCGCCACGGTGCGCCGCAGGCTCGCCGGACGGGCCGAGCTTGAGCTGGTGACCGAGGGCGTGGACCAATCCATACGGAACCCTAACGGGCCGTGATGTTACGGCGGTATGGCGGCGGCGGGAAAATGGAGGGAGGCACGCCGCTTCCTGGTGCGCCGGTGGCCGGGGCTGCGTGAGGTTGGATGTTCAGCAGGATCGTGGTGGCGGTTGAGGCGCCCGACCAGAGCCAGCCCGCGCTGGACCTGGTCCGGCAGCTGGCCACCGAGGGGGTAACCAAGGTCCAGGTGCTGCACCTGCGCGAACGGGAGCTTTCCGGCTACAGCTGGTACAGCCGGGAGAGCGGGCCGGAGGCCTCCTACGTCACCGACGCGGCGATCTTCGAACTGCGCCTGGCCGGCCTCGCGGCCGGCGGGAACGTGCGCAGCGCGTACGTCGACCGGGTCGCCGAGGCGATACTCGCGGAGGCCAAGGCCTTCGAGGCCGACCTCATCGTCCTGGGCCGACCCCGCCGCGGGGAGCTGGCCAGCCGCCTGCTCGGCAGCGTCACGATGCGGGTGCTGCGCCGATCGAGCTGTCCGGTGATCGTGGCGGCCCGCCGCACCAGCAAGCCGCCCCCAGGTCCTCAGCTCCGGGCCGCCGCCCCTGACGGTGCCCGCCCGTGAGAGGCTAGGCACGCCCCCAGCGCCTCCCGGAGAGGGATCACCCGTGAAGATCGGCCTGCAGATCCCAGATTTCACCACGCCGGACGGCCCGGGCCGCCTCGGCGCGGACCTGGCCAGCGTCGCCCGCACCGCCGACGAGGGCGGCTTCGACTTCATCGCGGTCATGGACCACTTCTTCCAGATCGGCGCGATCGGCGCGGCGGAGCGCGAGATGCTCGAGGCCTACACCACGCTCGGCTACCTGGCGGCGTGCACGTCGCGGGCCAAGCTCCTCACGCTGGTGACCGGGACCGTCTACCGGTACCCGGGCATCCTGGCCAAGACCGTCACCACCCTGGACGTCCTGTCCGGCGGGCGCGCCTGGCTCGGCATCGGGGCCGCCTGGAACGAGCAGGAGTCGCGCGGGCTCGGCATCCCGTTCCCGCCGGTCGCCGAGCGGTTCGAGCGCCTCGAGGAGACCCTGCAGATCTGCCTGCAGATGTGGCGCGGCGACGAGAGCCCGTACCACGGCGCGCACTACCAGCTGGACCGCCCGATCAACTCACCGCAGTCCCTGACCAGGCCGCACCCGCCGATCATGATCGGCGGCGGCGGCGAGCGCAAGACGCTGCGGTTCGTCGCGAAGTACGCCGACGCGTGCAACCTGTTCCCCACGCCGGACCTGCCGCGCAAGCTGGACGTGCTGCGCGAGCACTGCGACGCGGAGGGCCGCGACTACGACGAGATCACGAAGACCTGCTACTTCATCTTCGACGTGGGCGAGAAGGGCGAGAAGGCGGGCGAGGTCGTCGACCGGCTCGGCAACCTGGCCGGGATGGGCTTCCAGGCCGCGATCGGCGCGGTGGCCAATGTCTGGCAGGTCACCCCGCTCGAGGTGATCGCCGCGGAAGTCATCCCGGCCGTAGCAGATCTCTAGATCTTTTTGCCCGAACGGCGGTTGGTACCCGCCCCGGTCTGCCCCTAGTACATGTAGGTGTAGGTGCTCGTGGGCGAAGGCATCGGCGGCGGAGGCGTCGGCGAGTGCCACGGGGTCGGCTTGACCACCGTGAACCCGTTGCTCGCGTTGTCCTGCTTCGCCTTCGCGCCGGTGAACAGGTACAGCGGCCAGCCGTTGTAGGTGACCTGGCCGTTGATCCGGCCGAACTTCCCGCCGATCTTCACGCCGTGGGCCAGGACCGCGACGCCGCGCACCGGCGGCCATATGGCCGCGCACCCTGCGGTGCAGGTACCGGCGTGGTTCCGCCTGTCACCGCTGAAGGTGTACACCACCTGGCCGTTGCTCTCGGCGAGCACCACGCCCTTGACTCCCGCGACGTGCTCCGTCTTGAACACGACCGCGTTCTTGGGTAGGTGCGCCGGCGCGCCGAACGCCGACGTCGCACCCAACCAGGATCCGGCCAGCAGAGCGGCTGAGACCACGCCCAGCACGCCCGCACGCAAACCAGTAAGCATGACCCGCTCCCATCGTGATCCGGCTTCCGGTATCAGTCCCCTTCCGCTACGGGGAACGGGTCACCGGGCGTAACGGTTCAAAGGCTGGAGCGGAGGGCGGTCACCCGCTCGACCGAGGCGGTGAAGGCGGCCGAGTTCAGCTGCCCGCCGTCCAGGGCGCTCGCCAGCGCCGAGGTGACGGCCTGGCCCTGCGCGGGATCCTGCGCCGAGCACAGCAGCAGGTCCATCCCGGCCTGGGCCGCGAGCACGGCGCGCGCCCCGTAGCTCCCGAACGAGGTCAGCGCCCCGGCCTCGATCGCGTCGGTGATGGTAACCCCGCCGAAGGCGAGCCGGCCGCACAGTTCGCCCTGCACCCACGCCGTGGACAGCCCGGCCGGGTAGGTGGGGTCGAGCGCGGGGTAGATCGCCCACGAGACCATAACGATCTTGAGCCCGGCGGCGATGGCTGCCGGGTAGGGCACCTCGTCCTTGCCGCGCAGGCCGGACAGCGACACGTTCAGGGTGACCGGGCCGTCGTCGGTGTTCTGTGATTTCGTGGCCGAGCCGAGGCCGGGGAAGTGCTTGGCGGTGGCGGCCACGCCGGTCTGCTGCTGCGCCGTGATGAAGGCCTGCCCGCACTCGGTGACGACCGAGGCCTTGTTGCTGTAGGACCGCTGGTACTGGTCGATGAAGTTGCCGGATTTGTAGTACACGTCGAGCACCGGCGCGAGGTTCACGTTCATGCCCACCCCGGCCAGGTTCTGCCCCGCCCCGGTCCCGGCCTGGCTCGCCTCCAGGGTGGGGTTCGAGGAAGCCCCGATCTGCTTTTCCGACAGCGTCGGGGCGCCGGGGAGCCGCCTGACCTCGCCGCCTTCCTGGTCGGTCATCAGCAGCAGGGGCGCCGGGACCGGGCTCTGCTGCTGCGCCTGCACGAGCTGCTGGATGGCCGAGGCGATCTGGGCGTCGCCGGAGATGTTCCCGCCGAAGAAGATCACCCCGGCGGCCTCGCCCGCGGTGATCGCCTGCAGCAGGGCCGCCGGGACGGTCAGGCCCGGGTAGGAGTAGACCACGCGCTGGCCGGCCAGCTGCTGCGACGAGAGCGCGGCCAGCCGCTGGGCGGGCCGTGGCCCGTGCGTCGCGCCGGTCGGCCGGGTCAGGATCCCCGCCACCGGGGCGAGGGCCCCGAGCGTGAGTCCTTTCTTGAGCACGTCACGGCGACTAGTGCCGGTGCCGGACACGTCTGCCACGTTGCTCCCTCCGATACGAGACTCCCAGCCGGGTCGCGGAAGACCTACCCCCCGACCGTGCCGTTCACGCCACGTTCTCGAGAACCACGGCGAGGCCCTGGCCCACGCCGATGCAGATCGCCGCGACGCCCCAGCGCTGCCCCGACGCCGCCAGCGACCGGGCCAGGGTGCCCAGGATCCGCGTACCCGAGGCGCCCAGCGGGTGCCCGATCGCGATCGCGCCGCCGCGGGAGTTCACGATGGCCGGGTCCACGTCCCAGCCGCGGACGCACGCCAGGGACTGGGCGGCGAAGGCCTCGTTGAGCTCGATCGCGGCTACGTCGCCCCAGCCGAGGCCGGCCCGGGCGACGGCGACGTTGGCCGCTTCGACGGGGGCGTACCCGAAGAACTGCGGCTCGCAGGCGGCCGCACCGCGCCCGGCGATGCGGGCCAGCGGGCTCAGGCCCAGGGCCTGCCCGGCGGCCTCGCTGCCGATCAGGGCCGCGGAGGCGCCGTCGTTGAGCGGGGATGCGTTGCCCGCGGTCACGGTCCCGTCGGCCCGGAAGACCGGCTTGAGCGCGGCCAGCCGCTCCCGGCTGGTATCCGGGCGGATGCTCTCGTCCCGGTCGAGATCGGCCCCCGGGACCTTGACCACCTGGTTGTCGTAAAAGCCGGCGTCCCAGGCGGCCGCCGCGGCCTGGTGGGAGCGCAGGGCGAACTCGTCCTGATCTTCCCGGCTCACCCCGTACCGCTCCCGCAACTGCTCGGTGGCCTCGCCGAGGGACACCGTCCAGGCGGCCGGCATGCCCGGGTTGACGAGCCGCCAGCCCAGTGTCGTCGACACCAGCGTCACGTCAGCGTGCGGGAACGGCTTCTCGGGCTTGGGCAGCACCCACGGGGCACGGCTCATCGACTCCACGCCGCCGGCGATGACGATGTCGGCCTCGCCCAGGGCGATCTGGCGTGACGCCACGATCGCCGCGTCGAGGCTGGAGCCGCACAGCCGGTTGACCGTGGCGGCCGGGACCGTGACCGGCAGGCCGGCGAGCAGGCCGGCCATGCGCGCCACGTTGCGGTTGTCCTCGCCGGCGCCGTTGGCGTTCCCGAATACGATCTCATCGATCCGCGCGGGGTCGAGCGCGGGCGCCCGGTCCACGAGGGCGCGGACGACGTGCGCGGCGAGATCATCCGGCCGGCAGCCGGCCAGGGCCCCCCCGTGCCGTCCGAACGGGGTCCGCACGGCGTCGTAGACGAACGCCTCAGCCATCAGCCATCCTCCTGACTGCCGGTGCCATAACCACGATGCTAAACACTTACGATGCCAAGGGTGCGGGCGGCGGCTGGCCGCCGCGGGCGGATCGTCTGAGGGCCACTGGTGATCGGGAACGAATCTGAGCTGGGTACCGCGGAGAACTACCGGCGATTTGGCGCCCGCGAGGCACAGGGGCGTTCCCCGCTTTATGCGGAACTCGCGGCCGGCGTCGCCGGTGACCCCGAGGTGCTCGCGTTCCTGGCGGACCTGCCTCCGGAGAAGCGCCAGCCGAACCTGCTGCTCGCCGCCGTCCGGTACCTGGCCGGGGTACAACCCGGCTACGCCGCGTTCCGCGCGGTGGTGCTGGACCGGCGCGCCGAGGTGGCCGCCACGATGCTGGCCCGTCGCACGCAGACCAACGAACCCGCCCGCTGCGCGACCCTGCTGCCGGTCCTGGCGTCGCTCCGCCCGCCGCTGGCGCTGCTGGAGGTCGGCGCCAGCGCGGGGCTGTGCCTGCTGCCCGATCGGTACGGCTACGACTACGGCACCCGCCAGATCAGCGGCCACGCCGGTGCGCCCGTGCTCACCTGCCGGTGCCTGGGGCCCGTGCCGCTGCCCAGCCGGCCGGTGGACGTGGTCTGGCGGGCCGGGATCGATCTCAACCCGCTGGACGTCACGGATCCCGACGACGTCCGCTGGCTGTCCTGCCTGGTGTGGCCGGGAGAAGGCGACCGGGCCGAGCGGCTCGCCGCCGCCATCGACCTCGCCCGGCGGGACCCGCCGCGCCTGATCCGCGGTGACCTGGTTGAGCGGCTCGCCGAGACCGCGGCCGGTGCGCCCCGGGGCGCGACCCTCGTGGTCTTCCATTCCGTCGTCCTGGCCTACGTGAGCCCCGCGAAGCGGGCCGAGTTCGCCCGGGCCGTCACGGCCCTGGAAGCGGTCTGGCTCGCCCAGGAAGACCCGGACGTAGTGGCCGGGCTGCCCGGCTTCCCCGGCGCCGTGCCCGCGCCGCCGCCCGGCCCGACCTCGTTCCTGCTGACCCGCGACGGACGGGAGGCGCTGGCGTACGCCGACGGTCACGGAACCTGGATCCGCTGGCTGGAGGCCACGGTCGGCGACGGCACGACGGGGTGCGTGCCCCGGTGAACGCCATCCCGCCGCTGGACGGGCTGACCGTCCTGGAGGTCTCCACCTTCGTGGCCGGTCCGCTCGGCGGCCTGACCCTGGCCCAGCTCGGCGCCGAGGTGATCCGGGTCGACCCGATCGGCGGCGGCGCGGACCTGGGCCGGTGGCCGCTGGCGCCGTCCGGCACGAGCCTGTTCTGGGCCGGCCTGAATAAGGGCAAGCGCTCGATCACGCTCAATTTCCGCGACGCCGAGGGCCGGCGGATCCTGGGTGACCTGCTCATCGCCTCTGGTCCCGGCGGCGGGATCGTGCTGACCAACGCGGTCGGCCAGCCGTGGCTGTCCTACCACGAGCTCGCCCGGCTCCGCCCGGACCTGATTCACCTCCACATCCAGGGCCACCGCGATGGCCGCGCCGCCGTCGACTACACCGTCAACGCCGAGACGGGCTTCCCGATGATCACCGGGCCGGAAGGCCTCGACGGCCCGGTGAACCACGTCCTGCCCGCCTGGGATGTCGCCTGCGGGCTCTACTCCGCCGTCGGCCTGCTGGCCGCGGAACGGCGCCGCCAGCGAACCGGGGCGGGCAGCCAGATCGCGCTGGCCCTGGCCGACGTGGCGCTGGCCGTGGCCGGGCACCTGGGCTTCCTCGCCGAGGCGCAGGTCACCGGGACGGATCGGCCCCGGATCGGTAACCACCTGTACGGGGGCCTCGCCCGTGACTTCCAGACCTCCGACGGGCACCGGGTCATGGTGGTGGCGCTGACCCGGCGGCATTTCGCCGACCTGGCGGCGGCCGCCGGCCTGACCGAGACGTTCGCCACCCTGGAGCGGCTCCTGGGCGCGGACTTCCGCGAGGACGGCGACCGGTACCGGCACCGTCAGGTGATCACCGCCCTGCTGGAACCGTGGTTTGCCAGCCGCCAGCTCGCGGACGTCGAGCGGGACCTGGCCGGCACGTCCGTCCTGTGGTCTCGGTACCGGCGCTTCACGGACATCGTGCACGACGGCACGTTCGCCGCGAACCCGCTCCTGCTTCAGATCAGCCAGCCCGGGGTCGGGCCGCTGCTGTCTCCCGGCTCACCGCTCGCCGTGGACGGCGCCATCCCGGCCAGGCCGGCCCCGGTTCTCGGCGCGGATACCGCTTCGGTCCTCACCGGGCTGCTCGGCCTGTCCGCCGCTGACGTGCGGTCACTGGCCGAGCGCGGAATCGTCGGTGGCATCGCGTGAGGCGGAGGTTCGGTCTGCGGCCTTGACCGCGCCGTTCACGCGCTCGGCGTTGGCGTCCTCGACGGCCGCGGCGTTCCGCTCATCGCCGCGCGCGGACAGGCCGGCCACGATGCCGGCGATGTCGCCCACCGGGCGGTTCTGGCTCAGCTTGGCCTTGGCCTGGATCCGGGTGATCTGCAGCTCCAGTCCGACGATGGCCCGCAGCTGGCCCTCGATGAACGCGCGCGGCGCGTCGTCCACCGACCACGGCAGCTGCTGGCCGGGCGAGGCGAGCCTGGCCGCCTCGTGCTTGGCCGTCAGCCGCCGGACGATGCCCTCGACCCAGGCCGGGTCGTCGTGCACGACGAGGTGGCCGTACACGTGCGCGGTGAGGTAGTTCCAGGTGGGGACCACCCGGCCGTGCTCGGCCTTGGCCGCGTACCAGGACGGGGACACGTAGGCGTCCGGGCCGCGGACGATGGCCAGCGACTCACCGATGGCGGGCTTGCGCCACTGGTCGTTGTTCCTGGCCACGTGGCCGTACAGCGTGCCGTGCTCCCCCGCCGATGGTTCATAGATCAAGGGCAGCATGGTCGCGATGAGGCCGTCCTCGGTCAGCGTGATCAGGTCGGCCGCGCCGTGCCTGGCGAGCAGCTCGTCCACCACCGCGTCGCCGGCGGCGAAATGGGCGGGAATGTACATGGTTCCAGGTTAATGCGGGAAGGAAGGGGTCAGGCTGCCCCACACCGCGTCGTAGTCGCCCTGGCGGTGCCCCGCCTCCATGGCCTGCCGGGTGGGGATCATCATCCAGCGGCTCTCGAACATGAACGCCAGCGTGCCGTCGATCTTCTGCGGCGCCAGCTCGGCCGCGCTCGCCCGCGCGAACGTCTCGGCGTCCGGGCCGTGCGAGGTGAACGTGTTGTGCAGGCTGGCCCCGCCCGGTGAGAACCCCTCGGCCTTCGCGTCGTACACGCCGCGCACCAGGCCCATGAACTCGGACATGATGTTGCGGTGGTACCAGGGCGGGCGGAAGGTGTCCTCTCCCACCAGCCAGCGCGGCGGGAAGATCACGAAGTCGACGTTCGCCAGGCCGGGCAGCTCGCTGGGGGAGGTCAGCACGGTGAAGATCGACGGGTCGGGGTGGTCGAAGCTGATCGTCCCGATCACCATGAAGTTCGCGGTGTCGTACTTGTACGGCACGTAGTTCCCGTGCCAGGCGACCACGTCCAGCGGCGAGTGGTCGTAGTCGGCGGCCCAGAGGTTCCCGCCGAACTTCTGCACGACCTGCACGGGTCCGGCCTGGTCTTCGTAGCGCGCCACCGGGGCCAGGAAGTCCCGCTCGTTGGCCAGCCCGTTCGACCCGATGGGACCGCGCTCGGGCAGCGTGAACGCGGCACCGAAGTTCTCGCACAGGTAACCGCGCACCGGGCCGTCGGGCAGCTCGACCCGGAACCTGATCCCCCGCGGGATCACCGCGATCTCGCCGGGCGCAACGGCTAGCGCGCCGAGTTCGGTGTGCAGCACGATCGCGCCCTGCTCGGGGACGAAGAGCAGCTCGCCGTCGGCGTCGACCAGGTACCTGCTGGTCATGGAGCGGTTCGCGGCGTAGAGGTGCGCGGCCATCCCGCTGCGGGTCATGATGTCACCGTTGCCCGCGACCGTGTAGAGCCCGTCGACGAAGTCCGTGTCGTGGGCCGGCCTGGGCAGCGGGTCCCAGCGGAGCCGGTTCGGGTCCGGCTCGATCTCGTCGAAGGGGGTACCCCGGAGCGTCCCGTTGCCGATCCGCGAGAACTTCGGGTGCGCGGCCGACGGCATGATCCGGTACACCCAGGTCCGGCGGTTCACCGCGCGCGGCTGGGTGAACGCGGTCCCGCTGAGCTGCTCCGCGTACAGGCCGAGCGGGGCCCGCTGCGGCGAGTTCCGGCCCTTCGGGAGCGCCCCTGGCACCGCCTCGCTGGCGAACTCGTTCCCGAACCCCTGCTGATAGGGATACTCGTCCGCGCCGATCCCCATGGCCGCCTCCTTGAGCCCGCTCACCTCCACCGTATCGAGGTCACCACGCTGCGGAGACCGGGAGGACGTGAGGCAAGGGAGAGGTGCCCGGCAGCGAGGTGCCCGGCAGCGAGGTGAAGGCCCCGTTGTCTATCCGGCCGAAGGCGAAGGCCTGGGCGAGCACGAGACCGCCGCCATCGACCGCCGACAGCACCCGGCAGGTGCTGGAGATCGCGTCCTGGACGTCGGCGTTGTTCCCGAACCGGGTCGTCTGCGTCCGCAGGACCTCGACCGCCCGCCCGGTCGCGGGCGACAACTCGATGATCCGCGCGGTGCCGGTGTGGCGGCCCGGCCCGGCCCGGCAGGACGACGCCACGACGTAACCGCCGCCGGGCGCGATCATCGCGGATTGGAGGCCCCGGACGGGGACGGGGTAGGTGACGAGCGGTGCCGTCAGCAGGCTGCCGCCTGCTGACGCCAGGTTGAGTTCGCGGACCCCGAACAGGTCGGCCGGCTCCGTGCCCGCTGACTCGCTGTGCCACCACGGGACCTCGACCGTGCCGTCGCCGGCCCAGGAGGGAACGCCAGGCCAGTAGCCCGGCGCCCCCCGGCCGGTCCAGGTCTGCGTGGCTCCGGTCCTCGCGTTGATGAGCACGACGCTGCCGTACGGCGCCTGGCCGGGGAACTCGTTCGTCAGGGACAGCACGACCGTGGTCCCGTCCGGTGACAGCGCCACGCCGGTCACCGGTACGCCCTGGTTGTCAAAGGCCAGCCGGTCCAGTCGCCCGGGCCGGCCGTCCGGGGAGACGGTCACCAGGAACAGGGTGTCCTCGGCCACGCCGAGGAGGTCCCCGCCGCGGGAGAAGACGATCACGAAGTGCCGGTCGTCGAGACCGCCGAAGACTTCGGCCCCCGCGTAGGCCCGCGAGGTCCCCGCCTGCTCAGGTATCGCGACGGAGCCGGTCACGTGCCCGTCCCCCGAGGCGCGCACGACCACGTCGAGCCCGGCCACGACGACGTAGTAGGCAGGCGCGCCCGGCTGGGCCGGCGCCGCGCTCGACGGAACGCTGACGACAGGGGGCTGGCTCGTCGCGCAGGCCGACACGGCCACGACGGCCGAGACGGCCATAGCCCTTACCATTCGCATGCTGATCAGACGCATGAGCTTCCGCCAGGGTTCATCGGGGGCCAGGATTTGCCGCGAGCCAGGCCGCGGCCCTGGTGGGAGAGGCTTGAGCGAGCCAGGCGTCCTGGATGATCTCGGTCAGCTCCGGCACGGTGAGCTCGCCGATCCGGCTCGCGCGGACCAGCACCGACGGGTGACCGTCGAAGTGCGCGGTGGTGAAGAACGGCGATGCCTCGTCCTGGACTAGGGCCTGCTTGTCAGATTCCGACGGTACCCAGAACACGATCACGTCCGGGTAGCGTTCCCCGGATTCGGGATCGAAGGCGTCGGGGCGAGGGGTCCGGAAGAACACGAAGGACTTGCCCCCGACCTGGTAAACGGGGTTGCCCTGCTTCCCGAGCCAGATCGTGACGTGCGGCATGCGCCGGGCCAGTTCGTGGACGTCCTCGACCCGCGCGCGGCGCGGTCGTGCTGCCATGACCGCAGCGTAGGCTGAATCAGACGGGTGTGGCTGACTGCGGGGAGGCTGCTGTGGACATGGCGACCGCCCTGGCCGAGCTGGGCGTCACCGAGACCACCCTCGATACCGGGACCAGGGACCATCTCGACCAGTACGGATACGCGGTGCTCCCCGGTGTGCTGTCCGATGAGGAGCTGTCGGCCATCCGGGACCGGCTGGCCGAGCGGCTGGAAATCGAGGGCGACCAGGCCGGGCTCGAGGTGCACCAGGAGGCGGGGACCAACCGGCTCGCCGACCTGGTCAACAAGGGCCCGATGTTCAGGCCGTGCTTCACAGAGCCGCGGGTGCTGGCGTCCGTCTTCCACGTGCTGGGCGACTTCAAGCTGTCCTCGCTGAACTTCCGCGAGGCGCTGCCGGGCCAGGGCCTCCAGGCCCTGCACGCCGACTACGGCGGGCCGGCCCCGGACAGCGGCTTCCAGGTCTGCAACTCGATCTGGCTGCTTGACGACTTCACCGCCGACAACGGCGCTACCCGCGTGGTGCCCGGCACGCACCGGGCTGACACGGTGCCCCGCCTCGCGATGCCTGATCCGACCGCCGCGCACCCGGACGAGGTGCTGCTCATCGCCCCGGCCGGCACCGTCGTCGTGTTCAACAGCCACCTGTGGCACGGGGGCACCGTGAACCACACCGACCGGCCGCGCCGCGCCCTGCACTCGTACTTCGCCCGCCGCGAGCGGGGGCAGCAGACCGACCAGAAGAAATACCTCCGCCCCGACACTCGCGCGGGCCTGAGCCCGGCGGCGCGCTTCATCCTGGACGTGGACTGACCGTGGCGGACAGGTGGCTGACGTTCGACTGCTACGGGACCATCGCGGACTGGAACACGTGCATGGGCGGGGCGCTGGCCGCAGTCGCGGGAGCCGAGGCCGGGCGGCTGCTTACCGCCTACCACCGCGCCGAGCTTGAGCTCGAGGCGGCTCCGGGCTGGACGCCGTACCGAGAGGTGCTGACGGCCGGGCTCGCGCGGGCGGCCGAGCGCGAGGGCATCGCCCTGGCGAAGGGCGACGAGGACGCCTTCGTCCGGGCCTGGCCGGACATGCCGGTGTTCGAAGACGCCGGCCCGGCCCTGACCGCGCTGCGCGAGCAGGGCTGGCGGCTGGCGATCCTGACCAACTGCGACCACGACCTGTTCGCCACGACCAGGCGGCGCCTGCCGGTCCCGTTTGACCTGTGCGTGACCGCGGAGGAGGTCGGCAGCTACAAGCCCGACCTGGCGCATTTTCGCAGGTTCGCCGAGCAGACCGCGGCCAGCAGCGCAAACTGGATCCACGTGGGGAACAGCTGGGTCCACGATGTGCTGCCCGCGGCCCGGCTGGGGCTGCGTTCGGTCTGGGTCGACCGTGACGCCACCGGGCATCCCGCCAAGCTCGCGGAACGCCGGGTCACGACGATGCGCAGGCTGCCCGAGGCGGTCGACGCGGTCAGCGCCATCCCGTCGCGGTAGCTCCGCTCAGGGGCCCAGTGGTTCAGGGGCCCCGTGGTTCAGGGGCCCCGTGGTTCAGGGGCTCAGCGGGCCGGAGAACGCCGAGCCGTCGCTGGCGCAGGTGGCCGCGGCGGTGATGCCGCCGTTCGAGGCAGCCAGGCCGGTTACCGACACGGAGGGGCTGGGGCTGGCCGAGGCCGAGGCCGACGCCGGAGCCGACGATGACACCGAGACGGTCGGAGCAGGCGAGGCGCCCGGCCCCTGGACTACCAGGCTCGTGAAGTCCGAGCCGAGGACCAGATCCACGGTGCCCGGCGCGACGCTGGGGTCCAGCAGGGCGGTGACGTTGGTGAGTTCCTTCTTCAGCGTGTTGACCGCGGCCATCTCCGCGGTGGAGGGGTACTCGATCACCGAGTTGGTGTAGGCGAAGGTTGCCGCGTTGCCGGTCCCGGTCACGTCGAAGCCGCGGCTGGTCAGCCCGGCCGCCGCCTGGGCCGCGAGGCCGTGGACCCCCGAGCCGTTCAGGATCTGGACCTTGACGTTGGACGGGTTCGTGGTGAGCACCTGCGCGGGACTCGGGGTCGACGTCGGGGTGACGGTGACCTTCGGCACCTTCACGTCGTGGGCGATGGCGGTGAAGACCTCGCCGGCCTGCGGCTGGGCGAACTGAACCCGGGCCGCGTTGCCCGTCCACGGCTCGTTCGGGGCCGTGACGAACTGGACGTTCTTGCTGTTCAGGTGGCGCAGGCTCTCGCCGATGCTCACCAGGTCCGACACGGTCATGCCGTTGTCCGTCGTCATCGAGGCCGCGGCGTCGCTCACGATGGTCAGCAGCCGGAACGGGTCCGACAGCAGACCGCTGCCCAGCACCCCCTTCACGACCTGGGCGGACATGAACTGGTCCCGCTGGATGCGCTGCAGGTCCGAGCCGTTTCCGATGTCCTCGCGCGTCCGCCAGAACGCCAGCGCCTGGATCCCGTTGATGTGATGCTCACCCGCGGTCAGGTTCAGGCCGGACACGGAGTCGTTCACGTTGAACGGCACGCAGACGTTAACCCCGCCGAGATCGTTGACGACCTTGACGAACCCGAGCATGCCGATCCCGATGATGTGATCGACAAAGATGCCGGTCTGCTGCTCGACCGTGTACCACAGGCACACCGGCCCGCCGATCGCGAGCAGCGAGTTGATCTGCACCTCGGCGTTCGGGTCGGCCTGCTGGCCGGGGTGCCCGGGGCTGGGGCTGCACGCGTACATCGGCACCATGGTGTCGCGCGGGATGCTCAGTACGGTGACCAGGTGGCGCCCGGGCGAGATGTGCACGAGCATGATGGTGTCGGTGTTGTCGCTCTGGTCGTCACCGGTGTGCAGGATGTACTGCTGGTGCTTGTCCAGGCCCGCCCGGCTGTCGACGCCGTAGATCAGGACGTTCTCCGAGGTCGTGCTGTACTGCGGGGGGCGGTGGCCTAGTTCTCCCGGGTTCACCGTGACCCGCGTGATGCTGTCGTAGACGGCCCGGTACTTCAGGTACGCGGTGAGCGTTCCCGCGGCGAGGAGCACCACCGAGGCAATGGCAACCCAGCGGAGAATGTGCCGCTTGCCTGATGGCGGCTCACTCCGCACGCGCTGCCGTCTCCGCATGCCTGACCTCCCGCTGCGAGTGGCAGCTAGTCCACTTGCACAACGGATGCGTACTTTCTGGTGGTTCCACGGGATGCTACCCGGCGCTGCTGGTGTTCACCCGCACTACACGACCAAACTTAATGGGCTGGTAAGACGCCGGTAGCAGCGGGAGGCGCGGACGCGGCGAGCCGGCGCAGGGCGGCCCGGACCAGCGCGGGGTCGGTGGTGGTCCAGAACGGGGGCAGCGACGTGCGGAGGAACCCGCCGTAACGGGCCGTCATCAGCCGGGGGTCGAGCACCGCGACGACGCCGCGGTCGGTCACGGTGCGCAGCAGCCGCCCGGCGCCCTGGGCCAGCAGCAGGGCGGCCTGCGCCGCCGCGACGGTCATGAACCCGTTGCCGCCCCGGGCCGCTACCGCGCGCTGCCGCGCCGACGCCAGCGGATCGTCAGGGCGGGGGAACGGGATCCGGTCGATGACCACCAGCTGCAGCGAGGAACCCGGCACGTCCACGCCCTGCCACAGGGACAGGGTGCCGAACAGGCAGGTCGGCTCGTCCTCGGCGAACTGCCTGACCAGCTGGGCCGTGACGTCGTCGCCCTGGCAGAGGAGCGGATAGGCGATACGGTCGCGGAGCGCGTCGGCCGCCTGGAGGGCCGCCCGCATCGAGGAAAACAGCCCGAGCGTCCGCCCGCCCGCGGCCTCGATCAGCTCCTGCAGTTCCGTCACGTACGCCTCGGGGAGCTGGTCCCGGCCCGGCGGCGGGAGATGCCTGGCCACGTACAGGATGCCGCTGCGCGGATGGTCGAACGGCGAGCCTACGTCGAGCCCGGTCCACCCGCGGGGGTATGGGGGGGACGGTTCCCCCCCATGAGCGGGGGAATCCCGGGGGGTCGCCCCCCCGGGGGTACTGAGCCCCCATTGCACTGCCAGCGGGTCGAAGGAGCCGCCCAGGGCCAAGGTGGCGGAGGTCAGTGCCACCGTGTGCTGGCGGAACAGCCGCTCCCGCAGCACCGGCCCGACCTCGAGCGGCGCCACGCGGAGCGTCGGGGGCCTGCGTGAGTCGTCACCGTACGGCCGGTCCAGCCAGACCACCTCGTCGCGACCGGCGACGTCGGCGCCGAAGGCACCGAGGATCCGACCGGAGACGTCGTACAGGTCCTCCAGCGAGGCCAGGGTCATCCGCAGCGTCCCCATCCGCTGGGGATCCTCCTCCAGGGCCTCCGCGTTAGCCCGGACCGCCTTCGCGCACGCGTCGGCTGCCTCGTGCACCGACCTCAGCGTCGCGGTCAGCGCGTCGGACAGCTCGTCCATCCGGCCCGCTGGCGCATCCGCCAGGTCCACGCTGAGCGCGGCCGCCGCGTGGCGCAGGCCGTCGGCTAC
>Ga0187808_10000217_pt1 | contig 15730 bp, 17 predicted proteins | sample NC_wetland_sal_i_5_FD_132427 | JGI IMG/M metagenome (GOLD analysis project Ga0187808, IMG submission 132427) | Wetland sediment microbial communities from Neuse River Estuary, North Carolina, USA - ASW_3 | ecosystem: Environmental > Aquatic > Freshwater > Wetlands > Sediment | place: USA: North...
CGGAACAACTCGCTCGATTTGATGCGCACCGGGGAAGACCCAGTAGGGAACGAGATCGTTGACGGCTATGCCCCGACCGGCAACAGCCGCGTCGAACACCGCCTGCCACGGGTCGCGACCATCGCAGAATGCTGCCGCCTGCAGCTCGGACGCGACGTTCTTCCGCACGGCGTGCCCCTTGTATCGGTGGATTCGCCCTTCTCGCTGTTCAAGGTCGACAGGGTTGGCCGGCAGGTTCCAGTGGACGCACACATGGCAGTAGCTATGGAAGTCGAGACCTTCCTGACCGACTGACGTCGTCGCAAGCACGAACGGCCAGAAGGGGCGAGTTGAAGGCATCGCGCACCCGGGTAGTTCGCGCCGCGTCACCGGTCGCTGTTGCCCGAGGACGCGGCTGCGCAGGTCGGCGAGCATCGGGAAGGGCGGGCGATCCATCCGGTCGAGGTACCTGGTGCAGGCGGCGCCGACGATCTCCCGCAACCGCGGCAGGTCGGCTTCACCGGCGAGCCGCGGGGTCGAATCGGCCATTGGCTACACCCTGATGACGAACAGTGGATTGCTAGCCCTGCTTGCTGTAGTGGTCGGGCGGGTTTCTTAGCGATTCGGTTGAGGAAGTTGCGGCAGAAACCTCATCCAGAAACCCCCCTCAGCGACGCCCCGACGGACCGCCGTCGGCGATACTGGCGCCGTGGCTCTCCAGAAGCAGGTCATCACCGCAGGCGACGCCAATCGCTCCTACCTCGTGGCCGAGCCCCCGCCGGGCGCGCCGGTCTCGGCGGTGATCATGAGCCTCCATGGCACCCGCTCGACCGCGGATCGCCAGGCACGCCTGTCCGGTTTCGGGCAACTCGCCCAAACCGCAAACGCCGTCGTGGTATTTCCCCAGGCAATCGAGCCGATCGGAACTGGCTACCAGTGGGATCCCAGCCAGGACGTCGACTACATTGCCGGGCTCGCCACCGAGCTCCTCAGCCGGCATCGGACGCCTCATGGTCGCGTGCTCCTCACGGGGATGTCCGGCGGTGCCCGGATGTCGAGCCTTTTCGCCAGCGTTCACCCTGAGCTCGTCCAGGCGGTAGGTGCGGTGGCAGGGCTGCGCTCGCCGGGCGTCCCGGTGCACCGGCCGGTCCCGATCCTGTCGTTCCACGGCACGAACGACAGGATCAACCCGTACGGGGGCAGCGGCACGCAACGCTGGGACGAAAGCGTCCCCGACGCCGCCCGGGCATGGGCGCTGGCCAACGGCATCACGGCTCCACCGGCGGAAGTCGCCGTGAGCCCGACGCTCACCCGGACGACCTACGGTGCGCAGGGGCAGCCAGGCGAGGTGACGCTGTGGACGTCACGCGGGGCCGGTCACACCTGGCCCAGCGGGCATCTCGGGCTGCTGCTGAGCCTCTTCCTCGGCCGAACGTCCCGAGAGATCGACGCCACCAAGTCGATCTGGGAGTTCGGGCTCCGCCACGCCGGCGATCCGTGACGCCCGCGAGCCAGAGCGACCGAGGACGTCAGGCCTGGATCTCCGGCGGCACCGCAACAGGTACTTCAGCTGAGCGATGATGTCGTCGAGCGAGCCCTCCGGCTCGCCATCTCGGTCCGTCCTCGCCCAACCGGACGATCGCCGCTTCGTGAGGGATCATCGACCCCACAATCTCCTTGTCGTCCGGGTCGCTCACCGCAGTCATGGCTTCGAAACGCCCGAGATACCACTTGAGTGTCGTCAAGTGGTTTGGCCCCACTGATCGGCGTGAATGTCGGCCCCGCCGGGTTGCCGGTCAGGCGTGATTCTTGGCGCGGCTGGTGGTCTTAGTGGTGCGGAGCCGGTAGGACTGGGTGACGGCCATCCCGAGGACCACCTGGGGCAGGTCGTCGCGGTGGTCCTTGGACTTGCCGTAGGCCCGGAACCCGCCCGGCTTGCCCTCGGCCGCCTTCTGCTCGTCATCAGTGACGTTGCCGTTCTTGTCCCGCGGCACCGCCTCGTCTTCCTCATCGACCTCGAAGAGCCCGCAACAGCCGGTGTGCCTGCCACCCGGCTATTGGACCCCTTACAATGATGCCCTTCTGGAGGTGGGCTGTGGCCGTTGTGTCATCGCGGGGAATCTTTCTGAGCTATCGGCGTGCCGACGCCGCGCCTTATGCGCGGTTGCTGCAGTTCCAGCTGCGCGAGCGTTTCCCGGACGTGCGCGTCTTTATGGATCTGGACTCTATCGAGGCGGGTTTGGACTTCGCCGAAGTTATCCGGGAGGCAGTTGACTCTTGCGTCGTCCTGGTGGCCTTGATCGGGCGCCAATGGTTGAGCCTGACAGATGAGCAGGGACGCCGTCGGCTCGACGACCCAGATGACTACGTGCGGTTCGAAGTCCAGGCAGCGCTGGAGCGCGGTGTGCGCGTGATTCCGGTGCTAGTCGATGGCGTTAAACCGCTTCAGAAGGAACAGCTGCCCGAGGAGCTGCGCAAGCTCGCGCGGCTCAATGCCCTGGAGTTGACCTATGGCCGGTACGAGTATGATGCGAACCAGCTGTTTGACCTGATCCAGCGGGTACTCGCCGCCGCATCGAAGCCCGAGAAAAACCGAGGGCGCACAATCCGTCTGCTGATTGATGCGAAACGTGCCGCCGGCTCCATCACTGAGGAAGGCTTGAAAGCCCGCGCACTCGCCGACATCGCGAGCGCCTTGGCGGCCGTCGACCCAGACCTTGCGGCCCAAGTCATCGCCGACGCGGAACACATCGCTCAATCCATCACCGTCAAAATCTTGAAAGCCCGCGCACTCGCCGACATCGCGGCCGCCTTGGCAGCTATCGACCCGGACCGCGCGGCCCAAGTCATCGCCGACGCGGAACACATCGCTCAATCCATCACCGACAAAGATATAAAGGTCCGCGCACTCGCTGCAGTTGCCATGGCCGTGGCAGCTATCGACCCGGACCGCGCGGCCCAAGTCATCGCCGACGCGGAACACATCGCTCAATCCATCATCGGCGGATACTTTAAAGTCCTCGCGCTCACCGCCGTTGCCGCGGCGCTGGCGGCCGCTGACCTGGATGGTGCGGCCTGGGTCATCGCCGACGCGGAAGGCATCGCCCAGTCCATTACCGATGAAATCTTGAAAGTCAGCGCACTCGCCGACGTCGCGACGTCCTTGGCAGCTATCGACCCGGACCGCGTGGCTCAAGTCATCGCGGACATAGAACACACCGCCCAGTCCATCACAGACAACAAATTGAAAGCTAGCGCACTCGGCGTTGTCGCCAGGGTGCTGGCAGTGGCCGATCCGGACCGCGCGGAACATATCGCCCAGTTCATCACTGATGAAAACTTGAAAGCTAGGGCGCTCGCCGACGTCGCGATGGCGTTGGCGGTCGTTGATCCGGACCGCGGAGAACGCATTGCCCAGTGTATTACTGACGGAAACTTGAAGGCCGAAGCGCTCGCCGTCGTCGCCAGGGCCTTGGCAGCCGTCGATCCGGACCGCGCGGAGCACATCGTTCACTCCATCACAGGCGGATTTCAGAAAGTAGAAGCACTAGTAGCGATTGCGGAAACTTAGAGGCACCCGTCAGTTCGCCGATGCCGAGGAATGCGACGGGAACCGCGCTGATGCCGTTGTCGCCTAAGGCGACCCGAGTGTTCAGTAGGCTTGGTGACTGGGCGAATGCCGTCGTGGAAGGCTCTTGCTGGTCCGGCGCCGTTGGCTTGTGTCGACGCATCAGCGGAGCCGCGCGTAATCGGCCAGCAGCAACAGCGTGAGGGATGAGTCGTGTGCCGCCATATGTCCTCGGCGGGCTGAATGGCTGTCCACAGGTTCCGGGACCCCCTTTTAGCCGGCTCGCCGTCATCCGCGCCGGCAGGCGGGGGTTCCGGGGGCGCGGGCCGCATGACGCAGGCGGTCACGGCCAGGAACGCGTGCGCGAGCATGGACAAGGTGACGTGCCGGTACCAGGCCTGGTAGAGGCGGACCTGGTAGTGGTCCAGGCCGGCCTCGTTCTTCGCCTCGGCGAAACAATCCTCAACCGCCCATCTGGCCCCGGCCACGGCCACGAGCTCGGCCAGCGACGCCCCGTGCGGCGTGCAGCACCAGAAGTACGCCAGTTCCCGCTCGCCCTTCTCGTTCAGGTGCAGCGAGCGGCGCACCAGCAGGAAGTGACCGCTGCTGGCAGTCTCGATGAGCGCCCAGTCATACAGCCGCGGCCCCTTCGAGCCGTCCGCGCACGACAGCCGCTGCCACGCCCGGCCCGGCACCAGGGCGGCCAGCGCGTCCGCCCGCCTGCGGCCTGCGGCGACGGTGATCATCTCGCTGCACGGCACCGCCATCACATAGGCGATCCGCTGGTCTTCCAGCCAGTCCCGCAGTCCCGGATTCTGCCCGTACACCTCGTCGGCAGCCACCCAGCAGAACGGCACCCCGGCGCTGACGGCACGCCCGATCATCTTCTGCGCCAGGGCGGGCTTGGTCGCAAAGGCCACCTCATCGCCGATGCCCGCCACCCGGCACCGGTCCCGGTCACCGGTCCACTTCTCCGGCAGGTACAGCTCCCGGTCGATCAGCGCACGGGCGCCGTCCGGCCCGGCGTACGCCAGGAACACCCCGACCTGGCAGTTCTCCACCCGCCCCGCGGTCCCGGTGTACTGCCGGGCCACCCCCGCCCCCGGGAAGAGCCACCTAGTGCGGAGTCTCATCGATGAGGCCCGCGCGGGCGCGGCGGTCGTGTTCCGTGGCGTCGGCGGCGCGCGGTCACCGGCCGATATGACCTGGGCATTTGTCGTTGATTGGGACGGTGATGGAGCCGCTTAGGAGGGAAGATCCGCGCCTGGTCGGACGGTACCGGCTGGTGGCCAGGCTGGGAGCGGGTGGCATGGGTCAGGTGTTCCTGGGCTTCTCGCCCGCGGGACGGCCCATGGCTGTGAAGGTGGTTCATGCGGATCTGGCTCGTGATCGGGCGTTCCGTGACCGGTTCCGGCGGGAGGTGGCGGCCGCACGGAAGGTGAGCGGCGCCTACACCGCAGCGGTGGTCGACGCTGGCGAAGGCGATCTGCCCTGGCTTGCGACCACTCTGGTCGCGGGTCCGTCATTGGCCGACACCGTAGAGCAGCACGGGCCACTACCTGAGATCTCGGTGTGGCGATTGGCCGCAGGCCTGGCTGAGGCGCTGGCTGAAGTGCACGCCAGTGGCCTAGTGCACCGTGACCTGAAACCGTCCAATGTGCTCCTCGCGACCGACGGCCCTCGGCTGATCGATTTCGGCATTTCCCGCGCTCTCGATGGCACCGCGATCACCGGGACCGGGATGGTCGTGGACACTCCCGCATTCATGTCCCCCGAGCAGGCCAGTGGGGCACCGGTGGGTCCGGCCAGCGATGTGTTCTCGTACGGTGGCGTGCTGACCTTTGCCCCGACCGGATCGGGACCGTTCGGCGACGGCAACCCCGTCGCCATAATCTACCGGGTCGTGCACGATGAGCCAATGCTGGACGGGCTGCCCGGCGCGCTTTCTGGCCTGGTGACCAGCTGCCTGGCCAAACGCCCTAATGACCGCGCGACGCTGCCGGCGCTGATGGAGATCATCACCGCCAACCTGGCCCCGGCGACCTCCGCGCCGTCGTTCTGGCCGGAGAGCGTGGCCGACTTCATCGCGTCCTACCAGGCTCGCTTCGCCGCGGACACCCGAGCAATCTCGGCTCTGCCCATACCGGAACGGGCGAAACCGACATCGCCGCACGAGCCGCCCACTCCGCCTGAGGATCCGCACCTGCTCCCCGAGGCAGCGCCAATCCGCGGGAAGCAGGAGGAGGTCGCGACCATCACCGCGCAGCGAGCCAGAGCGAACCTGCCGCCTGCATCCGCACCCGGCCCGCCCCGGGAGCCCGCGGTAAGACCGCTCAAGGAAAAGCCGCCGCAGGAAGGCGTCGGCCAGCGCCTGGGCAACCTGACACATCTTTCCGGTAACCCGCGGATGCGGGCCTAGCAATGGCGGGCCATCATCGCGACGGTCGTCGGGGTACTCTTCGGCATCCTGCTGCACGACTGGCGGTGGGGGCTGACATTCGCCGTGCTCGTCGGCATCATCGAGATCATCTTCCGGCGTCGTGGGGCACGTCGTGCCCAGCGTGGGCTGAGCGCTGGTCGGCGTGACCGCTGAGCCAGCGGAACTTGGGACCGGCAGGGTGACTTGTTCGGTCATCAGATCCAGCGGACATAGCAAGCCGACATCAGCGATGGCGCCGTGCGCGACCTGGACGCCAAGCTCGGCTGGATGCGCGGGTTGCGGATGTGCCTGTAGACGACGCTGATGCTCCCTGCCACACGCCCCAAAGCCCGCGCCGATGACCAGCGATCCCTGGTCGCCGGTTCCGAGTACCGCAGCGTCACGCCATCCGGCTTGGTGTAGGCGGAGCCATTCATCGGCATCGGCTGCCTCCCAGCCCGGCTGGCTCCCAGACGGCTTGTAGATTTCGGACTACCTGGGTGATTGGTGTCCCAGATTGACCTGATCTGCAGCCGCATGCACGTCGATGCAGTCGCCCAAACGGCATCCACTGACGTTTTCTCAACGAGTTTCACGTGATCATCTTGTGCTCGAATAGCACCAGGACAAGTGCGGCCCTAGCGATAAGGCCGATCCGGGGTATCCATTTAACCGGAGTAACCTGGGCCGGTGGACCAGGTTCGCGCCGGCCGGCATTACCCGAGGTCAGCGGGCGAGTTCCAGTCCTGGTTCGCCACCGACGCGGCCTGCCTGGATTCCCTGGAATGGCTGCGCTGGCCAGATGGCTTCGCCTGCCCGGCCTGCGGTGGCAGCGGGTGGCAGCTTGGCGATGGCCGGTTCGAGTGCGCGGGCTGCGGCCGGCGGACCTCGGTGACGGCGGGCACGATCTTCGACCGGACGCGGACGCCGCTGACGGTCTGGTTCACGGCGTGCTGGCTGTTCGCGCCCCAGAAGGATGGCGTCTCGGCGCAGAGCCTGCAGCGCGCGCTGGACATCGGCTCCTGCCAGACCGCATGGGCGATGCTGGGCCGGCTGCGCTCGGTGCTGGTGCGGCCGGGCCGGGACCTGCTGGCCGACGCGGTGGAGGTGGATGAGACGTTCATCGGGGGCGAGGAGCCGGGGCCGCGCGGCGGCCGGGCCCGGGGCAAGAAATCGCTGGTCGGCATTGCGGTGGAGATCCGGGAACCGAAGGGTATCGGCCGGTGCCGGATGGCGATCTTGCCGGACGCGCCGACTGCCGCGCTGCGCCCGTTCATCACCGGCCACATCGAGCCGGGCGCCCGCGTCATCACCGACGCGTGGCAGGGCTATCACGGGCTGGACAGCCTCGGCTACACCCATGAACAGCGCAGCCAGCGCGCCGCCCGCACCCGCGGCGAGGATCCCGGCGAGCTGCTGCCCGCCGTGCACCGGGTCGCCTCGCTGGCCAAGCGGTGGCTGCTGGGCACCCACCAGGGCTCGGTGGACCCGGCGCACCTGGCCAGCTACCTGGATGAGTTCGTGTTCCGCTTCAACCGCCGCCGCTCGGCCAGCCGCGGCCTGGTGTTCTACCGGCTGCTCCAGCTCGCGGCCGCCCATGACCCGGTGCGCTACCGCGACCTGGTGACCAGCCAGCTGCGGCTGCGGGCACCGTCCGCGCCACCGCGGTCCCGCGGACGCACGCCCAGCCTGGAACGGCCGCCTGCCGGCCGGCCCTGGCGAGGCCGGGACCTGGACTCCTCCGGTTAAATAGATACCCCGGAGGCCGATTTTGCCCGGGCTGGCAGTGACATGCTGGAGCGTCCGCCAGCGCTGGGTCAACAGCGCGAAGCCGCGCTCGCCCAGGCAGCGCACCGAGCGCAGCAGCGCGTTCCGGGCCCGGGTATCAATGTCCAGCTCTTTGACCCCGACCGGCTTCTTTGCCGGGACGTGAACAGCGTGACCAGCACTTTCGTAGCCGGGATCAGCCAGCACCGGCATGGCGTCCAGGAACGGCCGCAGCACGCCCAGGACATTCTCCCGGGCGGCGGCCAGGTCATGAACATTGCCCGGAAGCACATCAGAAACCCACAGCGGGATCCCCGACGGGTAAAACAGCGCCTGGATGTTCGCGCCGAAATCATGGGTCTTCCCCGCGTACCACACGTCGATCGTCTTCCCCTTGCGGCTGACGGCTTTCTCCCGGCACCGGTCCGTGTCCACGACCTTGCCGTCCAGGATCAGGTACGGCGTGCCCTCGGCCAGGGCGCGCTCCAGCGCCTCGGCCAGGCCCGGCGCGCGCGCCGCGACCACCTCGATCACCTCATCGAGGTACCGGTACCGCCGTGGACTGCGGCAGCCCGAAGCCCCGGCCCAGCCGCGGGATATCGCCCTTGTCCCGGAACCAGGCCAGCCCGGACAGCGCCTGCCGGTAACAGCCCGGCCTGCGGGTTCCCTTCCGCGTCCCGATCTGGCGGCGGCGAGCGGCCAGCAGCCCGGAAACGAACAGGATCAGGTCCCTGGGAACGTCGAGCGTGACACGATAGGAGACCACGCGGAGCCTCTCCCCGGTAGCGGGTGTTCTTTGGCGAGACTTCTTCTACCGGGGCTCCGCGTCTCCCCGGAGATCTCCGCTAATGTTCGCGTGTCTGCCTTTACGCCCTTTACGTCCCGTTCGCCCGGCTCACCCTTGGTGAGAAAACCTCACTGTGGTCTATAGTGAGGTTTATGAGCAACCCAGCCGAGGCGGCCATGGATCTCAAGCCGAGTACTACTACAGATGCGACCATCGAAGAGCTCCAAGAACTTGTCAAAGACATTATTTCACATGACGTTGATATTCGCCGCGTGTTGCGGTCAGGGGCCGTCGAAGAAAGTGCGCTGACAGACGAGGCCATTGGAGCATTGGATGCGACAACCTTTGACTTTGTATCGAAACTGCAGGAACTCAAGTCAGCAGAGCAGACTAGAGATACGACCTTGGCTAAATCGGACAGCGATTTCAACAAGCCGCTCCTAGAGGCTATAAGCGTCTCGTCCATCCTCTTGGGCTTTGCAGGCTTTTTTGTTCTACTTGTCATAGGTATCTTGAAGTGGACAGGCCATAGAATTAACTGGCCGCTCTTGCCAATTGCAGTCGCATCCACAGCGCTTATTATTTTCTCCATAATCATAGCTGGTGTAGATGAGTTGTTCAAACCGAAAGAGGGAATCTCCAAGGACAGCGTGGCAGCGGAGAGCCTAAGCCGAAACCTTCATGATCAATTGCGTTCCCTCGTGATTATCCCTGCGCTTGAACGAGCAATGTCGTTCAAGTTCGTTGCCCCGTCTGTTGATATGGTGACTATCACTGATGCGCCAAGCCTCTCATCTCTGGTTGAGTCGAGTGGGAGGATTCAGACAAGCTCGTATAGGGACGTGTTCATGCATCTTAAAAGGCTCGGCGGCGCAGCGATCGGCTTGGCCGGCAGTCGCGGCGTGGGTAAGTCCGAGCTGCTTCGCGCATTTTCCGAAGACCCCGCAACTGAGAAATCGGTCGAGGCAGGAGGGGTAATAGGTATCATCATTCCAGCGCCCATTGCCTATGAAGCAGAACCATTTCTGCGTCTGCTAATTCGCCGATTGGCAGAAGCAGTGCCCGGTTACGACAAGCATGTGCAAGGCCGTACCCGCATGCTACCTTCGACAGCTTTGAATGCACTGATCGCACTTTTTGTGGTTGCTTGCATTACCGCCGGGCTTCTATTGGTATTTGGCCTTCCAACTGTCAGTCGCCGCGTTTTGGGATGGTCTCTATTCGCCCTTGGTTGCTTGGCTCTTCTATGGCTATTGGTGCAATTTAGACAACTTTGGCGGTCGCTATTTTTTGCCGATACAGTGTCTCAGCTAAACCCCCTCTCATCGCTGGCTACCGGAAAACCGGACCTAGCCCAGCGGGGGGCCAAAATCAACAAGCAACTGCGCGAGCGCCTCGCTGTCAGGGCAGTTAGTTTCGCACAGCGCGTACGTTACGTTGAGACTCGCTCAACGAATTGGGAGGGTTCGGCCTCTTGGCGGAACATTGGCTTGAAGCGTTCTTCAGGTCTAAGTCTGGGCCAGGTTCCGCTGACCGAGCCGGATCTTGTATTCGAGCTGTCTGAACTCGTTAGAGAGCTACACCTGGGTGGATACGAGATCCGGATTGCAATCGATGAACTCGACAAATTGGCCAGCGGTGACGACGCTGAAAGGTTTTTGACTGGCATGAAGGTTCTTTTTTCTATTCAAAACTGTTCATTTATATTGACTATTTCAGAGGATGCTGCCTCTCAATTCGCCCGGCGCGGCATGCCGATCAGGGATGTATTCGATAGCTCGCTCGACGCCGTGGTGATGGTGCAGCCCTTGACCTTCCGAGAGGCAAAGAGGTTTATACGAGCCCGTTTGTCGAGAGGAGATTCTGAGGGGATTTCCGATACTCAAACCATTTTTTGTTATTGTCTGGCCGGAGGCCTTCCGCGAGACTTCCTACGGTTTTGTCGTCAGCTGGGTGAGTTCAACTCCAAGGTCGGAGGTAATGCGCCTCTTGATGAGGTTCTGTCGGTGCTGCTGGAGTCCGAAGTGCGCGTACGTCTTGACGGTTTGCTGGCTGCTCTCCGGAGTCGTGACGAGGGCTCTGGTGCTGCAGTTTTTATTGCGGAGTTGGAAATGATTCACAGTGCATATGAGAACGATCGAATGCTGGAAGCTCTCGGGAAGTTCTTGTCAGAGGATCGCGATTTTTGTGCTTTCTGCCAGCCAATAAGTATCGGCGCAAGTCCGAACAATAGCAACCACGACAAGGACGTCGATTGGATTCGCGCTGCAAGAAGACAATTGTACTCATATCTGTATTTCATCCAAAGCGTTCGGGAGGCTTTCGGGCCCGGGTGGAGATTCGTAGAGGGTGACAAGTCCAATACGGACCAATTTCTTACAGCATTCGAACTCCTCGCTGATGCTCGGCGAGAGATAGAGACGGATGCGGCGGCTGGATGGCGCCGGACTACTCAAGCTCGCATGAAGCTAGGTCTAACATTGAGGTTTTCTCAGTGACTTTCAGCTGATCATTTTGTGCTCAAACTGGACCAGGACGAGGACAGCTTTGGTGATGTCACCGATCTTGCCGGGGCTGAGCATTACCCGTTGCAGGGTCTGCCACCGCTGGGACATCAGTGCGAAGCCGCGTTCGCCCTGGTACCGCAGCGACCGCAGCAGCGCGTTACGCGTTTTGGTATCCGGGTCCAGCTCGCCGCGGGCGGGTTCCTTCGCCGGGACGTGCACGCCGGCGCCGCCGCCTTCATAGCCGGAATCGGCCAGCAACGGCAGGTCCTTCAGGTAAGGACGGGCTCGGGCAGCCGACGAGGTACTGGTACGCGTGCATGCGGCTGGCGTGGACCGGGCGTCTGGCACCTCATGACCGGCCTGCCGTACCCGGTACGCCTGGCGGGCTACGGGCTCCGTGCGCCCAAGACCCCGGTCCCGGGCACGAATATGGCCGGGGTCGTGGAAGCGGCCGGCCACGAGGTGACCAGATTCCAGCCCGGCGATGAGGTATTCGGCATCGGCCAGGGCGCCTTCGCGGAGTACGCTCGCGCTCCGCAGAGCAAGCTGGCGCCCAAGCCGGCGAACCTCACCTTCGAACAGGCCGCGGCGGTCGCCGTCTGCGGCCTGACCGCCCTGCAAGGCCTGCGCGACCATGGGCGGGTCCAGCCGGGCCAGACGGTGCTGATCACGGGGGCGTCGGGAGGCGTGGGGACCTTCGCGGTGCAACTGGCCAGCGTGTTCGGGGCACAGGTCACCGGCGTGTGCAGCACCACGAAGGTGGACATGGTCAGGTCCATCGGCGCCGACCATGTCATCGACTACACACGTGAGGACTTCGCCGACGGCAAGCAGCGCTACGACGTGATCCTCGACATCGGCGGGAACCCGTCGCTGTCACGCCTGCGGCGAGTCCTGGCCCCGAAGGGAACGCTGGTCATCGCCGGAGGCGAGACCGGCGGCCGGTGGCTCGCAGGCACCGATCGCCAGCTCCGGGCGCTGCTGCTGTCCCGGTTCGTGGACCAGAAGCTGACGACGTTCATCTGCCGGGAGAACCACGAGGACCTGCTCATCCTCACCGAACTCATCGAAGCCGGGAAGATCACGCCGGTCATCGACCGGAGCTACCCGCTGAGCCAAGCACCCAAGGCCATCCGGTACCTGGAGCAGGGACACGCCCGGGGAAAGATCGTCATCACCGTCTGACGCCAGCAAAAGGACCGCGACCCCGGCCAGGAGCGCCACGATCACCACCAGCGCCCAGAAGAACCAGATATGCGCGGTGACCACCCCGGAGAATTACCGCTCGAGAGCCGACCATATCGGTTATTGGCCGTGAACCGTCGAGCAGGGTTGATCACGTAATGCAGTCAGAGTGCGATCCAGTTCCAGCGACGGATCGCCGAATCGGCGCGTCCTAGCGCGCGCTGTCCGCGATTAACCATCGAGCACAGATCGGCCAGTTCTGAGAGCCACCGCCGCCCTAGCATTGAGCAGCCTCGAGACGTTCAATAAGACGGATATCGCGTGTCACACAACCGCCGGGCTGTCACCGTTGGTAACAAGGCGCCGGTGCCCGGTCTGGCAAGTCAGGTGCTCGGCGGGGCAGTCCCGGCAGTTCCGGCAGTTCCGGCCTTGCCCGCGCCTGCACCCAGCGGCGCTATGACGACGTCACCGGCAACTTCCCGGCCTGACGGCCTGGCTTGCCTTATATCTCCTGGAGCGGCCGGTTGCCGGCCACTGCCGCCTGCCCGTAACGGCGGCGATTGCTGGTCGCCGCTCAGAGGATTCACGCCTGGCATCGTGCACGTTGCCCATGCCGTTACTCCGACCGGGCGACCAGCCGCCCTGGCCCGACTGGGTCAGCTGGCGGCCCGGGGGTGAACGCCGCGCTGTGCCGCTTCGGTGATGTAGCGCAAGTCTTCGACTGCCGTGCCGGTCGCCTCGACGGCGCTGCTGACGGTCCCGGCCAGGGAAAAGCCGGACTTGACCGCGATCCGCTGACATGCCGGGGAATCGCGGCCGGCCCGGAGCTCTACCACGTCGGCGCCACGCTCGCGGATAAGCCAGCCGACGGCCAGCACGAGCGCCCGGGTCGCCAGGCCCTGGCCCCGCCAGGACGGCGCCACACCGAGCACAAGCCCGATCGTGCCCGCACCCCGGCAGGCGAACCCGACCATGCCGACCGGCCATGGGCTCGGGGGGATCGTCAGGAGGAGCGCGGGCCCGTCATAGCTCTCTTCGCCGGCCCACCCGGCCAGCCAGTCCGCGACCGTCCACAGGCAGCGCTCCCTTGACGCGCCGGCATAAAGCGAAGGCAGCCATGCCCCGCCCAGACCGCCGTCGTGCCCGGCGGCGTAGCCGACAAAGGCATCGGCATCCCCGGCCGACGGGACACGCAGCGAGACGACGCCATCGGTAAGGACGCCCTCCGGGGGCCGCAACGGCTGCATGCAATCGTTATGCGCCCAGCACAGGTTCCTGGCCGACTGAGTCTGGGACGCGCTGCGGGCGCGGCCGGGCGGAAGGTCCGCATCGACGAGCGCGCTCCACCCGACTGGGCGGGTACGGACGTCCTGGCAGCGCTCCTGAAGCCGGAGCAGTGACTCGCAATCGCCAAGCCGGAATGCCGCCTCCAGGCGGACGCTGTCCTGCACCTCGGGAAGATCCAGCACGGCATCGATCAGGCTCACGCGGCGCCCTGCAGTGACGTGCCCCGGCTCGGCGTGCAAAGCTATACGGGCGGTGCCCCCAGAACCTTCGGAGGTGGCCACCTCGGCAGTGGCGACCGTGCGGTCATCATCGCTGGCCACGACGCCCTGACGCAGGTCATGCCCAGCCATGTGATGCCTCCAGCCGCGGATTCCCAGCACGGACCCGGGCGCGGGTTTCCTGGCGGTACTCATGGGTGGCTCACCTTTCCTAGGGAGTCATCTGCTGGGGCGGGTGCACCGGCAGGAGGTTCGGTGGCGGACTGGCCGTTCCGCGATTGCGGGTGCGTACCCGCGGGGGGTGCGGGCTGGCCCGGGGCTGCGAACAGGGCGAGGATCTCGCCGATGGCGGGTTCCCGGGTGCCGGGCTCGGGCACCGGCAGGTAGGCCTGGATCCGGTAGCGGTTGCGGCGGCCGTCCTTCTGCCTGATCACGTAACCGGCCTCGGCGAGATCGGTGACGATGCCGTGGGCGCTGCGCTCGGTGATGCCCAGGCTGGCCGCGATGTCGCGCAGTCTGGCGCCCGGGTCTCGTGCGATGCACAGCAGCACCCGGGCGTGGTTGGTCAGGAAGCTCCAGCTTGCCACATAAACAATGGTACCATATTTCTAGTAATATATTGCTAGTTTTAGATTACATATATAGGCTGAGGGCAGGCACCGGGATCAGCCGCCGACGGCGGCCAGCTACCCCCGGGGTCACCGCGAGGATGGCGCACATGAACAGCGGGAACGGAACCAAGGTCCTGGCGCGCAGCCGGAAGGGCCGCATGGTGGCCGGGGTCTGCGCGGGAGTCGCCGGCTACTTCGGCATCGACGTGACCCTGGTCCGGGTGATCGTGGCCGTCGTGTCCGTCATCACCGGAGGCGCAGGAGTCCTGGCCTACCTGGCGGCGTGGGTGATCATCCCCGCGGAAGGCGAGAAGACCTCGATCGCCCAGAACCTCGTCAGCAAGAAGCAGGACGCCTGATCAGGCCGACGGCCGCAGACCCGGCTTCCGGCCCTTCCGCGCAGAACCTCCTTCCCCTTGCAAAGGAGGCGCGGGCAGCGCCGGACCTGAGGTCAACCGCAGTTCTGACCGAGTAGTCGCGAGCATCTTCGGCGGACCGCTTGTCTCCTTGCACGGCGCCACCTGGCTCAGCAGTGCCCATGACAGCGAACCTCCGCATCGTCCAGCAGCTGGGCGGCCATCAACCCGTACCCATGACCCTAGGCCGCTGGCCTGCGGCAGGCCACCGTGGTGTCAATGACGGAGGGTAGCTACACCCACGTACCCTCGCTGTTCCCTGCTGATTACGCGCGGCTGACTACTGTGCCAGCCGCGCGGGTGGGCGGGTGCAGGTTATCCAGTTTCTGGACGTACCGGCGGTTCAGGCGGTGGTTCCGGCCGTGCTTGCCGAGCTTGTCGCGCTCCACCGCGATCCCGTGCGGCGGCCCGGGAAATGTCTTCAGGTACGCGGCCGGGAGGCGCAGATCCTCCAGCCGCAGGGCGCGCAGCGCCTTGAAGCCGAACACGTTGCCGACGACCGACGACAGCAGGTTGACGACCGAGCCCTCCTCGAACAGGTCCAGGGGGTAGGCGATGCCGGGGGAACCTTGCGGCAGGCCGCGGCGCGGGCGAATTGGGCCAGCACCATGGGGCTGCGCTCCCCAGCGATCAGGCGGCCTATGATTCCCGGCCAGTCACCCCCGTGCAGGCCGGTCAGCACGCTGGAGATCTTGATCGCCAATTCCAGCAGCTTCCCCGCGCGCTGCCTCTCCCAGGTGCACCCGCCGGTCAGATCCCGTCGGCAGCGGCTATGCAACTGGATGATCCCGAACTCCGGGGCGGCCACAAAGCACGCCGCGATGGCGCCGCGCTCGAAGCACGCCGCCAGCCACCAGGTAGCTGATCCTGATGTGACTGCTTTGCCGGAGTACGGTGCCGCCGTGAGGTGAGGCGGCCACCTCGTGATCCTTCGAAATGGGCTAGTCGAGACGAAGGAGAGCGAAGTGGCGTCCTCGATGATGCCG
>Ga0187808_10000218_pt1 | contig 15723 bp, 13 predicted proteins | sample NC_wetland_sal_i_5_FD_132427 | JGI IMG/M metagenome (GOLD analysis project Ga0187808, IMG submission 132427) | Wetland sediment microbial communities from Neuse River Estuary, North Carolina, USA - ASW_3 | ecosystem: Environmental > Aquatic > Freshwater > Wetlands > Sediment | place: USA: North...
CCGGGTGCCAGTTCCTCATCAAGCTGCCGCTCGCCAGGTCCGCCCCGTCGGCCGTATCCCGCCCGGCGCCCTCCCGCGCCATCCACGCCGGACGCTGATCCGCTCGCTCCAGCCAGGTGAATGGCCCGTTCAGCTGCCTATTACAAGCTGGATGGGCCATTCACCTGGGGCGACAGGCCCGCGGCTAGGGCGACAGGCCCGCGGCCGGGGCGCGTAGCGGAGCCCGGGCGAATTCCGCGATACCGCTGGCGAAGCTGATCGCGGCGGTGAAGCCCAGGTCGTGGCCTGCCGCCTCAGGGGAGGCGACGATGTGGCGGACGTCGCCGAGCCGGTAGTCGCCGGTGACCTTCGGCTCGATCTCGCCGCCGAACTCGGCGGCGAGCGCCGACGCCATCTCAAGCACCGTGTGCGGCACACCGCTCGCCACGTTATAGGCCCGCAGCGTCCCGGCGGCACCGCCCGCGTCGGCCGTGTCGGCCGTGTCGGCCGCGCCGGCCGCACCGCCCGCGCCGGTCACGGCGAGCGCGAGCGCGAGCACGTTGCACCGCGCCACGTCGCGGACGTGCACGAAGTCGCGGCGCTGGCCGCCGTCTTCGAAGACCCGCGGCGGGACGCCGTTCTCCAGGCAGGAACGGAATATCGCCGCCACCCCCGAGTAGGGCGTGTCCCTGGGCATCCGCGGGCCGTACACGTTGTGGTACCGCAGCGCCACCGCGGCCCCGCCGGTGAGCCGGGCCCAGTTGGCCGCCAGGTGCTCCTGCGCCACCTTGCTCGTGGCGTAAGCGTTGCGCGGGTCCAGAACGGCGTCCTCGCCCACGGTCGACCAGTACAGGGCCGCGCCGCACAGAGGGCAGCGCGGCTCGAAAACGCCGGCCTCGAGATCGGCGCCGGCCCGGGGGAGCGGCCGGACGGAGCCGTCGAGCGCGCACTCGTAGGCGCCCTCTCCGTACACCACCATCGAGGAGGACAGCACCAGCCGCGGCACGCCGCGGCGGCCCATCGCGTCCAGCAGTACCGCCGTCCCCGTCACGTTCACGTCGGCGTACAGCGGAAGGTCGGCGAGCGACACGCCCAGTCCCACCATGGCGGCCAGGTGGCAGACCGCGTCCACGCCGTCGAGAGCGTCCTCCACGGCGGCGGAGTCGCGGACGTCCGCGACGCGAAGATCCCATTCGTTCGGGATATAAGAAGGTTTTCCATCGTGTACGGCGGGGCTGAGCGAGTCCAGGCCGCGGACCTCATGCCCGGCCTCCGTCAGCGCCTCCATCACATGGGATCCGATGAACCCCGCCGCTCCAGTCACTAGTACGCGCATAGCTGGGAGCCAAGCACCCGGCGGGCGACCCCACGGTCGCGGGAGGTCAGCCGTCACAGTTCCGTAAGGGCCGTTCCGCGCCCAGATCCGCTGCTCACCACTAGCGTCGGCGCCATGGAAACCGACATGGACGCCGCCGCGGACTCCGCGTGCGGCCCGCCGATCGACGTCGTTCTGCCATGCCTCAACGAGGCCGGGGCGCTGCCCTGGCTGCTCGCCAGGATGCCCGTGCGGTACCGGCCGATCGTCGCCGACAACGGCTCCACGGATGGTTCGGCGGCGATCGCCAGCGAATACGGTGCCACCGTCGTGCACGTCCCGCAGCGCGGCTTCGGGGCCGCCTGTCACGCGGGGCTGCTGGCCGCGAGCAGCGACATCGTCTGCTTCATGGACGCGGACGGGTCGTTCGACCCGGCGGACCTTTCCATCGTCACCAGGCCGGTCGAGGCCGGCGCCGCCGACCTGATGCTGGGCCGGCGCGCGCCGGCCGCCCAGGGGGCGTGGCCAGCGCACGCGCGGCTGGGCAACATGGTGCTCGCGGCCGAACTGCGGCGCCGGGCCCGCCTGCCGCTGCGTGACCTGGGCCCGATGCGGGCGGCCTGGCGACTGCCGCTGCTCGACCTGGACCTGCGAGACCGCAGGTTCGGCTATCCGCTCGAGATGGTGATGCGCGGCGCCGCCGCGGGCTGGCGGATCTACGAGGCACCCGTGCGGTACTACCCCCGTACCGGCAAGTCCAAGGTCACCGGCACGGTCGGCGGCACGGTCAGGGCCGTCCGCGACATGCGCCGCATCCTCGCCACCTACGCGGCATGAGTGCGAACGTCTTGGCGGCCCAGGCGATCGTGATCGCCAAGGAGCCGGTGCCGGGGCGGGTCAAGACCCGTCTTACGCCGCCGTTCACCCCGGCCGAGGCCGCGCTGCTGGCGGAGGCGGCGCTGACCGACACGCTGGCCGCGGTCGCGGCCGCCCCGGTGGCCCGGCGCGTGCTCGCGCTGGAAGGCAGCGCGGGAAGCTGGCTGCCACCCGGATTCGACGTGATCCCGCAGCGCGGCGGCGGGCTGGACGAGCGACTCGCCGCCGCCTTCGCCGAAGCGCACGCGGCGCTGCCGCAGCCGATGGTGCTGATCGGCATGGACACGCCGCAGGTCACCCCCGGGCTCATCGCCGACGCCGCGGGAATGCTGGACCGCGGAGAAGCGGACGCGGTCTTCGGGCCCGCCGCCGACGGCGGGTTCTGGCTGCTCGGCCTGCGCAGGCCCGACCGGTCACTGCTGGCAGGCGTGCCGATGTCGCGGGCGGACACCGGCCGCAGGCAACTCGACAGGCTCACCGCGGGGGGCCTGCGAGTTGCCATGATGCCCGAGCTGACAGACGTGGACACGGCCGCGGAAGCGGAGCTGGTCGCCGGCGAGGTCCCCGGCTCGGCGTTCGCGGCCGCTTTCGGTCTCGCCTTGGCCAGCAGCGGGGCCGCTTAGCCGGCTAGCCGGGTGGCTTACGCGACCGGACCGCTGACCGTGACCAGCGAGCCGTAGGTCATGTAAGGCCAGACGTACTCGGCGGGGTTGTACTGGATCTCCACGCAGCCGAGGCTCTGGTAGTACCCGTAGCCGCCACGGGGGAAGTAGTGCACCGCGTCGCCGCCATTGAAGTACGACACCCAGTACACGGTGTCGTCGTACTTGGTGCCGTCCGGGTTGAGGCCCTTCATCTGGGTGACCTGGTACCTGAGGTAGACGGGGAAGGTGCCGTCCACGGTCGGCGACTGCGGGATGCCGGTGTTGGCCGGCGTGTTAAGGATCATCTTGCCGTCATGCCAGACCCGCAGCGACTCGGGTGAGTTCTGGTCGGCCCACGCGTAGGTGTACCCGTTCGGGTTGTCTTGCCCCTTGGCGACGGCCTTGAGCAGGTCGGACCAGACCTCCGGCCCGGCGATGCCGTCCATGGTGAGCCCCTGGTTGTACTCGAAGGCCCGGACCGCCCCGTTGACCAGCATGTTGTTGGTGCCTGTCTCCCACTGGCTCGTGAGCTCGCTCGGATAACCGGGCTTGAAGCTGAACGAGCCCGCGGGCGGGTCATAAGCGGCGGACAGCTGGGCGTTAGCGTCGCTGTCCGGGATCGGCGCGGCGGCTGAATTGTCAGGTGCCCAGGTCAGCGGCAGGTAACCGAGCTGGGTGAGCAGTTCCTGGAGCCGGAGTACCGAGTACGAGCCGGTAGTGAACTTGACCGTCCGGGACACGGCCAGGGAGGTGGCAATGCCCGGGGCGCCCTGGACGCCGGCGCTGCCGCCGGGGATCTTCAAGGTGACCGTGGTCCCTGGCAGGTAGCCGACTGACGGCGTGAACGTCGCTTTGCTTCCTGAGACCTGCCAGCTGCCCGGGACCTTGGGTGACAGCGTTGGCAGCGGGGTGCCGGACGACAGCGCCGACGAGAACGTCACCGTGATGGGCGCCGCGCCGTTGACATCGTGCGACCCGCGTGGAGTGACCGAGACGATGTGCAGCGGTTTCGGCGGCGCCTTGGGCTTGGGCTTCACTTTCGCGAGTGGCTTACTGTCGCTGACGCTGGCAAGCTTCTGGTTGTTCGTTGCCGGATGGGTGACCGCGGCGTACGCGCCGCCAGCGATGACAACCAGGGCGGCCGCCCCAGCGGTCGCCGCGATTCCCCTGTGCCGGAAAAGCGCAGCGCTCTGCCGGCCCACACTCCCCAAGAACGACACGGTGCGAGCTCCTCGACGATTCGTCAGACCAATGGTTCAGTGCCAGGCCCACGTGCGCATGAGAGGCGGATCACATCGATGTGGATCACATCGCTGCGCGTTACGCTGCGCCGTCTCATGTTAGTGCCAGTACCTATCAAAATGGGAAACTTCGGATCACGGCATCTCTACGTAGAAGACGTCGGTATGCCCGGAAAGGTTGCCTTCGATTGCCGCCCACGGCAGCGCCGTCACGGCAACGGTACCGGCCAGGGGCGGGAAGCCCGCCCGCCCCTGGCCCGAGCCGTCACTCGGCCGGTCCGGTGTCCAACAGCCCGCCGCATGCGGCACGCCGCGCACGCCGAACTGCTCAGGCAGGCTGGCGACCACGTGGCCGCCGCCGGCGCGTACCGGCAGGCGATCGCGCTCAGCACTAACGCGGTCGAGCGCGCGGAACTGCGGCGCAGGCTGCGCGGCCTGTCGCCGTGATAAACGATGCCTGTAGGCATGTTGACCCGCGTCGCGGTGTGGGAAAGGGGAGCGGTATGGGAACAGGGATGCCGTCATGGGTCGACCCGCAGCTGGCCACGCTTACCCGTGAGCGGTTCTCCGATCCCGGGTGGATCTTCGAGCGCAAGCTTGACGGTGAGCGGTGCCTCGCCTTCGCCGGACCGGAAGGGGTCCGGCTGATGAGCAGGAACGAGCACGAGATCACCTCCACGTTCCCTGAGATCGCCGAGGCCATCGCCGAGCTGCGGCATGGGGATGTCGTGGCGGACGGGGAGATCGTCGCGTTCGACGGCTCGCAGACCCGGTTCGAGCGGTTGCAGCAGCGGCTCGGGGTCGCTAGGCCCTCGAGTCAGCTCCTCGAGGAGTACCCCGTTTACTACTACATGTTCGACGTGATGTACGCCGAGGGCCGGGACACCCGGCCGCTGCCGGAGCTCGAACGCAAGCGGCTGCTGGCCGCGGCGTTCACCTTCCGCGATCCGCTGCGGTTCACCGAGCACCGCGAGCGTGACGGGGAAGCCTTCTTCGTGCAGGCCTGCCGTGACGGCTGGGAGGGCCTGATCGCCAAGCGGGCCGACGCGCCATACCAGGGCAGGCGTAGCCGGGACTGGCTGAAGTTCAAGTGCGAGAACGCGCAGGAGTTCGTGATCGGCGGCTTCACCGACCCGCAGCGGTCCCGGGTCGGGTTCGGCGCGCTCCTGCTCGGTTACTACCAGGACGGTGAGCTGGTGTACGCCGGGAAGGTGGGCACCGGATTCGACAACGCGACGCTGCTTCGCCTGCACGACCGGCTGGCCGGGGACGAACGGGACAGCCCGCCGTTCACCCGAGGCCCCCTGCCCCCCAGGCACGGTGTGCACTGGGTCGAACCGCGGCTCGTCGGCGAGGTCGGCTTCAGCGAGTGGACCGACGACGGCGAACTCCGCCACCCCAGGTTCCAGGGCATGCGGGACGACAAGGAACCCCACGAGGTCGTGCGGGAACTGCCGTCCTGATCGGCGCGTAAGAGCCTTGCAACAAGTGTTGCGACCGTCCGCTACCGGCCCTCACCGACGGTGAGAAGTTCTTACGACGCGGGTTCGCTCTACGGCGCGGCGGCACGTATAACAGCCATATCTCGGCGGATTCTGACGGTCTTATCAGGCGCGTTATAACTTGGCAATAAGTCTCTCAGGAAATGTCGTGCCGGCCGTTCAGAAAAAATCTTCGCGGTTTCGCCATCAGCCCCGTCTACCTGGTCTAACGTAATCCACCGGGAGCCCTGAAAGTGGACACGGAGGTGGATTGAATGCTCACCGGGCATCGGCCCGCAATGCGACGGCGCAAGCGTCGAAGTCGTGCGGCGCGTATTGCGGTCCCCCTCGCCATTCCAGTGGCGTTGGGTGTGACACTCGGGGTCATCATCGCGGTCTCACAAGGATCGCACTCGACGTCGCTGCAGCAGTCGGCGTTCGGAAGGCACCGGTTCGGCGGAACCCCGACCGCCTCGGCCAGCGCTAGCCCTTCGGCGAGCGTCAGCGCCACCGCGAGCGGCTCGGCGAGCCCCTCGGCCAGCGCCGCCACGACAGTGGCGGCGGCCGCCCAGTTCGCCAACGGCCGGGTCGCCTCCTTCCCGCTCGGTGACGTGGCGACGGCACCGGTCGACGGCACAGGCGCCGCCATCAGCCTGACCCAGACGGCGGCGCAGGCCGCGACGTCCATGAACTGCACGATCGCGGTCCCTGCCAACCCGCTCAGCGCGCAGGGCCTGGCGACACCGTGGCAACTCGGTGACGGTTGCTCGATGGCCAATGCCGGCACGGAAGGCGCATTCGTCGAGGCGACTATCCTCGCGCCCAACGGCTCGCTGTCGATCTACAACCCGCTGGTGGTCACGGCGGGCACCCAGCCCGCGGTGGCGCCGACCGCGCCGACGATCGCGGCGGGCTCCGCCGTGATCATCGACATCGGCTTCAACGGGACCAACCTGGTACTCGACGGCCCCGGCGCCCAGCAGGGGAACTGCGTCGACGCGCTCGGCCAGTCGCTCATCGGCCAGGTGTCCGCCTGCAACGCGGTGAACTTCTACCGTGTCGCGAACGCGGACATCGCGCGCGGGACCCTCCAGGTCCCGGCGATCGGCACCGCTAGCGATGGCCAGGCGTGCCAGACCGTGCGCGACTTCGCCCTGATCGACCAGGACCAGAGCGACAACGTGGTCAGCCAGTACCTGATCAACGCCAACGGCCAGACCGCGCAGAACACCGCCGCGAACAAGGCGAGCCTGACCGGCGCGACGGTGCTCGTCAACGGCAGCGATGACGCGTTGCTCAGCGAGTTCGTGGACCCGGCGAACGGCTGCACTCCGTTCACGGCCACCGACCCGACCAACCCGAACGGCACGGCGCCCTCGCAGGCGCTGAACGAGCTCAGCGCGCGGGTGAACCAGAAGGGCGTTATCGCGGTCGTCCCGCCGAACGACGAGATGACGCTGGTCGGCGGCGACATGAGCATCGCCAAGACCAACGTCTACCGGTCGCTGGTGGACCAGCCGCTGCTGGCTGGCAACACCAACGCGGCCACGGTAGCGGCCGACTACTGCCAGAACATGGTGAACATCGCCCCGGCCAGGAACAACCTGGACCTCGCGAAGGACACCGCCTTTGGCACCCCGGTCGCGGCGATCGGCGACAACCTGGCCACGTTCCTCGGCAACCGGCTGTCGATGTCCTTCGTCAACCTGGGCTGCAGCAACTACGGCGTGACCAACCCGGTCAACGTCACCCTCGACGGGAACGCCGTCGCGACCGCGGTCGCCTACACCCTGACCCAGCAGACGGCGACGGGCGCGACCGCGGCGGCCCCGAACCCGATGGCCGGACAGGGGACCGGTACGCAAGCGACCGGCTCGCGCCGCAACTTCTGGCAGAACCCCTCGGGCATGTAAGCCAGACCGACCGGACAACCCGCTCAACAAGCGCGGCGCGGCGGTCCCAGGCCACTGGGACCGCCGCGCCGCGCTTCTGCGCGCGATGTGATGGTTTCCGCCTGTTTCCGCTAACTGCTAGATAACAGCTTGGTATCAGAGTTAGTCTGGCCGCCGAGGGACCCAAAGGCGGTGGAGGTGGCCAGCGTGACGCTGATCCAGGGGGGCTTCGGCGACCGGGCGAGCGCGAGGCGGCGCGCACGCCGCCGCCGGACCGCGCGGGCAGCCGCGCCGCTGCTGATCCCGCTGGCGCTGGCGCTGACCCTCGGCGTGATCCTCGCGGTGTCTTCCGCCACCCCGACGGCGCACGTCAACCAGCAGAATTCCGGCACCACAAGGACGAGCACGAGCACGAGCACGCCGCGCCCGTGACGTTCGCGGGCTTGCTAAGAACGACCGTTAGCTCGCCAGGTAATTGTCTGGGACTGAGGTGCTTACCGGGGCGGTGGCCGTGTCCGCGGGGAGCGAGGACGGGCTGACGAACGTGCTGCCGTTCGGGCCCGCCTCGACGGCCATGTGCAGGGCGCTGCCCTGCAGGTACTGGTTCCAGCCGAAGAACCATTCGGTCCAGCCGTCGTCCCAGTTGCCGGCCTTGGGACTGTTGGTGATCGTGATGGGGTCGCCGGGGATGGCCATCTGGTAGTAGGTCTGCGCGTCGGCGGGGGGCAGGTTCACACAGCCGTGGCTGACGTTCGTGGTGCCCTGGTCCACGACCGACCAGGGTGCCGAGTGGTAGTAGTCGCCGCTGAACGTGAACCGCACCGCGTAGTACACAAGCTCGTTGTAGTAGCCGGGGCTGCCCTTCTTCCCACCGCCGATCATGCGGACCGGGTTGCCCTTCTGCACGGTGAGGTAGGTGCCATCCGGTGTCGGCATGGTCGACCGGCCCGTGCTGATGGGCCAGTCGTACTTCATCTTGCCGTTGATATAGATCAGCGTGTAGTGCGCGGTCGTGCTCGCCACGGCGATCACCGACTGGCCGATGTTGAACGTCTGGGTCAGGGTGTGAGTGCCGAACATCCCGTTGCCGCCCTCGACGCCGTTCAGGTGGCCGACGAAGCTGACCGTGGTGTCGGCGGGCCAGTAGTCGCGCGGCCGGAAGTCGAGTTGCTGATCGCCGTCCCAGTACCAGGCGCCGATCACCGGCTTAGAGGTCGTGAGCTCCAGCGACCGCTCGACCGCCGCCTTGTTCGTAATCGGCTGGTCGAACGTCAGCATGATCGGCATACCGACGCCGTAGGTGGCGCCCTGCCCCTCGTAGATCGTGGTCTGGAAGCTACGTGCTGGCGTCAGCGTGCGGAACGTGCTGACTGCCTTGATCGGGTGCCCCTTGCCGTCTGAACCGGTGACGGTCACCGTGTACGACTCGGCCGTGTCAAGCGCCCAGGTGCTGTGCCACGTCTGTCCGCCGCCGCTCATCGTGCCGCTCACCGGGTCGCCGCTGGTGCTGACGGAGACCTTGGTTATCTTGCCGCCGTCGATCGCGTGGACCGTGATGCCGTCTGACGGGTTCGCGTCCCTGGTGCCGGGAGCGGGAGTAATCCTCAGGTACTTGGCGACCGTCCCCGCCGTTTTGCCCGCCACCGCCTGCGCGTTCAGCTGGCTGGCCACCGGACTGCTGGCGCAGGCCGTGGCGAGCAGGCCAATCGCCGCGGCGAGCGCCACGGCGGCGACACGACGTGTGGTCACGGGGGTTGGGCGGCCCGACGGTGTGCGGTGGTTGCCGTACACGGTGGATCCTCTCCTCGGGGGCAGCCCAGTTTATCCGTCCTGTGCGGCGCCGGCCGGCGTGTTGGCGGATCGCGCCCGGCGCTCCTGGACGGCGCGGGCGGCGGCGTAGGCGGCCCCGAGGATGGTCAGCGCGACGATGACGTACTCCGGCCAGGCTCCGACCCGGTCGGCGAGGGTCGTGTAGGTGATCAACGGGACCCGCGCCTCAAGCTCGGCTTGCTGCCAGGTGCCGCTTTTCATGATGAGCTGCCCGTCCGGAGCGATGATCGCGCTGTAGCCGGTGGTGCTCGCCACGATGACGGCGCGGTCGTGCTCGACCGCGCGGATCCTGGCCATGGCGAGTTGCTGGCCGGTTTCCGCGGTGATCTCACCCAACCGCTCATACGTGGCGTCATTGGTTTGCATGGTCAGCAGGTTGGCGCCTGCGGCGACCTCCGAGCGGACCAGGCCGTCGAAGCCGATCTCGTAGCAGATCACGTCGCCCAGCCTGATCTGGCCGACGCGGAACACCACCGCCGCGTGCCCGGGAACGTCGTCCACCGGCACCAGCTGGGTCAGCGAGGTGACCTTGCTGATCAGGCCGCGCAACGGGATGTACTCACCGAACGGCACGAGCTGCCGCTTGACGTACATGGCTACAGGTCCCTTGCCGGGCTCCCAGAGCAAGCCGACGTTGCGCTGCGGATTCTGGAGCACGGCGCCGACGAGAATGGGCCGGTCGATCGTGGCGGCCGCGGCAGCGATCTGATCGTAGACCTGCGGGTCCAGGGTGGGGTCGATGCTGGTGGAGTTCTCCGGCCAGATCACGAGGTCAGGGGCGGGCTGCGTACCGTTCTTGACCTGCTGTGCCAGCTTGTCCGTGGCCGCCGCGTGGTTGAGCGTGACCGTGTAGTCGATGTTGTTGAGCTCCCCTGTGAGCGTCCGCGCGCGCGGCACATTGCCCTGGATCGCGGCGACCTCGGCCGTGGGGCTGCCGTGCGGGACCGGATCAAGCGGCAGGACGGCGACGATGACCGCGATCCCGGCCGCGGCGGCGAACGGCACGGCCGCGCGCACAACCCGCCGCCGCTCGCCGGACCGAAGGGACGGGCGGGTCGGGAGTGTCGGGCGGGTTGGGAGGGCCAGAAACAGCCAGGCGAGCGTTCCTCCGACCAGCGCGACAACGAAGGACAGCAGCGGCGCGCCGCCGATAGCGACCCATCCCTGCGTCGGCGCCCCGGCCTGGCTCATCGCCAGCCGGCCCCACGGGAAGCCGCCCCACGGCCACCGGTCGCGCAGCGCCTCGGCGGCGACCCACCAGCCGGCCACCCAGAGCGGCCAGAAGGGCAGCCTGAGCAGCACTCGCTGACCGATCGCGAGCACTCCGAGGATCACGGCGGAGGCGACGGCCAGGGCGACCCAGGCGAACCAGGCCACGTTGTCCACCCAGGCGAGGAGCGGAAGGAAGAAGGCGATGCCGAAGATCAGCCCGATGCAGAACGACGCGCGCAGCGACCTGCCCAGAAGCGCTACCGCCAGCAGCGCCGGACCGGCCGCGGCCAGCGGCCATATCCCCGTCGGCGGGAACGCGACGGCCAGCAGCAGGCCGCCTGCCACCGCGGTTGCCAGTGCCCAGCGCAGCCGCATCCGCGGGCCTGACGGCTCCGTGGGCTGCGACGTTGTGGTGGCATCCGCCTGTACGGGGATCACCCACGCAGCGTAGCCCGTGCCGGAGCGCGACGCGAAGCGGGCATGTTGTCTATATAGCGTGAACACGGCAATCCATTGCGTTATATTCGGACCCGCCAATGCCTCGTAGGGGGGGCATGCATATATCCGCTGGACTGTATAAATGCGAGGTTTAAGCATGCATGCGTGTGATCGGACTGAGTCATGATCCATGTCCGTTATAAAGAGCTGTCGCCCGGCTTACACGGTAAGACGGAGCGTTCCGGCCGAGGTATCACGGTGTACCTACTGCCGGGGCTAACCGTGCGACAGCGAAAGGCGGCGTTGCGCAGGCTCCGACAGGAAGCGAGCCGCGGCCTCGGCCCCGAATTGCGTCGGCCCGATTTGGCGGTAGCCCTGGCCGCGGATCGCTTCCGCGTCGGGGTCAGGAATACCGCGGCGGTGGTAAGGCTGCACCCGGCGGGAAGCCTGCTGCCCGCCGCGCTCGCCGCTGCCTTGATGACGCTGTTCGTGCTCGCTCCCGTAGGCGCCAAGATGATGTGGTTCTCCCAGTCAGCGCCCGCCGGCGGTTTGCTTCCTGGCGGCGCGCCCGCCGTCGCGCGTCCGCCGGTTCTCGTACACGGGAACCGGACGGCCGCTTCTGGTTCGGGCGAGCACCCGTCGGGTTGCAGGCAGGCTGGCGGCCGGGCCGATGACGTGACCACTGGCGAGGATCCGGCGCTGCGCGCGGCCTGGAAGTGCTGGCGGCCCCTGCGGCGGCTAGGCAAACATGCGACCGGGCGGTCCCGGTGGCCGCGGCCCGTCCTGCCTGACAGGCGGGCTGACGTCTACGGGGCGGTGATCCCGGTCGGCTCAGGTTAATCCAGCGCCCCTCCGTTAGCCTCCGTTAGCCTCCGCTAGCTCCCCGCCGGGAATACCAGGAATATTCGCCGCCGACGGTAACTTCGCCATGTCGGGATATCCCCGGCACTATTTCCTGGCAAGGACGGCGGGTGGCGATTGAGCAGGCGTGGCGCGGCCCTGTTCGCGGCGATGGGTGTCATCTGGGGCATCCCGTACCTGTTGATCAAGGTCGCGGACGGCGGTGTCTCGGTGCCGGTGCTCGTCTGGTCGCGGGTCACCGTCGGCGCGCTCATCCTGGTGCCGATGGCGCTCGCTCAGGGCGCCTGGCGCCCTGAGCAGCGCGCTGTGCTGCTGCGGCACTGGCAGTGGCTTGTCGCGTACGCGGTGATCGAGATCGCCGGTCCGTGGGCGCTGCTGTCCACCGCAGAACGCCACCTTTCAAGCTCTACAAGCGGCCTGCTCGTCGCGTCCGTCCCGGCCATCGGGGCGCTGCTCGCCTGGTTGCTTGGCCGGTCGGCGGCGGGTCGCGGGCCGGCCGCGGCCGACCGGCTCACGCTGGTCCGGGTGGCCGGGCTGGCGCTGGGATTCGCCGGTGTCGCGCTGCTCGCCGGGCCCGGTGCTGGCCGTGGCGACCTGCTGTCCGATGCCGAGGTGCTGGCGACCGCAGTGGGCTACGCGGCGGGGCCGATCATCGCGAACCGCAAGCTTGGCGAGGTGCCTGGCATCGCCGCCAACGCGGTCTGCCTGGTCCTCGTGGCGATCGTCTACGCCCCCGCCGCGGCGTTCACCTGGCCGCACGCGGTGCCGTCCGCCCAGGTGCTCGCCTCGCTCGCGGCACTCGGCGCCGTCTGCACGGCCGCGGGCCTGGTTGGCTACTTCTGGCTGATTTCGGAGGTCGGCGCGGCGCGCGCCACGGTGGTCACGTACGTCAACCCCGCGGTGGCGGTCGCGCTCGGGGCGGTGGTTCTCGGCGAGCGGCTGACGCCCGCCATCGGCGTCTCTTTCGTCCTCATCCTGACCGGTTCGGTGCTAGCGACGCGCGCTCCGCGCTCTGTTAGCCCAGGGGCGGACCCGATAAGCATGCCTGCCGCCGCGCCGGGTCGCACACGGCCCAGTGACCAGGCCCGCGGGATTTAGCCCGGTACAGGGCGGCGTCCGCCTCGGCGACTATGGACGTGGCGCCGGTCGACGCCGCCGCGCGGTCGGCTATGCCGACGCAGGCGGACACGCCGACGCGCCCGCAGCGCAGCGGCACCGACTGGTTCACCTCGGCCAGGATGTCCTCGGCGAGCACGATCATGCCGGACACGCCAGGGGAGGACTCGGCGAGCACGACGAACTCGTCGCCGCCCATCCGCGCGGCCAGCGCGCCATAGCGGAGCGCGACCCGTCCGATCCGCTCGGCCACCCTGACAAGAAGCTCGTCTCCCGCGTCGTGCCCGTACCTGTCGTTGACGGCCTTGAAACCGTCGAGGTCCAGGTAGCACAGGCCGATCCGGGTGCCGCCTCCGCTCTTGATGGCCGTGGCTAGCCTGCCGAACACGGCAACCCGGTTCGGCAGCCCGGTCAGCGGGTCATGCGTCGCCTGATGCCGAAGCCGCTCGCTGATGATTCGCTGTGCCTCGAGCTCGGCGCGCCGGATTGACTCCTGTTCCGCGAGCGTACGGTCGCGCAGCGCGCGGACGTAGCCGTTGGCGAGCGCCTCGGTGACCGCCGCGACGCGCTGCTCGAGGTTGCCAAGGCCGTAGGGCAGCCGTGCATAATCGGCGATTAGCTCGGGTAGCCGCAGGAGCAGCACGCGCAGGCTGCGCCCGAGCACGTCCTCACCGACGAAGTCGGCCTTGACCAGCGCGTGTCCCACGGTGGCCGCCCGGCCGGGGCCGAATGGAGTGCCGAGAATGATGAAGATGAGCTCCGCTGACTGCTCGGTCAGAACGCGGCTCGCGGTCGCGTGGTCCATCGGGATGCCTTCTCGGCCGCCTGCCGGCAGGTCGCCGTTGACCTGCAGCGCGGACAGCCACGCGCTGGCCAGTTGGCTGACCGGATCGTCGCCGCGGGGAAGCGGGGGCCAGTGCTCGGGCCGCGTGTCGCGCGGGCCGAATACCCTAGGTGCCGAGGCTGTGGAGCTGGGCCATGCAACGCGCGGAAGGGGAGTACCCAGCACGGGCGGCTGCGCGGCGAGCCGAACGGCCATGCGACCGTGTTGCCTCGCCCCGTTCAGAGCCGTCTCGGCCATGGTGCGCTCCTGTTCGGAACAGCAGAAACTAGCGATCAGTGGGGCTGAGCGTCACTATAGGCGATCTTATTTATACGAGTAGTGCCAATTCGAATAATCTGTGATCGAGCGTTCGCTGTGCGTTCCCAGCCGCCGTCCGCGCGCGGCCCGGGATTTCACCGCGTCGAGCAGTGGCGAGGGGTGAGTGCCTTACATGGTCAGTTCGGAAAACGAGCAGGTCACAGACGCCGATGCCGCCGCTCAGCAGGCAGCCGAAGTCGCGGTCGAGCTGACAGAAACCGATCAGCTTGAGGACAGACACCGGCTGACCCTAGCGCTGAACGGCATCGCCCGCTCGGCGAGCAGGGTCGCTGGCCAGGGGAGCGGCATCGCCCGGCGCGGCACGGACCTGGCCAGACGCGGCAGCGGTATGGCCAGGGAGCGTGGCGGCGGCGCGGCCAAGCGCAGCGCCGCGGCGGTCCAGCGCGGGGCCTGGACGGCCCGCCACGGCGCCGGCTCGTTCGGGAACTGGCTCACCGCGCAGGTCGTGGCCATGGGGCCGCGGTTGACGATCAGGGATCAGGCGACGTTGCGCGCGCAGTTCCCCGGCCGTTCCGAGGATGAGATCGCGACCCTGCTGATCGAGCGCGCGGCCCGCGCCGCGGCGGCGGTAGGCGGCGCCACGGGGGCGTGGGCCGCGCTGCCTGTGCTGCCCGCTTTCCCCGCGGAAGTAGCGGCCGAGACGCTCGCGATCGTGGGGATCGAGATCAAGCTGGTCGCCGAGTTGCACGAGGCGTACGGGGTGCCCGCGACCGGCAGCCCCAGCGACCGGGCGCGCGCCTACATCGCGGCGTGGGCGCACCGGCGCGGCTTCTTCATGGTCCCGGGCGGCCTGCTGATTGTCGCTGGGTCACCGATGGCCAGGCAATTGCGGCGGCGGCTCGCCGCCCGGGTGCGTCGCTCAACCTTCTCGCTGAGCCCGCTGTTCACCGGAGCCGTCGCCGGGGTCCTGCTCAACAGAAGGGAGACCAGAAGGCTTGGCCGCGACATCGTGGCGGATCTTCGCCGCCATCCGGTCGTCAGAGCCGAGCAGATACCCGGCCAGCCGCTGACCGATCCCCGTGACTAACCGCGGCTGGTCAGGTGCGCCCGCCCGTGACTAGCGAATCTCCTGGCCTGACGTACAAAAGCCGCAGCGGACGCTGGGTGATCGCTGGCACAGTGCTTGGCTCAGGTATCGCGGCGATCGACGCGACCGTGGTCGGCATCGCGCTGCCCGCGATCGGCAAAGACTTTCACGCGACGGTGGCCAGCCTGCAGTGGGTCGTAGATGGCTACACGCTGGCGCTGGCCGGATTGCTGCTGCTCGGTGGCGGGCTCGGCGATTCGTACGGGCGCAAGAAGGTCTTCATGATCGGCACGGTGTGGTTCGCGCTCGCCTCCCTCGCCTGCGGTTTGGCGCCCACCGAAGGGTTCCTCATCTTTGCTCGTGTGCTGCAAGGGGCGGGGGCAGCGCTGCTGACGCCCGGCAGCCTGGCGATCTTGCAGGCGTCGTTCAGTCCCGACGACCGTCCGAAGGCCATCGGCGCCTGGTCTGGCCTGGGCGGAGTCGCCACCGCGGTCGGGCCGTTCCTTGGCGGTTGGCTGATCAGCGCGGTGTCGTGGCGGCTGGTGTTCTTCATCAACCTCCCGGTCGCCGTCGCGGTCGTCGCGATCTCGGCGCGGCATATTCCAGAATCGCGCTCGCCGGGCCCGCGAAGGCCCGTGGATGTGCCAGG
>Ga0187808_10000219_pt1 | contig 15700 bp, 10 predicted proteins | sample NC_wetland_sal_i_5_FD_132427 | JGI IMG/M metagenome (GOLD analysis project Ga0187808, IMG submission 132427) | Wetland sediment microbial communities from Neuse River Estuary, North Carolina, USA - ASW_3 | ecosystem: Environmental > Aquatic > Freshwater > Wetlands > Sediment | place: USA: North...
AGGGGCTCTAGGGCATATTTTCCGGACAGCAAACCCTAACCAGGCGTTGTTTTCAATCTTCAGCAGTATGTTCTATCGCGCTCTCGGTGCAGGAGTGGGAGCACCACGACGTCGTTATCGGCAAGAGAAGTTGTCAGCCCTGTTGCCAGCGGGGCTGAAGTTGTCCGCGGGGCAAGGACCGACCCCGTGGTCAGCCTCGAGCCCTTAGTCCTCGGTCGTGCCGAGGAGCGGCTCGTCGGCGGAGCGGAGCTCGCTGGCGGGGAGGCCACCGGGGTACAGCTGCCTGACCCTGGCGGTGACGGAGATCGCGATATCGACGTGCTGGCGGCGGCTGGCGCCGTAGAACCGCTGCGCGTCCGCGCTCAGCTTGGGCTGCGCGTGCAGCGGTTTGTCGCTGACCGCGAGCAAGGTGGCGGTGGGGATCCGGTAGCGGAATCCGTTCGCGGCCACCGTCGCCGATTCCATGTCCACCGCGATCGCCCGCGACTGGTGCAGGCGTTCTTCGGCCAGCGCCAAGTGCAGCTCCCAGTTCCGGTCCGCGGTGGTGTAGACGATCCCCATCCGGCTGCGCAGGCCCCGGCCCGTCAGCTCGCCGAGCAACAGCGCGTTCAGCGTGTGGTTGGAGACGACAGGGACGCTCAGCGGCAGCATGGCGTCGAGGACGTGATCATCGCGCATGTACGCCGTCGCGAGCACGAGGTCCCCGATCTCCTGATGGTTGCGCAGGCCAGCACAGTGCCCGATCATCAGCACCAGGTCCGGGCGCAGCACGGCGAGGTGGTCGGTGAGCGTCTTGGCGTTCGACGGCCCGACCCCGATGTTCACGATCGTCACGCCGCACCGCCCGGGCAGCATGGAGTGCCAGGCGGGCATCTGGCGGCCATCAGCGTCCGGACCGGTAGCCCCCGGCAGCGCGGCCCGGAACTCCTCGACGTGCCACGAGTAGTTCGTCAGCAGCACGTACCGCTGGAACGAGTCCGCGGACGTCCCGGTGTAGTGCTCCAGCCGGTCGATCGACAGGGCCATGCGCTCAGGCGCGAACAAGAACAGCTTCTTGCGCCGCAGATCCCACCGGGTTTCGTCCACCGCGGCCGCGAGGTTCGGATCATGCAAATCAAGCGCCTCGCGTCCCGGGCAGACCGAGATCCGGGCGCCGCGTGCCGCCAGCCTGCCCAGCTCCCGCTCGAGGTACCAGCGGATCGCGTTGGGCGACGCGAACTCACCCTCCAGGACCGGATTGTGCGCCGACCAGGGCCGCTCCACGGTAAGCCGCGGGTAGCGGCCAGCCCGGTCGGCTTCCTCCATGGCGTCGCACAGCCGCTGAATCTCCGCCCCGTGGGTCATCCGATCATCATGCCAGGGAATGTAAGCTTCACGCTGGCTGCCTGGTCAGCAGCGCGCGCTCCGGATATTCCTTGACGCGCTGGGCGCGGCTCCTGACGATGACACTGCCCTGAACCGACGTGTCTGCCGTGAGGTGGCGCCATGCACCTGTCTCATTCTCCTGCCCGACGGGCCTGGTGGCCCATCGCCGCCGCGGCGGCGCTGGTAGCCGGCGTCGCCCTCACCTCCGGTGGCGTGCCCGCCGGAGCGGCGAGCACCGCCGTCAACGTCACGGTGAACGCCGACGAAGGGCTCGGCACCGTGCCCAGCACCGCGTACGGCCTGAACCAGGCCGTGTGGGACTCCCAGATGAACACCCAGACGTCAGTGAACATGCTGTCGCAGGCCGGCGTCGAGATGATGCGTTATCCCGGCGGATCGTACGGCGACATATACAACTGGCAGACCAACACGGCGCCGGGTGGGTACGTGGCCCCAGGGACCGATTTCGACCAGTTCATGAGCACGGTGCAGTCCGTGGGCGCGCAGGCGATCCTGATCGCGAACTACGGGTCGGGGACGCCGCAGGAGGCGGCCGACTGGGTGCGGTACGCGAACATCACCAAGGGTTATCACGACGAGTACTGGGAGATCGGCAACGAGATCTACGGGAATGGGTACTACGGCTCGGACTGGGAGACCGACAACCACAGCAGCCATAGCCCGGCGACCTATGCCAGCAACCTGATGCAGTACGCCTCTGCCATGAAGGCGGTCGACCCGACGATCAAGATCGGCGCGGTCCTCACCCTGCCTGGCAACTGGCCGGACAGCGTGGTCGCCGCCGGCGACTCCATGGACTGGAACCAGACGGTGCTGTCGGATGCGGGCTCCGCGATCGACTTCGTGATCGTGCACTACTATCCCAGCCCGGACAACGCGGCGGACGCGCTGCAGACACCGGAGCAGCTTCCAGGGGAACTGGCCCAGCTGCGGCAGGAGATCGACCAGTACGCGGGCCCCAACGGCCCGAACATCGGCATCGCCATGACCGAGACCGACTCGAACTTCGACATGGACACCCAGCCGGGGGCGCTGTACGCCGCCGACACGTACTTCACGGCGCTGGAGAACGGCGCGTTCACGGTGGACTGGTGGGACACCCGCAACGGTGAGGGGACCGTCAGCACCGCCCCGGACGGCGCGACCGACTACGGCGACGAGGGCATCTTCTCCAGCGGCCAGTGCAACAGCGCCAACGTCTGCGAGCCGCCGCTGAATACACCGTTCCCGGTCTACTACGCGATCGAGATGCTCAGTAAGGTGGCGCTGCCCGGTGACACGCTGGTCCGGTCCTCGTCGAGCAATTCGCTTGTCTCCGTGCACGCGGCCAGGAACGCCAACGGCGATCTGTCCGTCGAACTGATCAACAAGGACCCGAGCAACGCCTACACCGTCAACCTCAACTACGAGGGCTGGCAGCCAAGCTCCGCCGCGCCGACCGTCTACACCTACGGTGACGAGGCGACCTCGATCACCACGGCGCAGACCGGGACGGCCGGCACCCAAGTGATCCCGCCGTACTCGATCGTCACGCTCAAGCTCGCCCCGTCGCCGACCAACCCGGTCAGCTCCACGCTCTCGGCGCCGGGCCAGCCCACGGTGAGCAGCGTGACCGCGAACAACGCGACGCTGTCGTGGCCGGCCTCGACCGGCGGGAATGTCGTCAGGTACGAGGTGTACGAGCAGTTCGGCACGAACAGCGTGCTGCTCGGCGAGTCCACCTCCACCTCGTTCACCGCGCAGAACCTCGTTCCCGGGACGGCGTACACGCTCAACGTCCTGGCCACAGATCAGAAGGGCTACCTGTCTCCGCCATCGCCGCCGGCCACGTTCATCACGACCACGCCAACCAACAGCACGTGTGCCGTGACGTACGACCTCAGTGACGGCTGGGGCACCGGGTACGTGGCGAACATCAGCATCACCGACACTGGGCCCAACCCGATCACCGGGTGGACGCTGGCGTTCAGCTTCCCGAGCGACACCGAGTCCGTCTCGAGCAGCAACTGGAACGCGAACTACTCAGAGAACGGCGAGAACGTGGTGGTCACGCCGGTGAGCTGGGACGGGAACCTGGCCGCCGACAGCGGGAACACGGTGAGCATTGGGTTCGTCGGCAACCAGAACGGCGCGTACCCGTCGCCCGCGTCCTTCACGCTCAACGGCACGGTGTGCACGACGACGTACTCGTCGTAGGAAAGTGACCGCGATCCGCACTGGACGCCCAAAATGGGCGATCCAGTGCGGATCAAGCGCCGGTTAAGAGGGCCCTCGGCCCCGCGTCCGCCAATAACACTGCGGCATGTCATTCGGTAGGGAGATTTGCTACGGCTCGCGCGATCATCGCGCCGTCGACGGTGATCGAGGCCGGGGGTATTCCCACCGCGGGCCACTCCAGCGTCAGCGTGAACGGCTCGGCCGGTGGCAGCGGCCACGGCCAGAACCCCTCCTCCCGCACCTGGCGCGGACCGTCAGGGTAAGCGCTGCCCGGCGTGCCCGCCTCTCCTCATGGGCGGTCATCCCCGACACGTCGACGACAGCCTTGACCGTGAACTCGCACCCGAACAGCCGCGGCCGGGCAATGGTGCCGGCCGGGGAGCAGCAGGATCAGAGTAACCTGATCAAAGGTTTCTATAACGCCAACCGGCTTCTCAACGAGGACGCTTTCTGGGTGGCCGTATAAGATCGGTAAGATGACAGCCACGGCGGCAGAGTATCCCTGGGTCGGGCAGTGGATTGACGATGTGCAGGGCTACTGCCTGACACTGGCCCGCGGGCTCACCCCGGCGCTCTTCCTGGAACGGCTCGGCGCCCAGATCACTGTTCATCGGGGCGACCACAGTCCGCAGCGTAGACGCCGACTGGGCGCTCGGGCTTGAGCTATTCAGCTCCCTCGGCGTGACCCCGGCCGCAATCGTGCCACTGTCGGCAGGTTCTACTGGGTCGAGGACGGCGACATCCGGCTGTTTTTCCAGCCGGGCTGCCCCGCCTGGCGGGAGGGCAGCACGCCCGATGCCGTGGCCAACGAGATGCGACTGGCCGGCTTCGATCTTCGCCAGGACGCGGAATACAACGAAGAAGACGTCACCACCGAGGCCGCGTTCGCCCTGGCCGAGCAACTGACCGGCGTTCGGCTGACCCCGGAACTGCTCGACGAGTCGGTCTACCTGTGTGGCGTCGCGCCCATACCCCAGGCCTGGATCTGACCCGCCCGTACAACTCCTCCGAAATCGAATAGAGTCTGGCGCCACACGGACTTGCGGACGACCCGCCGGAATTGACTTCCAGGGGAACATACCCGAGTCCTTGAATGGTGGCCAACTCTGGCGGCTCGTGCTGGACGCGGACGTCATGGACCGGGTGCGGGAAATGGTCAAGGGCACACCTAGAGCTGCTCCCACTGGTAGGTCTTCAGGCCGTAGCGGGTGGCTATCGGGTTCCACTGGGCGACGAACGACTGCTTGTCGTTGGTGGCCGTGCTGTCAGGGCCCAGGGACGCCTTGTAGCTCGGGTCGTTCTGCACCGTCTTCTTGTGGCAGCCGCCGGCCTCGTCGGTCGCCCACTTGGCGAGGTCGGAGTCCGCCTGCGCGGATGCCTGCCAGGCGCCGGTCAGGGCGCTCATCATCGAGGCGGGCAGGGTCGAACGGTCGGGCAGGCTGCCGAGCTTGGTCAGCAGGATGTTCCGGTTCGAGGCCGCCCGGGCGAGGGTTTTCTCGTCCTGCGCCAGGTTCTTGCCGCAGTTTTCCACGTCGACCACGGCGTCGATGACCGCGCCGCGATCGCTGCCGCTCTGCGACAGCAGCCCCGCTAGCTGCGTCGCCGCCTGGTGTTGCGCCTGCTTGGAGACCGGCGCGGCTGAGGACTTCGGCGTGCTGGTCGGCCCCGCCGTCGGCGGGCTCGACGTCCCGCCGCGCAGGGACTGCAGGACCAGCACCACGCCCACCACGACCACGACGGCCATGGCCCCGGCGATGAGCGCGGGGACTAGCCGGCGGCCTCCGCCGGGCATGCGCATCCTTCTGGAGGGCGACGGGGGCAGGCCGCGCGGCATCGTGTCGGACATGCCGGGCATTCTCTGGTCCTGCGGGCCGGGCCAGGAAGGCGGCGGCCCGTACTGGCCTTGCGGTGGGTACTGCCCCTGCGGTGGGTACTGACCCGGGGCTCCTCCGTACTGTCCGTACGGGTCCTGGGGCGGCGGGGGGTACTTGCCCCGCGGTGGTTGCTGGCCCTGCGGTGCGTACTGGCCCTGCGGGCCGAACGCCCCGGGCGCGCCGCGCGGCCGCTGCTGCTGGAACAGCCCTTGCGGGCGCAGCATCCGGTCGATCGTGTCCGATTTCGTGTCCGGCGGGAGCAGCGCGGGCTCCGACGGGGGAGGCGGTGGGGGCGGATACCAGGCCGGCGGCGGGAGCGCTCCGGGGTCCTGGATGGTAACTGTGGGTGAGGGCGGGGGAGCAGCGGACGCCAATGGCTGTCCACAGCTTCCGCAAAATCCCGTACCCGGTTGCACCTGATACCCGCACGCAGGGCACCACGAACCGCTACCCACCATCACGTCCCTTTCGGGTTTCACAGCAGGCTAGACCCACCTGCCCGCGCTCGGCAGCCAAATGGGGAGACTGCGGGCGGCGGACAGTCACCACCGCCTCGTTCGGAGGAAAATTCTCTTTAACCTACATCCTCCCAATTATCTTGACAGAATGCGTGTGTGCGGGGACACACGCGGTTCATCAGTGCGGTAACGGGGCTAGTCGCCACGGCCTGCCTAGTAGCGATCGTCGCCCCGGCGGCACAAGCGGCACAGGCGGCACAAGAAGCACGAGCCGCACAGCCAGCGCGGACGGCGAGCGCACCCAAAGGGGTCGTGGCGTCCGGGGCCGAGCTCGAGAACGCCACCACCGGCGCGGTCCTGTGGAGCCGCGACGCCCAGGTCGAACGGCCGATGGGCAGCATCACGAAGGTCATGACCGCGTACGTCGTGATCGAGGAGGGCGGCCTCAACCGGGCGTTCACCGTGCCGAAGGGGATCATCGGGTACGACAACGAGTTCGGCGCGAGCACCGCCGGGCTGGTCCCGGGGGAGAGGTACACCGCGCTGCAGCTGCTCTACGCGATGCTGCTGCCCTCCGGGTGCGACGCCGCGTACACGCTGGCCGACATGTACGGGCCCGGGACAAAAGACTTCATCGCGAAGATGAACGCGACCGCCAAGAAGCTGGGTCTGACCAGGACGCACTTCACCGACTTCAGCGGGCTGCCCGACCCGACGGAAACCAGCACGTACTCCACGCCGCGCGACCTCGTAAACCTTGGCCGGGACGCGATGAAGCTGGCGGTGTTCAGCCAGATCGTGGCCCAGAAGACCTATTATCTGGCGGCCGACCGCTGGCACGGCGAACACAGCTGGAAGAATTTGAACGACCTGCTGTCGAGCTACCCGGGCGCGATCGGCATCAAGACCGGGCAGACCCAAGTCGCGGGCGCCTGCCTGCTGTTCGAGGCGAAGCGCGGCTCGAAGACTTTGATCGGCGTCGTGCTGCACTCCAAATCCAGCCTCGACGACGCGTTCGACGACGCGACGACGATGCTGAACTGGGGATTCTAGTTAGCGCCGCCCAGATAGCTGGCGGCGAGCAGGGCGCTGTCCTTGCTCAGGCCCGCCGCGGTGCCGGAAGCGGCGAGCTCGCCGTGGGACAGGATGTAGCCGCGGTCGGCGATCTTCAGCGCTAGCTGCACGTGCTGCTCGACCAGCAGCACGCCGGTCCCGGTGCTCGTCGCGTACTCGCGCACGACAGGCAGCAGCCGGCCGACGATGACCGGCGCCAGCCCCAGGCTCATCTCGTCGAGCAGCAGCAGCTTCGGCTTGCGGCTGAGCGCGCGGGCGATCGCGAGCATCTGCTGTTCGCCGCCCGACAGCAGCCCCGCCTTCCTGGCGCGCAGCCGGCGCAGCGCCGGGAAGTGGTCGAACGCGGCGTCGGTCTCCTCGACGGTGCGCAGGCCGTCGAGCCGGAAGTGCTCGGCCACCGTCAGCCCGAAGAAGATGCCCCGGTCGTGCGGCACGTGGGCGATGCCCAGCCGGGCCCGCGCGGTCGGCGTTACCCCGGCCAGGTCGGCGCCCGCCAGCCGGACGGCGCCGTCGGCGGGTTTGAGCAGCCCGGAGATGGCCCGCAGCGTGGTGGTCTTGCCGGCGCCGTTCGCGCCGAGCAGCGCGACAACCTCACCGCGACCGACGGTCAGCGTCAGGTCGCGCACGACCGGCGCCGAACGGCCGTAGGAGACGCTCAGCCCATCGAGTTCGAGTACCGCGTCGGTGACCGCCATTTGTCAACTCATCCCCGCGTGCAAGGAACATTCGGGACTACAGTAACCTCCTTTCACCGTCGCTTTCGAGTCATTGGCGTGACCGCCAACTTGTCGCCCGCCAATGTGTGTCCTCCTGACACTTGACGCGATTGTGACCTCGATAGTCGGCAAGCTGGTTGACGAGCGCATGGCGCCGGCCAAACCCTTGGAAGATGAATCGAATCCCCGTCACGCATGCGGGAAGCCTGATCCGGCCGCCGGAGCTGCTTTCCTTTCTCGCGGCGGAAGGGCACGGACAGGCGCGCGACGGCGCGGCCTACCAGGCCGTGCTGGGAAAGGCCGTCACCGATGTCGTCCGCCACCAGGTCGAGGTCGGTGTCGACATCGTCGACGACGGCGAGATGGGCAAGTCGAACTGGATCACGTACCTCTACGAGCGGACCAGTGGCCTGGAGTCCCGGCCGATCGACGACAGCGCGTCCACGATCCTTCCCCCCAGCCGGGACCGGCAGCACTTCCCCGGCGCCTACGCGGAACTTGACGCGCTCGACGCGACCGCGACACGCGCGAGCACCTCGTCGCGGGCGCCGGCCTTCGCGGCCTGGTTCTGCACCGGCCCGATGACCTACGACCGGACCGCGATCGACCGCGACCTGGCCAACTTCAAGTCCGCGCTCGCCGCCGCGGACAAGGACATCTCCGAGGCGTTCCTGCCCGTGGTGGCGCCCGCGAGCGCCTACTGGCTCCGGAACGAGTACTACGCGACCGACGAGGAGTTCGTCTTCGCGCTCGCCGACGCGCTGCACGAGGAGTACAAGGCCATCGTCGAGTCCGGCGCGCTGCTCCAGGTGGACGACGCCGTGCTGATGCACGAGGCGGACACGATGATGTCGCGCGGCCAGACGCAGGCGGAGTACCGCCGGTGGGCGCGGCTACGGGTGGACGCGCTCAACCACGCGCTGCGCGGGCTGCCTGAAGACAGGATCCGGTACCACATCTGCTTCGGTAGCTGGCACGGCCCGCACGCCTATGACCCTCCGCTAAAAGACGCCATCGACCTCGTCCTGGCGGTAAACGCCAGGTACTACCTGATGGAGCAGGCCAATCCGCGGCACGAGCACGAGTGGAAGATCTGGGAGGACGTGGCGCTGCCGGAGGACAAGGTCCTCGTCCCCGGGGTCGTCACGCACCACACCAACGTCGTTGAGCATCCCGAGCTGGTCGCCCAGCGCCTTGTCCGGCTCGCCGGCGTCGTCGGGCGGGACCGTGTGCAGGGGGGCACCGATTGCGGGTTCGCTCAAGGCGCGTTCATCCACCGGGTCCACGAAGAGATCCAGTGGGCGAAGCTGTCCTCGCTGGCAGAAGGCGCGCGAATCGCATCCAGCAAAATCTGGGGCGAAAAGGCAGAAGTGTGACATGACATCTTTGAGAGGAAATATCAGTGCGCAGATATAGAAGCCTCGGCTTCGCGGGGACCGCCGCGCTCGCGGTGGCCGCCCTCGCCGCGGCTGGCTGCAGTAGCGGCAGCGGCAGCAACAGCTCTAGTTCCAGTTCCACCACCGCGCCGGCCAGCTCGGCCGCGGCTACCACCACCTCGCCGACCGCCGTGTCGACCGCCTCGGGCAGCGGCGGCCAGGGTGCTCAGTCGGTGACGAACTACCTCACCTACGTCGGTGGGACCTCCGGTCCCGCGAACAAGTCGCTGGCGCCGGTCTACATCGGCTTCGTCAACCAGCAGGGCGGCCCGACCACGGTCGGCCCGCTGGCCACGGCCGGCGCGGAGATGGCGGTCAATTACGCCAACGCGCAGCTCGGCGGCGTCGACGGCCACCCGATCCAGCTGGTGACCTGCTTCATCGCCTCCGCCGAGGAAGAGGGCACGGTGTGCGCCCAGAAGTTCCTCGCCAACAAGAACGTCGACGTGATCGAGATGGGCGGCGTGGCGATCGGCGTCCAGTCGTTCTACAGCACGCTCGGCGCGGCCAAGCCGGTCATCGACGGCGTCGCGGCGACCCCGATCGACTCTGTGCAGAAGAACGCGGTGATCCTGTTCGGGGACGTCACCCACATCCTGCCTCCGTTCGGCACGTACGCGAGGGACGTCCTGCACGCCAAGACCGCCGCGCTCGTCTACCCGTCGGACAACGCCGGCATCGCCGAAGGCGCCGCGGCGGTCAAGCAGGGGCTCCAGGAGGCCGGCATCACCGTCAAGACTGTCGGTTACCCGGAGGCCCAGACCGACCTGACCTCGGTGCTCACCGAGGCGGGCGCGCAGACGGCCGACCTGGTGATCCCGTACACCGACTCCGCCGGCTGCGTGAACCTCGCCAAGAGCCTGGTGCAGCTCGGCATCACCAACCCCAAGAAGATCCTCTCAGCGCCGCTGTGCCTCAACGGGCAGGTCATCTCCGGGTTCGGAGACTTCCCGCACTGGACGTACTCGATCGCGAGCTCGCTTTTCGGCGACACCTCCGACCCGGGCATGACGGCCTACGAGGCGGTGGCGGCGAAGTACTCCACTCCTGCGGACGCACCGGACCCGTGGAACATCGTCGACTTCGGTCAGACGCTGACGACCATCAAGATGATGAACGAGGTTGGCTACGCGAACCTGTCGCCGTCGGCGATCCTGGCGAAGGCGAAGGCGTTCACCGGACCGCAGGCGCTGGGCGCCCCGTCGCTGTCCTGCGGCAAGTACGCGAGCGCGCCCGGCGTGTGCAACGATCGCATCCAGTTCTTCACGTACGAGGGCGGGGTGACCAAGGGCAAGCCCATCTGGGTCAAGGATGCCGGCTGGCTGCAGCCGCCCACGTCTAGCTGAATTACGACACGTTGATGATCCCTGACTGCAAGGAATGACCGTTGGAACAAGTCCTGCTGTCCATCCTCCTCGGCCTCGGCTCCGGAGCGCTGATCGCCGGCATCGCGCTCGCCGTCGTGCTGTCCTACCGAGGGTCGGGGATCATCAACCTGTCGACCGGCGCCATCGCGATGCTCGGCGGCTACGCGTTCTGGGCGCTGAACAGCGGCGAGCTCGCCGCCCTGCCCACCGCCTTCGCGGTGCTCCTCGCCCTGGTGTTCGTCCTCGTCGTCGGCGCGATCACCGAGTTCGCCGTGTACCGGCCGCTGCGCAACTCCGCGCCGCTGGCCAAGCTCGTCGCCTCGCTCGGCGTGTTGCTCATCGCGCAGGCGTCGATGCTCCTCGCGTTCGGCGTGACCCCGCAGCCGGCGAACAGCATCCTGCCGCAGAACACCGTGCACCTGCTGGGCGCGGTGGTCCCCGTGGACCGGTTCATCCTCACCGGGCTGGTGATCGTGGCTGGGGCCGTCCTGGCCGCCGTCTACAAGTGGACCAGGTTCGGCCTGGCCACCCGGGCGGTGTCGGAGAACGAGGCCGCGGCGATGATCGGCGGCCTGTCGCCGAACGTCATCTCGCTGACCAACACGCTGCTCGCGGCCGGGATCGCCGGCCTGCTCGGCATCCTGGCCGCCTCGATAACCTCCCTTGACCCGAGCACGCTGCCGCTGCAGATCATCCCGGCGCTCGCCGCCGCGCTGCTCGCCTCGTTCACCTCGTTCGGCATCGCGGTCGCCGCCAGCATGGGCATTGGCATCCTGTACTCGCTGCTCCAGTACTTCTCCGCCCAGTCCTGGTTCCCGCAGTCCGGCGGCGTCTCGTTGCCCGGCGTCTCTGACCTGCTCGTGTTCTTGATCATCATCGGGGTGCTGTTCTGGCGCGGGGCGCGGATCCCTGGCCGGGGCGCGCTGGTCGAGCGACGGCTGCCGGAGGCGCCACGCCCGCAGCACCTGCTCCGTACCGGGCTGATCTGCCTGGTGGCGGGCGCGGTGCTGCTTGTCATCTTCCCGTTCGACTTCCGTGAGGCGCTGATCAACACGCTGATCGGCGTGCTCATGGCGCTGTCGCTCGTGGTGGTCACCGGGTTCGTCGGGCAGATCTCCGTGGTGCAGCTCGCGCTGGCGGGCGCCGCCGGGTTCACGATCTCGCACATGGCCGTCAACTTCGGCATCACATTCCCGGTCGCGGCGCTGGCGGGCATCGCCGTCGCGGTGGCGATCGGCCTGATCACCGCGGTCTCGGCGGTGCGGGTGCGCGGCGTCAGCCTGGCCGTCGCCACGCTCGCGGGCGCCGTCGCGATCGAGAACTTCGGCTTCGTCAACAGCACCTGGGGCGGCGGCCTGGCCGGCTCGCCGGTGCCCGAGCCGACCTGGTTCGGCCTGGACCTCGGCCCGAACGCCCCGTTCCGCGGCATCGACAACAACCAGCCAAGCCCGGTCTTCGGCTGGGTCGCGCTGATCTGCTGTGTGCTGGTGTGCATCGCGGTCGGCTACATCCGCCGGGGCAAGCTCGGCCAGCGGATGCTGGCCGTGCGCTCCAACGAGCGGGCGGCCGCCGCCGCCGCGATCAACCCCCGGACGGTCAAGCTGTACGCGTTCGGCATCGCCGCGTTCATCGCGGGCGTGGCCGGCTCGCTGTACGCGTACAACTTCGGCTCGGTGAGCGCCGACCGCTTCGACGCGATCACCGCGCTGTCCCTGATCGCGTTCGCCTACGCCGGCGGCATCACGCTCATCTCCGGCGCGGTGTTCGCCGGCCTGATCTCCGCGCAGGCCCTGATCCCGTACGCGCTCGACAAGTGGTTCGGGCTGAACGGGAACTGGTTCCTGCTGTTCGGCGGCGTCATCCTCATCTTCACCCTGCTACAGAACCCCGAGGGTGTGGCAGGCGACTTCTACCGGCGGCTGCACAAGCGGCCGCAGGTCCGCGCGCCGGAGGTCGACGCCGCGGTCCGCGAACTACCGCCGCGCGCCGCGCGGCCGTCTCTATCGGGCCGCGGCAACGCGCTCAGGGTGTCCGGCCTGTCAGTGCACTTCGGCGGCCTGCGGGCGCTCAGCGACGTGTCGATCGAGGTCAAAGACGGCGAGCTCGTCGGCCTTATCGGCCCGAACGGCGCAGGCAAGACCACCCTCATCGACGCCATCTCCGGCTTCGTGGACGCCGCGGGGACGGTGGAACTCGCCGGCGCCTCGCTGCGGGGGCTGCCGCCGTACGAGCGCGCCCGCCGCGGCTTGGCTCGCACCTGGCAGAGCACCGAACTGTTCGACGACCTCGACGTGCAGGAGAACCTCACGGTCGCCTCGCGGAACGGGTCGGCCGACGACGTGCTCGCCCAGGTCGGCATGGCCTGGGCGGCCGAGGCGATGCCCGCCCAGCTGGCCTCGGGCCAGCGCAAACTGGTCGGCGTGGCCCGCGCGCTCGCGGCCAACCCCACCCTGCTGTGCCTCGACGAGCCGGCCGCCGGCCTGGACACCGCGGAGAGCGCCGAGCTCGGCGCCCGGCTGCGCCGGCTCGCGGACGAGGGCCAGTCCATGCTGCTCATCGAGCACGACATGGGCCTGGTGCTCGGCATCTGCGACCGGGTCATCGTGCTGGAGTTCGGCCAGGTCATCGCCGAGGGCGCGCCCGAGGTGGTCAGGCAGGACCCGCGCGTCATCGCCGCCTACCTCGGCGACGGCCTCGATACCCAGCAATCGCAAACGGCGGAAAAGGCCTAAAACAATTATCCGGAACGGACCGTGGCATCCGCGGCCGCCATATGCGCCAGCCACCTGCGGGTGACGCGCGTGTCGCGGTGCTCGGACCCGAGCAGCCGGGCCCGGGCCTCGAGCAGGCCGGCGAACTCACGGGCCGCCTGTCCGTACTGACCGCGCTGAGCGAGCACGAGGCCGAGGTCGTGCCAGGTGGTGAGCGTGCTGGGATGCTCGGTTCCGAGGGTGCTCGTATAAGAGGCGAGGAGCTCACGCAGCCGCCGTTCGGCCCACTCATACTCGCCCTGCCGTGCCAGCAGCCGGGCGAGCTGGTGCCCGGTGCCCAGCGTGTCCGGGTGCTCGGGCCCGAGGACGCGCAACTGGGTGTCGAGCAGGTCGCGCAGCTCTGCCTCCGTGACAGTGTCCTGAGCGCGGTCTTGCGCGCGGACCGCCACGCCGCGCAGCCGAAGTACGGAGGGATGCTCGGCGCCGAGCCGCATCGCGTGGCGTAGCGCGGCGGTGGCGAGCTCCGCCGCGACGGTGGCCCAGCCGGCGTTGAGGAACGCCGCCGCGGACGTGCCCGCCAGCCGGGTCAGCTTCGCCAGGTCCGCCTCGCCGAGCACGCCGCCGAGGTACCCATAGACGGCGCTGACGTGCGGCGCAAGCGCCGCCCACGCCGGCCAGTCTCGCGGGGCGCCTTCGTCGAGCGTCGCCGCGGCCGCCGTCAGCATCCCGACCGCGACGCCCCCCGCCCGCGCCGCGTCCCCGGTGAACACCCGGCTTGCCTCGCTGACCAGCGAATGCACGATCACGCCTGCTGGGATCGTCGTGATGAGCCCAGCGGCGGCCAGCGCGCGCAGTCCTTCGTCATCGAAGTCGATCATCGCGGCGGGGATCACGACTCCGGCCGCCAGGAAGCCAAGCACCCGCAGCAGCGCCCGCGCCTGCCCCACTCCCGCCGCGGCGAGCGCCTCCAGTCCCAGCTCCCTGGTGGCCGCGACGATCGCGCGCCGCTCCAGATTCCGCACGTCTTCAGCGGCCACCAGCCCCGCCGCGAGCTGCGAGCCAACGTGCCGCAGCGCGAGCGGCAGCCCGCCGAGCCGCTCCGCCAGCGCCGTCGGTTCCAGCGACACCCCGAGATCAACCAGCACTTGCCCGCCCGCCGCCGGATCCAGCGGACCGAGCGTGTGCACTTCCGTGTGCCGCCCCCACGCGGCCCGGTCGCTGACCCGGCTGGTGACGACGACCAGACCGGTCTGCGTCCGCCGCAGCAAACCGGACACCGCCCCGGGGTCGTCGGCACCGTCGATGACGAGCAGCCACGGCGCCCGCTGCTCGAGATACCGCCAGAGCAGGTCCGCGGCGTCCCGCTGCCCGGCCTTGACCGCCGCTATCTCGCCGGACCGCGCGCCGACGCACGCCGCTAGTTCGGCCAGCCGCACCGTCACGGTCTGCGTGTCCGCGGCCGGCACCCACCAGGCCGGCACGCCGCGCCTGGCCGCTCCGCGCGCCAGCCACAGCGCGACCGCGGTCTTGCCGCTGCCGCCGGGACCGGCGAGCACATGTGTCCGCGCGTCCGGCGCCCACACGAGGGCATCCAACCGTCCGAGCAACTGGTCCCGCCCCCGCAATCGCGTCGGTGGTTCCCCGGCTGGCTCGAGAAGCGCGGCCAGCTTCGCCCGAAGGACCTCGTCCTCCTCGTCCGCGTCCTCGGCGCCGGCGTCCTCGGCGCTGGCGTCCTCGGCGCTGGCGTCCCTGCCGGGCCCCTCCCTGCCGGGCCCCTCCCTGCCGGTTCCGTCCGGGCCGGTCCCGTCCGCGCCGGTCCCGTCCTCCGCGCGGCTGGTCGTGTCCCGGGCGGCGCCCTCATTCTGATCGGCGGCCTCGCCGTCAGGTCCCGCGGTCTCGGCGCCGTGGCGCCGCGCACGTCGGCGTGCCGCCATCGACCGAGCCTTGCCGACCAACATCGTCACAACGACCCCCGCGATCCTCGCGCCGCCCCGGCCGCGATCCACACTAAGGTCGCGTCCACGGGCCCAGCCTACAAAGGACAGTGCGCGGTACGTAGCCAAATCGCTACGCAACGCGCCGAAGGTCATCCTTTGATTGCCCGATGCCGAGCGCTCGTGTCGTGTGACTTCAGTTGCCATTGAGTCAGCTGCTGATGATCGTTAATCGAAAGATGATCTAGGTAGCATAACTTGTTTTACTCACATCGAACTGGTATGCTTATAGACGAGATGAGGTGTAAGGCGGTGAGCCGGAGGGAGGTGCGAGTTGGACGCTGAGGAAGCCTGGTTGGCGGATCTGGAAGACGAAGAGCCGCCGGAGGACGAACCCGAGTACTGGGAAGATGACGAGCTCACCCCGGAGGAGCTGACCGCGTGGGCCGATGAGATGCAGGCCGCCTCCGTCATCCCGGCCCCGGCTCCGCAGCCCGACGGGGGTGTGCCGGACCTGGTCGGCGCGG
>Ga0187808_10000221_pt1 | contig 15664 bp, 14 predicted proteins | sample NC_wetland_sal_i_5_FD_132427 | JGI IMG/M metagenome (GOLD analysis project Ga0187808, IMG submission 132427) | Wetland sediment microbial communities from Neuse River Estuary, North Carolina, USA - ASW_3 | ecosystem: Environmental > Aquatic > Freshwater > Wetlands > Sediment | place: USA: North...
AAGGGCAAAATTCAAATGGTTTACAAATTGCCAACGGCAAATTTTGAAATCTTAAACCATCTGCCATTTGACCTCTGCCATTTGCCTTCGCTCTTTCCCGAAGAAGAACCGCCCCGATGGATCGGGGCGCTACCCGCTTCGCTCTTCGTTCTTTCCCTCGCGCTACTCCACGATTCGCAGTGTCACGTCCCCCTGGTACTTCTCTCCAATCGAGGAGACTATCTGCACCGAGATCGTGTGCGTTTCTCCCACCACTCCGCCGCAAACCTCGAAGACCACCGCTGTGCCGGAACCGGAAATCGCCGGCGGCGCCGCCGCAATGACCTCCGCAGTGGAGTCCTCTCCGGTCAAGTTGCTTATCGCGGTGACCGCGCTGATGCTCGTGATGGTATTACCGGCGCCTACATCGTTGCTGAAGTCAAGCGAAACGTCGAATTGTTCGAACGGGCATTTATAAACGGTCATAATCGAAAACCGAAAAGCGAAATTCGAAAACCGGGTAGCGCAGCCCCATACCGGACGGTACCGGGGCAGGTCAAATGGCCTGCCTGCGCGAACGCTCCGGGGGGCAGGCAAAGAGCAAATGGCAAAATTCAAATGGTTTGCAATGTGTAAATTTCAAATTGATCAATCTTAAACCACTTGCCATTTGCTCTTTGCCATTTGCCATTTGAATTCGCTCTTCCGCTTTTAATGCGGCGGGATCGTCCCCGTTTTCGTCCGGCCCTTCTCGGCGCCGGCCTTCGTCCTGCCGGGCACGGTGCCGGCATGCCGGGGCAACACAATGATCTGCCCGGAGTGGCTAACGGTTATCACCACTCCGGAAGAAAGCGTCTCAACGTCGTTGCGGCTGAAATTGCCCAGGCGGGCGAGAGCGTCGACAGCCGTGTACATCTCGGCCATGACCGCGAAGGCAGTGCGCGCCCGGAACAAGGAATCACTCGCGGCATTTGTCTCCGAGTCGCCGCGGAAAAAGCTCACCAGGCGGCCCAGCGCATCGCTGGCCGCGTTGGTCTCCGCCGCCGCGCGTAAGTAGGCTGCCAGCCGCGCCAGGCCGTCGCTAAAGCTCAGCGCCTCGAGTAGCGTAGCCGTATAGGCGTGGTTGTTTTTCGACCCGGAAAGCAGATCGTTGGCGATATCGCTCTCCGCCGCCGCGCGCAGAAACGTCGCAATGCGCGCCAGCGTGTCGGCGGCTGTGTTTGTTTCGGAGTCACCGCGGCTGAAGGCCACCTGGCGCGCGATCCCGCCATCCGTTGCGCTGTTGGTTTCCGAGTCCCCGCGGCTGAAGCCTGCAACCCGCCCCAGCGAATCGCCGGCGGTGTTCGTCTCTGACTCCGAGCGGCTGGCCGTCAAGGCTCTCGCAAGCGACGTATCGCTTGCCGTAGTGGTTTCCGAGTCGCTGCGAAATGCCGCCAGCACGCGCCCCAGCGCATCGCTCGCTGTGTTGGTTTCAGAATCGCCGCGAGAAGCGGCCAGCAACCTGCCCAGCCCATCGCTGGCGGTATGGGTTTCGCTGGGCGTGGCCGTATAAGAGTTTCCGCCACTACTGCCCGCCGTGCGGATGGCTGCAACTACGCCGTACCAGTCGTCGTTGCCAGTCCAAGTGGCCTGAAGGCTATAAGTCCCCGTGGAAGCTTCCAGCGCGTACTCGTTAAGGTTGCCCGCATAGAACTGAAGCGCCTGCCTCCCCGGCGCAACGGGCGTCATGGACTCGTCGCCGGTGTTGTCCTCAAAGGTGTAGAGCAGCTCATTCGTGTGGTTGGTCGAGGAGGAAAGTGTCAGGGTAGCGGTTTGGTTTTGCACCGAACTAACATCTCCGCCATCCACGTCGAAGGGATTTCCTGAAGTGGCGAGTCCGGTCCACTCCGTAACAGTGATGCTCAAATAGGAGCAGGAACTAGCAGTGCTACAAGTGACGGTGAAGCTCGTTACGCCGGCAGGAATTTGGTCGCACATCCAGATATACTCTTGGAGCTTTTGCGCACCGGAGCTGGTTTCTACGAGCGACCAGGGTGAGCCCGGCGACGAGTAGAAGCATGACTCGGGATTGTTTACGTTATCGCCAATTGAGATAGTGGTGCCGATGCTAGTCTGGCATGTTGCATTGTTAGGCCCACAAGTGTATGAGGACGCGATGATGGCATGCCCTGCGGTCGGACTATAACTCACGGAGTTGGTTGATAGATTCTCAATGTTGCTGCCGTTGCCCGCGCCCCCGATGAGCACTACCCCGAAGTTATGCACGGAAGCGGCCAGAGAATCGCTGGCGGTGTGGCTCTCGCTGGGCGAGGCGGTGTAGTGGGAAACCCCTCCGCAATTGCCAGTGCAAGTTGCCGTAACCGAATCGCTGGCCGTGTGGGTCTCTGTGGGTGAAGCGGTGTAGATGCCGGAATAGAAGGCCATCACCGCAGTCGAGTATCCATCCCCGCTAGTGTTGTCTGTGAAATCCACGGCTGGTGAGCCACTGGAACTCAGGATGTATTCAGCATCCGAGCCATAGCTTGAGTCAATGCCTCCTGCTGCTCCCGTCCAGCCTCCCAGCGTGGCCCCTGCGGCTGGGGCCGTGATGTTGTTCGACGGATTGCCAACGCTGTAAAGCAGTTCGCCGGAGTGCGCGGGCGTAATGGAGGGCAGGTTGATGGTGTAAGGCGTATTTGTGGTCGCAGTGCCCCCCGCCTTCACGGCGTCTTTGTCGTAGACCGCCGAGTCACTGTTGTGAAATTCGTCTGCCCAGCCTGCTGTATAAGCGCCGTTCGTCCAGGTCACGTTGATGGTCTTGGTGGCATTCGACGGCGCATAGAGCAGATAAGCAACTAGGGTTAGTTGCGTGCCGTTAACCGCAGAGTCGGGCGTCAGTTGGTAAGCATTGTTATTCGAGTCTTTGATCGAAATGCTGCTCGGCAGCGCCGAAGGGCCGTACATAGCCAGCCCCACGGCGACCAGATTGCCTTGCGTAGGATTGGCGCCCAGGGTAATCGTCATTGAGGTGGCCGTACCGTCGCCCGCCGTGTCGCGCCCGTGCGCGCCCTGGATGTGCGTCCAGGCCGCTTGTGCTGGCAACGCTGCCAGCAGCAGGGCCAAAACAAGGAAAATGGAAAATCGAAAATAGAAACTGGCCAGTTTCCAGTTTCCAGTTTCCAGTTTCTCCTTCCCTGGGCGCGCGAGTTGGAGAAAGCGTTTCATCAGAAGTTGATCGTCCACGTCACCGCCAGGGTGTCACCGGAGGCCATCGAAACTTGTGTAAAAGTATTTTCGAAGCAAAGCGTCCCGGAACTCGAAGCATTCAGCAGGCCCGCCTTTTGCGCGCTTTGCGAGCCCGTCGCCGTGAACGTGTAGCTTATGGTGTAGCTGGTGGCGTTGGCCGTATGCGAGGCAGTGCCGTTAGCCCGCGCCAGACCATTCGTGGTGATTTCGCTGGCCACCGCTGTGTCCGTTGCCGCGGGCGCGCCGGAATCGTTTGACAGCGCAATGTAGGTACACACCGCCGCGGTTGTTCCTGCCATCTGCCCGTACTGCCAGTTAATCCCCGCGTTCGTCCGCAGATTGTGGACAGTCTTGTCGAAAAAGATCGTGCCATCGCGATGTCGCGCCACGATGTGGACCATGTTGGGCACGCGCATCTGCGGCTTCTCGACCAGCGCCCGATGCCGCCGCACCGACAGGCCCAAGGTCTCGCCCGTCGAGCCCGGCTCCGCCATCTGCCCCGGCGCGCGAGACTTGAAACTAGAAACTGGAAACTGGAAACTGGGCCGTTTTCCGTTTTCAAGTTTCCATTTTCCGTTTTCCGCCGCAGTCGGCGCGCCCATGGCATACGCCTGTTTGCCGAACAGGTCCTCGCCCATTTCGTTGAGGAATTCCGCCAAGCTCATCCCCTGGCTGAAATCCGCGTAACGATAAGTCGTGCCCGCCGGCGTGGTGATCTTCACCTCCGTCTGTGTGCCGCCCGGCGCAAGCCCCGGGTGCGTTACCTGCGTGGGGTCACCTTTGGCCAAAAAACCGGACACTCCGTGGTGCGCGACCATCGAGCCTGCCACCATGCCGAGACAAAGGAGCAACAAACCGCGACGTGCTAAAGTGATTTTTTTCTCCATGATTCAGATCCTCCAAGCTTGGCGCGTCAAGCGCCGGCGCGAAACTCGCCTATCAGTAGTCAAACTTGCGCCCCCGCATCCGGTCCGGCGGCCGTGTCACTTTGCACGACTTCCTCAATGCGTTCCTGGACAGGTGCGTAGCGGGCGCGCGGGGCTTTCGATTTGAGCGGCAAACCGCACTTTTTCCGAATCCAATTTTCCGTGTCATTGTCCGGCTGAAGCAGGTCCACGTCGAACTTGCCCACGTCCTTGGCCACCTCGAGCAGCTCGAGAGGATTAACCACGATGATGTTCGAGGTCACGAGGCGCGGATAGGGAAGTGACGGGTGACGAGCAACAAGTGACGAGCCGGATTTGGAGTTTCGATTTTCGAGTTTCGAATTTCGATTCTCGCCGCTCTTGACTCTCGACTCTTGACTCTCGACTCCGTAGTTGTAATCCACCAGCCGCTTGATCGACGTGTTGGAAATGGTCTCATCAATCTTGCGGGAGAGCGCTTCCAGCGAGAGATAGAAGAAATCGCGCATCGACCCGCCCAGAGCGCGGGAGCCGGTCTGAGTGGTTCCCAGAGTGAGAAAGTTAGCCAACACCGAGCGCATGATCATTTCGCTGTGGTGCTGAATGGAAGCCTGCGGGTCTCGGACGCGGCCGGAAATTCCGGTCAAGGCAAATTCCCAACCGTTGGGCAATGAAAGCCCGGTGCTCTCGTGCGCGGCGAGCATTTGCACCCAATTCTGCGCCGCCTTACGGTCCTCGGCGGAAACGTTGGGGCCCTGCTTGATCGTCGGCACGCCCAGGCCATTCCGCTCGATCGAGATGGCGTCGATGCGGTAGATCTGGCTCTTCATGTACCAGTGCTGATAGGCTGCCCGCAATACGGAGCGCCCGTAGAAATATGCCCCTTCCATATCGTTCACGAAGTAGGCGAGCTTCTCGGCCGGCACCAGCACGTTAACGAAGTTGTTGCCGCGGTACCCATACTGCTCCAGGAAGAGCAGCGTTTCGCCGTCTTCATCGACGTGATAACGATAGAACGTGTAGGGCAAGCGTGGCGCGAGCTTGCGCAAGCGGACCTTGTCGCCGTCGATATGCCATAAATCCTCGTGTGCGGCGCAGCCAAAATCCAAGCAGAGGAGCGCATTCTCTTTCACAGTCTCGAAGTTCTGCGTTACCCAGCAGCCCGTGCTGGTGGGCGATTCGAGCCCGCCCATAAGGTTTTCCCGGACTGCATCGGCAATCTCTTTTGCCAGGCCAAATCCCGGCTCGTTTTCCTTCAGGCCGGGCACGATCTGATAGTCAGCCGCCCGGATGGGCAGCTTGCAGGCCAGCAACGCCGCTTTCACGTCCGCATCCGAACGCCGCATCTTTTCGTAAATCAGGAAAGCGCTGCGGCCTTCCAGGACAGGGTTGTACTCACCCAGGTCACGGATGAATCCCGCAAAGTTCGCTGTTCCCACCGCCCCGCGGAGGGACGTATCAACGGCAGATGGTGAGGTAGGCAGATGGGCAGATGGCCCGCCACCTGCCGACCTGCCTACCTGCCCATCTGCCGGTACTTGTGGTTCCGGTACCGCCCCGCCGTCAGGCTCTGCTCCCGGATTCAGCCCAACATCGTTCCCAATTGGGCCGCCTGGGAACAGGCGAACCATCGGGTAGCTCGCCCCCGGTGTGATCACTTGCCGGATTGTTTCAAGAAAAGACATAACGGAAAAATCTTAAGAGCGAATTCAAATGGCAAATGGCAAATGGCAAAATTCAAATGGTTTGCGATTGCTCATTGGACAAATCTCAAATGAAAAACCATTTGCCTTGTCCTTGCTTTTGCCATTTGCGATTTGCCATTTGACTTGCTCTTCCTCGCTCTTCCGACCGAAGGTTCGTGGCTACGCCTAGAACTCAGCCGGCAGCGCAGAGGGCATCCACACCGCCGCGCGTGGCGTTCCCACAATCACCCCATCGCTCAGATGGGAGATAGGCCTCTCGGCTGCAAGATCGGCGAGGGCTTTCGCCCAAAACTCATCCGCGTGGCCGAAGTCGGTGCGTTCAGCATCGAAGCGGGTATTACCCGCCAGGGTAGTCAACTTCTTCACCGCGCCAAATGCGCGAGCGATTTCCGGAGCGTCCGGAATAAGATCCAACTGCTGTTCCATGCGTCGCTTGACGCGGTAAGCCATGTCTTCTTTCACCGCGGCGGTGAAGACCACAGGCTCCACGCGCGGCCCGAATTCGCGCTCTAAGGATTCGGCCAGCGGCGCCCCCATGCCTGTCGAGTCAATGCAGGCGCGGCGCACCAGAGGGCGTCCGTCCGGGCCGGGCAAGGAGAGCAGTTCGCGGGCAAATGCCAGTTGCTCCGCGAAGGGGGTGTTGGACAAGGTTCGGACCATGCGAGCCACGCCCACGCGTGAAGGGCCCGACGCTGCCCCACCCCCCGCCCCTCCCCAGCCAGGGAGGGCCGTTTGTTCGCCTGACCCCTCGCACCTGACACCTGACACCCGTACTTCGTCGAGCCAGAAAACCGTGCGGTCGTGGTGCCGGCCGATATCGACCCCCAAGTAGAACTCCCTCTCAGGTTGGGCCTGTTCGCGACCCGTCGCCCGAAGGCTTTGGGCCGCAGGGCGAACCGCCTCTACGGCGCCCTGGCAGGCAACAAGGCCCGCTCCTACAGGTTCCAAAGCGAGGTGGGGCGCCGAGGCCAGGAACTGGGGAGGGCAGTCCTTCGCGGCCTCGGCGCTGGCGCACAGGGCGACAAGTGCGGGCGGGATAAAATTCTCCGCAGTGGAGATGAACTGGCAGCAATACTCCTGTTGCCAGGCAGTTTCGTCGTCACAACCCGCGCGGAGAAGTTGCATGTCGATTCTGAGCCCTTGGCGGATTGCTTCGTAGATGTCGCAGCGGTGGCCGGACCAGGAAGGGGTTGGGGGCTGGGGACTAGGGGCTGGGGTATTCAGATTCCCTAGCCCCCAGTCCCTAGCTCCTAGCCCCTCGTCAGCCAGCCCCGCCGCTTTCGCAATCTCGTAGAACTTTCCCTGCTGCCCGTTAGGTGTCGAGATCACCTCGAGGCAATACCCACGCGTGATGGTAGGGAATAGGGCGGTGTAGATTTTGTCGGCGTCCGCGTGGAAAGCAAATTCGTCTAACGTGACGTTGCCCGAGTATCCGCGAGCAGTGTCGGGATTGGCGGGAAGCCCGTAAATCACGGAACCGTTCGAGAACCGGACCTCCAATTGCTTGATCAGAGTGCCTTCGAAAAAGGTGGACTCGCAAGCCCGAGCCAAAATCCCGCAGGACTGAACGTGTTCCTGGACCTTTTCCATCAGCAGACGCGACTGCCGTTCACCCTTGGAAAGGAAAACCCAAGTAGTCTTTCGCTTCAGGCATTGCAGGAGAGCCCGGATGGAAGCGGCAAAGGAATAGCCAATCTGGCGAGCCTTCACCACGACTTTTAGTGGTGAATCATCTTCAACCCAGTGCCGCTGGTAGGGAAGCAATTGCAGGGCGGGACTCAACCCCTCTGTCATTCTGAGCCCCCTACTTTTTGTGGGCGAAGAATCTCTGCAGTTGCTTTGAGTTTGGGCGACAGCTCCCTGCAACTCCGCCGCCTGACTTGCGGAAAGACTCTGCCTGTCCGAGTGGCGGGCGACTCGAAAATCCTCTTCCGCGCAGGCTGGGAGGCTCAGCCTCCCAGCCTGCGCGGAAGAGGACGAGGAAGAATCCAGCTCGGGCCGGAAAGCCGGAGGCTTTCCGCAAGGCGGGGCGGCAGAGCCGCGCGGAATCTCCACGTCCGCGCAAGTTTCCGCCGTGGCCTGTCGGCCATCGCCGGCAGAGCCGCGCGGAATCCCGGCGGCGCCGCAAGTTTCCGACGGCAACTCTCGCCTCTGGTCTCTCGCCTTTCGACCACCTCGCGAATTGTTACCCTTTCGCGGACGCATGGGCGCTTTCCTCATCAAACAATGGTTGACAAGCTAGTCCGTAAAGCTGCTGAATCTTTTGGAGCATTTCCGGCCCCATCGGCTCACCCGCGCGGTGCCCCTTGGCTTCCTGCTGCAACTTCTGGATTTCTTCCTTGAGCTTTTCCTGCGTGAGCAGGACCATGTGCGTCCGGGCGTGGGAGTATTTCAGCTCCTGCTGGGCCTTTTGCTTCTGCATGACCAGGATCCTGCGCTTAAGAGACAGGTTCTCGCTCTCCATGCGAACGCGCTCGGCATCCTTCGGGGTAATCTGCGAGCTGTCTCGACGCACTTTTAAGTAGCCGGTCAGGAACGTGGCTCTGGCCAGCCGGGCCTCTGCGGATTTGGGGTCTTTGCCTATGCTCGCCAGGAGCGCTTCGCCGTTTTCAATCAGGCGATGTACTCGTTTGGTTTGTATTTCCCGGTGTCCCTGGAAATAGTTCTGGACGGCGTTGAGCGTCGTGCCGTCTTTTCCCCGATCGTTGACCGCCTCGACGACGTCCTCGAACGTCGAGCCCTCAACAAGCATCTTGTCCACCAGATCTTTCAAATCCCGATCGAGATCCTCGACGTTGTTAAGGAACTTTCTTCCACCTGCCGTCACGCACTTTTCCGGACCAGCGGACCCTTCCACCGGCTGTGGCGTGGAGGAAGGGGAAGAGGGGCAGGAGCCCTTCTTCGGGCGGCTTTGCGGCGAAATCCCGCCCGATACCGTACGGGACTCGTGCTCGCCGTTTTGAGCGTTTTGTTTAGGCTGACGCTTATTCATTGCCGGGGCTCCACGTAGATGCCTTCGTCCGCAGGAAGGCGGCCATCGAAATAGTCGATGCCCTGGGCGGTAATTTTCACCAGGGGGATTTCGCGCCGCGACCGGGGGCCGCGCACGCGCTCGACGGCTACCAGCCCTTTTTCTGCCAGGTAGGCGATGTGGAAATTCAATTCCTGCAAGGGCACAGGGTAGCCAATGATGTCCAGTTCACCCTGAAGAAGCGGTAAGGTGGCTGCTTGCGGATAGATAAGGCCCAGGTAGTAGATGATCTTGCCGCGGATAATTTCCTTATGACGAACGCTGGCGGCCATAATTGATTAACTCCTCAGAGCGTAATGACTGCCTCAGAACTCCTCGCAGACAATAAACGTGCCCGCCCTTTTGCCCTCCGTATGTAAACTCACCCCTCTCCCCCTTGGGGGAGAGGGTGACCCGTGACAGCGTTCTCACCAGCTGTCGCGGGCCGGGTGAGGGGGGCCTCGTGTAAACTCACCCCTCTCCCCCTTGGGGACGAGTCGTCTCCGACAGCCCACGCGTCGATTTGAGTCCTGGCGAGTGGGGTTCGCGGCCTAGGTCGGGGGAGGAGGCGCTCCGGGCCGAGAATCCCGCTGTAGCGCGGAGCGCGCAGAATTCCTCGCTGCGGCAGCGGAGGCCGTTCATGTCGTGGTGCAGGGCTTTGAGGGCGATAAGGATTTCTTGGTGCTCGAAACTCTCCTGCGACTCATGATGCTCGACCGAATTGGCGAGGCGCGAAAGCGCGTCGGCCTGCCCGCTCTGAGCCCCCAGGAACTTTTCGATGTATTGCCGCACCAGGCCGTAGGCTCCCTCCATTTGCTGCCGCTTCACGTCCATGGACTTGTCAATCCAGTACTGCGCCAAACGCAGAAAACCGTAGCCAAAGGCGATGAGAACCAGAACGCCAGGGCCCCACCAGAGCGCCAAGTGTTGAATGTCCAGAGGGTTCATCGTACAAGCACCCCCGCTACGAATCCGCCCGCAAAGATCTCAACGGCGTGCAAAAGGCGTGTCCGCCACGTGCCGCGGGCAGCCTTGAGTTCGGCCCGGTGCGCCTCCGCGCTCCGCGCCAGAATCTGATCCTTGTCAGCCAGCGCCGCATTGAGCTTGGAGATCGTGTCCGCTTGTTGCTGCTGGAGAGTGGAATCGAGCTTCGCTTGCCGCTCGCAGTTCGAGACCTGTTGCCCCATAACCTGGGCCTGCTGGCGGCAGGAATCAAGCTCAATTAAGGCGGTTTCAACTTTCCGCACACCCTGGTCGGAGAGCACCATCGCGCCCGATCCCTGGCCGCTTACGCCCGACCCGGAATTATTCTGTCCGTCTCCCCCCGGGTATTCCTTTCCCTCTCCCCCGGGATTGCTCTGCCCTTCTCCCCCCGGGTAGTGCTTTCCCTCTCCCCCTTGGGGGAGAGGGTGGCCCGCGGCGGCGTTTTCACCAGCCGGCGCGGGTCGGGCGAGGGGGTTGAGAGGTAGCTGCCCCGTCCACTGTTCGCTCTTGCCTGTTCCCTGTTCCCTATTCCCTGTCACCTGCTCTTGAAGACGAGAGGCCACCCGGTTCGCCACCTCCGCGGTGGGAAGGGTGGCCACCTCGTTGATGCGCGTGAGCTCCTGTTTGCGGAGTGACTCCAGACTTTGACGCAGTCCTTCGGCCTCGCGCGCGAGCTGTTGCCGCTGCGCCTCGAGTTCACGAGCAACCTGGGTACTCTGCTTGGCATCCCGAAGAGCGCCGGCGACCTGCTGTTGCAGACTAGCGATTTCCTCGCCAGTTTGCTTCTTCACCTGCTTGGCCTCTATCACCTCACGCCGCCGGGCTTGGTGCTCGCAAGACCAGGCACAGAACATGATGACCACACCAGCCAGAGCCGCGGCAGGCAATCCCGGAGCGATCCGCAAAAGCCCCTGCGCCACCTTGAGGCTCGCCAGCTTGCGGCCCAAGGCGCCAATCCTGCTCAGCCCGGTTGGCAGCGACGGCGGGTGATGGGTTGCCATTACTTGCTCCCCAAGAGGTGTTGCAGCGTTTCGTTTGCTTTGCCCAACCCATAGAGCGCCGCAATGAACAGAGTGAGCCCTTCCAGGCTGGGAAGGACGTGGGTGCGGAAGACGAGGTAGGTGATCCAACCACACGCAAAACCCAGCGCGATAAATGCTCCGAGGCGGCTGAAGCTAGCCTCGCCTGATTCGGAAAAAAGCTGTTGGAGGAATTTTTTCATGACTCCCTCTTCTTGAATTTGGAATCTTGAATCTTGAATCTTCAATTGCGGCTCTGCTGCGCTCTGCTACCGTTCGTAATTTGCTTCGCGGCCCTCAATGATTCCTGCGTTACGAGTAGTTCCAGTTGCTTCTGCTTGAATCTGGAATCTTGAATCTCCAATTGCGGCTCCGCCGCGCTCTGCTATCGGGTGAGGGGCTCCCAACATGGCTCGCTTACCGCATCATGCGATGTCTTCACGCAGCCTCATTAGCCCGCGATAGATTTCCATCCGCCTCAGGCCGTTTTGAACGTAGGCCGGATCCGCGGTCCTGCCATCGGGCCGGCCGGTGTTCCAGCAGCGAAACATCTCCTCAAAATCGCGCGCCAGATCGAGCTGATAGGTCTCGGCGAACTCCGCCAGTAGTTGATTCGCGAAGCGATAATGAAATCGCGGCTCGACAAGATCCCGGACCGAGCCTCTCCGCCCGATCACGTGGAAACCCATGATCTGCACAAAACCCCATGAGGAGGCCAGTTCGCGCAGGACCTCGTCAGCCTGGCGGAACAGCTCGCTGGCTTGTCCGGTCACGAAGAGTGAGTTTAGAAACCTGGCATGGAACTCGCCGGTCTTGGGATGGAGAACTTCCGCGAGTTCCTTCGAAAGCGCCTCGGAGCCAATCCCGCCGTAAAAGGGACGCCCGCCCGCCGCTACCGCCTTCAGGTGGCGATACACCGAAGGCTCAAAACGGACCGCGGCGGGGTTCCCTCCCGACTCGTTGGCGGTCAAAGCGCCTAGGAACTCGGCAGGGACGGATGACGAGCGGCAGGCCTCCTGAATGAACTCATCACAGCGCATAAACACTCTTTGCACCAGCCTGCGCTCAGCCTCAGCGCGAGCGCCTGCGCTGGAATGAAGATGGCCGGCAGGCGCGGCCCCCGCCGGGGAAAGAGCAAAGGGCGCCCGGCTGCGCGGGGCGGCGCTGGGATTGACGTTCCCCGTGCTTCCCGCGCCCCACTTCGCCTCGCCTTGCACTCCTCGATCCATGAAAGTAGCCTAGCATGTGGAGATGGGACGGTGGGAAAAGGGGGAGAGAATGTAAAAGATTTTTTTATCTCGCTAAGCTTAAAGGTGATAGCGGCGCGCCCTTATTTCACAATGTGAAAAAAGCGCGACAACTGGCGCGTTTTGACACACACATGCGAAAATATGCATATGCGGGCTGTTATCCAAAGAGTGAAAAGGGCGGAAGTGCGAGTCCATGGCCAAGTTGTGGGGGCGGTGGGCGAGGGGATGGTCGTGCTGTTGGGCATCGGGCGAGAGGACACCCAGGAGGCAGCGGAATCGCTGGCCGATAAGATCGTCAACCTGCGCATCTTTGACGACCCGCAAGGCCGTATGAACCGCTCCATCGCGGAAACTCAGGGTGCCTTGCTCTGCGTTTCCCAGTTCACGCTTTACGGTGATTGCCGCAAGGGCCGTCGCCCCAGTTACGACCGCGCGGCTCCCCCAGAGATGGCCTACCGCCTTTACGAGGCTTTTCTGGCAGCAGTGCGTACGAGGGGAATCCCTCTCCAGACGGGCCAGTTCCAGGCCATGATGGAGGTAGAACTTGTTAACGACGGGCCGGTCACCCTCCTGCTCGACTCGGAACGGAATTTCTAGTCTCCTCACCCACACAGCCGTTGACAATGTCCCTCTCCCCGCTGGCGGGGAGAGGGTCTCGAGCTTGTACATTTCGGATCACGCTTGTCGGCCAGTAACCCTAGCCTGTTCGGAAAGCGGCTCTGCCGCCCTGCCTTGCGGAAAGGCTCTGCCTTTCCGGGTTGAGCCGCAAGCCTTTTGTTTGGTTGAGGCTGCGCCTCAACCGGCGAGGCGCAGCCTCGCCGAAAAGACAGAAGCGAAAAGCGAAGTCCCGGAAAGGCACAGCCTTTCCGCAAGGCAGGGCGGCAGAGCCGCACGAGCCAATCTAACGAAAGGTAGAAACTCCGGGTGAGGGGGTCGGTGAGTACTTGTCGGGATCACGCCAGCTTGGCGATTCTGCGTGAGACTTCCTCCGCAAAGCGATTGATGAAACCCTGAATATATTGCCCCGCCTCGAGTTGGCGGTTCTCGATCAGCGGGGTCAGGTCGGTGGCAAAAATCAGCGATGTGGACTCATCGACGCCATGCGAGGCAAGATAGGTGGCGTTGGCACGCCTCCGGCCCATGGTGGCAAGGTCGTATCGCTTCCCGCCTGCCACTTGTGAATCGAACACGCCCACGAGCGACATGGCAAGGTTCTCGTGAGCCTCCACATTAAAGACGACCTTGTCGTTGTCATTCAGCCAATCGAGATTACGCCACACTTCACAGCCGTAAAGATGCAGGGGTCTTGAATCGCCTGGCAACTCGCGCAACGCTCGGATGATTCGCAGCGTGGTGGCGACGTGCGTGTCGTGCTTGTCGGCGAGGTTGTGGGTGTATATCACCTGGGGCTTGCACGCTGTGATGACTTTCTTGAGGTCCTCCACCACCTGTGTGTTGGCAGGATCCTTGACCGCGCCGCTCGAGTAATCAAGGAAGACGTGCGCTGAGTACTCGCCGATGAACGCGGCTTTCTTCTGTTCTTTGCGCCGCACCACTTGCATTTCCTCGTCCGTATATTTTCCGTATAGACCGTCGCGGGGACTGCCGCTGCCGTTCGTGACGGTCACTCCCGTAAATCCCTTGTCCGGTTTGCCGAAGCACTCGAGAATGCCGTGATAGGCCATGATCTCGAGGTCATCTTGATGGGCCGACACACCAAGGTGGGTGGTTCGGGAGAGTGCCGCATCAACAGGTGAGCCGTCAGGAACGTAGATTTCTGCTCCGTGATTGTGTAACTGCATGCAATTCCTCCGTATTCTTAGGGACTGAGGGCTAGGGACTAGCCCCTAGTCCCTAGCCCCCAGCCCCTAGTCCCTAGTCAATCGCCGGCAGACTGGCCGCGGCCACCGCCTGGCCGACCCGCCGAGTCGCTTCATCTGGAAGCCGGACCCTGATTTTTTGGGCCAGTTCCGGGAACTCCTTGCGCAGCACTTCCTGCGCTCGATTCAGGATAATGTTTCCACCTTCGCCCGACGTCACGCGCCCGAGGATCAAGACGTTGCGAAGTACGTAGAAGTCGGCGTAGTGCGCGATGCCATATCCCACATAACAGCCGATCGTCTCGAAAATCTGCTGGGCACGCTCCCCGCCGGATTGAGCCATTTCTTGAACGATTTTGAGTTGCTGCGCGGGACCAAGGTGCTCCTCCAGTTTGATCCCTGCCTCGGCAGCCAGGCGAAAGACCGCCTGCTGCGAGAAATACTGGGCGCCGCAACCTCGATCGCCTGACCATTCATCGGCGGGAGCTTCCGGGTGATAGTCCACGGGACAGAACGCCAACTCGTTCAACCACGTGGTCAACTCACCTGTTTCGCCGACGTAACCCCCCGCTTCACTCGAGCCAAGAGCGATCCCAAGCACGGCGTTATCCTGAAGTGACATCGAGCCGGCGAGCGCCGTGACGTCCCCGTCGTTGACCACTTCAAAGGGAATTCCTCCCCAGGCACGTTTCATATCCAGGAAGAGGTTTCCAACTCGCGTCTCGAAAAGTTCTCGAGGCACCGCGCGATACAGCGAGGCCACTCGTGGGCGATTGTTGATGTAAATTCCGGCAGAACTGCCGCCAATGGCGTCAATGCGCGGAAGATGCCGTGCGGCAGTCTTCAGGCCGGCCATGATTTCGTTGTAGTGATAGCTGGGGTCGGCAGCGTTGCGAGGATCCCAGACCACTTCTTCCGTAAAAACAGGCTCTCCTTCGATGACGGCTGCCACTTTTCGGTCCGTTGCGCCCAGGTCGAATCCAATGCGGCAGCCCTCCAGATGCCTCCCGAGGGCCATAGTGCCCTCCGATGGTTCGGGTGTTTTTTCGGGACTGGTAATCTCGACCGTGAACGGCCGCTGGTACACTCCCCCCATGAACTCGGCGTCGAAAGCGCGCGCGCCTTGAGGTGAATAGGTCTGGCGGATATGCTCGCCAATGCGGCGCGGTCCGCCCACCACGATTCTCCATCCGCCGTGCTTCCAGAGAAGGAATTTGACCAGCCTCTCCGCAAAGGGCAGGTTCGAGCCGAAATCCTTGTGGCCATCGTCGAAGCACACAGTCTTGTAAACGGAAACAAAGCTTTCATGGCGCTCCAACGCGATGGTCAGCGGGACACCCCCACCGCAATCCCGCACTGCCTTTAAGTAAGCGTGATTGGCCAGAACTGCTGGAGAAAACCGCGCATCAAGCGGCGGCACAACCTGAGGCTTCACCAAAAATGCAGGCAGCGCGGACACTCGCTCTTGAGGTCCGCGGGTATTTGCGAACTCCGTCATGTTCCCCCCGAGGCGATTACGTTGTCATTCTGAGCGAAGCGAAGAATCGCGGCATTTGTAAGATCAATGAACTACTGGGATCCTTCCTTCGTTTCACTCAGGACCGCCTGCAGCTCCTCAGGATGACAGTTGAAGGGTTTTTCAGCATCCTGCTAAGCCTCGCCGTTCGCCTCCACGAAAGAGTATAGGTGTCCTGCCGCTATCGGTCAAGGAAGCAGGTGCCAGGTGCAGGGTCGCGTCAAAGTCGTGGCTCTGCCGCCTTCTGTGC
>Ga0187808_10000222_pt1 | contig 15627 bp, 15 predicted proteins | sample NC_wetland_sal_i_5_FD_132427 | JGI IMG/M metagenome (GOLD analysis project Ga0187808, IMG submission 132427) | Wetland sediment microbial communities from Neuse River Estuary, North Carolina, USA - ASW_3 | ecosystem: Environmental > Aquatic > Freshwater > Wetlands > Sediment | place: USA: North...
CGGGATGAAAGCCTCTTTAGATCCCCGGCGGGCGGTTCTCGTACGGCGTGCTGAGCACGATCGTCGTGCGGGTGGACACGTTGGCGACGCTGCGGATCTGCTGCAGCAAGTCCTCCAGTGCCCCCGGAGAGGCGACCCGGACCTTGAGGATGTAGTTCTCGTCGCCCGCCACGCTGTGGCAGGCCTCGATCGCGGTGAGATGGCGCAGTCGCTGCGGCATGTCGTCGGGCGCGGCGGGGTCGAACGGCTTTATCGAGACGAACGCCGTGAGCGGAAGCCCGATCACCTCGGGGTCACACAGCGCGACGTATCCGGTGATCACACCGTCTGTCTCCAGCCTGCGGACACGCTGGTGTACCGCCGACACAGAAAGGCCTGCCTGCCTGGCGAGTTCCGTGAAGCTCATGCGTCCGTTGCGGGACAGCAAGGACACGATCCTGCGGTCGATCTCTTCCACCGTGACAACTTAACGTGAAACGTGCAAGACCGTGACGTCATTATCTTCCGGGATGGATCTCGCGCGCGGATACGTTGGAGGGCCAAAGACGGTGATACGTGGTGGGAGACTGTAAGCATGGAGCAGCCGGAAGAACTCTACGAACTCGACCTCGCGACGCCGGATGTGGCTGGTGCGGCCATGCTCGTGCACCTGGAAGGGTTCATGGACGCCGGCGCGGCGGGCCGGCTGCTGACCGAGCACCTGCTTGAGGTCTTTGAGCACCAGACGGTCGCCACATTCAACACCGACCGGCTGCTCGACTATCGGTCCCGGCGGCCGCTGATGACCTTCGACAAGGACCACTGGGACAGCTACGAGCGGCCGCGGCTTGACGTGTACCTGGTCACCGACGCCAAGGGCAAGCAGTTCCTGCTGCTCACCGGGCCGGAGCCGGACCACGAGTGGGAGCTGTTCATCGCGGCCACCCGGTCGATCGCCGACCGGCTCGGCGTCGGCCCGGTGGTCACGTACCTGGGCATTCCGATGGGCATCCCGCATACCCGGCCGCTCGGCGTGCTCGCGCACGCCAACCGCGCCGGGCTGGTGACCAGCCGCGTTCCGATGCCGAGCAAGCTGCAGGTCCCGGCCAGCGCGTCCGCGCTGCTCGAGCTGCGGTTCGCGGAGGTGGGCCGGGACTCGATGGGCTTCGCGGTGCAGGTGCCGCACTACCTCTCGCAGGCCGCCTACCCGACCGCGGCGCTGACCCTGCTCGACTCGGTATGCGAGGCGACCGGTCTTGACCTGCCGGCGCTCGAACTTCGCGAGGCGGCGGACCGGACGAACACGCTGATCGACCGGCAGGTCGCCGAGTCCACCGAGGTCGCCGACCTGGTGCACGGCCTGGAGGAACAGTACGACGCGGCCCTCGAGGCCGAGGGCAGCGGCGACTTGCTCGCCGACGGCGAGGAGATGCCGACGGCCGAGGAACTCGCCGCGCAGTTCGAGCAGTTCCTGGCCGATCAGCAGCGGGGCGACGGCACGGACCGCTAGCCCGGCCCCGGCGGCGGCCGGCTAGACGATCACCAGGTCCCTGGTCGCGTTGTTCAGCCGCTCGTACCCGGTGGCGGTGCACACCAGGATGTCCTCGATGCGCGCGCCGTGCGGTCCCGGGTAGATGCCCGGCTCGACGGAGAACGCCATCCCTGGCGCTAGTTCGGTGGTGTTCCCCTCGACGATGTAGGGATCCTCGTGGGATTCCAGACCGATGCCGTGGCCGGTGCGGTGGATGAACCAGTCGCCGTAGCCGGCTTTCGCGATGATGTCCCGCGCGGCCCGGTCGACCGCCTCGGCGGTGACCGCGGGCCGGACCGCCTCGCAGGCGCTTTCCTGCGCCTCCCGCAGGACCTCGTAGTAGGCGGCGAAGTCGGCGGGCGGCCGGCCGATCGCGTACATACGGGTGCAATCCGAGCAGTACCCCGACGGCATCGTGCCGCCGATGTCGACCACCACGACGTCGCCGTCGTCGAGGACGCGGTCCGAGACGTCATGGTGCGGGCTGGCGGCGTTCGGCCCGGAGGCGACGATCACGAAGTCCACCTGGACGTGCCCCTGCGCCAGAATGGCCTCGGCGATCCTGGCGCCGACCTCGCGTTCTGTGCGGCCGGCCCGCAGCCACCCCGGCACCTGGGCATGCACCCGGTCGATCGCCTCGCCCGCCTCGCGCAGCGCGCTGACCTCGGCCGGCGTCTTGCGTATCCGCAGCGGCGAAAGGACGGTGCTGGCGAGTTCCTGCCTGGCCCCAGGGAAGGCGTCGCGGAACTGGAGCACGTGCAGCGCCCACATCCGGTCGGAGAGAGCGACTGAGCCGAGTGGGCCGAGGCGTTCTTTCATTATCCCGAACGGAGACTCGGTTTCTCCCCAGGCCACCGTCTCTATCCCGAGGCCTGACGCGGGCGAGGCCTGGGCCGCGGCGAGCTCGAGCCGTGGCACGAGGAGGAAGGGGTCGCCGACGGCCGGGACCGCCAGGCAGGTGAGCCGCTCGAGCTGCTTGGCGTCATAGCCGGTCACGTAGCGAAGGTCGGGCCCGGGCGTCAGCAGCAGCGCGGACAGGCCCGCCTCGCGGACCGCGGCGGCGACAACGGTCAGCCGCTCGGCCGGGTACAGGGCGGCGTTTGTGGTCATGAAGAATCTCCCTTGGTCACCGCGGCGCGGAAGCGGGTCAGCGAGGACCCGAGTCCGAGCGCCGCGCCGATCTCGGTCAGCAGCCCGGGATCTGGCGGGCTGAGCGGCAGCGTGCCGTCGACGTCGGGCAGCGGAACGTCCGTGGCGGTCAAAACGACCGTGGGCGCCACATCGAGGTAGTCGCGCGCGGCCTCGAGCTTCTTGCGGGTGCCGCCGGGGAAGCCGCCGTGCCCGAGGTCGAGCGCCTGCTTGATACCGTCGACGCTGCCGAACGCGTTGATCAGCGTCGCCGCGGTCTTCTCCCCGATCCCCGGCACGCCGGGCAGCCCGTCGCTCGGGTCCCCGCGCAGGACCGCGAAGTCGGCGTACGCCCGGCCGGGAATGCCGTACTTCTTCGTGACTTCCGCCTCGTCGATGGCGCCGATGTTGCCCAGGCCGCGGACCGTGTAGAGGACGCGGACGCCGTTGGCGTCGTCGACAAGCTGGAACAGGTCGCGGTCGCCGGTCACCACGTCCACCGGGGTCGTGGCACGGACGGCGAGCGTCGCGATCACGTCGTCAGCCTCGTAGCCGGCGTGCTCCGCGATGGCGACCCCGGCCGCCTCGAGCACCTGGGTGACCATCGGGATCTGCACGGCCAGGCCGGGCGGCGTCTGCTCGGACCCGTCAGGCTCCGCGCGGTGCGCCTTGTACGACGGGATGGCGGCGACCCGGAACTCCGGACGCCAGTCCGCGTCCAGGCAGGCGACAAGCCGCGCCGGCCGGACGTCGCTGACCAGCCGGGTGATCGTGTCGAGCAGACCGCGGACCGCGTTCACCGGCGTGCCGTCAGGCGCCGTCACCGTCTCGGGCATCCCATAGAACGCCCGGTAGTACAGCGACGCGGTGTCCAGCAGCATTAGCGAGCCCACCCCCGCAATCCTGCCACACAACCGTTATCAGGGAGCCCCGGCCATAAGGAGCCCCGGCGGTGCGGGGGGGAATGCGGCCGCCGGGGCTCGTGCGCGGCCCGGTCAGGGCGTCGCGCGCCTTGGGCCCGTCATTGCAGCAGGATCTTGCCGTCGGAGACGGTGATCGTGCGGGCGGGCAGCGGCGAGGGGGCCGGGCCGGTGACGACCGCGCCGTCGGTGATCTTGAACTCACTGCCATGGCACGGGCAGTCGATGGTGCCGTTCGCGACCTTGTTGCAGATGCAGCCGACGTGGGTGCACACGGCGCTGAATGCCTTGAACACCCCCTTGACGGGCTGGGTGACGACGATCTTCTCGCTCGTGTAGATGGTGCCGCCACCGACCGGGATGTCGGTGACCAAGCCGAGCAGCGTTCCCATCGCGGCACCGCCGTCGGCCTGGCCTCCGTCGGCCTGGCCTCCGCCGGCTTGGCCCGCCGAGGCCTGGGCCGCCGAAGCCTGACCTGTCGCAGACGGCACGACCTCCGAGCCCGGCGCCACTCCCTCCTCATTCGCGTCGTACGGCACCGGTGCGGTGCTGCATCCGGCGAGCGCCACTGCGACTCCCGCGATTCCCGCTCCCGCTGCCAGGAGCACGCCACGGCGGCAGGCTGCTCCGGTCCAACAGGATTCTTCAGCCATCAATCGTCCTTGCCTGTGTCTGGAGGATGCGGACTTGCCCGACAGGGACGTTAGTGTTTCGTGATCTGCGCCGTGCACGTTTCAGAGCGTTATAGGTCTTACGGATCTCGGCGAGAAATCCGCCCTAGCTATGCTGGCGGGCGTGGTCGACGATGCGGAGTTCGCTCAGTACGTCGCGCGGCACCTGAGCGGGATCAGCGGGGTGACGGCGGTCTCGCTCGGCGGATCACGGGCGGCAGGTACCCAACGGCCGGACAGTGACTGGGACTTCTCGGTGTACTACCGCGGCCGGTTCGACCCCGGAGAGCTGCGGGAACTCGGCTGGCCTGGTGAGATCTTCCCGGTCGGCGGGCGGCCGCGGAGCCGGACGTGCTGGTCCGCGCCGTGGCCGAGGCCGATGGCCGTATACAGCGAATTTCAGGGTAAATAAGCTGCAGGGATGCGCATGCGACACCAGGACCACGGTCACGGGCACGGTCTAGGCCAGCAGCACGGCCTCGGCCAGGACGCCGATGGCCGCTGGCTGATCGCGGCGGGAGCGCTGATCGTCGCGTTCATGGCCGGCGAGGTCGTCGCCGGGGTGATCGCCCACTCCCTCGCGCTGATCTCCGACGCCGCGCACATGCTCACCGACGCCGCGTCCATCGCGCTCGTCCTGATCGCCGCTAAGATCGCGGCGCGGCCGCCGCGCGGCGGGTACACCTACGGACTACGCCGCACGGAAATCCTGTCCGCTCAGGCCAACGGCATCACGCTAGTGCTGCTGGCGGTCTGGCTCGCGTACGAGGCGGTCCGCAGGCTGATCGCGCCGCAGCCGGTGAAGGGCGGGCTGGTGCTCGGGGTCGCGCTCGCCGGGATGTGCGTCAACCTCGCCGCGAGCTGGATGATCGCACGCTCGCGCGGCTCGATGACCAGGCGCAGCCTCAACGTGGAGGGCGCGGCCGCGCACATCGTGACCGACTTGTACGCGTTCGCGGCGACCGCGGTGGCCGCGGTGGTGGTGATCACCATCGGATTCGACCGCGCCGACGCGATCGCCACGCTTGTCGTGGTCGGGCTGATGCTGCGGGCCGGAGCCGAGCTGATCCGCGCGTCGGGGCGGATCTTCCTCGAAGCGGCGCCGGCCGGCCTCGACCCGGCCGCGGTCGGCGCGGCCATGGCCGCGCGCCCGCACGTGGTCGAGGTGCACGACCTGCACGTCTGGGAAATCACGTCGGGCGTGCCCGCGGCGTCCGCGCACGTGCTCGTCGCACCGGGAGAAGACTGCCACGCCGTGCGCGCGGACCTCGAGGCGTTGCTCGCGCGGCACGGCATCACCCACGCGACGCTGCAGGTCGATCACGCGCCCGAGTCGGGCGCCGACGGCGAGCCGACGGCCGGCTCGGGCGAGCAGGCGCACTGCGAGGACGCCCACGGACCGAGTTACCGGCCTGGACAGGCCCGGTAACGTGACCTGGCCGGGCGGCCGCGACAAGCACGGCCGCCCGGGAGTCAGCCCGGTTCGTTCGGGATGATGAATGTGATTTTCTTAGTCGCCCAGGTAGTCGGCGGGCAGGTTGGCGCCCGGCACCTGGTTCGGCGCGAGGATCGCCTTGTCGCCCGGGTAGGGCACCTTCCAGTCGTGCGCGCTGTACCAGTCCAGGCGGTTGAGCTGGGCCGGGTTCGCGTAGTCCTGGATGGCGCCCGTGCCGTTGAAGTGGCCGTTCCTGCTCCACACCAGCCACTGTTCGTAGATGCCGCGGACCGCGGCGGGGATGCCCTGCTGTGCCGCCGTGGCGGGCACCAGGGCGCCCTTCGCGGAGCCCGAGGTGGTCAGTCCCAGGGTCAGCGAGATCTGGTTGGGCACATAGGTGAAGGGAGTGTCGTTCGGCCTGTTGGTGAAGGCGTCCCACATCGGGGATGCGGCGCGGTCTTCCTGGTTCATCGGGGCGATGCCCAGGATCTGCTCGATCGTCCGCACTACGTTGAGCTGGGTGTAGTAGGTGTCGTCCACGATGCCGCGCTTGGCGTACGGGCTCGCGACCATCAACGGGGCGCGGTGGCCGTCCACGTGGTCCACGCCGTTCTGGCTGTCGTCCTCGAGCACGAACACGGCCGAGTTCTTCCAGTACTTCGAGTGCGCGATATCACTGATGATCCGCCCCGTGGCCAGGTCGTTGTCGGCGACCTCGGCGATCGGGTCCGGGTCACCGGTGCCCACGCCGGCCGTGTGGTCGTCGGGCATCCAGATCAGCTCGAGGCTGGGCAGGTTGCCGGACTTCACCTGCTTGTTGAACTCCTGCTGCCAGATGTCGGCCCGGTACTGGTCCGGGATGGCGAGGTTGAACGGCGGGTACGGGTGGTAGTCCACCGCGTTCAGCGACGGGATGTCGGCGTAGGCGTAGACCGACGACGGCGGCACCGGCAGCGGGCCTGTGGCCTTGCCCTCCATGATCTGGGAGTCCGTGTAGTAAGAGGACCAGGTGGTGCCGGCCGGCTCGTTCATGAAGTTGTTGTACTCGCCGTACACCTGCACCGTCTTCCCCACGGCCTCGGCGGCGTTCCACAGGAACCCGTCGCGCTGGTACGCGAGCGCGTCGCCGCCCTGCGCCGGGTAACTGCGGTAGAACGCGCCGAACTCCTTCTCGATGTAGTCGTTCGCGTCCGCCTGGACCAGCCAGTTGTGGCCGTCGGCGGACAGCGTGCCCTCGTCGTAGAAGTTGTCGAACAGCCCGAACTCGTTGGCCAGAGCATGCGCGTTCGGGGTAACCGTGGCACCGAACTGGGCGTCGGCCGCGTCGCCGTTGCCCTTGGAAACGTCACCGAAGACCTGGTCGTAGGTGCGGTTCTCGCGGATGATCAGGAACACGTGCTTGATCGTGGACGGGCAGCCCAGCCGACCAGGGATCGCGACCGCGACGGCGTGGCAGTCAGACAGCGGCTTGCTGGCCAGCAGGTGATCCCAGTCGTTGTCGGTGAACACCTGGTCCGTGTATCCGCCGAGCGCCGCCTGGCTGGGCATGCTGAACTCGGTGAACGACCCGGTGTCGTCGTAGGTGTTATGGCCGGTGGCCGGGTTGGTGTCCGGTCCCTTGCTTATCGTGCTCTCCGGGCCAAGCGCGCCGACGCCCTTGTCGTTCGTGACGACGATCTCGCCGATCGCCGGGTCGTAGACCGCGCCGACCGGGTAGAAGTCGGTGGGCAGCAGGCCCTCGTACCGTACCGGCTGGCGCGGGCCGCTGTAGCCGTAGACGGCCAGCGCGTTGTCGCGGCCGATGCTGACCAGGATCGTGCTTGAGTTGGGCATGTCGATCGCGTTCGGGTAGCTGCCAACCGTGGAGCCGGGCAGCGGGTTCACGTTGACCGTCTGCTCGACCTTGCCGGTGCTGGTGTTGATGATCGAGAACGTGTCGTCGTTGGAGTTGGCGACCATCAGCGTGCCGCCAGGCGCCAGGTACTCGGCGGTTGGCTCGAGGCCCACGCTGATCTGCCTGATCGCCTTGCCCGTCGTCAGGTTCAGCTCGGAGACCGTGCCGGTGGTGGCGGCGCCGGTGACCTTGCTGGCCACGATGTTGGTGCCGTCGGAGTTGTTGGTGAAGTCGCCCGGCTTGGCCCGCCGGCCACCCTCGTTGGACACGAACGCGGTGGTGCCGACGAGCACCACCTGGCGCGGCGCGTTGCCGGTGGGGATGGTCCGGACCAGCGCGTTGGTGGCGGTGTTGATGACGCCGAGTTGGTTCACGCCGTTGAGCGCGACGTAGAGCCTGGACCCGTTCTTGCTCAGCGCCATGCCGGAGGGCAGGTCGGGCGCGGTCGTGTTGCCCGTCGTCAGGTTGACCGTCGTCGTCGCCAGCGTGATGTCCGCGGTCTGCGTGACCGTGCCGTCAGCGGCGACGCTGAAGCGCAGCAGGTCTTCGGTCTGCGGCACCCACAGCGTCGAGCCGTCGGCCGACCACAGCGGCCCGTCGGCCGCCACCGTGCCGTCGCCCATGCTCGTCGACCCGTCGCCGACCTGCTGGACGATCGTGTTCGTCTTCAGGTTGACAATGGTCAGGAAGCCGGTGAAGTCGTTCCAGGTGAGCGCGGCGAGGAACTCCCCGTTCGGGCTGATCGCGCTGGACAGCACCCGGCCGTCGTTCACCACCAGCCCGTAGCCGCCGCCGGTCTGGATCGGCTTGATCCACTGCTGGGTCGGCAACAGGATGCCGTTGGCGTACGTCTGGCCAACCTGCTCGTCACCGAACGGGCTGGACTGGTTGAATACGCCGCTGCCGGCAGCGGCGGCGGTCGCGAGGCCGGCGGCCAGCACGAGGGAGGAGCTGGCGACGGCGAACGTTCTCAGGGCGCGCCGGTGCTGGTGGCGCCAGCGCCGAGACGGCATTCGTATCATTCGGTGCCTCCGCAGGGTTGGGGTTAGAGGCGGTTACGTGGTGTCGAAACAACCGTCGATGAGGTACACGGGGTTGACGACCTGCTTGTAGCCTGGCCCGGTGATCGTCGGTGACCCGTTGACCGAGGCGGGCCCGTCGCCGTCCGCGGCGTAACAGCCGTCGGTCTGGACGTTGACGTTGTATTTCGCTATGACCGGGTAGCCGGGTCCCGCGACCAGGTAGGTGATCTCGCACAGCCACACACCCGAGCCGCTTTGCACGACGTCGAGCGTGCCGCCCTTCTGGCAGCTCGCTTGGCTGTCCAGGCCGACCGCCGTCACGGGCGGGTTGCCCATCTCGGACTGCTGCAGAACGTACAGATTCGCGAACGTGGCGCCGAGCGAGGCCTGAAGCCGACCGGGTGTGAGGTTGCTCGAGCTGCTGCAGCCGGTCGCCAGCAGCGCGAGCGCACCTGCCGCCAGCGGCGCGATGATCGCTAGCCGGCCGCGCGCCGCGCGCCTCATGACGCCGCTCCGATCGTGCGGCGGCGGAAGATGAGCCACCCGGCCAGCCCGCAGACCGCGATCCAGGCGGTGCAGGTCACCAGCCCCCAGCCGAACGGGCCGTAGAAGGCCGGCGATGTCCAGAAGCCGTGCCAGGCCATGAACGGCGTGGATAGCAGCACCTGCTGCCCCCATTCGGGCATGCTCGCCAGCGTGACGATCTGGAACAGCACCGCGATGACCACTGTTCCGCCGATGCCGACGACGCTGTTGCGGCTGGCTACCGACAGCAGGACGGCGAGCGCCGTGAAGCCCAAGATGGGCGGCAGGTCCGACAGGTAGCTGGCCACCACTAGCCACGTCGCGTGGCCGGCGGGCACGAGCTGGCCGCCCAGGCCCACGACCGGTTCGCGGCCCGCGGCAAGCCCGGCGAACAGATCGGTGGCCGTCAGTAGCAGCACCATGAAGACGGCGAACGTCGCCGCGGCGAGGAACTTGCCGGCGAACAGCTCCCCCCGGCCGCGGGACCGGGTGAGGATCGTCTTCCAGGTGCCGAAGTGGTCGTCGGCGGAGTAGATGTCGCCGGCTACGACGCCGGTGATCGCGGGCAGGATCCACTGAGCGCCGAACCCGAGGATCGTCATGGGGATGGCGAATCCCGAGGTGTGTACCCACTGGCCAAACGGCGTGTCTCCCGGCGTCGCGCTCTGCAGGTTGAGGAACTCCACGACCATGAACGGGCCGATGAGGCTGAGCACGATCATTCCGCGCACCAAGATCTTCCCGGCCAGCTTCAACAGCTCGACGCGCCAGACGACCAGCGTGCCGCCAACGGGCCCGACGGGCTTGCGGGCGGTCGCTTCCCGCTCGACGAACGCGGGCCAGCGGTCGGCGGCCAGGCTCATGGTTTCGCCACCTGTTCCTGAGCCCCCTCCTCCGCCGACTCCCCTGCCGTGAGCTGGAAGAACAGCGTCTCGAGCGGCGTGCGGTCGAGGTCGAGGCCGCGCACGGCTACCCCGGCCGCGGCGAGGGAGAGCACGTAACGGTCCATCTCGTCCTGGGCGGCGTGCACGGTCATCCCGCCATCGTCGTGGCCGGCCGCCTTTACCTTCTCCATCGGTGCCGCAACGCCGAGCGCCATCGCGTCGTCGCTGGTGCGCATCCGCCACACCGGGTCCGGCGCGGCGGCCCGCAGCGCGTCAAGCCGTCCGGCCGACAGCACGCGACCGCGGTTCAGGATCGTTGCGCTGTCGCAGACCTCCTCGACCTGCGCCATGTCGTGGCTGCTGAGGATCACCGTCACCCCCTCCTTGGCCGCGCGGCGCAGCGCCGCCCGCAGGTCGCGGATGCCCGCCGGGTCCATCCCGTTCGCCGGCTCGTCCAAGATGAGTAGCCGGGGGCGGCGCAGCATGGCCGCGGCCAGGCCCAACCGCTGGCGCATGCCGAGGGAGTAGCCCCGGACCTTCTGCCGCGCGGCCTGGCCGGCCAGCCCCGCCCGCTCGAGCGCCTCATCGATGAGGGCCGTGGCGTCCCCGCCGTCCAGCCTCGCGAGCACCGCCAGGTTCTTGCGACCGCTCAGGTACGGGTAGAAGCGAGGCGTCTCGACGAACCCGCCAACGCCTTCCAGCCACGCCGAGCCGGCTTGCGCCCGCGTCCGGCCAAACAGCCGCAGCGTCCCCTCGTCGGGCAGCACCAGCCCGAACATGGCCGACAGCAGCGTGGTCTTCCCCGCACCGTTCGGACCGAGCAGTCCGTGCACGTCGCCGGGAGCGACGGTCAGGTCTACCCGGTCAAGCGCGGTGGTATCGCCGAACCACTTCGTTACCCCGCGAACCTCGACTGCATCGGCCAATCCGGGCACGAGGACGAACGTACGACTGCCGCGTGGCGCGCTTAAGACTAGATGAAGGCCAACACATGAACGGCTGAGGACTAGCTGTAGCTCCCTGACCCCCTAGGGCGCTAACCGCCGATCGCCGACATCGGGCGGTCAGGTTGCAGGAACGACGGGTCGTTGATGCCATGGCCCGGCAGCTTCACCGCCACGGCGGCCTCCCACCTGGACGCGATTTCCGCGTCGGTCGCGCCCGACCGCAGCGCCGCGCGCAGGTCGCTTTCCTCGCGCGCGAACAGGCAGTTGCGCACCTGGCCGTCCGCGGTCAGCCGCACCCGGTCGCACGAGCCGCAGAACGGGCGGGTGACCGACGCGATCACGCCCACCCGGGCCGGGCCGCCGTCGACGAGGAACGCCTCGGCCGGCGCCGCGCCGCGGGCCCGCGTGTCATCCGGGGTCAGCGTGAACGCCGCCGACAGCGCCGCGAAGATCTCCTCCGCCGTCACCATCTCGGCGCGCTTCCAGCCATGCTGGGCGTCCAGCGGCATCTGCTCGATGAACCGCAGTTCGTACCCGCGCTCCAGGCAGTACCGCAGCAGCGGCACCGCCTGGTCGTCGTTCAGGCCGCGCATCAGGACCGCGTTCACCTTGACCGGGGTCAGCCCCGCCGCGGCCGCGGCCGCCAGGCCGTCGAGCACGTCGGGCAGCCGGTCGCGCCTGGCCAGCTTCCTGAACACCTCGGGCCGCAGCGTGTCCAGTGACACGTTGATCCGGTCCAGGCCGGCCGCGCGCAGCCGCTCCGCCCGTCGCGCGAGCCCGATCCCGTTGGTGGTCAGCGAGATGTCCGGGCGCGGCTCGAGCGCCGCGGTGCGGGCGACGATCGACTCCAGGTCGCGCCGCAGCAGCGGTTCGCCGCCAGTGAACCTGACCTCCCTGATGCCCAGCATCGACACGCCGATCCAGATCAGCCGCACGATCTCGTCGCCGGTGAGCACCTCGGGCGCTGGCAGCCAGTCCAGCCCTTCGGGCGGCATGCAGTAAGCGCACCGCAGGTTGCAGCGGTCCGTCAGCGATACCCGCAGGTCCGTCGCCACGCGTCCGAAGGAGTCAGCCAGCATCGTCTAAGACTACGCGTCCCTCGTCAGTCCCTAGAGCATCTGGCGGAGGCGGACGGGAATCGAACCCGCCGACGGCGCGGCACGCCGCCCACTGGTTTTGAAGACCAGGGGGACCACCAGGAACCCAGACGCCTCCGCCACGACTCTACTGACGCCCCGGCTGATGGGAACAATCGGCGCGGCCCGGGGAGCTCCCGCCGGCCACGGCGGCCTGGTTGGCGGTCTAGTACGCTTCGCTCGCAGGAGCGCATACGGGGAGGGCGGAAGTGGCGCACGTTCGGGTACCGCGCAAAGGCGTGACGCAGAAGGAGCTCGCGGCCGTGCTGAGCCGCCGGCTCGGGGGCGGCTACGAGGTCGAGTTCAACGGCGACGGTGAGGTCACCGTTCGTCGCGGCTCGATGAGCACGGCAGTTGTCCGGATCCGGGAGGTCCCCGGGGCCACGGTTTTCCGCGTACGCGGCGGCGGCGTGCCGGTCATCCGGATAGGAACGACGCGGCGAGTCGCGGACGCCCTACGTCGCTCGCCCGAGTTTCGTAGTATCTGAGCTGGAACATTCGGACCGGTCGGTCGTTACGGACCGGGGCGCTGTGCCCTACCATTGCTCTGGTCTCCTTTGAACCCATATTGCCCCCCTACCCCCCTCGTCAAAGTCGTCCGGAGCGGTCCCTATGCCTGCTAGTCTCCGCCCGTGAGCGGGAATCTCCCCAGCACGGGTGATGTGGTAAGCGCGCCGGCGCCATCAGACGACGGTCACGCCACCTCAAAGCAGACACCCGGGTTTCGCGGCTGGCTCGCCCGGTCACCATTCGGGCTGGCCAGGCTGCGCGCCTACTGGCTGACGGCGCCCGGCAAGGTCATCCTGCTCGCGACCGCGCTCGCCCTGTTCATCAGGCTTTTCACGCTCACCAGAGCTGGCTACCTCACAGGCATCACCGAGTACGACGACGGCGTGTACCTCGGCGCCGCGCTGCGCATGACCCAGGGCGCGATGCCGTACAAGGACTTCGCACTCGTCCAGCCGCCGGGAATCCTGCTGCTGATGACGCCGGTGGCGCTGATCGCCAAGGTCACCACGACGGTCAAGGGGCTCGCGCTCGCCCGCCTGCTCACCGTGCTCGCCAGCACCGCCTGCGTACCGCTGGTCGGGAACCTGGTCCGCTACCGCGGCACCGTGGTGACGCTGGTCACCTGCGGGGTGCTGGCGGTCTACCCGGGCGACATCACCTCGGCGCACACGCTGTTGCTCGAGCCGTGGATGAACCTGTTCTGCCTGCTGGCGATGAACGCGGCGTTCCGCCGCGGCCACCTCGCCCAGCCCAGGCGGCTGGCGTGGGCCGGGCTGGCGCTCGGGTTCGCGGGCGTCATCAAGTTCTGGGCGGTCGCGCCGGCCGCGGTGCTGCTGGTGCTCTGCCTCCTGATCACGCCGGACCGGATCAGGCGCGTCCGCGCCTACCTGTCGGCCCTCGCCGCCGGCTTCATCGTCCCCGTGCTGCCATTCCTGATCGCCGCGCCGTCGACGTTCCTGCACGCCACGGTCAGCGATCAGGCCGCCCGGCTGGGCAGCGGCGTGCCCACCTCGGTGCGGCTCGCGAACCTGACCGGGGCCATCGACATCCTCACCACTTCGGGCAAGCTCTCCCTGAACGCGGGCGTCCACTCGATGTTCGCCGGCGACGCCACCCCGAACAGCGCCACGACGGGCAGCCTTGGCTGGCTCCCCTATGTGGCGACGATCGCGCTTGTCGCGCTCATCGCGGTCGGGTACACCTGGCAGTCCCGACGGCTGACGGAGCTGGAGTGGCTCTCGCTAGCCACGACCGTGGTCGCCACGGCGATGGTCCTTGGCTACTCGACGTTCTTCTACCACTACGCCGACTTCCCCGCGCCGTGGCTCGCGCTCACCCTCGGCGGTGCCGCCGGGGTGCTGGCCGGCCGCCCGGCGCTGCGCACGGCCATCATCAGGTCGGTCGCCGTGCTGGTCGTGCTGATCGCCGCGCTTCAGATCAGGGAGATGTTCCCGATGCGCCAGCCGACCGACCAGGCGATAGCGCACCTCATCCCGAAGGGCGCCTGCGTCGTCACCGACGAGGTGTCGCTGACGATCGCCGCCGACCGGTTCGCTGACCTGCCGCCCGGCTGCCCGGACATCATCGACGCGCTGGCCTCCACCCTGGTGCTCAGCAACGGGGTCAGTGTGCAGGGCGGCGCCAGCCAGATACCCCACGTCGTGGCGACCTGGCAGGACTGGCTGAGCAAGGCGCAGTACGTCTGGCTGTCCCCCGCGCACGGCTCCAGGCGGCGCATCCCGTGGACGCCCCAGCTCAGCGCCTGGTTCAACGCGAACTTCCAGCCGGCGACCGTGTACGTCCCCGCCGTCGGCCAGCTCTACGAGCGGGTCGCCCACGCCAGCTGAGCGGGCAGGCCAGTTACCGGCGCCGTCGCCGTGGTGCTCTCGCTCTGCCTACCCGGGAGGACCATCCCCGTCCATGCCGCGAACCGGCGCCGGCGAGCCGACATCAGGAGAGTGCCTGGGCGCTGGCGCGGACGGCGGCGCGGCGGGGACGGCGGGGCTGGCCGAGAGGTACTCGCCCTTGGCGGCCAGCAGCAGGCTGCGGATGGCGATCACGCCGATGAAGCCCGAGATAAGCACGAGGATGACGACGGCGTACCCCTGGTAGCCAGCGGGGCGGCTGAGATCCAGCCAGTCCAGGGCGTAACTCGCCACGACAGCGTAGGCGAAGGCGAAGAGCCAGAACGAGGATCCGAAGCGCAGCCGCAGGTACAGCGGGAGCAGCCGGACCTGGACCAGCACCATGAGGACCGTGTATCCGCCGAAGATGTCGGTGCCGATTCGCGGGCCTGACAGCGCCAGGTAGGCGATCCCGGCCACAGCGGGCGGGGCCGCCTCGATCGCCAGCGACGGCACCAGCGCGGTGGGCAGCGATCCACGGAGGAACAGCCGGTTGAGCAGGACAGAACCGAGCATGAGCCAGCAGACCAGCCCGATGCCGAAGGCCGCCACTCCCGCCGAACGGAAGCCGACGTGCGCGGCGGCGGCCGACGCGATGAAACCGCCGGCCACCGTGGGCAGGAAATACCCGGGGTGCAGCCGGACGGGATCGAGCTCACCCATCATCCACTGCCCGGTGAGCCACCCGCCGATCAGCACGGTCCCGGCCAGGCAGATCCCGACGATCACCCGCCCGCTGGTGGGCGCGTACGGGTAGAGCGCGGCGCCGAACAGCAGCGGGATAACAAACGCGAGCGACACGAACGGGGCGAAGACGGTATCGCGCAGGTCGGCGAGGACCTGCCGCCATCCCTGGCTGAAGTAGGCGACGCAAATGAGCAACCACGCCGCGGCGGCGACGATGAACAACGCGTTGGCGACCGCGCGCGGAGCCCCGACGACACGCTCCGCCGCCTGCCACACCTGGGCGAGGCCAGCGAGGCCGAACGCGACGCCAAACAGGTTCGACGGGATCCTTCGTTGAAAGCTCACGGCGTTCTCCCCCGGAACGATGCGGCCCGCGTCCTGACAGCGTACAGAACGCGTTTCCGTGGCTTGGCAGCATGCCAATTGCGCGATCGACCCCATCTATCCGGGCCAA
>Ga0187808_10000223_pt1 | contig 15607 bp, 12 predicted proteins | sample NC_wetland_sal_i_5_FD_132427 | JGI IMG/M metagenome (GOLD analysis project Ga0187808, IMG submission 132427) | Wetland sediment microbial communities from Neuse River Estuary, North Carolina, USA - ASW_3 | ecosystem: Environmental > Aquatic > Freshwater > Wetlands > Sediment | place: USA: North...
CATCTCCCACTTGGTCGCGCCCAGCGCGAGCGCGGCCTCGCGTTGCGTATGCGGAACGACGCGGAACACGTCGGTGCAAACCGACGAAATGTACGGGACGATCATGATCGCCAGGATTACTCCCGCCGAAAGCATCCCGACCGCCACCTTGGGCCCCTGAAAGAAAGGCAGCCAGCCCAGCGTGTGCGCCAGCAGCGGCTCGACATAGTCGCGAAGCCAGGGTCCCATCACGAATATTGCCCACAGGCCGTAGACGACGCTGGGAATTGCGGCCAGAAGATCGACCAGGAAGCCTAGCCGATGGCTTAGCCAATCGGGCGCCATCTCGCTCAGGCACAGCGCTACCCCCAGGCTTAGAGGCACCGCGATCCCCAACGCGATGAACGATGAAACAAAGGTCCCGTAGATAAACGGCAGCGCGCCGTATTGGTCGTTAACCGGATCCCAATTTGCGGTGACGAAAAAATGCAGGCCAAACGCCCGAATCGCGGGAAAGCTGTCGGCAATCAGCGCCACCGCCAGCCCGAACAGCAATGCGAGAATCGCCAGCGCAAGAATAAATGTCGCGCCATTGAAAATTCGATCGCCGAACAGACGCCCGTGCACGGGCGCTCTCGTGCGCGCGCGCGGGACTGCCGGGATTCTCTCGGCCATCGAACCTTCTAATTCCGACAATCGATCTCTTCCTTCAGAATTTCCCGACTCAATCACGTCGACAGCCAGCCCATTCGTAGTGGCCGGACCGTCCACCGTGGCGATCATAATGACCTAATCATACGGAGCCAATGTTGCGGCAATGTTACGCAGGCTGAAAATCGCGGTGAACCCGCGAATCTTCGGCGAAATCGCGATAAATCCCGCTTTGCCGGCCTGCGTCAGGGTTTGCGGATGCGCTCCAATCCGCCCATGTAAGGCCGCAATACCTCGGGTATGGTCACGCTGCCGTCCTCGTTCTGATAGTTTTCCAAGACCGCGATCAGAGTCCGCGGCAGCGCCAGCCCCGAACCATTTAATGTGTGAACCAGCTCGGGCTTCCCGCCCTTGGTCTTGAAACGAATCTTCGCGCGACGCGCCTGAAAGTCCGTGCAGTTGGAAACCGAGCTGACTTCGAGCCACTCGCCGCATCCCGGCGCCCACATTTCCAGATCGTAGGTCACCGCGCTGGCGAAACTCAGATCCGCCGTGCACAGTTCGACCACGCGAAACGCAATTCCGAGCCGCCGGCAAATCTCCGACGCATCTTCCACCATCTTGTGAAATTCTTCGTCCGACGTTTCCGGCCGGACCAGCTTGACCATCTCGACCTTGTCGAACTGATGCCCGCGCTTGATGCCGCGCACGTCGCGGCCGGCCGACATCTTCTCACGCCTGAAGCATGGCGTGTATGCGGTCAGGTACATGGGCAGGCTGCTCGCGTCGAGAGTTTCATCGCGATGCAGGCTGGTCAGCGGAACCTCGGCGGTCGGGATGAACCAGAAGTCGTCCTCTTCGTCGTGGTACATCGTGTCCGCGTTCTTCGGCAGATGCCCGGTGCTGATTGCAGTCTCGCGACTCACCATCAACGGCGGGATTATCTCGAGGTATCCCTGCTCCTGCTTGACGTCGAGCATCCACGCGATCAACGCGCGCTCCAGCTTCGCCCCCGCGCCGCTCAAGACATAGAACCGCGTGCCCGAGAGTTTTACTCCGCGATCGAAATCGATGATCCCGAGATTCTCGCCAAGTTCCCAATGCGGCAGCGGCTTGAATGCGGTGAACTCGATCGGCGTTCCCTCGCTTTTGATTACGCGGTTGTCGGCCTCGCTGGTGCCGACCACGACGTACGGCCGCGGGATGTTGGGCAGCATGAGCGCCAGCTCCTCGACTAGCCTCTCTGCCTCAGCGAGTTGCTTCCCCAGCAGCAGCAAGGGATTGCTGGCTTCGATCGCTTCGTCCAAGAGCGCCGGGGATGTGGCAAGGGAACGCGATGTCAGCTTCTTTTCTTCCGCTTCCTCGGCGCGAATTTTGGCGATCTCGGCGGCGCGCTCCTCAGGCGGCAGCTTGCCAACCTCCCTCGCGCGGCGCTTGCGATCGGCCCGCAGTTTGTCCAGATCGGCCTGAAGCTTTCGACGCTTCCGGTCGGTTTCGAGCAAGCGATCGACTTCAGCCGGATCGACGCCCCGCTTTTTGAGTTCGCCCTTTACGAAATCGGGGCGTTCACGAATCAGCTTGATATCCAGCATTCAGAAGGCGTTCCTCAACAGTTCAATTTCCAGCCGCTCGCCCGACGCGTCAACCGCCACGATGTCAAAGCGCATCTCGAACTCGTCCGCGCGATAGCGCCGGGCAAAAACTTCCGCCGCGCGCCGCATCCGCCTTTGCTTGCGCTCATCGACCGCCTCTTCCGGCGCGCCCGCCGCGCGGCTGCGCCGCGTCTTCACCTCGACGAACACCAGCGTGTCGCCGTCCATCCCAACCAGATCTATTTCCGCTCCGGCGGCGCGAAAATTCCTCGCGACGATCCGGTAGCCATTGCGCCGCAGATGCCGTTCAGCAGCACGCTCGCCGCGCCGCCCCAGCGCAACCCGCCCTCGAAGAGCGTCCAACCACGCCGCCACGGCCTGCGCGATCGGCTGGTGTCGCTTCATCTTATCCAACGCGCCCCCGTCCCCGCGAGATGACCCCGAGGCTAGAAGGCCGCACGCGCCGCCGCAAGCCGGTCGCCAACTAACCCTTCTAACGGGACGAAATCCCGCATCTTTTTTCACCCGGTGCGGGGATCACACCCCCTGCCCAGCGAAGCGTGAAACCCACGGCGGGTTTCACATACAATCAAGCTCTCCTGACATCGAACGCCGGGAATGTTACGATTTCCCTGCAATCGCCATGGCTGCAACGAAAATAACCCTCGACCAGGTGCGCCACGTCGCGCGTTTGGCGCGCCTGGAATGGTCGCCGGAGCAGGAAGAGCGCCTGCGCGCCGACATGGACGAAATGCTGTCCTACGTTGATAAATTGAACGAGCTCGACACCAAAGATGTCGCGCCGACGACCCAGGTGGGCGAGGCTGGCACACCCATGCGCGATGACGAAATGACCAACCGGCCCGACGCCCCGGCGATGCTCGCCAATGCGCCTTCCGCCGAGCGCGGTTATTTCAAGGTGCCGAAAATAATCGAGTAAAACTTTGCTTGACATCTCCTCCGCATGGCATCGGAACTGAACAAACTTACGATCGCCGAGGCATCTTCCCGGCTTCGCACGCGTGAAATCACCGCCACGCAACTGACGCGCGATTGCCTCGACCGCATCGCCGCGGCCGAGCCCGCGCTCCACGCGTTCATCACCGTGTGCGAGAAGGAGGCTCTCGAACAGGCGCGCGCGGCTGACGCGCGCCTCGCCGCGGGCAACGCGCCGGCGTTGTGCGGGATTCCGCTCGGCGTCAAGGATATCTACGCGACCAAGGGCATTCGCACGACCTGCGCCTCGCGAATCCTTGAGACCTTCGTGCCACCGTTTGACGCGACCGTGATCGAGCGCCTGCGCGCGGACGGCGCGGTTTTCGTCGGCAAGACGAACATGGACGAATTCGCGATGGGCTCGTCGACCGAGAACTCCGCGTTCGGGCCGACGCTGAATCCGCACGATACCGCTCGCGTCGCCGGCGGATCGTCGGGCGGATCTGCCGCCGCAGTCGCGGCGCATGAATGCCTGGGGTCGCTCGGCACCGACACCGGCGGATCGATTCGCGAACCGGCGTCGTTTTGCGGCGTGGTCGGAATCAAGCCGACCTACAGCCGCGTCAGCCGCTACGGCGTCGTCGCCTACGCGTCGTCGCTCGATCAGGTCGGTCCGTTTGCGCGATCGGTGCGCGACGCCGCGATAATCCTGCGCACGCTGGCCGGGATGGACGCTCGCGATTCGACCTGCTCTGCGCGTCCGGTGCCCGACTACGAACGCGCGCTGACCGGCGACGTCAGGGGACTCCGCATCGGCGTGCCCCGGGAATATTTCGTCGAAGGGATGCAGCCCGAGGTCGAGAAGTCGGTGCGCGCCGCGCTTGAACACTACCAATCTCTGGGCGCCTCGACGATCGAGATCTCGCTGCCGCACACCGGCTACGCGATCGCGGCGTATTACCTGGTCGCGACCGCTGAGGCGAGTGCCAATCTCGCCCGCTACGACGGCATCCGCTTCGGTCTGCGCGTCAACGCCGAGGATAATATCGCGCTGTATGAAATGACGCGGGCGCAGGGGTTCGGCGCCGAGGTCAAGCGCCGCATCATGCTCGGCACCTTCGCGCTCTCGGCGGGCTACTACGACGCCTACTATCTGAAGGCGCAAAAGGTGCGCACGCTGATTCGCAACGACTTCGAGCGCGCCTTCGAGCAGTGCGATTTGATCGTCACGCCGGTTGCGCCGACCACCGCATTCAGGATCGGCGAGAAGATGGACGACCCGCTCACGATGTACCTGTCGGACATCTTTACCATCTCGGTGAACCTGGCCGGTCTGCCCGGGATGTCGGTACCGTGCGGCCACGATTCGAACAATCTGCCGATCGGGATGCAATTGATCGCGCCGCCGTTCGCCGAGGAGACGATCCTGCGCGCGGGCGACGCATTCGAGCGCACGGGAGCATTCAAGCCGCGCACGCCCGCGGTCTGACGGACACTGGCAATGAATCGGGAAGCATACGAGGCGGTGATTGGACTTGAAGTCCACACTCATCTTCTGACCCGCTCGAAACTTTTCTGCGGATGCTCGACGAGGTTCGGCGCGGGCCCGAATGAAAACGTCTGCCCGGTATGCATGGGGATGCCGGGGGTGCTGCCGGTACTCAATCGCCGCGCGGTGGAACTCGCGATTCGAACCGGGCTGGCGGCGCACTGCGCGATCGCGCCCTATTCTATTTTCGATCGAAAGAGCTATTTCTATCCCGACCTGCCCAAGGGCTACCAGATTAGTCAGTACGAAACTCCGATCTGCAAGGGTGGCTATATCGACTTGCCGGCAACTGAGAATGCCGGGCCGCGCCGAATCGGGCTCACGCGAATCCATTTGGAGGAAGATGCGGGCAAGAATATCCACGGCGAAAGCGCGAGCCTGGTCGATTTCAATCGCTCGGGGGTGGCGCTGATCGAGATCGTAAGCGAGCCCGACCTGCGCTCGGCCGAAGAGGCGGGCGCGTACTTGCGCCAACTGCGCGCGATACTCATGTACGTCGATGCGTCCGACGGCAAGATGGAGGAAGGCAGCTTCCGCTGCGATTGCAACGTGTCGATCCGCAAGCGCGGGGCGAAGGAATACGGCGTCAGGAGCGAAATCAAAAACCTCAACTCGTTCCGCTTTGTCGAAGATGCAATTGACTATGAGGTCGCGCGCCAAATAGAGATTGTCGAGGAGGGCGGCAAAGTCGCGCAGGAGACTCGTCTGTGGGATCCCGCGCGCAAGGAAACGCGCCCGATGCGCTCGAAAGAGTATGCGAATGACTATCGCTATTTTCCCGAGCCGGACCTGCCGCCGCTGGTGGTCCCGGCGGCGACGATCGAAGCGATTCGGCGTTCGATGCCGGAGCTGCCGGCCGACAGGAAGGCGCGCTACGTGCGCGAACTCGGACTGACGGAATACGAGGCGGGCGTGCTGATCGCCGATCGCGACGTCGCCGACTACTTCGAAGCCACGCTGCCAGGACTCAGAAATCGCAAGAGCGCCGCGAACTGGGTAATGACCGAGGTGCTGCGGGTCGCCCGCGACTCGGGCAAACCGTTCAAACAAGCGGTGCCGCCGGCGGCCGAAGTCGGCGCGCTGCTGCGGATGGTCGAAGAGCAGAAAATCAGCCTGAATGCCGCGAAGACCGCATTTGCCGCGATGGTAAAATCCGGAAAAGGGGCGACGACGACGATCGCCGAGCTGGGACTGGTGCAAGTGTCGGATGAAAGCGCGATCGCCGCGGCCTGCGACAAGGTACTCGCGGCAGAGCCGGAAAGAGTCGCCGAGTATCGCGCGGGGCGAGAAAAGCTATTCGGATTTTTCGTCGGCGCAGTGATGAAGGCGATGGGCGGGAAGGCCAATCCCAAAGTGATCAATGACATCCTGCGCGCCAAGCTCGCCGGCTGACAGCCTCGATGACTCGACGAATTCCGGCAACCTCAAATGGCGCAAGAAAAAATGACAAGAAATACGCTGACTGTAATGGCGGTGTTGCTGCTGTGGCTGACCGCGGTCGGAAACGGTTTCGCTCAGACTTCGGGCAAAGCCGATTACACGGCCGATTGCGCACGCTGTCACGGGGAAGATGGCAAGGGAAACGTCGCGGCGATGAGGGAGGTAAAGGGCTATGTCTCGGTTGACCTTACCCAACTCAGCAAGGCTAACGGCGGCCTGTTTCCGCGGCAGGAAGTTTATGACGCGATCGACGGCCGCAAGCGCTTCCCCGCACACTTCGTCGGCAGCATGCCGGTCTGGGGCCTCAAATACCCGCAGCCTGGTCGAGAGGTTTCTCCGGGCACCGAACAGGAAGTCAGTCGCAGGATTTCGGCGCTCGCGAGTTATATCGAATCAATCCAGCAGAATTAGCCGGCGCTCGAGTCCAGCCAGCCGCCGCAGTACGCCACTGTGCACACCCCTGCCCCTATGATGCGCGGCGCGTTAGACAATCGCGCTGCACAATTGTCTTCGAGACTTATCCCTTGGGGAGGCCGAGGGTGCGCTCGCCGATAATGTTGCGCTGGATTTCGCTGGTGCCGCCGGCGATGGTGTATTGGCGCGAGCTGAGCACGCGGTTCAGCCATCGCGGAGCATCGGTGACCACCGCGGTCGGCTCGCCGACCAGGCCGTAGGCGCCGAGCAGCTCGGTCGAGAAGCGCGCGATGCGCACGCCGAGTTCGGAGCCGAACAACTTGAGCATCGAGCCCTCGGGTCCGGGCGGCAATCCGCGCAGCTGGCGCGTGAGCGAGCGCAGGCGCGTGTAGCGCGCGGCCTCGCATTCGATGATGAACTGCGCGAGCTGCTGGCGCACCCATTCCTGTTCCCACGCGGGCTTGCCGTCGATGGCTACGATCCTGGACAGTTCCACCAGGCGGCGGACCTGGGAGCCATGGCCGCCACCGCCGGCGCCGGCGCGCTCGTAGCTGAGCGTGGTCATCGCGACCTTCCATCCTTCGTTGAGCGGACCGACCAGGTTTTCCTTGGGCACCTGTACGTTGTCGAAAAAGACTTCGTTGAAGTGCGCGTGCCCGTTCATCAGGACCAGCGGCCGCACGGTGATCCCCGGGCTCTTCATGTCGAGCAGGATGTAGCTGATGCCGCGATGCTTGGGTGCGGCGGGATCGGTGCGCGCGAGCATAAACATCCAGTCCGCGTATTGCGCGCCCGAGGTCCAGACTTTCTGGCCGTTGACGACAAACCAGTCGCCCATGTCGGCTGCGCGGGTCGACAAGCCGGCGAGATCGGAACCGGCGCCCGGCTCCGAGTAGCCCTGGCACCAGATGTCGTCGGCGCGGAGGATTCGGGGCAGGAAGCGTTTCTTCTGCGCCTCGGTCCCCCAATTCATCAGCGTGGGGCCGCACAGACCGAGGCCGAAATATCCCGGCAGCACGGGAGCGCGGGCGCGCGAATATTCCTCGTCCCAGATGATCTGCTCGATCAGGCTCGCGGCTTGCCCGCCGTACTGCCTGGGCCACGACAGCCCCGCGTATCCGGCGCCGTGTAGCCTGGCCTGCCACGCGCGGCGGCGTTCGAAGACCTCGCGATTGGGCGCGACGCGTTCATCCTGGGCATCGTCGACGCACAGATCCTTGGGCAGATTCGCATCGAGCCAGGCGCGGACCTTGCGGCGGAACGCTTGCTGTTCGGGAGTAAATTCGAAATCCATTTTGATTACTCAGTTGAAGCCGAAGGCGCGGGCGGCATTGTCCCACAGGATCTTTTTCTTGCTCGAAGATGGGATCGACTGCTTGAGGATCGCATCGATACCCCAAGGGAAAGTGCCGTCAGGATGCGGATAGTCAGTATCCCACAGGAAGTTGTCGTCGCCGACTATATCCACCGCCGCTTTCATGGTCGGTTCATCGCCGCGGAAGGCGACGAAGAAGTTACTTTTGAAATACTCAGTCGGGCGCCTGGTCAAATACTCGTGCTCCGAGTTGCCGCTGAAATCCCAGTGCTGTTCCATCCGCTGCAGCCAGTATGGAACCCATCCGCCGTCGGCCTCGACCTGGACCACGCGGAGCTTAGGCAATTTTTCGATCACGCCGTACCAGATGAGACCCGCCATCGCCGCCATCGCCTCGAAGGGATGCGACAGGATGTGTCCGGTGACGTGGGTATCCATCCGATCGCCGAACGACTCGACGGACGCCGAGCCCGAATCGTGGGTGGAAATCGGGCGGCCTAATTTTTCGACTTCGGCCCATAGCGGGAGATAGTCCTCATGGAAGATCGCCCTGCCCCGGACCGGATTGGGACGCACGTAGAAACTGATCGCGCCGTTGCGGGCGGCGCGACTGGCTTCCTTGATCGATTCGGCCACGTCCTGCATGGGCAGGATGGCGGCCCATTTCACGCGCTCGCGCGTCTTCGAGCAGTAGTCGGCGCTCCAATCGTTGTAGGCGCGGCAGCACGCCGCGAGCAGTTGCGGATCGCGAAATTCGCGGCCCAGCATCTGGCCGGCCGCGGTCGGATAGACGATCTGGACGTCAACGCCCTGCTCGTCCATGTCGAGGAGGCGGCTTTGGGGGCTGAAGCCGAGCTTGGCAGCGCGCTCGAAACGCTTCATCGCCTTGTGGACCGCGGCGAGGAAGCCGGGCGCCGCCATCGGGTATTTGCCCTTCTCGCGGGTGAATGGTTCTCCTTCGACCAGAAATGTGCGGCGGCCGGATTCGGGCGCGATACCTATTTTGGGCGCCGCGGATTTGTAGCGGTTGTCGATATAGCGTTCGAATACGTAGTCGGGTTCCATCAAATGAGTATCGACGTCGGCGATCCTAAATCCGTCTTTCATGGCAGTTCTCCAAATAGCTACTCCCAATGACGCAACGGAGCGCCGCGATATCGCATGCGCGGACGAATCAGGCGGTTGTCGGCGTATTGCTCGAGCACGTGCGCGATCCATCCCGAGGCGCGGCCGATGGCGAAAATTGCGGCCGGCATCGAGCGCTGAAATCCGAGCATGCCGACGCATACGGTAAGATAGAAATCGAGATTGGGGCGCAGCCGTTCGCGTTTCCAGACCGCGGCTTCGACTTTCAACGCGGTCTCGAACAGGCGCCGCCCGCGGCGCCTGGCGATCGCTTGCGCCACTTGCCGCAGCAGCGCGGCGCGCGGATCGCCGTCGGAGTAAATCGCATGACCGAAGCCGGGCACCAGCCGATGGTCGCGGCTGAAGGCCGAAAGACAGTCGTCCACGCGCGCGCCGGATTCGAGCTCGGCGAACATCGCTTCGATTCGATCGCACGCGCCGCCGTGAATCGGTCCGGACAGCGAGCACAACGCCGCGAGCACGCAAGCGAAGAGATCGGCGCCGGTGCTCGCGACGACGCGGGCGGCGAACGTCGCGGCGTTGAGTTCGTGCTCGGCGCACGCGATCAGCACCCGATCGAGCGCCGCCACCTCCCAGTCGGAGGCGGTGGAACCCGGCACCCATCCCAGCAGCCGTCCGGCCATGCCGGGGCCGTCGGGCGACCCCAGCGCCGGAGGCTTGGCGAGTGCGAGCGGAAGTTGGCTTACCATCAGCTTGGCGCGATCGATTCGAGTGCGCGGCGGCTGACGGCGGTCCCACGCCGCCAGACTCGGCATCGCGGCCGCGAGCCTCAGCAGAGGCGGCGCGTCGTCGCCGACTGCGGCGAGCGCCTCGGCGACGGAGGCCGGCATCTGGGCGCCGTGGATCTCCGCGCGCAGAGCCGCGATTTCCTCGGCGACGGGGCGCTCGCCGCTCCACAGCAACAGGCAAACTTCCTCGAACGACGCGTGCGCGACGACTTCTTCGATCGGATAGCCGCGATAGGCGAGCTTGCCCTCGATTATCGAACTGACGGCCGACTCGGCGACGATAACGCCCGGCGCGCCACTGTCGATGCTCCTGGGTTGCGCGACGGTGACCCAGGTCGATGCGGCAGGCAGGCTGCGGCTGCGCCGCCCGCCCTCGGTGGAAACGACTCCGCGCAGCGCTTAGATATCGGCGCGCCGATAGAGCGCCTGGCGGCCGACCCTGCGCCGGTAGCTCTTGAGCCAGCCGCGGCTGACGTAGGCGTAGAGAGTGCCGAGCTTGACGCCGAGCTGACGCGCCGCTTCGTTGGCGGAGATCATCGCCGCAGTTTCGGAATTGCCGGTTGCCACATCGAGAATCACGCCATGCGCACGCGCCAACGTCAAGAGGGATCAACTTGCGTCCAGATAGAGCCAGTTATATACAGTCAAGTTCAGCGGGAGGTATGGCGCATGAGCCCGGCCGAAGTGCGATTTGGGGAGTTGACCGCCGATTTTGGCAAGACCGCTAACGATTATGCGCGTCATCGCGCCGGTTTTCCCGACGAATTCTTTAAACGCCTCGAGGCGTTGGGAATTCTGCGCGCGGGAATCCGCGCGCTCGACCTCGGGACGGGCACGGGAACGATCGCGCGGGGGCTGGCGATCCGGGGATGCGAAGTCACGGGACTCGATCGATCGGCAGCGCTGATGGAACAGGCGGCGGAGCTGGATCGAGTCGCGGGCGCGGCCGTGAAGTACGTGAATGCGGCCGCGGAGGCCACGGGGATGGCGGCGGCGGAGTTCGATCTCGTGACGGCGGGACAATGCTGGCATTGGTTCGATCGTCCGCGCACAGCCGCGGAGGCGCGCCGCGTGTTGAAGCCGGGAGGCCGGCTCGTGATCGCGCATTTCGACTGGATTGCGCTGCCCGGCAATGTGGCCGAGGCGACGGAGAAGCTAATCGAGAAGCATAATCCGAAATGGAAGCTGGGCGGCGGACTGGGAATCTATCCGTTGTGGCCGCGCGACATGGGGGTGGCGGGCCTTGTAAATATCGAAACGTTTTCGTTCGACCTCGACGTAATCTACACGCATGAGGCATGGCGCGGAAGGGTTCGCGCGAGCGCGGGGGTCGGGGCAAGCCTTGCGCCGCAGCAAGTTGCGGCATTCGACGACGAACTGCGCGCGATGCTGGCGGAGCGGCATCCCGAGGATCCGATGCGCGTGATGCATCGCGTGTTCGCGGCAATCGGCGTCGCCCCGTAGCTCCTTATTCGCAAAGCACTCGCGCGACGTGATTGCGCGGACGTAAGCGGGAAGCGCACGGAGTCAGGCGGGGGCGGCGACTTCGGCCAGTGCGATCGAGCCGGCGGCGATGGCGGGAACGTAGTAGGCCTCGGGCGAGCCCCATACGGTGGCGGGATGCGGGCGCATACCGACCGCGAGCGGATGCTCGAACACGTCGGCGATGTTCGCGTTGATGCGCAGACAGTTGGGGGCGAGCGGCTCGGCGATTTGGCCGCCGCGAACGAGGTAGGAGTCGCCGGTGACGGTGCAGGTGAAATCGCCGGCGCGCTGGCCGTTGATCAGATAGGTGTACCAGATGCGTCCGACGTAAATTCCGTCGCCGACCGCGCGCACGAGTTCACGGTCTGTGACTCCGCCGCGCGCGCGCATCACGACGTTGGTGCCGGCCGCGCCGGGACTCGCGTCGAAGCGCCGGCCGCCGCCTTCGCCGAGCCGGTAGCCGTTGAGCGCAGGGAAGTCGGGTTTGGCGGGGGCGCCCGGGCCGAGCTTTTCGGCGCGATGCTCGTCGGTGAGCAGGCGGTGGCTATCATAGAAATTTGAGAGCAAGCCGACGAGCCTGCCGTCGCGGATCAATTCGACACGGCGCGCGGGAATTCCTTCGCAGGTGATTCGCCGGCGCATCGCGCCCCGGCTAAAGGCCGGGTCGTCGGCGAGGCTCAAGCGCGAATCCATCACGGGTGCGCCGAATTTTGCGTGATAGGCGGAACTGGCGGCGTGAAACGCGCCGGCGCTGAGCGAGCCCATCACCATGTAGTTGAGAATCTCGGCGACCGGCTGCGGTCCAAGCACGACGCGAAATTTTCCCGACCCGGGCCGAACGCCGTGGGGCAGAGCAAGGGCGCGGCGGACGGCGTCGCGGCCCAGCACACGGGCGGCGCGGCGCATCGCCGCGGCGGATTCGCCGAGCGCGCCGGCAGTGCCCTTGGCGTCGAGCGATTCGATTATCGACGTGACGGAGGCGTGGAAATGCGCGCTCTCGTCGATCCGGACTTCGGCGAAATTCGAATTGAAGATTGCTATTCGATCGCGAATCACGGATACGTCGCCACCGATGATGAGGCCGGGGTGTTCAATTCGAGACGCGCCCGAGCGATCGCCGGCGGACCGCTTCGCGAATGCAGCCAGCGCGCCATCGAGCACGTCCCACGCGGCAGCCGCGATCGCGCCATCCCCTACTCTCGCCAGATCGCTCTTTTCGGACAACGCAGGCTTCCGGCCGAGCGAAACCGGCGGAAAGCCGGGGAAATGCGGATCGACGACGGCGGCGCTGCGCGCACGGCGGAGCGCGTCGCGGACCGAGTCGGAGCTGAAGGCGCCGGCTTCGGATGCGGCGCCAACTTCATGCGGATCGCGGCGCATCGCGATCCGCAGCTGGAATCCGTCGGCATGAAGCGACTTGAACTCCTCCAGCCCGCGGCTGGGAATGTCGGAGGTGTAGTTGAGGCGGGCGATTCGATGCTCGGCGGTGGCGGAATAAATCTCGTAGCTCGCGAGGTCCTGCTCACGGGCGAGAATTCGCGCTGCTTCGCGGGTGAACGACTTGAGGTCGGCCAGCGTGCGCATCAGTCGCCTTTGAGCCGCGCGCGCGAACGCAGCGTCGGTCCGCCGTTGGACATCCGCTTGACCTGCATCGGCTGTCCCTTGCCGCAGTTGGGAATCGCGATGAGCCGCAGATCGTTGCCGACCGCGTCCACATTGGTGAAGAAACTCTTCGAGTCGGCGATCACACTGCCGGAGCGATAGAGACGTCCGATTCTTCCATTTTCGATCTCGTAAATGCGGCGCGCGGAGATTCGGAAGTTCTCGCGCGACTCGGAGATCGAGGGAATCTGGTGGCCGCAGACGTAGTAACCGTGCTCGACCTCGGCGATGATTTTGTCGGGTGGCGTTTCCCCGGGGAGGAAGAAAGTGTTGGACATTCTAATCAACGGCACATGCCATCCTTCGCTCGCACGCGCCGAGCCGTTGGGCTCCGCGCCGAGCACGGCGGCGGTCGCGCGCGAATTGAGGAAGCCGCTGAAGATGCCGCGATCGATGTGCATCACGCGCCGCCCGCGCGTGCCTTCGTGGTCGTAGCCGTAGTGGCCGTAACCGTCGAGGCTCGGATCGGAGCAGGCCGAGAGCAGCGGCGATGCGACCGTCTTGCCAAGCTGGTTGTCGGTGAGCGAGCGCAGGAACCAGCTGCGCCCGGCGTAAGCGGCTTCCATCTTGAGCGCGCGATCGGCTTCGCATGGATGGCCGATGACCTCGTGCGAGACGAGTGCGTTGAAATGCGGGTCGGTAACGACGACGACTTTGCCATCGGGGGGCTTCAGAATTGGCGCGGCGGCAAGCTCGCGCGCCTCGGTGGCGAGGTTGACGCAAAAGCGCGCGAGGTCCGGATTCGGCATCAACTCGCCGCGCCATCCGTCGCTTAGGCATTCGAGCCCGCGCTGCTGGCCGATGGAGTCGTAGCTTTCCTGGTGGCCAGCGCCGATTTGCGCGACGACGTAGCAGTCGCCCTGCGAGAACGCGTAGGCCTGGGACACGACAGTGCCGGCGGTATCGATGAAGATTTCGCGGCGCATCTCGGTCATCGCAGCGACGACCTGGTAGGCGATCGCGTCGCCAAGTGCGGCGACTTCGCGCGATGCCTGGAGCGAGATTTTCTTGAGCTTGTCGGTCGAGAGCGAGCGCGGGTCCTGGCGAAAGTTCGCGGCGACGTCGTCGCGAACTTTTTCGCGCGGTGGAATTTGCGCAACCAAGAGGCCCCTGGCCGCGCCGCCGAGGCGTGCGATGAGATCGGCTTTTTTGCGGGCGCTGAAACGCGCGCGATCGCAGGCCTGGCCAAGTCCGCGCCGGAGTTCGGCGGTGAGTTGGGCCGGCCGGCGCGCCAGCACGCCAATTTCGGCGCCGGTCTGACCATGCCCGACAGGACCCGTTCTGTCGGCGACATGAACCGAGACCGCGTATGCGGCGCTTTCGCTCTCCGAGCCGTCGCGCGGTTCTCCGTTCACCGCGGCGCCGGCGCGATTGAAGACGACTTCGAAGCGCAGGTCGGCGTACACCACGCCTCGCTTCGAGCGGACGAAGCGCGCGAGGATGCCCTCGCCCTCGCGGCGAAGGTATTCGATCGCTTCGAACAGGTCGCCGCGCCCGATCAAGGCAGCCGCAGCCTCAGATGATGCCTTCGCGCTTGAGCTCTTCGAGCTGGCCGGCGCCGAGTCCGAGCAGCTCGCCGTAGACGTCGGCGTTATGCTGGCCGAGCAGCGGCGCGGCGGTCACTTCGACGGGCGAATCTTCGAGCCGCACCGGGCATCCCGGCATCGTAAAGTCGCCGCGCACGGGATGCTTGACGGTGACGATCATGCCGCGCTGCTTGAGATGCGGATCGTTGAGCAACTCGACGCTGTCGAGCACGGCACCGCATGGCACGCCGGCCTCGCCGAGGATGCGCATCACCTCGAACTTGGTGTGACGGCCGGTCCATTCGTTGATGATCGCGGTCAGCGCCTCGACGTTCTCGATACGGCTTCGTCCCCGCTGGAACCGCTCGTCGTCCGCGAGTTCGGAGCGATCGATCGCCTGCCACAGGCTCGCGACCATCTCGGGCGAGCTGCACAGGATGAAGCAATAGTCGTTGTCGCCGCCGGGCGCGCATTTGAAGATGTCGGCGGGGGCGCCGCCAGTGCGGTTGCCGACGCGCGGCACGGGTTTGTGGGTGACGTAGGTACCCATCATGGGAACGCGCACGAAGTTCAGCACCGCTTCCTGCATCGAGACTTCGACTTTCTGTCCCTTGCCGGTGCGTTCGCGCTGGATGTACGCGGCGAGCACGCCGACCGCCGCATGCATGCCGGTGCCGGTGTCGCCGATGGTGGGTCCGGGCTTGAGCGGGGGCGAACCGGGAAAGCCGGTCAGCGCCATCGCGCCGCCGGAAGCCTGTGCGATCATGTCGAAGCTCTTGTACTTGCTGTAGGGGCCGTGCGTGCCGAAGCCCTTGATGGTCAAGTAGATGAGGCGCGGATTTATTTCGCGCAGGAGATCGTAGCCGAGGCCGAGCCCTTCGAGCGTGCCGAGCGAGAAATTTTCCGCGAGCATGTCGACTTGCCTGACCAGGTCGAGGAACATCGCGCGGCCCTTGTCGCTCTTGAGGTTGAGCGTGATGGCGCGTTTGTTGGCGTTGAGCAGGATGAAGTAGTAGGAATCGACGCCCTGCTTTTCGGTGAGCAGCCAGCGGCCCTGCTCTCCCATTTTCGGCGACTCGACTTTGATCACGTCGGCGCCGAGCCACGCGAGCATCTCGGTGCACGAGGTGCCGGCCTCGAATTGCGTCATGTCGAGAACTTTCACACCGCTCAGCGCCTTTTCC
>Ga0187808_10000224_pt1 | contig 15580 bp, 14 predicted proteins | sample NC_wetland_sal_i_5_FD_132427 | JGI IMG/M metagenome (GOLD analysis project Ga0187808, IMG submission 132427) | Wetland sediment microbial communities from Neuse River Estuary, North Carolina, USA - ASW_3 | ecosystem: Environmental > Aquatic > Freshwater > Wetlands > Sediment | place: USA: North...
AGGCGGTCACCAGCTGGACATCGTCGTGGCCGACGACCCAAGTCCGGCCGGCCGGATCTGCGCGATCGGCGAAGCCAAGGCGACGAGCGCCCCCGTCGGCGCGGACCAGCTCCGGCGGCTTGAGCACCTGCGCGGCCTGCTCCCAAGGCACCGCGTCGACCAGCCACCCAAGATCCTGCTCTACAGCCGCACCGGCTTCACCACAGGCCTCACCGACGAAGCCGCCGCCCGCCCTGATGTTGAACTAGTCGGAATCGACCGCATCTATCACGGCGCCTGAAAGCGATAGTCTGCGCCCTGACTTGCTCAGGGCGTCAACGAGAAGTCCACGATCATCCATCCAGACTTTGATCCGAACGGACGGGGGGTTCCCCTCAAGCCCGCCGAGCTCGACGTGGTCCTCGGGGTAGTCGAGCACGCCGCGCAGGACAAGGTCGGCCGCTACGAGGTGCCGCGCACGGACGTCGCGACGCTGAAGAAGATCGCCAACCCGCTCAAGCTCGGCGTCATGCACGAGCAGGCGTTCGTCCTCAGGCCGCGACTGGCCCGACCTGCTCACCAGGAAGTCGGAATCGGCCACCGAAGTCACCGTCGGTCGGCCGCACGGCTTGATCGCCGAGCAGCAGCCGGGCCTGCCCGACGACGTGCAGCAACTCGTCGTCGCCTGCTATGCGATCCAGGCCGACAGGGCATGGCGGCGCGGCGGCCGACCGATTGACGCGCCGCAGCTGCGCACCATCACCGATGACATGATGCTGCGCAGTCAGGAGCTGCCGACCCCGGAGGAGCGGCCTGACCCGCCAGACCATCCCGGTCACCACCTACACCGCCCGGCGACCGCCACGATCGCGGTCACCGTCCAGGACTCAGGAAAGGCCACGGGCGCAGTCAAGGTGACGCCGGCTCGCCAGTCGTACCGCACCAGCTGCTCCATCGCGGTCCCGGCGGGGGAGAAGGTCACGCTCACCCCCAACCCCGCGACGGGATCGACCTTCGCCTGGACCGCCGGCCTGTGCATAGGCACGGGGCCATGCACCCTCACGATCACCGGCGTAACGACGCTCACCGGCAGGTTCTCCGCTTAGGCGCTGAACGCACCCCGGAATCGCTGACGACGCGTACATAACGACAGTCGTCGATCAACAGATTAACTGCGGATGATCCTAAGTGATGTCATCCGATACACCGGTCAGCGCGTCAATCATGCAGGGGATGTTCTGACATACGGGACATTTGAATGGGGGATGGTGACATTATCATGATCGAGCACTTGCCGGAGCATCGCGTTCAACACGCGCGGCCGTCTATGCGTTATCGTTCATGGGTTCGCCGGCTGACAATCAGCGCAGTCGCAATCGTCGTACTGTTGATTGGCGTTGCGATAGGCAACGCAGCCAGCAACAACACCAGCGCGCTGAATGCTGCGACCCGGACGGAGGCCGCTCAACGCACTGCCAACTCTGCCTTGCAAGGACGGGTGTCCGCGCTTCAGGGGCAGGCGTCGACGCTACAAGGCCAACTCACAACGGCACAGGACCAAGCGCAACACGCGATGACCACCGCCGAAGCTAAGGCAAAATCCGAATACGCTGCGCGGAACGCGACCCTTAACCAGGAAGCATCCTCCTTGCGCCAGCAGCAACAAACCGTCAAGACGCAGCTAGGGCAGCTCCAGGCGAGCCAAATCAACGCCAGCGGTGTATATGTGGTCGGGCAGGACATCAAGTCGGGAACATGGCACACCCCCGGCGACGGTGGTAACAATGACGGCATGCCTAATGCTTGTTACTTCGCCACCCTGAACAGCACCGACACCTCGAACATAGCTGACAACAACAATTTTGATGGAGCGGAGACTGTCGACGTATCTGGTGCGTATGCCTTTGAGATCGATGGGCCATGCACGTGGTACTACACCGCATGAGCGCAATGGCAGCCAGTGCTGGGGATATAAGGACGGCTGCGCACGTGCAGCTGCTACGTAGGCCGTCAAGGAAAGCGGACAGTGACGACTGCCTTGTCATCGTGCCGCTTGGCGCGCGGCAACTGGCGGCCGTCGGGGTCTGCGTTGGCTTCCCATTCGTGGCAGCGCTGCAGGAGAGCGGATAGACCGGCCTGGTCGGAGTGGGCTATGGTCTCCCAGCTGTCGAGGCCGAGGTGCCTGGCCGTGTCGACCGTACCGTCAGTGGCGAGCACGATCCACTCAAGCAGCGCTACGGGAACGGTGCGGGTGACGGCCTGTTCAGCCGATTCGGCGTCGGCGGAGGCGATCCAGTAGCCTCCGGCGACGTTGCGGCGTGCACGCTGAGCTGCCTGGAGCTCCCGCAGGGTAGCAGAGTGGGAAGCGTCATAGCCTGACCCGGCGGCCAGCCGGTCGCGATATCGGCGTGAGTGCGGCAGCTCAAGTTGGTCAATCCGGTCATCGGTGAGGACGACCGTGTCGTCGGCGGAGCCGTAGGCGACGTAGCTGTCCCCCAGGACGAGCAGGTCGGCGTTGCGGCCGCTGACGCGGGCGATCGCAACGGTGCTCGATGGGCCATGGTCGTCTCGCAGGTCCAGGGCGCTCACGGTGGCGCTGATCGCGGTGGCGAGGGTCTTCGTTAGCGGCGCGGCCGGGCTGTCGGCGATGGCTGTGGCGAGTTCGGCGCCCAGGCGGTCGGCATATGCGGCGGGGCTGACCGGCGATGGACCGAAGGCGCTGGCCCCGTCCAATACGATGACCGCGCCGTGTGTGACGATCACCCGGTCGGCGCCTGCCGGTGGATGGGGCAGCTGGGCCGCGCGGACACGCATTACGACTGCCACATGAAAGGGCCGGCGAGCACCGCGGCGCTGGTGATGTGCAGTCCCTCGTAGGAGGCACGGACCGCCATCGACATCGGCGCGTCCCCTGTTTCCGCATACAGGACGGGCAGGTGGGTGGCGAGATGCGAGACGGCCCCCAGGGAGCCGATCGCGTGGATGCCTGCGATGTGGATCATTACCCTGTCGGCATCCGTGTGCCGTCCGATGTAGGCGATGTCCGAGCTCACCGGCGGGTCGCCGTCCGACGGTGATTCCCACCGCTGGCCGGTTACGCGGTTGGCGATGCGCCACCTGCCCTCGTCTTCATGGACATTCAGGATCGGGTCCTCGGCCACGGCCTCCTCATCGCTGCCCATGCGACATCAGGGGTCCGCGACGCTGCTGGCCGGCGCTGCCGGCTTCACCTCAGACTCCCGCACCGCCAAGACGCGCGCGGACCTCAACGCCCTGCTGTACGCCGATGGCATCCACGACAGCCTCTACCGCGCCGTCGGCCGGACCTTCACCAGAGCCAGTGACCGTCAGGTGACGGGGCTGCCATTTTCCAGTGCCGCGACCGTGCCCGTCGCCACAGCGAGCAGGCACGACGCGACCCGCCGCGCCAGCAGCGGCGTCACCAGATCTGCAACCTCGTCTCCTCTCACGAACGCGAAGCCGGAGAGCTCTCCGTCCGCGAGCACGATCTCCTTAGTCTCCGCCTCAGACAGCACCCCGGCGTCGTACACCACGATCACGCCCTCGGGGCGTTCCGGACGCGACGAAACCCAGTCCACCGCGAGTATCCGTCCCGGCGGCCGGTCTAGCCCGAGCTCTTCGGTGACTTCCCGGCGGCAGGCCACGTGCGGCGACTCCTCCGCTTCCACCGCCCCGCCGGGAAGGTCCCACGCCTCCTTGTAGGCCGGGTTCACTAGAAGAACCCGCCCCTCACTGTCGCGGAAGAACGCGGACGCCGCCATCCGCTTGCGCGCCAGCGACGCCACGTATTGGTCCGGTGGAAGCAGAGGGCGTCCAGTCACGCCCGAGACACTAGCCGCAATGCACCGGCGGCTCACCGTCAACGGCGGAAACCACATGGCGGGAGATTTGAGGTCGTAGTCGGTGCCGGGCACGTTGATGTCGGCTGGGGTGGAGCCGCTCTTGAGAGGCGTGAGAGACGGCAATTTCGGCAGCGACAATAATCTAGCGCATTTCCACATACCGCTTCACTGCGGGAAGCCATTCATCCTGACAGGATGGTGGAATGAGCCTTTCCGCGAAGATCAATTCCAGGCGCGTGGCCTTCTACCCGGTCGCGGCTTTGGTCCCGATGGCCGGTCTCCTCTCCCTTGTCGGGCCGGTTCAGCCGGCCGCCGCTTACGGGACCGGGTGCGCTCATGCGGTGGTCAAGCCGGTCGGGCCGTTCCATATCGCTGGCGACCACAGGACGGTCGTGGACTCCAAGGGGCGGCCGTTCGTCTCGTACGGGACCACGGTGCCCGGGCTGTCGAATCCGAAGCTGACCAGCTATCCGCCAACGGACCTGCCGAAAATCGACGCGACCGCCGACGAGTGGTGCGGCAACACGGTCCGGCTTCAGGTCAGCCAGTATGCCGTGACGGGGAACACGACACCGGACAACGGCGGGTGCCGTAACACCTACCTGAACAAGGCGCTGGATCCCGAGGTGCACCGGGCCGAGAACGACGGGCTGGTCGTGGTGATCAACGACCAGACGGAGTCCGACTCCATGGTTAATGCCGCGTTCGCTAATTCCGAGAAAGACCCGACCAAGGCGACCTTCGCGTTCTGGAACTGTGTGACGGCCCATCATGAGTCCTGGGGCAGCCATAAGACCTACGCGCAGGACCAGCAGGTGATCTTCGATATCTTCAATGAGCCGCGGGTAGACGCGTGCCCGGCTAGCCAGGGCGGCCATGGACCAAACGGTCCCTACCTCATGAATCTGTGGCGCAATGGCACGGTCACGGCGGGCAATTTCAAGGGCTGCGGACAGAACGGGCTCCGCTACCAGGGGATGGATGCGGTGGCGTACCACATCCGGGTCGATGACAAGGCGAAGAACCTGCTGTGGGTGGAAGGACCAGGCAACGGGAACACGCTGGCCGGACTGGCGCAGAAGGAGTGCGGTTCGACTCCCACCGGGAACTGCCTGATCAGCCCCACCCTGGGGTCGATCGTGTACTCGATCCATCACCCCTACGCCAACCCTGACGCGGGCAAAAGCCCTCCCGCTGACCCGGCGACCTGGTGGAAGGAATTCGGCTGGGTGGTGGACCATCCCGCGGCTACCGGCGTCGCGCCCGTCGTGGTCGGGGAGTGGACGAACTTCCCGTGGTACGACCACGTAAAAAGCGAGCCATATTGCTGGCCGGATGCGCCGACATCAGTTCGGAACTTCCTGTCGTATCTGCGGACGCTGAAGGTCGGCCTCAATGCTTATCAGCTAGCAGCGCCGCCCACGGGATACCTGCTCAAGAAAAACGGCGACTGGACCGATACCACTAATTACACCGACTCGAAGTGGAAAGCGAGCTACTGCATGACATCCGGGGCGCCATTGCTCGGCCCAGGGACTGACATCAGGCACTGGTTCCAGCAGCAGGACTAGAGAACTCGGTTGCACGGAACCGATGGCTCTATAGCTTGCGCACACGCCGCTAGCCCCGCGTTCTGCCGCCTACGACGCGTCAGTCACGGTCCTGCCATGTGCACACGCAGACTTCATTGCCCTCGGAGTCTGCCAAGATCCAGAATGCTCGCGCATGGTCGTCGCTGACGAGCCGACCGCCGGCCGCGAGGGCGGCTTCGACTCGGGCAACGGCATCGTCGTGCGGAACAGTCAGATCAAGATGAATTCTGTTGCGCTGCGTGCGCGGTTCGTCCATCTGCTGGAACCAGAGAGACGGACCGCCAGCGGACGGGTCCACTAGGTCGGCGGGCGCAGTGACGTGGTCATACCCGAGTACCGCCTTCCAGAACGGGCGCACTGCGGGGATGTCCATCGCATCGATCGCGATTGCAAGCGACTGAACCGAATGATGAGCGGGGTGCGCGACCGTCTGGTAACCGGCCGTGCGAACTGCCTTCGTGATAGAGCGGGCTAGATCAACGTCCTGCGTAGTCACTCGAAATTCGCCGCGTGTCTCCAGCGTGAATTCCACTCGGTCGGCGGTCGCGCGCAGGCGCAGATGGTCGTCCGCGTGTTGGCCGGCGATGTCGACCGCAGCGCGGATGACTTCGCACGCGTCGAAGAGAGAGTCGACCGTGACAGCGGTGGTGAGGCAGTCGAGGAGGTACCGCCAGCCGAGGTCTTCAACTGCCAGCGACGCTTCGCTTTCCGTCAGAATCGTGTCAGCCATATGGTCATGCTCTCCAGTGTCATCGTGGGCTTCTCTTTACCCTACGCGGTCGTTTCGTGGAGGCGTGGTAGCAGTGGAGCCAGTGCTTGGCAGAAAGGTTCCCGGCGGCCGGGCGGGAAGCTGACAGGTGCGGATCTCTAGCCAGGACGGATACACCGTCGCGGCAGGGTGTATCCGGTTTGTTCTGCTGGGCATTCTTTCCGCAATGACAGGAGAGGTCCGTTGTTAGGCTGTTGGCGCCGCCCAGCCCGACTGGGCGCGAGGAAGTGTGAGGAAGGGAGTTCCGGGATGAGCGTGGCCGCGGAGATCGCCGGGCGGCTGGCCGATGGTGGCGTGGTGATCATCGACGGCGGGACCGGGACCCAGGTGCAGGCCGAGGGCGCACCGATGGACGTTGAGGCGTGGAGCGCCCGCGCGAACCTGGAGCAGCCCGACGTGGTGCAGCGTGTGCACGAGGCCTTCATCCGGGCCGGCGCCGAGGTGATTATCACGAACACGTTCGCGGCCAGCCGGGCCGCGCTGGAGCCTGCGGGCCTGGGCAGCCGCGTGGCCGACGCCAACCGCAATGCCGTCGCCGCCGCGCTGCGGGCCCGCGAGGCCGCGGCGGGCGGGCGCGCGGTCGCGGTGGCCGGCTCCATGTCCGCGTTCTGCTCGGCCGCCGTACACGGCAGCAACGAAGCCGGCCTGGGCGCCGCGGATAGGTTCCCGAGCCTGGCCGACTTCCGTGAGCAGGCCGGGCTGCTGGCGGAGGCGGGGGTTGACCTGATCGCCCTGGAACTGATCGAGGCCCCGAGCTATGGGCGTGCCGCGCTGCAGGCCGCCGCCGAGACCGGGCTGCCGGTCTGGCTGGGCGTCTCCGCGATGCGACTGGACGACGGCACGCTCGGCGCCGATCCCGTATTTGGCGAGGGAGACAGTTTCGCTGAGTACGTGAGCAAGCTGGCTGACCCGGCGCTGGCCGCCATTACCGTGATGCACGCCAAGCCCGACGTCGCCTTGGAGGCGATCGGCATCATCGCAGCCCGGTTCGCCGGGCCCATCGGGGTCTATGCCGAATCCGGCAGCTGGGCCGCGCCGAACTGGGTCTTCGACGGGCTGACCCCCGACCAGTACCTGCAGGAGGCCATCGCCTGGGCCGATCACGGTGCTCAGCTCATCGGCGGATGCTGCGGCATAGGTCCTGAGCACATCAAGGTCCTCTCGGACCGGCTGCCGCGCCAGGCTCGGGCTCGCCGGCCTGGCCCGTCAGGAGGCTCGACGCTGTAACGACATCTCCAGGTCCCCGAGTCGGTCGCAGCACCGGTCGCACAGCAGTACCGCGTTTGCGGCGCCGGACATGACGTCATCAGGAACCCTGGCCGGGCCGAACCGGACCACCGGCTGGCACCTCCCGCAGCTGCCATACCCTCCGATGAGCGAGGCACCGCACGCCTCGCAGCACCAACCTGCCCTTTGGCGAACCAGGCGCTCAACCATGGCCGTAAACCGCGGGGTGCGTGGCGCCGGGAGCAACCTCAGGGGCGTGTGGCGTTTCAATGGTGCTCGCTTCATGCGAACGACCCTGCCGCAAAATGTAATCGCATGCCTACGAAGTGCATTATTGCTGGTTATCTATGCATTTGTCACATACGCCCTCGTGTGCAGCTCAGGCCATCTGCCGGTATCTGTCACCTGTGCCGTGTCCGGGCGGCGATGAGGCGTTCCGCGGCGGAAGGACGCAGCCCGTCGCTGCGCCCGGTGAAGTACCGGTCGTTCAGGGCCCGCGGCGTAAGGTGCTCGGCTACTTCCAGGCCGGCGCCCGCGATGAGTGCCTCCGCTTGAGCCGGGGACATCCTGGTCGCGTACGGCTCGCCGGAAGCGGCGACCAGCCTGGCCTCGATCTTCACCATCTCCCGGGCGGCGTCGTCAAGAAAGGCGTCAGAAGCGTCGTAGCTGAGAACGATTTCTGATCCAGGCCCGCAGCCGCTCACGCTCCGCAGGGTCGCGTCGATGGCCTCAGCCGTGAGGTATACCGTCACGCCGAGCCAGGAGAAAAACGCCGGCTCAGACCAGTCGAGCCCGGCCCGGTCAAGGCCGTCGCGCAGCGACCCGGCTTCGAAGTCGACCGAGGCGAAGAGGTGCCCCTCCCGGACCGGCAGATCGAGCGCGGCGATCCTGGCCAACTTCCATGCTTGGCTGGCCGGCTGGTCGACCTCGATGAGCCGCAGCCAGCCGATGAGGTCGGCCCGGCGCCAGGCGAAGGAGTCCAGCCCGGCGCCCAGGATCACGTACTGGCGGTAGCCGCCGGAGATGAGCCGGTCCTCGGCGTAGCGTGAGCGCGCCACGATGCTGGCCCGGTTCTGGCGAAGCGCGGCCGGGGGAAGCGCGGCTTCGCTGGCAGCCTGGATCTCAGCCCACCGCGGCCCGGCCAGCAGGAGGGCGAACGGGTCGTCGAGTACCCACGGGGGCTGGTCGTATGAGCGGTGCGTGCCGCGGGCCACCGCGACGCCAGTCGCTGTCGCGCTCGCCTTCGCCGGGTCCATGTCAGTCAACAGTGCCACATGAGGGCGCGGATGGGTTCAGGACAGGTCCTGGCCGGGGCGGGGTCCGTGAACGATAAGTGATGCGCACTCCACTCTTGCCGACGTTGGGGAATCGCTTACATAATTCATGCGGACGGGAGTAGCGGTTATCGCCGCAAAAGGGGGAATGTGATGAAGATGAGGCTCAGGAGATTGTTGTTGCTTCTGGCGGCGTGTTTGGCTGTTTCAGGTGGGCTCTCCGGTTTCGCCGGCCCGATTCTAGCGTCTACCCAGACAGTAGCGGCTGCCAGCCAATGTCCTAAGAGCCCTCCGGGTCCTAACGGGCGTGCTCCCGGCGTGTCCTCGCGTACGCTGTCGGCACCTGGCCGGGTTAGCGCGCGGCCGCCGCAAACTGCTCAAGAGTTCGCGCACGACGTTCTTAGTGAAGCGGTGATACCGCCGCACTCAGCGCACACCACGATCGCCTCGTCGTCAATTCTGGCCAAACCCGCCGCTAGCCCCGGCATTAAGGGTCTCACCGACATTGACGGTGCTTACAAGGTGGCCGAGCCGGAATCCGTTGTTCAGGCTTACGAGAAGACGCACCTTCCGCGAGGTGCGCGCCTAGAGGGGACCGGAAGCAACTGCGTCCACGGGACGCATTCGGTTGTTGAGCTCTTGTCAGTTCCGGTGGCGGGCAGCCATGAATACAGCGCGGCCCTGACGATCGGGATAGCCTCGCTCGGAAAGAACTCAACATTGCTGAGGGTCGATGCGCAGGTGTCCTGGGTGGCGAACAGGGCGGCGGCCGAGAAGGCGCAAAGCAGCTCCACCTTGCGGCTCACCGTCTTCAGGTCTGACCAGTTCGGCGGCAACGTCACGGTGACTTTGAGCGGCGCTCACGAGCGTCAGGTGACGGGGCTACTCAACTCTTTGCCGCTCGCGGCGCCCGCTCAATGCGCGGAGACGGATCCGCTGTATCAACTTCAGTACGGCAGCGCGACCTCAGGTTTCCAGGCTACCGGCTATGGCTGCGCCGGCACGGTGCTCGTGGACATGAAGGGGAAGACAGCCGCTCCGCTGCGCGACACGGACCGCGGTGTGGTCCGCTTGCTGAACACCTTCCTGTCGACGAACCAAAGGATCTCTGGGAACAACAGCACGGGCGGCTGGGCGGGCTGGGTTAATGTCAACCCACCCAAGCCGCCGGGCAGTTACCAGTCTGCTTTCGCGATGTGGACCGTGCCGAAGGTGAGCTGTGACTTCGGTGAGATGGCCGCGGCCTCCGAATGGGTGGGCATTGACGGATTTAACGAATCCACCGTCGAGCAGACGGGCACGGAAACCGACTGCGTACTGGGCCAGGGGACCTACGGGGCATGGTTCGAGCTATTCGGGACGAACGTCGACGATGGCTTCGCGGTGGACCTGCCAGGCAACGACCATATCCATCCCGGCGACCGCGTTTCCGCTCAGGTGGTGGCCGGCCAAGGGTCAGGTGGGAGCGGTTTCCCGGGGGCCGGGGAATACCTGTTCTACATGTTCAATTTCACCGAGGGCTGGTCGTGGCAGATCATCGAGCCGTCTTCGGCGCTGAGTCCGGCCCCGCCGAACCAGACCCTCGAGTGGATAGTGGAGCAACCATCGTGCTTCTGGGTGTGCCAGGCGCTAGCCCAATATGGTCGAGTGAGCTTCACCGCGATGGACGTTAGCCTGAATACCTTCGCTTATCCATTCGGATCGGCCTTCCCGCCAATGAAGTTCCAAGGGTTCTTCGTGGACCTTATGACCGGCAGCACCCTTAAGGAGACCGGGTCGAACCTGGTAAGCGGAAACACAGAGAACGTCACGTTCGTGCACAAGTGACGGGGACGGCAGGCGCGAAGCAACCAATCGTTCCGGATAAAAAAGCTAGTCCTCCGCGGCGGACAGGGTTAGCTCCGTGCTGTGATAGCAGGCGCGGCCCGCCAGTTCGGGGCTGTACCTGCAGATGATCTGGCGCACTCGCCGCACGGCCAGCGGCCCGAGGCGGTCGTAGCAGTCGATGAACAGCTCGCGCGCGTCGGTGCGCGGCCATTCCTCCGGCAGCAGTTCGCCGGGCAGGTCCGGGTCCATCGCGGGGAACGCGCGCCACTCGTTCATCACGCGGGTGCGGGCCACCAGGGCGTCCGTGGGCGATATCTCGCCTGCCAGCACCTGGTCGCGCAGCAAGCCGGCAAACCGGATGAACGACTCGTACCGCGAGCGGAGCCCGTCCAGGTCCCAGGCGCGGGCCGAGATGTCGGCGAGCCCGCCGCCGGGGACCGCGGTCGCGCGGAACGCCGTGGCGGTGCCGATGCCCAGCTCGCGAAGCCGCGCCACGACGCCGTCGGCGTGGTCGCGCGGCGCCACCCACAGGCCGTCGTACAGCGGGGCGAAGCCGAGCCAGCGCAGCATCTTGCGCAGGTCGTCGCGGACGGCCCGGTGGTCTTCTGGAATGGAAAACGCGACCAAAGACCACTGACCGTCCCAGGCCGCGGCCACCGAGCCGAACGAGAAGATGCGCCGCGCCCCGTCGTCGAGCACGTCGGCGGCGCGGGAGCTGAGCCGGACGAACGTCCGCCGGCCGCTGCGCGAGGTGACCAGGAGGCCGTTGCGGGTCATCCGGGACAGCGCGGCGCGGGCGGCCGAGTCGCTGACGCCGAACTCGGCGAGGAGCGAGACGATCGCCGCCGATGGCAGCGGTTCTGTCCGCTGCCACCAGTAGTCGCCCAGCAGTGTGAGCAGCAGTCGGGGCGGGCGCTGCGCGACCGGGCCGGGAGCGGTCCACGGTTCGGAGGCGGCGCCGTCCTCCAGTTCGTCGAGGTACAAGCTACTCACGGTGTACCACGATAACTTTGGCGGTTCGGCGCCGATGAACCGGAAGCAGTTATCCCACAGGATGTCCCGCGATTCCGCGTCCGTTAGGCCCATCGAGCGCAGCGTCGCCGCGATCGGCTGCTCGCGTCCCATCGCCGGGAAGTCGGAGCCGACCAGCAGCCGGTCCGTGCCGAACATGTCCGCCAGGTACCTGATCGCGCGCCGATCGAACACCAGCGAGTCGTAGTAGAACCGGCGCGCGAGCTCGATCGGGCTGTGCGGCGCGAACCACGGCGCCGCCTCGGGCCGCTCCGACTCCGGTACCGGCGGTTCCTCGTTCCAGGTGCGGCCCCAGAACCACTGCGCGCGGGTCAGCACGAGCGGGAACCCGCCAGCCGCGTGGCTGAACGAGATCCGCAGGCCGGGGTACTTCTCCGCCACCCCGCCGGAAATAATCGCCGCGGCGCCGAGCGTGGCCTCCGCGCCCACGCCGAACGTCGCCGTGGCCGGCCCGGGCAGCCGCTCGGACGGGACCGGCATGCCGTGCACGAAGACGGCGCTGCCGAGCCGTTCGGCCTCGGCCCAGAAGCCGTCGAACTGGGGCTCGTGCAGCGACTTCCCGTTGACGTTGGACCCGATCTCCACCCCGGCCAGGCCGGCCTTCAGGACTTCGGGAAGCTCGGCCGCGGCCATGTCGGGGTCCTGCATCGGGACCATCCCGAGGCCGTAGAAGCGCGAGGGGAACGCGGCCACCAGGCCCGCGATGTACTCGTTGGTGACCCGGCACAGGTCGAGCCCCGCGACACCAGACACGCGGTAGTTCAGGATCGCGGGGAACGGCGACAGCAGCTCGGCGTCGAGGCCGCTGGCCGCGGACGCCTCGAGGCGCTTCTCCGCGTCGAACCAGACCGCCTTCGCCGGGAACCGCATCGGCCCGTTGACGAGGAACTTGGCGCCGTCGTCACCAGGCTCGGTCGACGGCCAGGTGGCGGGGTCGCAGTCGGCCGGCGCCGGCCCGAACGAAGCGGGGAAGATGTGCGCGTGCGAGTCGATGACAGGCATGACCAGACCCCCTCACAGACCAGGCATGATCGCGACGTGGATGCCGTCTTCGCCCGGCACCTCTCCGGCTAGCAGCTGGATGGCGTGTTCCACATCACCAAGGCCGAACTTGTGCGTCTGCATCTTGTGCAGCGGGAACTTGCCGGACTCGATCAGCTTGATCGCGTTCTCATACCCCGCCGCGTCGACGGAGAACGCGCCCTTCACCGTAAGCGCCTTGTTGACGAGCTGGTCGGTGGACAGCTCGAGCTTGCGGCCGCCCTTGAGGCCGGCCAGCACGATCGTGCCGCCCCAGCGCACCGCGTCGACCGCGTCCTGGATCGGTTGGGTGGCGATCGGGGTCAGGTCGAGCACCACGTCCACGCCCTCGCCGTCGGTGAGCTCGCGGACCCGCTCGACGGTGTTCTCTTCCTCGACGTTGATCGCAACGTCCGCGCCGAACTCCTTCGCCAGCTCCAGTTTGGCCGCGTCCCGGGCGAGGCCGGTGGCGATGATCGTGCCCGCGCCGACGTACCGGGAGGCGAGGATGGCGGCCAGGCCGCGCTGGCCGGCGCCGAGCACGAGCACGCTCGAGCCGAGGTGCACGCCGCCGTAGTGCAGCGCCCAGCGGACGCCGGCGCCCAGCGGGTTGTACATGACGGCGATCTCGGGCGGGATGTCGTTTCGCATAGGATGCACGATCGAGTTGGGGTGCAGGTCGATGTACTCGGCGTAGCCGCCGGTCAGCCTGTCTTTACGGGCGGGCGGGTTGCCGCCGCCGTGGCTGCCGATCCTGTTCTTGCAGTTCATGTAGTTGCCGGCCAGGCACCGGCCGCAGGAGCGGCAGGGGATCAGGATCTCCACGGCGACCCGGTCGCCGGCCTGCACGCCCCAGCGGGCGGCGGTCTCGTCGGTGATCTCCTCGATGATGCCGAGCGGCTCGTGGCCGGGGATCATCGGCAGGCCGCGCGCGCCCATGGCGCCCTTGTACTGTTCGACGTCGCTGCCGCAGATGCCGCACGCCTCGACGCGCAGCAGCGCGCCGGTGTCGCCGCCGAGCACTGGCCGCGGATACTCTCGTGCCTCCATCTGCCGCGGCCCGGTCTGGACCACCGCGCGCACCATGTCTGCCACTTATCTACTCCTCAGGGGATCTCTCGTCGGGGGCGGGCGGCTCCCCGTCGTTGGGCCGGGCAACAGAGGGGAGCCGCACGTTTTAGGGCTTGTCATAACGGGCACCTCGCGGCCCAGGCCTGACGATATATGACACTTGGCGCGTCGGGAAGCGCGTGATATGAAAACAAATGTCAGCGAGGCGGGGAGACCTTGGAGGCGTCAGCGAGGCGGGAGGCGGATATGAAGACCCGGGCCGCGGTGCTGCGCAAGGCCGGCACGCCATGGGAGATCACCGAACTAGAGCTGGACCCGCCCAAGGCTAACGAAGTGCTGATCCGGATGGAGGCCGCCGGGCTGTGCCACTCCGACGAGCACATCCGGGCCCGGGGCGCGGGCCGGCTGCCGATGGTCGGCGGGCACGAGGGTTCCGGCGTGGTGGTGGAGGCCGGTCCCGGCGTGACGCGGGTGAAGGTAGGGGACCGGGTCTCCTGCTCGTACATCCCGGTCTGCGGCAAGTGCCGCTACTGCTCCACCGGCAAGCAGAACCTGTGCGACGCGGGCAAGTGGGCCGGCGTCGGCTGCCTGCAGGACGAGACGTTCCGGTTCCACCAGGACGGCCAGGACTTCGGCGGGATGTGCGTGGTCGGCTCGTTCGCCGAGTACTCCGTGCTGTCCGAATGGTCCTGCGTGAAGATCGAGGACTACGTCCCGATGGAGCTCGCGGCGCTGGTGAGCTGCGGTGTCACCACCGGGTTCTGCTCGGCGGTGTACGCGGGCGACGTGAGGGTGGGGGACACCGTGGTGGTATTCGGGACCGGCGGCGTGGGCATGAACGCCGTGCAGGGCGCCGCGTTCGCCGGCGCCAAGTTCGTCATCGCGATCGACCCGAACGAGTGGAAGCAGCAGCAGGCGCTGTCCTTCGGGGCGACGCACGCGTTCGGCGACCCGGTCAAGGCCAAGGAGGTCATCATCGACCTCACCCGCGGCCAGCTCGCCGACACGGTGATCTGCACCGTCGGCGAGATGGACAACGACGTGGTCAAGGCCGCCGTCGACATGACGGGCAAGGCCGGCACGGTCGTGATCACCGGCGTCGGGTACTACCAGATGGAGCTGCCCGGCGGGATACTGATCGGCTACCACCGGCGGATGCAGGGCTCGCTGTTCGGCGGGGCGAACCCGCTGTACGACATCCCGATGATCCTGAGCCTGTGGCACGAGGGCAAAATCAAGCTGACCGAACTCATCACGAAGACGTACACGCTGGACGAAATTAATGAGGGCTATCAGGACCTTATGGATGGCAAGAACATCCGCGGCGTCATCGTCCACCAGCACTGAGCTGGGTTCGAAAGGGAGTGCTAATGCCGAACGCGATCCTTGACCCGACCGGAGCCACTAAAGCCACTGGCAAGGCGGCCGCGCCGCGCGCCGCCCGTCCTGCGAGTCTCAAAGGCGCCCGGGTCGGCCTGCTCATCAACACCAAGCAGAACGCCGCCCCCTTCCTCCACGAGGTCGGCCGCCTGCTGGTCGAGAACTACGGCGTCGCCAGCCTGACCGAGCGGACGAAGAAGAACTTCGCCATGCCCGAGGCCGACGAGGTCATCAAGGAGATGGCCGCGGCGGCCGACGTGATCGTCACCGGCGTGGGCGACTGCGGTTCCTGCAGCGCGGCGGCCGCCGCCGACGGCGTCGTGTTCGAGGCCGCCGGGGTGCCTACCGCGGTGATCGTGACCGAGTCGTTCCGCGCCACCACCGAGGCGATGGCCGAACTGCGCGGCGCGCCCGGTTTCCCGTACGCCACCACGGCGCACCCGGTCGCGGTCCTGACCGAGGACAAGGTCAAGGAGCGCGCCGCCGGCGTGCTTGCCGACGTGGTGGCCCTGCTGACTGAGAAAGACGCATGACCCAGGAGGCCCC
>Ga0187808_10000225_pt1 | contig 15577 bp, 14 predicted proteins | sample NC_wetland_sal_i_5_FD_132427 | JGI IMG/M metagenome (GOLD analysis project Ga0187808, IMG submission 132427) | Wetland sediment microbial communities from Neuse River Estuary, North Carolina, USA - ASW_3 | ecosystem: Environmental > Aquatic > Freshwater > Wetlands > Sediment | place: USA: North...
ACCGAAGTGCCCGGCTACATCAGCAAGACCGACCTGGTGGCGGCCCTGCTCCGCGAGCTGGTCATCACCGGGGAACTCGCCGCCGGGGAGCAGCTGCGCCAGCGCGACCTCGCCCAGCGGTTCGGCGTCAGCCAGACCCCGGTCCGCGAGGCCATGCGCCGGCTGGAGTCCGAGGGGCTGCTGATCTGCGACACCCACCGGGGCTTCACCGTGGTGCCGCCTGACGACGGCCGGATCGAGGAGAACTTCCAGATCCGGGCCGCGCTCGAGTCGCTGGGCGCGTCGCTGGCGGCGCGCAAGATCGACGCGCACGGACTGGCCCGGCTGCGGGAGCTGAACTCCAGGATGCGCGCGCTCGCCGATGACGACGACCCCGCCTACGCGGAGCTGAACCGGGAGTTCCACTTCACCGTGTACGAGTACGCCCACAGCCCGCTGCTGCTGTCGCTGATGCGCCTGCTGTGGGCGTCGCTGCACCCGGGGCCGCGGGTCTCCCGTACGCACGCCGAGTCCGCCCGCCAGCACGACGAGATCCTGGCGGCGCTGGCCGACGGGGACGCCGTCGCGGCCTCAGCGCGGACCTACCAGCACATCATGGGCGCAGCCCCGGTCGGGGATTAAGGAGGTCGGATGCCGCGGATCGTGACCGACGACGGCGTGGCCTTGCACGTCGAGGAGACCGGTCAGGGCGAGCCGCTGCTGTTCATCCACGAGTTCGCCGGCGACCACCGGAGCTGGGAGCCGCAGGTCAGGTACTTCTCGGCGTCCTACCGGTGCGTCACCTACGCGGCGCGCGGGTACCCGCCCTCGCAGGTGCCCACCGATCCGCAGGCCTACTCGCAGGCCCGCGCGGTCGCCGACGCGATCGCGGTGCTGGACGGCCTGGGCCTCGACCGCGCCCACGGGGTCGGCCTGTCCATGGGCGGCTTCACCGCCCTGCACCTGGCCATGTATCACCCGGACCGACTCCGTTCGGCGGTGGTCGCCGGGGCAGGCTACGGCGCGGAGCCCGAGCGGGCCGAGGCGTTCCGAGCCGAGTCCTACGCCATTGCGGACGCGTTCGAGGCCGAGGGCGCGGCCACGGTGGCCCAGCGCTACGCGGTGGGCCCGGCGCGGGTGCAGTTCCAGAACAAGAACCCGCGCGGGTGGGCCGAGTTCGCCGCCGCGCTAGCCCAGCACGACTCCCTGGGCGCCGCCCTGACCATGCGCGGCGTCCAGGCGGCCAGGCCGTCCCTGTTCGCGCTGGGCGACCGGCTCGCCGGCGTTCCGGTCCCGGTCCTGCTGCTGGTCGGCGACGAGGACGAGGGGTGCCACCGGGCGGCGCTGATGCTCAAGCGCACCATCCCCGCGGCCGGCCTGGTCATCCTGCCGCGCACCGGCCACACCGCCAACCTGGAGGAACCGGGGGAGTTCAACCGCGCCGTGGACGGCTTCCTGGCCGCCGTGGCGCGCGGCGCCTGGCGCCCCCGCGACCCGCGCTCGCTGTCCGCCTCCACGACCGGCATCCGGTGACTGCCGTCGCGGCCGTCTTAAGCGCGCGCTCGGTTAATGCTGCAGGTAGGTTCCGGCTTCAGAGCCGACTCCGGCTCGTGCTGGGTGCGTCGCGAGCGGTGGATGAGACCGGTGCGCGCCGACCTCGGAAAGTTGCGGGAGGATCCGGGTCTCGGGGAGGATTTGGTGCATCCCAGTCCCCCGGATCCTCCCGCAAGCCCGGATCCTCCCGCAAGAATCCGTGACCGGATCGGGCGGACGAGGATGGCCAGCCGGATGAGGAACCCAGCAAGCGGGCCTAGCGCGGCCGCCGTGCTGAGGATGCGCTGGCTACCTAACCAAACCTGACCAACACTGGCCATATGGCCAGTGTTCTCTCGCGCCGCCGGGTGCAGGATCAAACTAGTCGCTGGCCACCCGCCCGGACGGCCTGGCGTCATGAGAGGGGACGGTGCCGCCGATGACAACAGCAGCCGCCGAGCCGCTGCGGCTCAGCTACCTGATCAAAGCCGGGGCCGTGCACTCGATGGCCGGCCCGGCCGGCCTCAGCTACCGCGCCATCGGGCTGCGCGGCGCGGAGATCGTCGCGACCTCGGCCGAGCCGGACGGCCTAGACGACCTGGCCGGCGACGGCACGGTGGTGGTCGAGGCGGGCGACCTCACCGTGCTGCCCGCCTTCGCCGACTCGCACGAGCACCTGATGGAGGCCAGCCGCAACCTGATGCTGGTCCCCGTCGACCGGGCCCGGTCGGTGGCGGAGTTCACCGCCATAGTCAGCGCCGCGGCGCGCGCCGCCGCGCCGGGGGAGTGGGTCCTGACGTCGATGGGCTGGCACGAGTCGAACCTGGCCGAGAACCGGCTGCCGACCCTGGCCGAACTGGACGCGGCGGCGCCCGATCACCCGGTGCTGGCCCGCCGCGGCGGGCACCTGGCGGTGGCCAACTCGGCCGCGCTGCGGGCCGCGGGCGCCGACACCGCGGACCCGCCCGGAGGGAAGATCGGGCGGGACAAGGAAGGCCGGCCGGACGGAGTCCTGGAGGGCGGGGCCGTATATCGGGTCGCGGCCCACGCCCCGCCCCCGCGCCGGGCGGAACTGGCCGCGGCGCTCGGCACCGGCTCGGCCGCCTACGCGGCGCTCGGCGTCGGCACCATCCGCGAGGCGATGATCACCGTCGACGACCTGCTCGCCTACACCGACGCCTGGGAGCAGGGGCTGCTGAGCGTGCGGGTCCGGCCGCTGATCCGGGTCGGCGCCGAGCTTTCCGCCGACCAGGCGATCACGCTCATCCGCGGCCTGGGCGCCAGGAGCGGCTTCGGCGATGACTGGCTGCGGATCTGGGGCCTGAAGTTCGTCATGGACGGCGGCGTGGAAGGCGGCGCGCTCGAGCAGCCCTACGCCGACGACCCGGCCAACTCCGGCCACCTGAACTGGGACCCCGCCGCGCTGACCCGGGTGTGCACCGAGGCCGTCGGGCGCGGGTGGCGGATCGGAACCCACGCCGCGGGCGACCGGGCGGTCCGGACCCTGCTCGACACGTACGAGGGCGTAGTCGCGGCGGTCGGCGAGCAGCCCCCGTGGACGCTGGTCATCGAGCACGCCCTGCTCAGCGACCCGGCCCAGCGGGAACGCGCCGTCCGCGGCGGGTTCGGGATCACGGTCCAGCACGCCCTGCTGTGGAACATGGGCAGCGAGATGGTGGTCACCTGGGGCCCGGAGCGCACCCGCCGGGTCAACCCGCTCGACGAGTGGCTGGCCGCGGGGGCCCTCCTGGCGGCGGGCACTGACATCGCGCGGCCGTTCAACCCCATGACCAACGTCTGGGGCATGGTCACCCGCGGTACCAAGTCGGCCGGGGTCCAGGGCCCCGAGCACGCCATCGACGTAGCCACCGCGCTCCGCCTCTACACCGCCGGCACCGCCGCCCTGCTCGGCGAGTCGGACAAGCTGGGCAGCATCGAGGCGGGCAAGCTCGCCGACCTGACCGCCTACGCCGTCGACCCGCTGGCCGCCGACCCCGACGACCTGGCCGGCCTGACCCCGGCGTTCACCATCGTGGGCGGCAGGGCAGTCCACGACCCCGATAAGCGGCTGGCCCCGTGAGCCAGGTCCAGCGGGTCGGGGCCAGCGTGACCTGCCTGTCCTGGATCCCGCCGCAGGCGGTCAAGGGGGCCTTCAAGGTTCCGTTCGGCCTGGGCGTCGCCCATTACGACAGGCCCCCGCCGGAGTCCGGCCCCGACGTCGAGGCCCTGCTGGCCGCGGACGCGATCCGGTTCGCCAACGAGCTCCGGGCCTGGATCGACGTCGAGGACGGGCAGGTCACCGGCTACGGGATGGCCGGCGGGGGCCGCCTGGGGTCGACCACCGTCCGGCTGGGATCGCGCGGGCTGACCTTCGCCGGGGTGGCGCTGCCCGATCTTCCGGCGCCGCCCGAGGTCCACCCGGATCGCGTCAGGTTCGCGCAGACCGCGGGGGGCCACACCGGCGTCGCGGTGCCGAGGCACGTCGCCCGGCCGCCGTTCGTCCGCCTGGCCGCGCCCCTGGCCTGGTCCACGGTCGCCCTGACCATCCACGCCGGCGGGTCATCCGAGCCCGAACTCGCCGGCGCCAGCGCGTTCCCGCGGCACTACCTGTACGACTCCGGCGGGCGGCTGACCCGCAAGAGCGCCCTGATCAGGTACGAGGACTGGCTGCGCCAGTCCGATCAGGAGGCCAGCCCGTGGGGCGGCGCGACCAACCAGGTTCCGGTCGCCGAGGTCAGGACGGGGGTCGAGCGAACCCTGGCGGACGCCATCCTCGTCTCGGGTGGCTTCCGCCAGCACGCCCTGCCGGAGGGAGCGCTGCTGAGCGAGGCCCCCATCGCCAGCGGCCAGGTGCACGTGCTGCTCGACGGGCTGCTGCTCTTCGAGGTCGACCGGCAACCCGCCGCGGAGGCGGGCCCGGGGGCGATCTTCGACCCGGCGCTGCGCGCGCCGGAAAGCGTCGCCCGCGTCACCGTCCGGGCCCAGACTCCCTGCCGGCTGGCCGTGGTCCCGCGCGACCAGCTCGACAGCCAGGCCCTCCTCGGCGTGGCCGAGCAGCAAACCGGCCGGCTGCGGGACCGCGGCGTCAGCCCGGACTAAGCGGGAGAACCGGGCCCGGACGCTCTCGGCCACTTCCTCCGGGCTCAGGTCGATCATGGCCTCGCCCCACAGCCGCTCGAAGTAGGTGGCGTCGCTGCGGTAGACGGGATCGGGGTTAGACCGGCTGACCACCTTGAGCAGCACCTGGTGCCCGTCCTCGTGCGCGTGCGGCCCGCCGCCGATCACGCCGTAGTTGAAGGAGATGAGGTTCGCGTCCTTATAGGCCGCCAGGACCTGAGACAGCCCCTGGCCCAGCGCCCGGGTGTCGTCCTCGGTCAGCTCCGTCACGTCCGCGGCGCCGTCCACCACGCCCCAGACCTCGTGGAACCCCGTCGGCGCGAAGGGCGTCAGCCAGGCGACCCGGCCGGTGTGCCCCACCCACCGCGGACCGCCCGCCTCCTGGTCGACCAGCGCCGCCCAGTAGGCGCCGTGCCGGTCCTTCCAGCCCCTGGACCGCTCCACCAGCAGGCGCTGCGTGGTCAGGCCGCAGGCGTCGTGCGCCGACTGGAGGTGTGGATGAACCAGCGACGCGCCCGAGGGCGGGAGGTAGTTGGCGTTGACGGAACTCCACACCGCGGACGAGTCGGCGCGCCGGACCGCCTGCGCGTGCCGGACCATGGCGGCCAGCGCGTCGCCCACCAGGGAGGGCGTCAGCTCGTCCAGGTCGAGGAAGTGCCGCCCCGGGTCGTAGATGCCGACCGCGCTGTGGGTCGCGTACGCCATGATGTTCGGGACCACCACGGCGTGGCCGACGCGGATCCGGCCCTCGGGTGTCAGCTCGGGGGGAAACGGGACGGTCGCCTGCTCGAGGTACTCGGCGTCGAACGGGCAGAAGGCGGGCTTGGCCGTGAGCTGGGTCAGGTCCGTCCGGGTCTGCGGCTGGAGCTTTTCCCCGGTCAGGATCCGGGCGCTCGCCCCTGTCAGCGGGTCGCGCCGCCAGCGCAGCCGCACCCGGGTCCAGGCCCCGCCGGCCGCCGGGTCGGGGACGCTGGCCTCAAGTTCTCGTTCTTCGAAGGAGATTGCCGCCACGCAGCCGATGATCGCAGAAGGGCGGCGCGTTCCGCTAACGAACCGGATGCGACACTGGCCCGGTGCCGTTCCGCCCTCCGCCGGCCACCGCGTGCTGGCGGCACTCCCCGGCCCGCGAGGGCTTCGAGGTCGCGTACTTCCGCGCCCACCAGGGCGGATGGCTGATCGAGGGAACCACGGCCGCCATCGAGGACGCCCGGACGTGGGTGGTGACGTACAGCATCGTCGTCGATGCGGCCTGGGTCACGCGCACCGCCCGGGTCAGCGCGAGGACCGCGGCGGGGCCGCGCGAGACCCGGCTCGAGGCGGACGGGGCCGGCCACTGGCTGGTCGACGGTGGCCCGGCGGATCATCTCGACGGCTGCCTGGACGTCGACCTGGAGTCCTCGGCCATCACGAACACCTTCCCGGTCCACCGCCTGGACCTGGCCCAGGGCGCCGGGGCCGCGGCGCCTGCGGCATACGTCCGCGCGCTCACCCTGCGCGCGGAACGGCTGGAACAGACCTACACCCGGATCGCCGACGAGGGCGGGCATCAGCGGTACGACTACGCCGCCCCCGCCTTCGACTTCACCTCTCGTCTCGTCTACGACGAGAGCGGCCTGGTGCTCGACTACCCGGGCATCGCGAGGCGCGCGGGCTGACCACCGTGCCCGGCCAGGCGCACCGTGCCCGGCCAGGCGCCGGGCGCTAGGACGCCGATTCGGCGGGAGACGAGCCCAACGCGCGCCCGGCCGTGTCGGCCAGCGTGACGGAGACCAAGCGCGCCTGCAGCGACGGCTTGGCATCCGCCTTGGGGGTCATCATGAACCTGCCGTAGTACTGCCCGTTGCCGAACGTCCGCAGCTCAACCTCCTCGGCGGGCAGCCCTGACACATCCACGGGCCAGTGGCCGTTCGGGGTCATCACCGTGCCGTCCTGCTCGAGCCGCGGCGGGTGGCCGAGCAGGACCCCGTACTCGAACCGGCAGTCACTCAGGCCGAGCACGTCGATGAGCTGCTGGCGGACGTGCTCGACGACCGCGTCGGGTGACCGGGCCGACTGGGCCAGCGCCGCGCTCTGGTGGATCTGCGCGAGGTAGTTCTCGTCGGTAATCGTGACCACCCTCAGGTGGCGCGCGCGGGCCGCGAGCTGGGACACCGCCACGCCGACCACGAGCAGCAAGATGAACGTGGTCACGTCCGCCGAACGGCTGATGGTGAACCGCTCGTAAGGCAGGGTGAAGAAGAAGTCGAACCACACCGCCGCCCCCAGCGCCGCCAGCGCGCCGGCCACCCGGTTGCCGATGGCCGACACCGCGACGACCACCACCACGAGCAGCAGCGCCACGTTGGTGTTCGACCAGCTGGCGCGCCACGGGAGCAAGATGGCGGCCACCGCCAGGGGCGCCGCGATGGCGGCGACGAACGCGGCCTGGTCCCGGGTGACGTAACGAGTCATCTGCTGACACCTTCTCCCAGGATCAATCATCCTGCGCCGGAGCGACCTCCGCCAGCCGGGCCCTCAGCTAGACTCCGCCGCTGACTACGGCGCCTCTGCGGCGTCTACGCGGTCCTCGCGCATGACCTGGTACAGCGAAGGGTGGGAAGGGAACGGGATGGTCGCGTTCGCGAAGCCGGGCTGGGAGATGGCGGCCTGGAACGCCTGCGCCGACTGCCAGAGGGCGACGTTGACGAACCGGAAGTCCGCGCTGGGCGACAGGCTCCGGTGCAGGCGAGTCGACAGGTACCCCGGCTGGGTGGCCAGGAACGCGCGCGCCCGCTCCCAGCCTTCCAGGAACGCCTCGTCCTGCCCGGCTGGCACCTCGAATACGTTGATCAGTACGGCTGGGTCAGGGTTCATGATCGTTTCCTTCCTGGTCGTGCGTCTGGGTGGGATCGGTCTCGAGCCTGGCGGACAACTCGGCGAGCACGCGTACGGCCGTGTCCAGGTCGGAGCGGGTCAGGCCGGCCGCGAGCCGGTTCACCCAGCCCGTCTGCTTCTGGTCGATCGCCCGGAACTTGGCCTGGCCGGGCTCGGTGAGGCGGACCAGCGGGGAGCGCCGGTGGTCCTCGTTGGCGACGAGCTCGACCGCCCCGTCGGCCAGGAGGTGGTTGACGGTCGTGTGCACCGTCTGGCGGGTGAGGCCCATGCGCCGGGCGATCTGCGGCACGGTCAGCGGCCGCTGCGCGTAGGCGATGGCCCCGAGCACCTGCCAGCGGGCCGAGGTCAGGCCGTGCTCGGCGGTGAGCAGGTCACCCGCCGCCAGCAGGAGCCCGTGGACCCGGAACGTGGTCAGGATCAGCTCGGTGGCCTTCTCGCCCTCGGGCGTCCACATAGGGCCCGCATCACTCACGTCAGAATTCTGACATTACGTCAGGATCATGTCAATCTCGGTGACAGCGGCTCGTGTAGCAGGATGGGCAGATGCTGGTCGTTCATGTTCACGCGCGCGTCGAGCCCGCCCGGGTCGAGGACTTCCTGGCCGCGACGCAGGTCAACGCGCGGGCGTCGCTGGCCGAGCCCGGCGTGCTCCGGTTCGACGTGATCCAGGATCAGGCCGATCCGGCCCACGTGGTGCTGGTGGAGGTCTACCGCGACGAGGAGGCCTCGGCGGCGCACAAGCAGACCGCGCACTACGCGACCTGGCGCGACGCGGTCGCCGAGATGATGGTGCAGCCGCGCGAATCGGCCCGGTACTCCGCGGTGTTCCCCGCGGACCACGAGGGCTGGGCCAGCGGCTCGCCGTGACGGCGGGCAGCTTCGAGTTCGCCACGGCCGGGCGCATCATGGTCGGACCCGGCCGCGCGGCCGAACTGCCGCGTGTCCTGGCCGGGCTCGGGTCCCGGGCGCTGGTGTGCACGGGCGCCGACCCGGCGCGTCACGCCGGGCTGCTGGCCGGCCTCGGGCTGCCCGCCGCGGTGTTCGCGGTGCCGGGCGAGCCGACGGTTGAGGTGGCCCGCGCCGCCGTCGCCGCCGCGCGCGAGCACGGAGCGGATGTGGTCGCCGCGATCGGCGGCGGCAGCGTCATCGACACCGGCAAGGCCGTGGCCATGCTGCTGGGCAACGGCGGCGACCCGCTGGACTACCTGGAGGTGGTCGGGTCGGGTCACCCCATCACCCGGCCCTCGGCGCCCTGCGTGGCGGTGCCCACCACCTCCGGCACCGGGGCCGAGGTGACCGCCAACGCGGTGCTCGCGGTGCCGGAGCACCGGCTCAAGGCCAGCCTGCGCAGCCCCCTGATGATCCCCCGGGTCGCGCTGGTCGATCCGCTGCTGACCCTGTCGTGCCCGCCGGCCGTGACCGCGGCCAGCGGCCTGGACGCGCTCACCCAGTGCCTGGAGCCGTTCGTCTCGGTCCGGGCCACGCCCCTGACCGACGGGCTGGCCCGTGAGGGCCTCCGCCGGGCGGGCGCGGCCCTGCGCACCGCCTACGCCGACGGGCAGGACGCGCGGGCGCGCGCGGACATGGCCCTGTGCAGCCTGCTCGGCGGGATGGCGCTGGCCAACGCGAAGCTGGGCGCCGTCCACGGCCTGGCCGGCGTCATCGGCGGGACCGCCGATGTGCCCCACGGAATGGCCTGCGCCGCGGTCCTGGCCCCGGTCATCGACGCGAACGTGCGGGCCCTGCGATCCGAGACGCCCGACCGCGCGCACCGCACGGACCGCGACTCCCTCCACCGCTACGAAGAGGCGGCCCGCCTGCTAACCGGGAACCCGACCGCGTCCATCGAGGACGGCCTGGCCTGGATCCGCGAGACCCTCATCCTGCTCCGGGTACCCGGCCTGGCCGCCTTCGGCCTCGGTCCGCAGCACGCCGGCGACATCGCCGCCAAGGCCCTGACCTCGAGCAGCATGCAGGGTAACCCAGTCCCGTTGAGCCTCGACGAGCTCACCGTCATCCTGCTGCAGGCCCTGTAGATCACGGTCCCGGCCCGTGCGGAAGGATGAGGCCATGCCCCCCCGTCACGACCGCGACGCCGGCGGCCCGGCCGACGTGCTGGCCGCGAAGGCCGCGCTGCGGCAGGAGGTGTGGTCCGCGATGCGCGCGGCGAAGGTGGCCAGGTTCCCCGGTGCCGAGGGCCGCATCCCGAACTTCACCGGCGCCGAGGCCGCCGCCGAAAGGCTCCGCGCCATGCCGGCCTGGCAGGCGGCCGAGACCCTCAAGGCTAACCCCGATTCCGCGCAACTGCCGGTCCGCCAGCGCGCGCTCCAGGACGGCAAGACCGTGTACATGGCCGTGCCGCGGCTGGCCGAGCCCGAGCCGTTCTTCGCCCTCGATCCCGCGCACCTGAGCGATCCGCCGCGTAAGGCAGCCTCGATTGCTGGCGCGTCGCGCTCGGCCCGGCGGGTCACCCTGGCCGAGTTGCTCCCCGTCGACCTGGTCGTGATGGGCTGCGTCGCGGCCGCGGCAGACGGCGCGCGCCTGGGCAAGGGCGGTGGCTTCGCCGACCTGGAGTTCGCGCTGGCGACGGCGGCCGGCCTGATCGGCCCGCACACCACCGCGGTCACCACGGTCCACGAACTGCAGGTCCTGGAGCCCGGGACGATCCCGCTCACCAGCCACGACGTGCCCGTGGACTTCATCATCACCCCCGAGCGCATCATCGACTGCCGCTCCCGGCGCGGCCTCCGGCCCGCCTCCGGCATCCGGTGGGACGACCTGACCGAGGAGAAGATCGCCGCCATCCCGCTGCTCGCCGCCCAGCGTCCCCACTGAAGTTCTTTTACGCCGAACGAGCGATGGTTCCCCCCTCCGAGCCTGCCTGGGCATGCATCGACCTCAGCCACACGACGCCGGGCCCGGAAAGAACGGCGCAGGGGTAGGCGTCGTCGCGGCCGGAGATATCCCGGACCTGCGTGACCTGGATGGTGATCGTCGTGTCGAACATGCCGATGTGCCCCGGGTGGGCTCGCAGCGACTGGCCCGCGGTCAGTTCGCGCCTCACCACGTCGCCGGGTACCCCGACCCAGGCCCGTCCCGTCCCGCCGATCCGCCACAGCGCCAGCCGGCCGCCGTCTGGGGGCCCCGCCGCGAAGAGACCGCAGTCGGCGGTGACCTGCACACCGGGAGTGCCGGCCAGGAAGCTGGACTCGCGGACCAGGCAGCCCTCGTAGCCGGGGCCGACATTGACGCTGAGGATGCTGCCGGGAAGCTTCGAGGCGAACGCGACGACGCCGGGCTCACCGGTGGCCGTGTACAGGCAGAGCCGCGGCTCCTGCGGGCCCCGGCCGGCCGCCGCCATCTCGATGGAGTCGGTCATCCACGCGTACTGGCCGACCTCGGCCACGACGCTCTCGCCGGGATCAAGCGAGATCGACAGCACCGGCTGCGTCGCGCCGAGGAGTTGATCTCGCATGACCGCCCCTCCCCGCGCCGAATGGGTCCGGCGGGCCCGCCCCTGATCGCACGCCGGTGCTTCCGCCGCGAGCATGCGCCCGTGAGGTGATAATGCTCCCGCCACGCTCACCGCGCCCCCAGCATTAGATGCTTGAGCGCGGCGGGAGCATATGCGGCCTTTCTATACGTATGGGCGGGTGCGGCGAATCCCGCGGTTCATACATTCTGTTGATCCCTCTGGAAACACGAGTCCCAGAGCATCACTGAGGCTTCGGCTGACACGAATCCAGGCAGCGAATCGCTCGCGTGCTATAACATCCCGGGCCCTCAGCGCCCGGCTAGCCCGTTTTTCACGGCGTAACGGGCGGCGTCGACGCGGCCGCCGAGTCCGAGCTTGCGGTAGATGGTGGTCACGTGCCGCTCGACGGTCCCCGGGCTCAGGTAGAGGCGCGCGGCGATCTCCTTGTTGCTCAGGCCGTCGGCGAGCAATCGCAGCACTTCGGCCTGGCGGGAGGTGAGTTTGCCCGGGAGCCGGCCAGCCAGGTCGCCCTCGGTCTCCGCCAGGGCCGCGGCCACCTCGGCCATCAACCGCCGGTTCGCGATCTTGTGGGCCAGCGCCTCCGCCGTGCCGAGCTGCCGGGCCGCCTCGTCGGCCAGGCCGAGCCGGTAGCTGACGCGGCCCAACCCGATCATGGCCTCGACCGCGACGTGCGTGTGGCCGCCGGCCTGCGAGGCGGCCACCGCTTCGGCGTAGAGCCCGGCCGCCTGCTCCCAGTGCCGCTGCCCGGCCGCGAGATGGCCCTGATTGCAGAGCACGAGGCCGGTGAGCTGAGGCTGGCCGACCGCCAGCTGGGCAGCCTCGGTGATCGCCGCGCGCGCGGCCTGCCACCGGCCGACCCGGATCAGCACCTCGGCCAGGTTGATCAGGCCGATCGCGACCGAAAGCGGCTCCCCGAGCTGGCGCTTGATGACGAGGTTCTGCTCCAGCAGTTCCCTGGCCCGGTCGAGGTTCCCGTCGTCGAGCTCGACCAGGGCCATGTTGTTCATCGCCATGGCCAGCCTCGCCCGGTCGCCCGCGGCGGCCCGCAGGTCGAGCACGGTCTGGAAGCTGCGCCGAGCCTCGGCCAGCTCGCCCAGGTAACGCTGGGCCGATCCGAGCACGGTGGCCGCGAGGGCCAGGTCCTCGCCGCCCTCGAGCGGTTCGAAGATGCTCAGCGCCCGCCTGGCCAGGCGAACCGCCTCCGGGTAGTCGTCGTTCTCGACGGCCAGCACCGCGGCGGCGCACAGCGCTCGCCCGATCCGCCGGCCTTCCTCCGACTTCCACACGGGGCGTTCGCCGGCCGCGGTGAGGAACTTGTCGAGCCAGGTCCGGCCCGCGGACAGCCGGCCACTGGTCAGCCACCAGCGCCACAGGGCCGCGCCGACCTCCAGGCCGAGATCGATCTCGCCGTTGTCCAGGGCCCACTGCAGCATCGCGCGCAGGTCATCCACGGATGACGCCAGCCGGAGGGCCCAGCGACGCGCATCCGGCCCGGCGAGGGAGGTCAGGCTCTGGGTGGCCACATCGGCGAAATGCATCGCGTGCCGGCTATGAGCCTGCGGTGCTTCGCCCGCCTCCTGCAGTCGTGCGGTCGCGAACTCACGGATGGCCTCGACCATGCTGAACCGGTTCTGCTCCAGGCTGCGGGTGACCACTAGCCAGGACGCCTCCACCAGCCCGCGGACGGCGCCTGCGGCCTCCTGCTCGCTGGCCCCGATCACCGCCCGGGCCTCGGCCAGGCCAAACGGCGTGGTGAACACGCTCAGCAGCCGCAGGGTTCGCTGCTGGCCGGGCTGGAGCAGATCGTAACTGGCGCGCAGCACATCGGCGAGCTTGCGGCTGCCCTGGGCCCAGGGCGGGTCGTAATCCAGCAGCGCGACCCGCTGCTGCAATATCTCGCGGACGGACAGCGTCCCGACCCAGCCTGCGATCAGCTCGATGGCCAGCGGCAGCCCGCCTAGCCTGCGGCAGAGCTCGCCGACCGCGTGCGGCGGCACGTCGGCCGCGGCGAACCCCGGCTGCCGGTCGCTGGCCCTGGCGATGAACAGCCGGACCGCATCCGAAGCCGCGATTTCGGGTGCGCCCGCGGCGACTGAGGGACAGTCGAGCGGGGGGACGGCCCAGGACACCTCGCCCGGCACCCCGAGCACGACCCGGCTGGTGACCACGATGCGCAGGCCCGGAGCCGAGGCGAGGAAGTCCCCGGCCAGGCCGGCCACCTCCTCGCGATAGTGTTCGGCGCCGTCGAGCAGCAGCAGCCAGGGCCGTCCCCCGAATTCGGCCAGCGCCGCCTCGCGCCAGGACACGCCTGGCCGTTCGCGCAGGCCCAGGCGCGAAGCGAGCACCGAGACCACCGGCCGGGGTGGCTGGATCGCATCGAGCGATACGAACGCCACGTCGGCATCCTGAACGCCCGTCGCCGCCCACTGCCGGGCGGCCTCGATGGCCAGGCGGGTCTTGCCGACCCCGCCGGGCCCGGTCAAGTTGATCAGCCGCGACCGCGTGAGCAACTCGGATAGCGCGGCCAGCTCACGCTCGCGGCCGACGAAGCTGGACAGCGCGATCGGCAGCCGGTCCGGCTGGCCCTCGGCCGGCCCGGGCCCGCCTGGCGGCTCCGGGCTGGCGGTCGCCGCCTCCAGCGTGGCCAGGGCCACGCTGGCGCGCGGCGCCGGACGCGATCGCCCGGATTCCCACCGGTTCACGGTCGCGAACGACACGCCGAGCCGGCGCGCCAGTTGCTCCTGGCTCAATCCGAGCCGGGTCCGGAGCATCCGGAGGCGCGCAGCGAGCGGAACCGCGTCCAGCGGCTCGCTGTTCACACCGGCAGCGTACGACGTGCACCATACGACGTGCACCGTAGTGCGCAAGGCGCAATCCGCTCGGCCTCACCCTGGCCGATGTCGATCCAGGTCGCCGCCCTGGGCCGGCGCTACGGCCGCAGGGTGCTGCTGCCGCGCAGCGCGCCGTTCTCGTCGAGGTCATCGAGCACGGCCGGCAGGCCTACCGTGAGCATCTTCCTCCGGACCGCGCCGAGCAGCTTGGCCAGGAGGAACCCGCCCGCGCCCGTGAAACCGGTGTGCTCGTAGGTGAACCGCGTGCCGCCAGCGTGCGGCTCGATCCGGTAGGTGACGTAGGTGGGCCGGCCGCCCTCGTCGCCGATCCACGAGTAGCGCAGCAGGGACGGCTCGCGGACCTCGAGGACCTCGCAGTCGACGACGCCGCGCCAGCCGGGACGCGGCCGGGCGACGAGCTGGAACCTGGTGCCGACCTCGGTGGAGAACCCGACGGGCCGGCCCCCCTGGCCCGTCGCGGTCCACAGCGGGACCAGCTCGGGATCGGTCACGGCGCGCCACACCTGGGCGGGCGGGTGCGGGTAGTCGCGCACGATGCGGATGTCGGTCATGGCAGCTCCTCGTTCTCGTTTACTGTCACTATAAAAATATAGTAGCAGAAATTTTTTAGCAACTGTACTAGACTGAAACCATGAGCACGCAGACGGTGGAGTGGACGGCCCGGTCCGCCCCGGGCGCGCCGGAGGAGGGGCTGCGCGAGCGCAAGAAGCGCCTGATGCGCCAGCGGCTGTCCGATACCGCCACGCGGATGTTCCTGGAACTCGGCTTCGATGACATGCGGGTATCGCAGGTCGCGCAGGCCTGCGGGGTGTCGGAGAAGACGGTCTTCAACTACTTCCCGACCAAGGAGGCGCTGGTCCTGGATCGCCTGGAGACCACGGTGGCCTCGCTGCGCACGGGCCTGGACCCGGAAAGCGAGCCCGGGATCCCGCCGGTCGAGGCCGCGCTGCGGATCCTGGACCGCGAGCTGACCGCCATGACGACCTGGCTAGCCGGCCAGGAAAACCCGGAGGAGGCCGCCCGGGCGATGCGGCGTTTCGGCGACCTGATCCGCGCCACGCCGTCGCTGCGCGCCTACCAGAGCGACATGATGGACCAGGCCGCCGGCGTGGCCGCCGAGATCCTGGCCGCGCGCACTGGGATGCGACCCGACGACCCGGAGCCGCAGATCGCGGCCAGGTCCCTGCTCGGGCTATGGCGCGTCCAGGCCGAGAGCCTGCGCAAGCACCTGGACGCCCCGCCCGCCCGGCTTCACGACCTGGTCACCGCCGACGTCCGCCGCGCCGCCCGCCTCCTCGACTCCGGCCTGCGCTCATTCGCCGCCCCCGGCGCGGAACAGGGCAGAACGACCGGCGGTCCGTAGCCCGGCAGCCGGGCTAGTCGGCTGGCCGCAGCGCCTTGGGCAATCCCTACCATCCCTGGAGCAGCCTGTGTGCCGTCGTGGCCCTCTTCGCCACCATGGCAGCGGTGATGATCTTTGTGCACGGGGTGGGTACCTCGGTGAAGCAGAGACGCTCCCGCCGGGAGCTGCCACCCCGGCCGGGACCGGGCGGTCGCGCCCTGGAAACCGAACGAGCCGTCGGCACCGGCCATGACCCGGTTCCTCCCGGCCCGCCCACCGATCAGACCCGCACCGACCTGCGGGCTCACCAGTCGCGTCGGCACGTTCCAGCCGGAGTTGGCCGGGTACCCCGTGGCATGAGGCCGGCGCCAGAGGGGACATGAC
>Ga0187808_10000228_pt1 | contig 15536 bp, 20 predicted proteins | sample NC_wetland_sal_i_5_FD_132427 | JGI IMG/M metagenome (GOLD analysis project Ga0187808, IMG submission 132427) | Wetland sediment microbial communities from Neuse River Estuary, North Carolina, USA - ASW_3 | ecosystem: Environmental > Aquatic > Freshwater > Wetlands > Sediment | place: USA: North...
CCACCAGATATGGAACATCTTTAGGGCTGAGCTGCTGGTAGAAAATCCCGTCGGGTTGAACCACCATGAGAGGACCCACGCCGCAGAAACCATTGCAACCCGTGGTCACTACCTGGATCTCATTGTCCAGTCCTCGTTTCTCGATCTCCTTCTGCAAGGCGTCCCTGAAATCGAGAGAACGATTGGAGACGCAGCCGGTTCCCGCGCAAACCATCAAGTGCATTCGATACGCCATTTGGATCTCCTCCAGAATTCTCCGCCCGCCGCGCGATGTAGTGGCGACCCTGGTGGCCGCCTTGGACGGGCACAGCTCCTGCCCCTACATCGTTAATAGGTCCGTTCGCTCCCTATGGCGAGTGCATACTGTTGCAGGATCTTTCCTCCCAGAACGTGCTCGGTGAAAATCTCCTTGACCTTCCCCTCCGTCAGGTCCACGTACTTTACCGGAGCCTCGTCGACCACTTCCACCGTGGCCATCGGTTCACGGCTGCACAATCCTGCGCAACCGGAGGTCGTCACCATCACGTCCCGGAGATCGTGCCCCTCGACTTCCCGCAGGGCTGCTTCCAGAATCTTGCGCGAGCCCGCGGCCAGGCCACAAGTGCCCATGTGAATCGTCACTCTGACGCGGGCGGCGCCGTCGCGCAGGGAGACCGCTTTCCGGGCTTTCTCTCGCACCGCCGCTAAATCTTCCAGTTTAAGTTTTGGCATCTCGGGCTCCTTACTTTGAGAATTGCTTGATGATCTGGTCCACCTTGGGAAGAGTAACCTTCCCGTACAACTCCGGCCCTACCGTGACCACCGGCGCCAGCCCGCAGCAACCGAGGCAGCGCACCGCCTCCAGACCGAAGTTGAGGTCAGGCGAGGTTTGACCGCACTTAATACCGAGTTGGCGTTCGAACTTCTCCAGGATCTTCGTGGCCGCCTTAACATGGCAAGCCGTGCCCAGGCAAACCGCCACCGGATGCCGGCCTTTGGGCTTCAAGCTGAAGGCCCGGTAAAACGTCGCAATGCTGTACGCGCGGCTCAGCGGGATGTGCATCGTGTGGGAGATATGGGTAAGAACATCCTGCGGCAAATAGCTGAATTCGTTCTGCACGTCCTGAAGCACGGCAATGAGCTCGTTTTTCTGCGCATGGTGTTGTTGAATGATCTTATCAGCCGATTCCAATTGCATAAGCACCTACCTCCCTATCTTTTCCACACTTCTCCTGACCGTCGAAATTCCTTGGGAAGAACCAATGGGTATGTCTCCCAACTGGGCCTTGATTTCCTCTGTACTGAAAGCGACTTGTGAATTGTCGGTTTGGTGCAGATAGTTAAACTCGACTTGTGGGTTTCCGACAATCAGCGCTAACAGTGTCGCGCTCATATCCCCCAGGGGTTGCCGGTCAACATGACTGTATTGAAACACGCCGGTGACCTTGGTTCCTGCTCCTGGACTAGAGGCGATCTTGAATTCGCCCCCAGCCCTCTTCGCGGCCTGCTCAAAAAGTGACAACCCCAACCCCACCCGGCGGGTCGTTCGAGTCGTGACAAAGGGGTCCGCCGCCTTCTGAAGCATGTCTTCGCTCATCCCACGTCCGTCGTCGATGATCTCGATCGAGAGGCGATCATCCCGCTGGCTCTCCTTTAGCCGGATTTCCACGTGCCGGGCTCCCGCCGCGATGGAATTCTCCGCGATGTCGAGTACGTGCAGAGAAAGGTCCTCCATGTGAACGCTATCCTGTTATGAGGGCGGCTCTTGGGCCGCCCTCGGGCAACCACCCGGGTTGCCCCTACGAAGTCCCTCCGGCAGCGCGTGCGCCCGCATCTTCCGGCAGCACCCGCCGGCCCTCTTCCCCGCGCAAGGCCTTCTTGATCTCCCGCGTGCTGGGCTCACATAACAGCAGCGAAGTCCGGACCTTGCCGATCTCCGCCGCCGAATGTGCGTCGGAGGAACGAACGAAAGCATAGGCGGCGTATTCTGGAAAGCGCCGCCTGGCTTCCTCCGGACTGGTGTTTGCAGAAAGTTCCAAAGCATCCAGGTGTAATTCTTCGGGGACGAATCCCAATTGCCCAATGATTCCGAAGGTTTCGCGATCCACGTGAGCCGCGATGGCCAAGCCACCTAGGGCAGAGATGCTATCCACGACCTGCTCGACAGAGAGTTCGGTGGCCCCGGCCAGCAGCCGTTTATTGAACCCGAGAACGTCATGATCTTCATTCACTATGACCTGGAGCCCGAAAGCCTCCGTATTGTTCTCTCCAGGTAAATGCTCGTACACAATCTCCTGGAGCTGGAGCGCCTTCTCGACGCTGTCAAAAACCGCCAGGATGTGCACCTCTTCCTTTGAGGTCACTTCCATCCCTGGTAATACTGTGAGATTTCTGTTGCGTGCCGCATTCACGACCGCTGGCGCGTTCTCCGAGGAGTTATGATCGGAAATGCCAATCACATCCAAACCGTGCTGGAGGGCTTTTTCTACGATCGCCTTGGGGCCCATGCTCAACTCAGCGCAGGGGGAGAGGCAGGTATGAATGTGCAAATCCGCCTTGAAGACTCGCGGCGTCATTGAATCCCCCGGATGCCCATCTGGTACAGTCTTCCGGCCAGCTCAAATGCCGGCAGCCGGCTCCCCAATAGCACTACTTTTTCCTCCTGCGCCTTCTCCAGCGTCTCAGGCTCAGGGGTTCGCCCATTCACCAGAACGATCGCAGCCAACTCCTTCAGGGTGGCGACCGCGACGATGTTGCGATGCGTTTGCATGGTGACCCACAGGTAGCCGGCCTTGCTGTTGGCGATTACGTCACTCAAGAGGTCACTGGCATAGCCTCCGGTGACCTCTTTGTCAACAGCTTCGGGGCACGCCAGGATCTCGAGCTTCGCGTTATCGGCAATCTCCCGGATCGTCATAGAGTTAGTACCTGAGAAGCGCCGTCCAAGTCAGGGGAGGCATCAGCCGCCCTCCGCGCCTGCCTGGCGGTGAGTACGGGGCAGTTCTCGAGCCGCGCTCGCTCCAGAACCACATCTTCCGCAAAGCTCAAGCAGGTAGGCGCGCCGCAGGCCCCGCAATTGATCTGCGGCAGCCCTTCGTGGGTTTCTTGAATACGCTTTCGTTTCTCAATGGCCTTCCCAATATCTTTATCCAGGGGGGCAAAGGGCCGGGAAGGAATCTTGCCGGGCAGCGAGAAATAGCGTTTTTGATATAGCTCGCGTATCTTCCCTCGGTCCGCGCAGGGGGCCTTTCCGAGCCGGGCCACCAAGCTCAGAATCGTGCCCCGAGAAACATAAGGATCGCCGACGGTGAGCGAACCGCCGCAACAGCCCTGCGCGCAGGCGTGACACTCCACAAATTGGATATCGCCGAGTTTCCCGCGCTCGATTTCGTCCAGGATCCTTTGCACATCCCCAAGCCCGCCCACCGCCAAGCTACTCTCGGCCTGCAATGCGGAAACTTGCCCGCCCAGAACTGGCCAGCCCAGGCCCATGCCTTTCACGGGCTCTTCCGCTTCGTGCACGCTGGAATTCACCTCGCCGAGAGCTGAAAGGAGGGAGTGGTAAATGTCCGATATGGCGATGGCGCCATCGATGTGTGAAACTCTTTTCCTGAGAGGATATTTGATCGAGACCATTTTGGCGGGGCAGGGCGTCAGATAGATGACCCCTATCTCGTCGCGCCTTAAGCCCATTTCCTTCATCTTCTTGTTTCTCACTTCGCGCGCGGCGATCTCCATTGGCGAGTCAATAGGGATCAGGAGATCAATGAGGCTGGGATATCGCGCCTGAATCAGGCGCACGATGGTGGGGCAAAACGGGGACAGCAGGGGGAGCGGGCCCCGATAGCTGGCTAGATGCTCGTCGATAGCCGCGCTGACGGCTTCGCTGGCGCACGCTACGTCACAGGCGTCATCGAAGCCGATTTTTCTCACCCCCGCCAGGATCATGCTGGGAAGAACGTCCTTGCGGAATTGCCCGTAGAGTACGGGCGAAACTAGCGCCACGGTGTACTTGAACTCCGAGAACTCGGTGAAGGAGCTCGTTTGGGGGATGATGGCGCTGTGGCGGCAGGCCCGAGCGCACTCGCCACAGTCGATGCATCGGTCTTCAAGAATCTCCGCCTTGCCGTGGCGAACCCGGATCGCTTCCGTAGGGCAGACCTTAAGGCAGGCCATCCGGCCGATGCATCGCTCCGGCACCACCCGAACGGAATGAAAGTACTCCCCCATGCTAAAGCCGAAACGTTATTTCCAGAGTCGTGCCTTTGCCCACCGCAGAATGAATGCTAAAGGCATCGGCATTCTTCTTGATATTGGACAAGCCCATGCCTGCCCCGAACCCCATCTCCCGAATCTCGTCCGACGCCGTCGAATATCCTTCTCGCATGGCCAACTCGATGTCCGGGATGCCTGGGCCTTGATCTTCCACCATCACGCGGATGTCCTTTGGAGTGACCCTCAACTCCATCGTTCCTTTCGTGGCGTACAGGACCACGTTCATCTCCGCTTCGTATGACGCAATCGCCGCCCGCCTGATCAACGACGGGTTAATCCCGATCTCTCTTAGAATCCCCTTAATCGAGATGGAGGCCTTCCCCGCATCAACAAAATTCCTCCCACAGATATCAAAGCGTTGCCAGAAGAGGGGCTCTCTTGGCATCCCGCAGGCCTCCCTCGAGTTCGCTGCCTCCGCGCAGACCGTGCTGGTAGAGTCTCCCACACGATTCGTACATGGGAAGGCTCGTGCACAGCAGAACGATGCCCTTTTCTTTCGCCAGGTCGACCGCTTCCTTGTCCGGCAGTTTGCCCCGAACGTACACGATGGCTCTGACCTCGGCGATCTCGGCCGTGCGCACCGATTGCACATTAGTCAATCCGGTCAACAACAACGCGTTAGGTTTGATGAAAGCCAGGACATCGCTCATCAAGTCAGCGCCGCAACCGACACCAACCTCCTCATCCAGCTTGTCATGGCCGGTAATCACCTGGCAGTTGAGAATCCTTTTTACAGCTTCCAGTTTCATTACCTCACCTGCTTGACGATCTGATCTCCCAGCTTGATCGTCCTTTTGGTTGGAACCCGGGTGGCGGGGCAGGTGTTCCAGCAGAGACCGCAACCCGTGCACTTGGCTTCGTCCACAAACCTTGCCTTCCTCCTCACCTTCACCTTGAAGTTTCCGATGTATCCTGAGAATCCCACTACTTCGCTATAGCTCAACAATTTGATATTCTCACGGTGGCCGACCGAGACCATCTTGGGGGTCAAGATACAGGCGGCACAGTCGAGGGTAGGAAAGGTTTTGTCAAACTGCCCCATGCGCCCGCCGACGGTCGGCTCGCGCTCCACCAAGTACACAGTGTTTCCGGATTCGGCAATCTCGAGGGCTGCCTGGATACCGGCTATCCCGCCGCCCACCACCAGCGTGTTGGGGTTGATTTCGGCGCGCATCGGCTCCAGCGGCTGGTGCAGCGCTACGCGTCGGACCGCCCCCGCGACTAAGGCTTTGGCTTTTTCCGTGGCCGCGCGCACATCGTCGTGAATCCAGGAGCAGTGTTCACGGATATTGGCGATCTGCACCAGATAGCGGTTGAGCCCTGCCTTCTTGGCCGCCGCCCTGAAGGTGATCTCATGCATCAGAGGGGAGCAGGCCGCCACCACGACCCTGTTGATACCGAGTTGTCGAATGTCGTCTTGGATGAGCGCCTGCCCCGGATCCGAACACATGAACTTGTAGTCTCGCGCGATCGTCACACTGGGGGCGTGGGAGATGAACTCGCGCACTTCGCTCACGTTTACGGTTCCGGCGATGTTGAGCCCACAGTGACAAATATAAACTCCAATGCGCGGATGCCCATTCTGGTCCATCAGTCTCCTCCTTCTATGCGGCAAGCACTGAGCTCGGGGCGTTCCAGGCGATGAGATTCTTGTGTAATCCGAGCTCCTTCTCGGAGCAGCCCAAGGCGTGCCCCAGCAGTTGAGTGAAGTACATCACGGGGACTTGGTAAGACGTTCCAAACGTCTTGTTTACCTTCTTCTGGTATGCCTCCACATTGACCTGACAAAGTGGGCAGGTGGTGGCGATACACTCGGCTCCGTTCTCCACGGCGCAATCCAGCAGGTCTTTTACTAGTTGCAGGCACACGTCCGGGAATGTGGTCATCAGCATTCCCCCGCAGCAACGCGTTTTCAGGGGAAAGTAAACGGCTCGCGCACCCAGTCGTTGGAAGAGCGAATCCATGGTTGTTGGGAACTCGCTATCGTCAAAGCCGCGTTCGGGGCGCACGATTTGACAACCATAATAGGGGGCGAAAGCCACACCCTCCAGGCTCCGCTTGGCCGCCGAGGCAATGGCCTCGATGCCCACATCGTTGACCAGAACCTCGAGGGGATGGCGCACTTTGACGCTCAGACTATACTTCAGGCCCACCTGCCCCAGCAGGTGATCGACCTTGGCTCTTAACTCCGGACTCTCCCGCAGAAAGCGGTTGGTTTTCATCAGTACGGTGTAGCAGGCGCTGCAGGGTGCGATAAGATCCCGGAAGCCAGCCTGCTCCGCCAGCGCCAGATTCCTGGCGCTGATCGCCATCGACAGGGCCTCATCCACGCTCATGTACATGGTCGCGCCGCAGCAGTTCCAATCCTCCAGCTCGCGGAGCCCAATATCCAAAGCGCGGAATACCGCTCTCAAGCTCTCGTCGTAGGGCTTCCCTGCAGACTCAAGGCTACAGCCGGGGTAGTAGATATACTCCATGATCGCCTCTCAACTCGACCTTTCGGGCTGGTCTTTATCCCACTGCCCGATATCCCACCGCCCCTTCGGTGTACGGGACAGTTCCCTTTTCGCGGGGCAGTTCTAACTCCTTGGAAGCTCCCAGAATCGTGCGAATAGCATCTATCCCTTTGATCTTCTTGGGGAAGAGCGAAATTCTCCCCTTTCGCAACATGGCTAGGCCCAGCGGCAACATCCGCAGAAGTGCAAGAGGATTTCGCCGCAAGTAATAGAACAGGAGCAACAGCATCTCTTGATTGCGACCGTACCGGTTGACAATGCGAACGAAATTCTTCGACAACAGGTAAACCGGAAATCGCTCGGGATAAACCCCGGCATCGATCGCGGTACGTTTTAACGCATAGAGCAGATCGGTGATCTTGATGGATTGCGGGCAGCGCGTCGTGCACATGTAACAGGACGCGCAAATCCAGATCGTCCGGCTCCTCAGGATCTCTTCAATCTGCCCGGCGCGAAATAGTGCGATGACCATCCTGGGGGATATGTCCATGGCGTAACTTACCGGACAACTCCCGGTGCAGGTTCCGCATTGCAAACACTGGGAAATCCTGGCGCCCCCGGGCACGACCTCTGCTTCCTTAAGGAATCTCTTCCGCAGTTCCCGCTCCGGTGCGGGTAGAGTCCCCGGAACTGGCGCGTGAAATTTGATCGGACTTATGTTCGCACTCGCCATCGTTGCTCCTTTCTAAAGTCATCGCTTCAGGACGCCGGCGGTTGGACTTGAGCCTCCGTGCCGCCAGCCCCTTCGACCCCGGACTCCGCTGCCTTCCGCGCCTTGTGCTTCTGATAGAAGCAGGTGCGTGGAACGAGCTCGCGCAATCGGCACTTTTCGCGAAAATATATGCCGCACTGAAGGCATAGGTCCTGCGGATTGGCCGTATGGTCCACAATGTTGGCGGTAAGCCGGTCCAACCTCGCGGCCGTCTCAGACAATTGTTCCGGCACACTTGTGCTGAAAATTTCCGTGAGCTTCTTGTCCCTAGCGGCCTCATACGCGCTCAATAGGCGACGGCCTTCCCCGGTGAGCGAAAGTTCGCTGGCGCGCCGGTCAGCGTGTGCTTCCGTGCGCCGGAGAAGCCGGCGACGCACCAGTTTGTCCACCGCTTTGCTCGCGGCGGTGTTGCTTACGCCCAAGAATGCCGCTACTTCGCCAATAGTGTGCGAGTCGGTGAAGGCTACCAGTTTCAGTAGTTTCAAGCGGGAGAAGGTGAGCCGGCCGCGGGCCGTCTCGCGCAGCAGTTTTTCCTCCAACACTTCTCGCATGGCGGAGGAAAAGACCTGCACGCTTCCCAGCAGATCGTTGAGCATTTCGGGCGTGTTGGTGTCTGGCATGGCCTTTCTCCGGCCCGCTGACTTCGCCCCGTGGGATCTATTCAACCAAGTTCAATATAAACCTGCTTCACTGATTCGATCACGCAAGATCTGAATCAGACGGTAGTCCTAGCACGGTGCCAGCCAAAGCCGGGTTTTTCCGCACGCCAAATCTCCAAGGGTTTTTTTGTGAACCTTCAAAATCGTGGACCGGATAGCCACGGACTGTGCCTCCTTGAAGATGGCGAAAGGACCGGTAGAAAAGACAATTTGGCGTCAGCTCAATTTCCGTCTGTTGCGTTTCGCAATAGGATCCTCGAATTCCCTCTCTCCAACGACGTGACACTTTTGCCACGTTCCATCTCCGAAGTCATTCGGAGAAAGATCTCCCTCTACGTGGAATCAACAATTTAGAGGGTTATTCCAGCCTGTAACTCGTTGATTTTTCGTTGACCGATTTTTAGTTTCGGAGAGATCCGGGATAAACTGGGACGACCGTTCGCAGCCTCCTGCTGCGTGAAAACACCCGGGAGGCGTCCGGTTGTTGGGAATTCTTGTGCGGCGCTTGGAATTTTTCCCCAGACACCTGCTTTGGCAACGTTGGCGAGGTGGCGGGCTGAGGTGATATCATGTAAGGATTGCATCGAGGAGCGGACCAGGGAGGTTCTGTGAGGCCGGGGTCTTGATGAGGCTTCCTGCGTCAGTGCGTGGTTCTCAAGGGGCCTGTCAGCTCAGGTTTAAGGAGTGTGGCGATGGAGACTATTCAGAATATCCTAACTGCGCATCCGTTTTTCACCGATCTCCCGACACGTTACCTCGAACTGGTTGTCGGTTGCGCCTCCAATGTGCGCTTTGGGGCTGGGGAATTCATTTTTCACGAGGGCGAGGACGCCCACAAGTTCTACCTCATCCGCGAGGGAAGCGTTGAATTGCACATAGCCTCCGAGCGCCGGGGTCCCCTCAACATCGTGACTCTCAAACAAGGCGATATTCTGGGTTGGTCCTGGCTATTTCCCCCTTATCGCTGGAAGTTCTCGGCCAGAGCCCTCGAGCCTACTCGTGCGTTCGCCATGGATGGTGACTGCCTTCGCGGGAAAGCTGAACAGGACCACGATCTTGGCTATGAGCTTTTGAAACGATTCTCGCGTGTTTCGGAGAGCCGCTTGGAAACCATGCGCACGCAGCTTGTTGCCGCATACCATCACACAACAGGCAGCGGGCAGTAACGCTGCCGTCTACCTTCTTCCTTCTGCTGAAAGTTGGCGTGAGATCTCCTTTACTTTCCTGGCAAGGCTGGGCAGCTTGGCGAGCTCGGCGTACACCTTTTTGAACTCATCCAAAGGGCGAGCGGGGGTCCCCCAGACCTTAGTTCCTTTGCGGATCGTCCTAAAGATTCCAGCTTGCCCACCGATCATTGCTCCCTCCTCGATTCGAATGTGGTCGGCAACGCCAACTTGGCCGCCTATGACGGCATAGTCTCCAATTTCTGCGCTGCCCGAAATGCCCGTCTGCGCAGCGATGACGCAGTGCCGTCCGACCCTTACGTTATGGGCAATTTGAACCAAATTGTCGATCTTGCTCCCTTGACCAATCACCGTTACCCCTAACGACCCCCGGTCCACCGTACTGTTGCTTCCTATTTCGACGTCGTCTTCGATGACCACACCGCCCCGCTGGGGGAATTTCTCATAATGACCCTCAGCGAAAACGTAACCGAACCCGTCGGAGCCAATCACCACGCCGGAATGAAGGATGACCCGGTTGCCGATCCTTGCCCCCGGATAAACGCTTACCCGCGGATACAGGACGCAATGCGAACCTATTCTAGCCCTCTCACCCAGGCAAACTCCCACTCCGAGGTATGTCCCCGGCCCAACATCTACGCCTGACTCTATCACCACGTAGGGACAAATGACCACGTCCTCGGCTAAGCGAGCGTCCGGGGCAATAACCGCTGTGGGGTGTACCCCCGGGGGGAGTTTGCGAGGCGGACAAAGAACTTGGGCGGCGCGAACAAAAGAAAGCTTAGGGTTTGCGACACCGATAGTCGTGCGTCCTGTCAAGATGCAACCCTCCGGCACCAGGATGCACCCGGCCTGGGAAGCGGCTGCCAGCTCAAGAGACTTGGCGGCTTCAGCAAAAGCCAGTTCATCCGGTCCGGCAGTTTGCAGTGCTGCGATGTCCCGGACTTCTTGTTCTTCGTCTCCGTGAAGTATTCCCCCTAGTAACTTGGCAAGCTCAGACGTCTTCATGGTTCGCCTCGATTAAGAAGCTATCGGCCATAGTTTACAATCCACTGTGGCGGGTCTGGCTCTAATTTCCCGTTTACTTCCACCCCCGCTCTTTGGCCCAACGGTTTGCCGAAGTATCAGACGTCCAGGCGGGCCAAGGGATTCAACTCGCTTCTCGATCACGAAGCCTGTCACCGGAACGTGGTAGGCCCTAAAGGCAGCCAAGACCCTCCGGTTGACTGCCACGGCCTCAGACGCTTCTGCTGAAACATCCCCCGAGGCGGCGGTCCCACCGGCATAAGGAAGATCATCGACCGTGATGGCTACGCTCCGGCTTTGAGCGAATACAAGCGAAGACCACAGCACCGCGAGCGCGGCTGGACTAACGAGTAACCGAAGGCAGCGCATCTCTAGAACCTACCTGCCACCCGCCCACCTTCACCAATCGGTAGCTGAACTGCGCCGACTGTCAACTGTCTACTGCCGACTGCCTACTGCCTACTGCCGACTGCCGACTGCCCACTGCCTAATAAAGCGGCGCCGCACCCGGCGGGCGTGTTTTCCACCGGCGATGGACCCAAAGCCAGTGATCCGGAAAACGGCGAATGTAATCTTCGAGGAGGCGGGTAAAATGGGCGGTATTGATCTGGATTTCCTCTTCCGGATTCTGGCAATTGATCCATTCGACAGGGTCGAATCGCAGCCGATATTTTTTGAGTTTAGAGTCCCAGATCACCAACCCCAGAACGATGGGCACACCGGTCTTTTTTGCCACACGCGCGGGGCCTGTGGTGGTACATGCCGGGAGGCCGAAGAAATCCACAAAAACCCCTTCGCCCGGCAACATGTTCTGGTCGATAAGGACACCTACTGCGTCACCGCGGCTAAAAGCGCGCAGGACGCCGCGCGCAAAATCACCTTTTTCGATGGGCTTTCCGCCACCCAGGCACCGATAGTGGTTGATGAGCTCGTCCATCAGGGGATTGTCGAGGGCCCGGACGACGAAGTCGCAGGGATAGCCGTACACTCCGTGAGCGAAAGAGCTGAGTTCCCAATTCCCGAAGTGGCCAGTGAGAAAAAGCACACCTCGGCCTTGACTCTGCGCTTGGGCGTAATTCTCAAATCCGTCGTAGATTATCAACTTCTCGATGTTACTGCGGTTCCAGCGTGGAAAATGCGCGAAGTCTGCCAACATCCTGCCGAAGTTGCGAAACAAGCGGAAAAGCACTCTGCGGCGTTGGCTCTCAGACCAATCAGGGAAAGCCAGCTTCAAGTTCAACAGACCCACTTTGCGCAAACGGGGCCAAAACCAATAGCTCAGAAACGCCAGAAATGCGCAAAGCGCCCGTGTCAAACGGTGAGGCAACACCCCGAGCAGTTTCAGCAAGGTGAGAGCCGCGTAGTATTCCATCCGATGTCGTAGGGAGGGACTCGTCGAGGGAGGGACGTCGTTCGGGCGCAGCGGGGGCGTACCGGAATTGGTGACCGTCGGTGAGTTCATGCCCTGTGTTCTCCCTGAGGACGCAGAACTTCGTTAGCCGGGATCGGTTCACCCTTCACCGTCCGAGCCCCTGTGTCTCAGCCAGCCCTGAGAGAAAGCCTCTCCGGGAAGAAACTGAGCGCCAGAATGGTACCATAACCCATTTTCGCGCCTGCAAGAACTTTTCTTGACACCGCGCCCGCTGTCGCGAGCCCAGTAGTTGGGTTATACTTGCATCGTTTTCGCGAGCGGCGGAAGGCTTTGTTGCGTTTAGGCACGTAGGGGCGCATGGCCATGCTCCCCTACGAAGGCGTTTCGCGAGCGCGAAGAGGCTTTGCCGCCTTGAGATCGTCAGCATCGAGGGACGGCTTGCGCGACGGGAGTTTTCACTCCGGCCGTCCAAAGGGAAAGAGTCGTGGGGTCCGAAATCATCGATATTCGCCACTTTGAGGTATCGGCCTTCTCAGAGTTGTTGGATGCCGAATCGCGCGCTTGGAACGAGGGTCTTTACTGGGATTTCACCTCCTCGGCTCGCGTGATCTCCAACTGCCTGAAAGAGAAACGTCTCTCGGGGTATGCTCTGGTTTTGGACGGTGCCGTTCGTGGCTACTGCTTCTTTTTCTGCGACGGCGAAAAGGGCCTCATGGGAGATTTGTTTGTTGGACCGGTGCCCGCCGGCCCGGAGGATGCCCTGCGACTGCTCGAGCATGCCAACGAAACGCTTCTTGCAACTCCCGGCTTGCGGCGCGTTGAAGCGCAGCTGCCGCACTATAGCTTTGAAGATCTCGAAAGCAATTTCACTTCCTGGAATTACCGCGGCTATCGGCGCCGCTTCATGGCCCTGTCCCTACCCGAGTGGCGACTCTACGCCCCCTTTCGGTCCGGCTCCTCCGATCCCCAGCGGCGCGCCCCTGCCTGCCTGGACGACTTCTGGATCACGTCCTGCGACAAAGAATATGCTCGCGAGGCCGCCGAACTGGTTTTCGGCGCCTATCACAACCACGTCGATGCGGTGATCAATGACCAATACAGCACTCCGGCAGGGGCAACGCGCCTCCTTGATAACATCCTTCATCACCAGGGTTGCGGAGAGTTCCTGGAGCACGTCTCCAAAGTCGCCATTCATCGCACAACACGCAAACTCGCCGGGATCCTGACTGTGACTGCCGTCCGTCCCGATACGGCTCATATACCGCAGATCGCTGTCGCCAGGACGCTGCAAGGAAAAGGCCTGGGGACCGCGTTGCTGGAGGCTGCGTTCAACGACTTGGCTAGAGCGGGCTACCAGCGGGTTTCTCTGACCGTTACCGACGCCAATGCCGGCGCACTTCGCCTTTATGAGCGCCTGGGTTTTAAAACCTTCCGCACTTTCGGCGCGTTTGTCTTCAACTGCTGACTTCAGCGTACCATTTACTTATCCAAATTCGCTTGTTGAAAGCCGAGGGCTGATAGCTGACGGCTGGTTCACTTGCCCTTGGCTTTGAGCAGGTCCTTCAACTCATCCATGAATTCCCGAATATCTTTGAAATCGAGGTAGACTGAGGCAAACCGCACATAGGCGACCTTGTCAAGCGCCTTCAGGCGCCTCATAACCAGCTCACCCAAGTCTGCGGCCGGACGCTCCCTTTCTGCAGCCTCGGCGACCAACGACTCCGCTTCATTAACGATCTCCTCCAGCCTGGACATGGGGACAGGGCGTTTTTCGCAGGCCTTCAGCAAACCGGTCAGAAGCTTCTGACGATCAAACTTCTCCCGCCGGCCATCCTTCTTCACCACCATATAGGGGATTTCGTCGATCCGCTCGTAGGTGGTAAAGCGGCGACTGCACTTCGCGCATTCGCGTCGGCGGCGAATGGTGTCACCAAACTTCGCCTCGCGCGAATCCACAACCTTGTCTTCCACATGACCGCAAAATGGACAGCGCATAGGTTAATTCTTCTCTGCCAGTTCTCGCTCCTCTTCGGCAAGGGCCTCCAATTTCCTGAAGGTCAATCCTTCGTGAATCAGCAGCGCCAACCCCGTAATCAGGCATGGGCCCGACATGACAATCCACACGAGTATGGCGGCGCCCGTGGCCGTCTCAGCCGACTGGTTGAAAAGCTCGTTGAGGGCTAATATAACGCCCACCTGATAGCCGCCGCCGATCCCCGGGACCTGCACGGCGAGTCCCAGGGCCGCGCAAAACAGCGTCACAGCAGAAGCCAGCCAGGACAGGTTCGCCACCCGCCCCCTAAGGCTCTGGAAGATCAGCCAGAATACCGAGGTGTTGAGGGCCCACACCGCCGCTGTCAAAAGCAGGCTTTCCAACAGGTCTTTCCAACTCCGGATGACGCTCAATCCCTCTGCAAATGAATGCATGAAGCGCCCGAACCGCCTGCGCGCCGTGGCAGGCAGAAAGCGGAGCATGCGCAACATCCACGCAGTAAGCTGTCTGGAGCGTAACCAGAAAAGCACCACTCCCGCCACTAGCAAGAGGGCGAGAACGAGCATGACGTCCCCGCCACGGTGAAGGGCCCCGAGGATGGTAGAGCCGCGCGCGGTTTCGGGCTCCAGCGGTTCGAAATCCAACGCCGCGGCGAACAGCAATACAAGGAATACCGTATCGAAGATACGCTCCAGCAGCCACACCGCCAGCATGGCGCTCATGGGGACATTTTCCTTCTTGGCGATGTAGGCCGGCCGCACGAATTCGCCCGGCCTGCCGATCAGATAAATGGATGTGAAACCAAGGATCTGGCCCGCAAACAAGACCCAGAGAGAGGCTTTTTTAATCGGACTGAGGAAAGATCTCCAGCGCAAGGCTCGGAAGAGATAGCTGCCAAAAACTGCGCCCAGCGTAAGCAGTAGAGGACCCGGCCTGGCCCCGGAGAGCAAAGCCCAAAGGCGTGCCCAACGGAAGTTGGCCCACTCCGGGCTTCGACTCAAGTTATAAATAATGAACGCGATGATGATGGCTCCAATGCCCAGCCACAACCACCGCCGGTGCTCTTTCCTCATATGGGAAGCTTACTTCAGATTCTCGGGAATCAGGTACTCGACCAACACCAGGTCGTGCCACTCGTTCCCCAGCTTGCCGTGCTTCTCGTGGATCCCCACTTCCTTCCACCCGGTCACTTGACACAGCTTGCGCGCCGGCTCGTTTTCGGCCAGAATGCGCCCAATGAGCTTGTAGAAGCCCTTCTCGCGAGCGATATCCTGCATGGCCTTCATCAATTCCTGCGCCACGCCGTGCCCGCGCAGGCTGCGCTCGATGTAGATGGCCAGTTCCGCGATTCCGTCATAACAATGCCGCGGGCTGTAAGGATTGAGGGACGACCAACCCATTAGCGTGTGTTTCACCTCCGCCAATAGCACCGGAAACTTGTCTGGCCGCGCGGCCAGCCAGAGGTAACGCTCCTCCGGCGTGACATAGGTGTTTTCAAAAGTCGCACAACGGTCTTGCACGCCCTGGTTGTAGATCCGTGCGATTTCTTTCGCATCTTCAACCCGTGCCGGCCTTATTCTGAGAGGACCACTCCACTCTGCCATGGACAACCGCCCGGAATGAGGATAACTGCCAGGTTGGGATTCTACTCTGAGGCAGCCCGGAGAGCAACCGGCAGCTTCTCAAGGTGTTGGAGGTGCGCGATTTTCCTGCCCTTTCCCCCGGGCCCTCTCCTCCAAGGGAGAGAGGTGAGAATCTAAACACTCAACTTCAGAAGAGGCCCCCCAGATTCAAGACCACCACCGAGAGAACAAGCGCGG
>Ga0187808_10000231_pt1 | contig 15481 bp, 8 predicted proteins | sample NC_wetland_sal_i_5_FD_132427 | JGI IMG/M metagenome (GOLD analysis project Ga0187808, IMG submission 132427) | Wetland sediment microbial communities from Neuse River Estuary, North Carolina, USA - ASW_3 | ecosystem: Environmental > Aquatic > Freshwater > Wetlands > Sediment | place: USA: North...
CGTCTCCATACTGCTATACGCGCTGTCCCGGCCGCTGGTTCAATCGGTATGACGAAAGTCTCTACCGGACCAGTGCGCCGACCGCGACGGCCGCGAACAGCAGCGTCAGGTACACCAGCGACAGGTGGAACAGCCGCATGGTGACGAGCTTGTCCGCGTCGGCCTGGCGGCCTGACGCGCGGTACAGGCGGTGCACCTCGTACAAGAACCCGGCGCCGAGCACCGCGGCGGGTACGCCATAGACCGGGCCCGCCCAGTGCCACAGCGCGAGCGATGCCGCCACCATGAGCCAGCTGTCGACCACCGACTCCGCGAGCACGCGGCGCACAGGCGCGACCACGGGCAGCATGGGTATGCCGGCGCTGCGGTAGTCGTCACGGTATTTGATGGCGAGCGCCCAGAAGTGCGGCGGCTGCCAGAAGAAGACGACAGCGAACAGCAGCGCCGCCGCCCACGACAGCGAGCCGGTCGCCGCGGCCCAGGCGATGAGCACGGGTGCGGCGCCGCAGACGCCGCCCCACAGCGTCGACTGCGAAGTGTGCCGCTTGAGCAGGACGGTGTAGATCACGACGTAGTACACGATCGCCGCGAGCGTCAGCCCGGCCGCGAGCAGGTTGGTCGTCAGCGCGAACAGTGTTACCGAGATCACGCCGAGGACCGTGCCGAAGATCAGCGCCGCGCGCGGCGAGACGGTGTGCCTAACCAGCGGCCGGGCACGGGTCCGGCGCATGATCTCGTCGATGTCCCGGTCGATGTAGCAGTTCAGCGCGTTCGCGCTGCCCGCCGCGAGCGCGCCGCCGACGACCACGACGACGGTCACGAGCAGCGACGGCAGTCCGCGGTAAGCGAGGAAGAGCGTCGGCACCGCGGTGATCAGCAGCAGTTCGATGATCCTCGGCTTGCACAGCGCGACGTAGGCGCCCACTCTCGCGCGCAACCTCTCGGACGCGCGCGTGAACTGCCGCGGCCGCTCTTGTACCGGGGCAGCTTGACTGCGGACGTTGACCGCGCTCACCAGGAAAAAGACCACCTTCCGGCCCGCAGGAGGCCGGGCACCCCCATGAGACTACACGGCGTCGTAGCCTGCTCCTCCGGCAGCCCGTGACAACGGAAGCGACTACCGCAAGTTCGGAAGTCCGATAGCGGGGAAGGCAAGGAGGAGACGCGAGCGTACGGGGGGAATGTGACGGAGTGCACTGTGCCTGGTTCGACCTACCGGCTGCAGCTCACCTCGGACTTCGGGTTCGCCGAGGCGGCCCAGGTCGCGGACTACCTCGCTGACCTGGGAGTGACGCACGCGTACCTGTCGCCGGTGCTCCAGGCGGTGCCGGGCTCGCGACACGGCTACGACGTCACCGACCACTCGCGGATCAGAGATGAGCTCGGCGGCGAGGACGGGTTCCGGGCGATGGCGGCGCGGCTGCGTGAGGCCGGAGTGGGCATCGTTCTCGATATCGTGCCCAACCACATGGCGCTTCCCGCGGACATATCGCTGAACCGGCAGCTCTGGGCCATGCTGCGAGACGGGCCGGAGTCGCCCTATGCGAGCTGGTTCGACGTGGACTGGGCGGAGGGCGACGGGCGGATGCTGCTGCCGATCCTGGTCAAGCCGGGCGCCGACAGCCTGCCTGAGCTGACCGTCGACCCGGGCGGCGGACCGGACGGCGAACCGGCGCTCCGCTATCTCGACCACGTGCTGCCGCTGCGGCCGGGGACGGCCGGACTGCCCGTGGCCGACCTCGTCGACGCCCAGCATTACCGGCTGGCGTGCTGGCAGGACGCGGCCAGCGAACTGAACTGGCGTCGGTTCTTCGACATCACCACGCTGATCGGCGTCCGGGTGGAAAACCCCGCGGTGTTCGACGCCACGCACGCGGTGATCCTCCGGCTCGTCGCTGAGGGACTCGTGGACGCCCTGCGGGTGGACCATCCGGACGGGCTCGCCGACCCGCGGGAGTACCTGCGCCGGCTGTCCGCCGCGACCGGCGGCGTGTGGGTGGTCATGGAGAAGATCCTCGAGGCCCGTGAGCTGCTTCCGCGTGACTGGCCGTGCGCCGGTACGACGGGCTATGACGCGCTCCGGCTCGCGGACGGGCTTTTCGTCGCACCGGACGGCGCGGCGCCGCTGGCCGCGCAGTACGCGCGGTTCGCCGGCCTGGCCGCGGGACCGCCGCCGTTCGCCGCCGTCGCGCTCGCGGCCAAGCGCGAGATCGCCAGCCACGCACTGGAGTCCGAGGTCATCAGGCTCGCCCGGTTGCTTGCCGCGTCGGTACCCGGGACCGCCGTCGAGGATGCGCGAGAGGCGCTGACCGAGGTGCTCGCCGAGTTCACCGTCTACCGAGCGTACGTGTACCGGGGCGAGCCGCCGTCCGCCGCGGCCGAGGCGGCGGTACGGACCGCGGCATCGGCGGCCGCCCGGCGGCTGCCCGGGTCGCTGCGGGCGCTGGCCACCACGGCGGGGGACCTCGCGCTCGGGTGCGACGGCACCGCGTGGGAGTTCGCGCGCCGGCTCCAGCAGACGACCGGGCCCGTGCTCGCCAAGGGGATCGAAGACACCGCCAGCTATCGATGGCCGCGGCTGGTCTCGCTGAACGAGGTCGGCGCAGACCCGGACCTGTTCGGGGTCTCGCTTGAGGAGTTCCACGCCGAGGCCAGCCGGCTCGCGGCCGACTGGCCCGCCACGATGACCACGTTGTCCACTCATGACACCAAGCGCCAGGAAGACGTCCGCGCCAGGCTCGCGGTGCTCGCCGAGATGCCGGCGGAATGGGGAAGGCAGGTCGACGAGTGGCACTCGCGGGCGCTGTCGCTTGGCGCCGCCGACGTCGATCCGGATACCGAGTACCTGCTGTGGCAGACCCTTGTCGGCGCCTGGCCCGTCTGCGGTGACCGGCTGACCGGGTACCTGGAAAAGGCCATGCGCGAGGCGAAGACGCGAACATCGTGGACCAGCCCCGACGCCGGGTACGAGGCGGCGGTACAGGGTCTGGCGGCGAAGATCGTGGCCGACGACGCCCTGCGGGACTCCATCGAGGCGTTCGTCGCCGCCATCGCGCCCGATGCCCGGGCGAACTCGCTCGGTGTGAAGCTGGTGCAGCTCACCATGCCTGGCGTGCCAGACGTCTACCAGGGCTGCGAGCTGACCGGGCTATCCCTGGTCGACCCGGACAACCGGCGTCCGGTGGACTTCGCCCGACGGCGCGCGCTGCTCGCCGCGGTGGACGCGGACGCCGACCTCGGCGCGGGGACCGATCTCGACGCCGCGAAACTGCTCGTCACGTCCCGGGCGCTGCGGCTGCGCCGGGACCACCAGGACTGGTTCGCCGGCGGCTACGCCCGGCTGAAGGCGGCTGGCCCGGCCGCGGGCCATGTGGTCGCCTTCCAGCGCGGCGGGCACGCCGTCTGCGTGGCGACCCGGCTGCCGGCCGGCCTGCGCCGGCGTGGCGGTTGGTCCGGCACGGTGCTGACGCTGCCTGCGGCGCTGCCTCCGGCGTCGATCCACCCGGGCGCGCTGCCGCCCGCCGGCCCCGCCCCCGGGTGGATCGACGTGCTCACCGGACACGTCTTTGGGGCCACGCGCGAGGTGCCGCTCGCCGACCTGACCCGGCGACTGCCCGTGGCGCTGCTCATCCCGGAGGACTCGTGACGGCGTTTGCCGTATGGGCGCCGGCGGCGACCCGGGTCGATGTGGAGATCGCCGGGCTGGCTTACCCGATGCGGCCCGCCGCGGATGCTCCGGCCAGCCAGGGCTGGTGGCGGGCCGACGTGGATGTTCCGCCAGGGACCGACTACGCCTTCCGCCTTGACGGCGGCGAACCGCTCGCCGACCCGAGGTCGCCGTGGCAGCCGAGCGGCCCGTCCGGGCCGAGCCGGACCTATGACCATTCGGCGTTCGCCTGGACCGACCAGGGCTGGCGGGGCGCGCCGCTGCCGGGGGCGGTGGTCTACGAGACGCACGTGGGCACGTTTACTCCTGAGGGAACCCTGGACGCGGCGATCGGGCGGCTTGACTACCTCGCCGGGCTGGGCGTGACGGCCGTCGAGCTCATGCCGCTCGCCGCGTTTCCCGGCGAGCACGGCTGGGGCTACGACGGGATCTGCCTATGGGCGGTGCACGATCCCTACGGCGGGCCGGACGCGCTGAAGCGGTTCGTCGACGCCTGTCACAGCCGGAACCTGGCCGTCATCCTCGACGTGGTCTACAACCATGTCGGACCGGGAAACCGGCTCGCGTCGTTCGGCCCGTACTTCACGTCGGCGCACATGACGCCGTGGGGCCCGGCGGTGAACCTTGACCAGGCGGGCTCGGACGAAGTGCGCTCGTTCGTAGTCGGCAACGCGCTGATGTGGCTGCGCGACTATCACATCGACGCGCTGCGCCTCGACGCGGTGCACGCGCTCGAGGACCACCGGGCGGTACACGTGCTGGAGGAACTGGCCGTCGCGGCGGACGCCTTCGCCGCTTCGGCCGGCCGGTCGATCGCGCTGATCGCGGAGTCCGACCTGAACGACCCGCGGTTGATCGCCGCGCGGGAAGCGGGCGGATATGGCCTCACGGCGCAGTGGAACGACGACTTCCACCACGCGGTGCACTCGGCGATCACCGGCGAACGGCAGGGGTACTACGGCGACTTCGGCTCCCTTTCAGCGATCGCCAAGACGCTGACCGGCGCGTACTTCTACAACGGCACCTGGTCCTCGTTCCGCGGACGCACCCATGGTCGGCCGGTCGACGCGCTCAAGATCCCCGCCTACCGGTTCGTCTGCTTTGTGCAAGACCATGACCAGGTCGGCAACCGCGCGATCGGCGACCGCATCGCGGCCACGCTGCGCGCCGCCCCCGCTGCCTCCTCTGCCTCTTCTGCCTCTTCTGCCCTTCCTGCCCCTGGGGTCGACGGCGGGCGGGCGGAGGGGCTCCTGCGAGTCGCCGCGGGCCTGGTGCTCACCGCGCCGTTCACCCCGATGCTGTTCATGGGCGAGGAGTGGGGCGCCGACACACCGTGGCAGTTCTTTACCGATCACACCGACCCAGGGCTCGCCGCGGCTGTGAGCGAGGGCCGCAGGTCCGAGTTCGCCGCCCATGGCTGGGGGCGCGCCGAGATCCCGGACCCGCAGGACAAGGAGACGTTCCTGCGCTCGAAGCTGGACTGGACCCAGCAGGACGGCGACCCGTACCGGTCGCTGCTGTCCTGGTACCGCTCGCTGATCGCGTTGCGCCGCGCCAGGCCGGAACTCACCGACCCGCGCCTCGATCAGCTGCGCGCCGACTACGACGAGCAGGCCCGCTGGCTGCTCATCACCCGCGGCCCGCTCCGCGTAGCCGCCAACCTAGGCACCGCCCCCGCGAAGATCCCCGTGACCCCCGCCGGGGCCTCCCTGACGCTGCTCCTAGCCTCCACCCCGGCCATAAACCCCGAACCCGGCACAATCCACCTACCCCCAGCCTCCTTCGCGGTTGTTTCTGGTGACGATGGATCGCTAGCTACACGGGGTGGTCACTAGCGATCCACTATCATCGTCGGCCGACCTCGCATCCGGATCGACGGCATGGGTGGGGGTGGCCGGTCCAGCCTCCACGGGTCAGTGCCACCGCGACCATGGTCGCGCTGGCACATGCCCGTTCCGTCACGTCGACTAGGGTGAACCGGAAGGTCCGAGCGTCGTCCACCGCGAGATTGACGTTGTCGCGGCGCTTGTCGAGCAATGTCTGCTCTGGCGGGTGGTAGGTGATGCCGTCGAGTTCGACGCAGACCCGATACTCGGCGTACCAGTTGTCCTTGTAATGTGTCTTGCCGTTGATGGTGCGCCGTGCTTGGCGCTGCGCCTGAGGCAGTCCGTGGGCGCGTTCGACGGATGTGGCATACCGCCTTTCCAGCGGGAAGTGGACGCCTCCATCGGCGTCGGCGATCGCCTCGTCCAGCAAGGTACGCCATCGGATGCGCGTGCGCGCGGCGAGGGCTCTGCGCAACATGTGCTCGGTAACAAGGCCCTTCGATAGCGCGCGTGAGATCCAACTGTAGGCTTCCTCGAAAGTTCCGGCCTTTGCGACAAGGTCGAGAACCGTGTCCTCGATTCGGGTACGGGGCAGACGCCACTCGGGCAGTCGAGCCGGAAGGCTCTGGTCCGAGCGGTGAATCACGACACCCGGGATCGGCCTGTGCTGGGCCGGGCGGCGCTTGGCGGGCACGGTGATGTGGATTTTCGCTGCGGGCTTGTCTATCAGGTGATGCAGTTCGGCGGCGGTCTCGTGGCTCAGCATCGCGCCCGGCCCGGCGCGACGTACGGCGGCCCACAGTCTCGCCTCGCGTTGCGTGGGCCCGGTGAAGGTGACGTACACACCCCTGTGCATCCGCCGCCATTTCCCCGACTTGACCCGGTACGCTACCGCCCGCTTGGAGAAACCGGCCTGTCGCGCCTGGGTCTGGTCGACGACCCCGCTCTGGGCGTCCAAAGTCATGATCCAGTCGTCATATGCGTGTTGGTCCATAACTCAAGCGTGTTGACCGTAAACGTCACGTGCCAGACCGATCTCAAACCTGTGGATAACCATCCTTCAGCCTGTGGATAACCGGCAGCGGCAAATGAGCGTGGATCGAAAGGTACGCCAGGGGGTCTCTACTGATCCGTTGTCAACTGAGTCGGCCGCGGAGGGCGCGGTTGGGCTGGCGGGCCAAACCGTACGGGGGAAAGAATGTGACCTGTGCCACTTCCCGTGGCCCGTCGGTGGCATGTAGGTGGATGGTAGGCATCAGACGACGTTGTCAGGGAGGCTTGCGATGCCACAAATCTTTCACTCTGACGTGATCGGGTCGCTCTTGCGGCCGAGGTACCTCACGCAAGCGCGCGCCGCGGTCGAGTCAGGTCAGCTCACCGCGTCCGAGTTCAAGCGGATCGAAGACCGTGCGGTTGACCAGGCGATCGCCATGCAGGAGGGTGTCGGGCTCGACGTCATCACGGACGGCGAATTCCGGCGGTTCTCCTTCCTCGACCAGATCATCGGGGAACTGGAAGGGGTCACAGCACGGGAAGGCGCGCCAGTCCACTTCCGCAACAAGGAGAACCCGGGCTTCGACTGGCACGCGCCGTACACGATTACCGGCAAGATCAGCCAGCGGCGCAAGCTGACGATCGAGGAGTTCGCGTACTCGCGGGCGAGGGCGACCAAGCCCGTGAAGATCACGCTGCCCAGTCCGCTCGTGCTGTATTCGATGTGGTCGCCCGAACTGTCGACCGCGGTGTACAAGGACGCCTACGAGATGTTCGCCGACGCGGCCGCGATCGTCCGCGCCGAAGCGGAGGCGCTCGCCGCGCTCGGCTGTACCTATATCCAGATCGACTCTCCGGACTACGGCACCCTGGTGGACCCGGAGAACCGGGAGTTGCGCGAGAACCTTGGCATGCCGACCGAGCGGACCCTCACCGAGGGCGCCGACATTCTCAACACCGTCGGCGATGTTTCCGGTGTAACTTTCGGGCTGCACCTGTGCAAGGGAAATTACCTGAGCCAGTGGATCGGCGCGGGCGGTTATGACCTCACCGCGGAAGCGCTGTTCAACCGGCTGACCAACTTCGACGTGTTCCTGCTCGAGTACGAGGATGAGCGATCAGGCACATTTGAGCCGCTTGCGAAGCTTCCTGACGACAAGGGCGTCGTCCTTGGCCTGGTGTCGAGCAAGACCACCACGCTCGAGTCCCCCGAGGAACTGACCGCCCGGGTGCACGAGGCCGCGCGCCACGTGGGCCTGGACCGACTGGGTCTTTCCACGCAGTGCGGGTTCTCCTCCGTGCTTATCGGCGCTAACCTCACGAATGAGGACGTGCAAGAGCGCAAGCTCGAGCTCGTCGCGGAGGTGGCCCACCAGATCTGGTGACTGCCACTGAGGGCGGTCGGCCCGAAACATTCTGCCCATGGCCTTACCGGAACTTAACCGGTAAAGTGGCGCTATGCGCTACGGCCACTTTGATGACCACCGACGCGAGTACGTGATCACCCGACCGGACACGCCCGTGCCGTGGATCAACTACCTCGGCACGGACGGGTTCTTCGGCATCGTGTCTAATACCGCGGGCGGTTACTCGTGGCACCGTGACGCGCGGCTTCGTCGGCTCACCAGGTACAGGTACAACAACGTGCCGTCCGACACCGGCGGCCGGTATCTCTACCTCCGCGACGACAGCACCGGCGAGTACTGGTCGCCGTCGTGGCAGCCGACCAGGACCGCACTCGACAGCTATGAGTGCAGGCACGGCATGTCCTACACGACGATCGACTCGGCGAAGGACGGCATCCTCGCGCGAACGCTGTACTTCGTGCCGCCGGGCGAGACGCTGGAAGTCTGGCGGCTCACGCTGACCAACGAGCGCGCCGAGCCCGCGGAGATCTCCGTCTTCTCCTCCGTTGAGTTCGCTCTCTGGGACGCACAGGACGACGCGACGAACTACCAGCGCAACTACTCCACGGGCGAAGTGGAAGTCGAGAACGGGGTCATCTACCACAAGACCGAGTACCGGGAGCGGCGCGACCATTTCGCCTTCTTCGCGTGCTCGGAGCCACTGGCTGGATTCGACACCCAGCGTGAGGCGTTCCTGGGCTCGTACCGTGGATTCGACCGGCCGCTTGCCGTCGAACGCGGCCACACGAGCGACTCGATCGCGCATGGCTGGTCGCCGCACGGCGCGCACCACGTCCGGATAGCGCTCGAGCCCGGTGCGACCAAAGAGGTGATCTTCCTCCTCGGCTACTGGGAGAACCCGCGGGACGCTAAGTTCGCGGCGCCAGGGATCATCAACAAGACGCTGGTAAAGCCGGTCATCGAGCGCTGGCTGCGACCGGAGACCGTCAGCGCGGGCTTCGCGAGCCTCAACGCGCACTGGGCGGACCTGCTTGACGTGCTGCGGGTCGAGACACCCGATGACGACACCAACCGCATGGTGAACATCTGGAACGCCTACCAGTGCCTGGTGACGTTCAACATGAGCCGTTCGGTCTCGTCGTTCGAGACGGGAGTCTCCAGGGGCATGGGGTTCCGCGACTCCTGCCAGGACCTCCTTGGCTCGGTCCAGCTCGCGCCGAAGCGCGGCAGGCAGCGCATCCTGGACCTGGCGTCGACGCAGTTCGAGTCCGGCGGCGCTTATCACCAGTACCAGCCGCTCACCAAGACAGGGAATGACGCGATCGGTTCCGGCTTCAACGACGACCCGCTCTGGCTGGTCCTCGGCGTCGCCGCCTACCTCAAGGAAACCGGTGACTTCTCCATCCTCGACGAGGTAGTGCCGTTCAGCGATTCCGGGGCGGCCTCGATGTACGGGCACCTGGAACGGTCGGTCAGGTACACGCTTGACCGGATCGGCCCGCATGGCCTGCCGCTCATCGGCCGGGCCGACTGGAACGACTGCCTGAACCTGAACTGCTTCTCGGTGACTCCGGGAGAGTCGTTCCAGACCACCCAGAACATCGACGGCGGCGTCGCCGAGTCCGTGTTCATCGCCGGGCTGTTCACGCTGGCCGCGAAGGAGTTCGCCGCCATCGCCGAGCGGTGCGGCAAGCTCGACGACGCGGACAGCTACCGGGCCAGCGCCGAGAAGATGTCCGCGATGGTGGCCGAGCACGGCTGGGACGGCGAATGGTTCCTGCGCGCCTACGACCACTACGGGAACCCCGTGGGATCCGCCCGCAACGCCGAGGGGAAGATCTTCGTGGAACCCCAGGGCATGTGCGTCATGGGCGGCATCGGGCTGAACGGCGGGGGCAACGGCTCCGGCAGCCTCGCCGCGCGGATGCTGACCAGCGTGCAGGAGCGGCTGGCCACGCCGCACGGCATCATGCTGCTGCAGCCCGCGTTCACCTACTATCACGTGGAACTCGGCGAGATCTCGTCTTATCCGCCGGGCTACAAGGAAAACGCGAGCGTGTTCTGCCACACCAATCCGTGGCTGATGATCGCCGCGGCGATGTTGGGGGACGGCGACACCGCGTTCGACTACTACCGGCGGATAAACCCGTCGGCGCGCGAGGAGATCAGCGAGACGCACCGGTGCGAGCCGTACGTGTACGCCCAGATGATCGCCGGGCGGGACGCGCCCACCCACGGCGAGGCCAAGAACTCCTGGCTCACGGGAACCGCCGCCTGGAACTTCGTCGCGATCACCCAGTGGATTCTCGGCATCCGGCCGGAGCTCACCGGACTTCGGGTCGAGCCCGTGCTGCCGTCGTCGTGGCCGAGCTATACGGCGACCCGGCAGTTCCGTGGCGCCCGGTACGAGATCACCGTGCGCCGCGAAAGCGGCGCGGCCACCTCATACCTCGTGGTCGACGGGCAGCGAGTCGAGGGAACCTTGGTGCCGCTCATGCCCGCGGGCGAGACCGCGCGGGTCGAGGTGATCCTGCCGGAAGGCTGACAACGCTGAAAGGTGGACCGGCTATCACCGGCTTAGTCTTCAGCGCAAGCGGCGTTCGGTGATAACAGCAAGAGACGGGGGGAGAGTCAGCCCCACTCGTTCGGGATAATCGGTTTTGTCCTTATGGCACAACCGGGCAGGCACCGAATCGGCGCATTAGCCCCTTCTCGCGCCGGCCGCCCCGGGTTACGCTCGGCGCGACCCCGGGAGGTGCGAGATGTCAGTGCGGTTCCCTGACGAGCCAGGGTTCGCGGGCCGGTTCGCGCCGGTGCGGCTTGAAGGCGAGATCCGCGGCCTCGAGGTAATCCAAGGCGACGTGCCTGCCTCGCTGACGGGTACGTACTACCGGGTCGGCGCGGACCCCGCGTGGCCGCCGTTCGTCGAACGCGACTTCTACTTCAACGCCGACGGCATGGTGTCGATGTTCAGGTTCGAGGACGGCTACGTCGACTTCCGCAGCCGGTACGTGCGCACGCCAAGGTTCCGCGCCGAACGGCAGGCGCGCAGGTCCCTGTTCGGCGCCTACCGGAACCCGTACACCGACGACCCGTCCGTGGCGGGCCTGTCCCGCGGCCTCGCCAACACCAACGTGTACTGGCACGCGGGCCGGCTGCTGGCCTCCAAGGAAGACAGCGCCCCGGTCCAGATAGACCCCGACACCCTGGACACGGTCGGGGAGTTCACCTGGGACGGCGACCTGTCCTCGCAGACCGCGACGGCGCATCCCAAGATCGATCCGCGGGACGATTCGCTTGTGTTCTTCGGCTACATGGCCAAGGGCGAGGCCACCAGGGACATCGCGTACTACGAGGCGGACGCGACGGGGCGAATCGTGCACGAGGCCTGGTTCGAGGCCCCCTACTCCTCGATGGTGCACGACTGGGCGGTCACAGAGAACTTCGTTGTCTTCCCGATCATCCCGCTCACCGCCAGCCAGGACCGGCTGAAGGCGGGCGGCCCGCTGTACGTGTGGGACGGGTCAGCAGACGTCTACCTCGGCGTGGTGCCACGGCGCGGGTCGCGGGTCCGTTGGTACCGGGGTACCAACAGGTTCGCCTCGCACATTATGAACGCCCACGACGACGGGCGGTTCGTGTACATCGACACGCCGGTCGGCGCCAAGTCCGCGTTCCCGTGGTTCCCCGATATCGCCGGCGCGCCGTTCGATCCGCGGCAGGCGAGCGCGCGGCTGTCCCGGTGGACGATCGACACGTCGGCGCCGCCAGATCAAGGCGACGGGACCACCTCGTTCGCGCAGCGGCGGCTCACCGACTGCTCCGGGGAGTTCCCGCGCACCGACGACCGGTGGGCGACGAAGGACTACCGGTTCGGCGTCATGAACTTGGTGGACGTCCCGGGCGAGAACCCCGGCGACGGGCTGCCCGGGTTCCGCTGGCTAGCCTCGATCGACCCTACGACGGGGGCGATGCGGACCCGGTTCGCTGGCCGCGACAGCACCGTGCAGGAGGCGATCTTCGTCCCGCCGGGTGTGGACTCGCCGAACGGCGAGGGCTACGTGATGCAGCTCGTCGACAGGCATGCCACCGGCACAACCGACCTGCTGATCCTCGACGCCCAGCACATCGACGCCGAGCCGGTGGCGACGCTGAAGATCCCGATCAGGATGCCAGGCGGCCTGCACGGCAACTGGGTCAATAACGAGCAGCTCGCGCAGCGAGTCGGATGACGAGGAGGTCTCCCATGACGGCAGAGGACAAGATCGCCGGGCTCGAGCACCGGCTCGGCCTGGTCGAGGACGAGCTCGCCATCAGGAAGCTGCAGCACGCCTACGGCTATTACCTGGACAAGTGTTACTACGACGAGGTGGTCGACCTCTTCGACGAGAACGGGGAGGTCATCTTCATCGGCGGTGTCTACAAGGGCCGGGCCGGGATCGCGCGGCTGTACACGGGCCGGTTCCGCGGCCGGTTCACCGACGGGCACAACGGGCCGCAATTCGGCCGGCTTCTCGACCACCCGATGCTTCAGGACATCGTTCACGTGGAACCCGATCGGTGTACCGCCTACGCCAGGTTCCGGACGCTCATGCAGGCGGGTACTCACGAGATCGTCGCATCTGAGCAGGTGCCCGTCCGGCAATGGTTCGAGGGCGGGCTCTACGAGAACATCTACACGAATACCGACGGCGTGTGGAAGATCAAGAAGCTGTTCTACCGGGCCTTTTGGCATGGGACAGTGGAAGAAGGCTGGGCGCGCACCCGCCCGGACTACGTGCCCAACTCCTCCGTCACCTATCCCGAGGATCCGTACGGGCCCGACGAGCTCTTGGCGAACGCGCCGCGGCTGTGGCCGGAAACCACAGCGCTGCCTTTCCATTACAAGCACCCGGTTACGGGCAAGGAGTTCATCGCGGATTCTTGGGGCGCTTTCCCTGAAGGTTAGGGCGAAGGACCCGTCCGTTCGGAATTATGTGGTCCGTGCGCTTTTACGCGGACTTGCACATCCATTCGCGGTACTCGCGCGCCTGCAGCCGGGACTGCGACCTGGAGCACCTGGCCTGGTGGGCCGGGCGCAAGGGGATCACCGTCGTTGGAACCGGCGACTTCACGCACCCCGCCTGGGCCGAAGAACTCCGCGCCAACCTCGTCCCGGCCGAGCCTGGCCTGTTCCGGCTGCGGCCCGATCTGGAGCGGGCGGTCCTGGCCCGGCTGCCCGCCGCGTGCCGGACGCCGGTCCGGTTCATGCTCTCGTCGGAGATATCGACGATCTACAAGCGCGACGGCCGGACGCGGAAGGTCCACCACCTGCTCTACGCGTCCGCGATCGCCGAGGCGCAGGAGATAACGCGCCGCCTGGCGAAGGTGGGGAACCTGGCCTCGGACGGCAGGCCGATACTCGGCCTGGACTCCAGGGACCTGCTCGAGATCACGCTCTCCGGGGGCGATGGCTGCTACCTGGTGCCGGCGCACGCGTGGACGCCGTGGTTCGCGGTGCTCGGCTCGCAGTCCGGGTTCGACCGGGTCAGCGACTGCTACGCCGATCTCGCCGGGCACGTGTTCGCGCTCGAGACCGGCTTGTCGAGCGACCCGGAAATGAACTGGCGCGTGTCTAGCCTCGACGGGTACCGGCTGGTCAGCAACTCCGATGCGCACTCACCGCCAATGCTCGGCCGGGAGGCGACGGCCTTCGACACCGAGATCGGCTACTTCTCGATCAGGCACGCCCTGCGCACCGGCGAGGGCTTCGGCGGGACGGTCGAGTTCTTCCCCGAGGAAGGCAAGTACCACCTCGACGGGCATCGCGCCTGCGGGGTGCGGACGTCGCCGGAACAGACCCGCGCGGCCGGCGGCAAGTGCCCGGTGTGCGGGAAGACGCCAACGATCGGCGTGCAGCACCGGGTGGAGGTGCTGGCCGACCGCCCGGTGGGCTACCGGCCGGAGGGTGCCGCGGGCTTCCTCTCGTTCGTGCAGTTGCCGGAGATCCTCGGCGAGATCGCCGCCGTGGGCCCGAAGTCCCGGTCGGTCACCGCCCAGGTCACCGCCCTGGTCGAGCGGTTCGGACCGGAACTAGCCATCCTCGGCGAGGTGCCGCTTGACGACCTCGCGGCCCGAGCTCCGTCGATCGTCGTCGAGGCGATCGCCCGGCTGCGGCGCGGTGAGGTGCGCCGCGAGGCCGGATACGACGGCGTGTACGGCACGATCCGGCTGTTCGACCCGGCGGAACTGGCGGGGGCCGCGCTGTTCGACCTGCCTTCTGTGCCACGCGGGCGGCGGGCAGGCGTGGGCGCCGGCGTCGGCGTCGGCGTCGGCGTTCCCGTGCTTCCCGCGCCGGTCGCGCCGGTCGCGCCGCTCGCGGCGCCGGCCGGACTAGACCCGGACCAGCAGGCGATCGTCTCCACGGATTCCTCCCTGCTCGTGGTGGCCGGCCCCGGCGCCGGCAAGACCCGCGTGCTCACGCACGCGATCGCGCACCGCATCGATTCCGGTCTGCCGCCCGAACGCTGCCTGGCCCTCACGTTCACCCGCCGCGCGCGTGACGAACTGGCCAGCCGGATCGCCACGCTCGTCCCCGGCGTCGCCGACCGGGTCACCGTGGCCACGTTTCACGGGCTCGGCCTGCTGATACTTCGCGAGCAGTGCGAGCGGCTCGGGGTGCGGCCCGGGCTGGAGGGCGGGCTTCACGTCGCCGACGAACCGACCCGCCTCGCCGTACTTCGGGAGGTGTCCGCTGACGACAAGCCCATTGCCCTCGCTTCCCGCATTTCGTCATCCAAACGGACCGCGGCGGCTGCTCACGGGTCACCGTCCGCCCCGGTCGCGGAGGACGCGGACGCAGCGCTTGTCGCGCGGTATGACGCCGCGCTCCGCGAGCGCGGCCTGGTCGATGTGGACGACCTGCTGACGGTGCCGCTCACGCTGCTCGGCGCGGACCAGGCGCTCGCGTCGCGGTACCGGTCGCGCTGGTCTGACGTGTACGTGGACGAGTACCAGGACGTGGACGAACTGCAGTACCGCCTGCTTCGGCTGCTCACCTGCGAATCGTCGCGGGTATGCGCGATCGGCGACCCGGACCAGGCGATCTACGGGTTCCGCGGCGGCGACGTCGGCTACTTCCTGCGGTTCCGCGAGGACTACCCGACGGCCAGCGAAGCGCGGCTGTCGCGCGGCTATCGTTCGGCGCCGACGATCGTGCGCGCCGCCATGCAGCTGATCAGGCCGGGCACGCTGGTCCCCGGGCGAGAGCTCGTCCCGGCCAGGGCGGACATCCCGGACGGTCCGGTGTCCCTGCTGACCGCGGAGGACGAGCGGGACGAGGCGGAGATCGTCGCGGCCGAGATCGAGACGATGCTGGGCGGTGCGTCGTTCCACGCTTTCGACAGCGGCACGGTGGACGGGCGCGACCGGACCGAGCACCAGCTTTCCTTCGCCGATTTCGCCGTGCTCTCCCGGACCTCCGCCCAGACGGCGGTCGTCGCCGAGGCGCTGGGCAGGCGCGGGTTCCCCGTGCAACGGCGGTCGCACTCCCGCCTCGCCGACATGCCCGGTGTGCCGGAGATCCTGGCGTCGCTGGCCGCGCCCGTGGCTGAGCTGGCGCTGGCCACGCCGGTGCCCGGCCCCGCGCC
>Ga0187808_10000232_pt1 | contig 15475 bp, 12 predicted proteins | sample NC_wetland_sal_i_5_FD_132427 | JGI IMG/M metagenome (GOLD analysis project Ga0187808, IMG submission 132427) | Wetland sediment microbial communities from Neuse River Estuary, North Carolina, USA - ASW_3 | ecosystem: Environmental > Aquatic > Freshwater > Wetlands > Sediment | place: USA: North...
CAATGACCAGAGGTAAAAAAATTGCTATCTCGTTCGACGAAGAAGCCACGCGGTTCTCACTTCCGTGCCAGGCATCGAATCCTCCCGGTCTGGGCGGCGCACTATTTTCGCATGTGTTTAACCTGGAGTCCGCCTCCTGACAATGCATTTCGTTGCCCCGTAGTCCGCTTGCCTCAAGCTTGACAATCTGGCTATACTGACTGGACGTTCATATGACTGACTGCTCAGTTTTACAATGACGAAGGAAGAACTAGTCAAGGAATTCCGCGTGCGGGAAATCCTCGCAGCCGCACGATCCGTGATCGCTCGATATGGGATTCAGGGCACCACCGTCGATCGCGTTGCCGAGGAGGCGAAGGTCGCCAAGGGCACCATCTACCTCTACTTTGATACCAAAGACGCACTCGTCCACACCGCGGTGATCGAGGGTCTGCGCGAAATGACCGCGGAGGTTCTTGCTTCGGACGATCCGTCGATACCCCCGCTGGAGCGAATCCGCAAGCTCATCCTGGCCCAGTTCCGAATCCTTTCCTCGAACCAGGACTTCTTGAAGACATTTATCATCGGCAATTCGCTGGATATCGAACTCGAATCCGAGACCGGCCAGCGGGAATTGCAGGTTTATGCCGGCCATCTCAATTTTGTCGCGTCGGTGCTCCAAGACGCGATCGATCGCAGCGCGATTCGGCGCATCGATCCGCAATTCGCGGCGTTCATGCTCGGCGAGATGCTGACCGGGACGCTGCGGCGCCGCCTGCTCAAGCTGGCGTCGAGTCCGCTGGAATCGGATGCCGAAGCAGTCGTGGAACTTTTCCTGAAGGGGATTGCGGCGACTCCATGATACTGAAGTCTTTCAAAAATTCGGCTTTCTCCGCACTGGCGGCGGCCGCGCTGGGCGCGTTGGCGCTTTGCGGATGCCATCAACCGGCCGCGGCCGAAGTCGAAAAGGACAAAAGCGGTCCCGCGCCCATTTCGATCGCCGTCGCCACCGCGCGTCAGCAAGGTCTCGAACGCACGGCCGAGGTGCAGGGCGCGCTCTTCCCGCGCGAGCAGGCGGTGATGTCGTCGGAAGTCGAGGGCGCAGTCGCCGAGGTAATTGCGGACTTCGGCGACAAGGTTGCAGCCGGCCAGGTGATGATGAAAATCAACCCGCGCGAATATGAACTGCGGGTCGAGACCGCCGAGGCCGCGCTCGACCAGGAGCGCGCCAAGCTCGCTAACTCGACTGCGCGCTACAATCGCGCGAATGCGCTGAAGCGGGCGGCGACCATCTCGCCCGAGCAGTTCGATCTGATCGCGTCGCAGCTGCGCGTCGACCAGGCGGACACGGAATCGGCGGAAAAGGCGCTCGCGATGGCGCGCAAGAAACTCGGCGACACCGAAATCAAGGCGCCGTTCAGCGGCTCCGTGCAAAAGCGGATGGTCTCGCTCGGCGAGTACGTCTCACCCGGCAAAGAGCTCTACCAACTGATCGCGACCGATCCGATCAAGCTGCGCTGCGCGATGCCGGAACGGTTCGTGCCGCTGGCGCGAGTCGGCATGCCGGTCAAGCTTACGATCGACGCCAAGCCCGGTGCGTGGTACGCGGGAAAAATCACCCGTATCGCGCCGGCGCTCGAAGAAACCAGCCGCACCCTGCTGATCGAGGCCGAAGTAGCCAATCCCGACGGCACGCTGAAGCCTGGATTCTTCGCCCACGTGACGATGGATCTCGGCCGCGATCGCGCGCTCCTGGTGCCGAGCCCGGCCGTGCTGCGCTACGCGGGCGTCGCGCGCGTATTCATCGTCGATGGGGGCGTCGTTCGCGCCCGCGAGGTGACCACCGGCAGCGTGGTTGGCGACCAGATCGAAATCACCGCCGGGCTGAAGGAAGGCGAGCAGGTCGCGGTCAGCGACGTCGACCGCCTGGCCGACGGCACCGCGGTGATCGCGAAAGAGCAGTCATGATTCTCGCCGATCTCTGCGTGCGCCGCCCGGTCTTCGCCACGATGTTCGTCGGCGCGCTGGTCGTGCTCGGATGGTTCTCCTACATGCAACTGGGCGTCGATCTGTTTCCCAAGGTCGATGTGCCGACCGTAATGGTCGAGACGTTCCTGCCCGGCGCTGCGCCCGAGGAAACCGAGGCGCGCGTCACCAAGCCGATCGAGGAAGCGATCAACACCGTCAGCGGAATCGACGAGATGCGCTCGAACACGCTCGAAGGCGTCTCCCGCGTGATTATCGAGTTCAAGCTCGAGCGCAGCCTCGACGCCGCGATGCAGGACGTGCGCGACAAGATTTCGACGGTGCTCGATCAGCTCCCCGAAGGGACCAAGCCGCCACTGGTGCAGAAGTTCGACCTCGACGCCGTACCGGTCGTGACGCTGACGGTCACCGGCTACCAGAGCCTGAAAGAACTCACCGAGCTGGCGCGGCGCCGCCTCAAGGAACCGCTCGAATCGGTCGACGGCGTGGGTTCGATCGACATCGTCGGCGGACGCGAGCGCGAAATTCACGTTGCCGTCGACGCCGACAAGCTGCACGCGACCGGAGTGACGATTCAGCAGGTCGGCGCCGCTCTGTCGCGGCAAAACGTCGAGTACCCCGGCGGCCGCATGAAGCAGGGGATGTCCGAGGAGATGCTGCGCACGCTCGGCCGGATCACCGAGGTTCCCGATTTCGCCAAGGTGATCGTCAGCGAGGTCGACGGCCGGCCGGTCACGGTCGGCGACGTGGCATCGGTCGAGGACGGCGTCAAGGAACCGCGCTCGCTGTCGCGCTGGGACAACCGCAACGCGGTGTCGCTGGTGGTGCGCAAGCAGTCGGGCGAGAACACGATCGCGGTGGTCGATCGCGTCAGGGAGCGCTACGAGACGCTCAAGGGCACGCTCCCGCCCGGCGTCGAGGTGATCTTCACCCGCGACGCGTCCTCGTTCATCCGCGAGGCGGTGCACACGGTGCAAGACCACCTCCTGCTCGGCGGCATCTGCGCGGCGATCGTGGTGTTCTTTTTTCTCGGCTCGATTCGCTCGACGCTTATCGCCGCGGTTGCGATTCCCGTTTCGATCGTCTCGACCTACTCATTGATCTTGTGGATGGGCTTCACGCTCAACCGCATGACTCTGCTCGCGCTGACGCTCGCGGTCGGAATAGTAATCGACGACGCCATCGTCGTGCTCGAAAATACTTTTCGCTTCGTCGAAGAAAAGCACATGGACCCGATCTCCGCCGCGAAAGCGGCCACCGCCGAGGTCGGGCTGGCCGTCAGTGCGACGACGCTGTCGCTGGTGGTCATCTTCGTGCCCGTCGCGTTCATCCATGGCGTGATGGGCCGGTTCCTCAATTCGTTCGGCCTGACGATGGCGTTCGCGATCATGGTGTCGCTGCTGGTTTCGTTTACGCTGACCCCGATGCTGTGTTCGCGCTATCTGAAAGCCGGGGGCGCCGACGGCGCGAAGCACAACCGCAGCAAGGACTGGAAAATTTTCCGCTGGATCGAGGATTACTACGCCGTCGCGCTGCGCTGGTCGCTCGATCATCGATCGGTGCTGATCGTCGCGAGCGTCGCGTTGTTCGTCGCGATTCCGTTCCTGGGCAAGCTGGTCGGGGCGACTTTCATGCCCGACGACGACTCGAGCGAATTCGCGGTTAACATCCGCACCCCGCCCGGATATTCGCTCGCGCATACCGATCAACTAGTCGCGCAGATCGAGGATCGGGTGCGCAGCATCCCCGAAGTTCGCGATCTGTTCACCACCGTCGGCGACACCAGCGGCGACGATCGCGTGACGGTTGCCCAGGTTAACGCAAAACTGCTCCCGCTCGGCCAGCGCCGCCGCAGCCAGGAGCTGGTGATGGCCGACGCGCGCAAGTTGATGGACGCGTTCCCGGCGCTGCGCATCAGCGTCGATCCAATCAAGCCGTGGGAGCAGGGCGGCTATCGCGAGGTCGCGGTCGAATACGCCATGCGCGGTCCCGACCTCGAAGCGCTGCGCGGTTACGCCGACAACCTGATGGCGCGGCTCAGAAAAATCCGGGGCATCGTCGATCTCGACTCGACTTACGAGGGCGGGCTGCCCGAACTTCAGGTCAACATCGATCGCACCAAGGCGGCGGACCTGGGCGTCTCGGTGGACGATATCGCGCAGACGATGCGCACGATGGTCCAGGGCGACGTGGTCACGCGTTTTCGCGAGGGTCAGGATACCTACGACGTGCGCCTGCAGTTGGCCGAAAAGGATCGCAATAATCCGGTCGTGGTCGCAGGATTAACGATTCCTTCGGCCAAGGTCGGGCAGGTGCGCCTGGACAACGTGGCGACGCTTACGCATGGCACGGGCCCGGTGCAGATCGATCGAGTGGACCGCCAGCGCAACATCTCGATCGTCTTCAACCTCGCGCCCGGATTCGCGATGGACAAGGTGATGGACGCGGTCACGCGCGAGGTCGGCCAGATTCATCTGCCGCCCGGCTATCTCACCAAGTTCGGCGGCGAGAGCAAGTATTACAGTGAGATGGTCGAGGGTTTCGCGGTCGCCTTCCTGCTCTCGATCATCTTCATGTACATGGTGCTGGCCGCGCAGTTTGAGAGCTTCGTTCATCCGATCACGATCATGTTGTCGCTGCCGCTGGCGGTCCCGTTCGCGCTGATCTCGCTGTTCGTCTTTCGCGAGCATCTGATGCTGTTCTCGACGCTCGGCATTTTGCTGCTGTTCGGCATCGTGAAAAAGAATTCGATCCTTCAGCTCGATCAAACGCTCAACCTGCTGCGCGCGGGACTGCCGCGCCGCCAGGCGATCATGACTGCGAATCGCGACCGGTTGCGGCCGATCCTGATGACCACGGCGGCGCTGGTTGCGGGCATGATTCCCGTCGCGATTGGGCAGGGCGCCGGCGACAGCTCGATTCGCGCAATCGCGCTGGTCGTGATCGGCGGTCAGACTTTGTGCCTGCTGATCACGCTGCTGATTACCCCGGTCGCCTTCTCGCTGTTCGACGATATGGAAAATTGGGTGCGGAAGTTTCGCAAGCCTCCCGCACGGCTCAAGCTGGTCGAGCCTCTGTACGAGGACGACTCCGAACGCCACGCGATCAACTAGCGGCGCCCGACTCCATCTTCAATCTCTGGCCGGCGCTCTGATACGCTCGCAAAATTATTGAGCGCTGGAGACAAACCGATAATGGGTCAAATCGCAATCATTCTCGCACTCGGGCTTGCCGCGGGCATACTCGGCGGATTCGTCGGCGTTGGCGGAGGCGTCCTGATCGTCCCGGTGCTCGTGCTGGTACTCGGCTTCGATCAACATCTCGCGGTGGGCACTTCTCTCGGCGCGCTGCTGCCTCCGGTCGGAATCCTCGGAGCGTACGAATACTACAGGCACGGCCATCTCAACGTTACGTATGCGCTGTTGCTGGGCTTGGGCTTGCTGGTCGGTGCTTATATCGGCGCGGTGTACGCGGTAAAGCTGCCGGGGATGACGCTTCGTCGCATCTTCGCCGTCTTTCTGCTGCTGACCTCGCTGCGCATGCTGTACAAATAGATTTATCGCGCTGTTTCGCGCGCGACTCGATTTCCTTGCGCTGGCGGATTGCCCTGACTAAGTTCGCGATATGGACCCGGCGCTCGAAAAGGCACTCAACCTTTTGCTCGAATCCGAGCGCGCTGGAGTGATTGCTCTCGATGCCCTCGTCGCCGACGTCAAGCGCGACGAACTGAAGAAGTTCCTCTCGGGCGCGCGCGCTGTGGAGCAGCGCAACGCCGAGGAACTCGAGGCTCTGATTCGCGACAACGGCGGCAATCCGTCCAGCGCCGTCGGCCCGTTTGCCGGCAAAGTCGCCGCGCTCGAGTCGATTCGCGATCGCCTCAACCTGATGTCACGCGGTCAGGAATGGACCGCGCGAAAAACCGAAGTCGCGCTGGCGCTCGCGCCCGAAGGCGGCCCCATACACGATTACCTGACTGCGATGGCAAATCGGCATCGCGCCGAAGTGGAATGGGGACGCGCCGAAGTTATCCGCCTCATGTCAGCCGGCTAACCCCGCGGCAACGAACCCGCGCTGCCGCGCGGCGACAACGGAGGCTCCTGCGGAGCCTGCGCCCCCGCCGCCGCGGGGCGCGCGGCAAGCGCTCTTGCCAGCCTCGGCGCGCGGCGCGATAATTCCACGCTCCGGTGGACGCATAGCTCAGCCCGGTTAGAGCGCTTGCCTCACATGCAAGAGGTCCCTGGTTCGAGTCCAGGTGCGTCCACCATCGCCTCTATTCCCGCCAACGCCGAACAAAATCATGGTTGTGACTGACAGTCCCGGATGGCATCAATAGTAAGACTCGCAACGGGGTTGCTGATGACGTTCTTGCGCCTGAGCATCTGCGTGATCGCGGCGATCTTTCTGCTCTCGCAATTCGCCACCACGCCGATCGCGGCCGACATGGACGGCGTGATGATGAGCAACGGGAAAATGATGATGATGAAAGCGGGTGAGCCGGCGACCGCGATGGACCACGAAGTTAAGCTGTCGGACGGCACGATTGTCACAGTCGACGGCATCGTCAAGACGAGCGACGGCAGGGAATTTCATTTGCAAAACGGTGAAATGATCATGATGGACGGTCATTTCATGAAAGGTGGAAAGGCTGTCTCGATGGGTCGCTGAGGACCTCGAGTTTCGCGCCACGCCGACACCGTGGAATCCGGCAATGGCTTCATCAACCGCTGAAATCCGGCGCAAGGGACGACGCGCGCAGCCCGCCGCGATTCGACTGGCACACTGGATTAACATTCCGCTGCTCGTGATCATGGCCGGCAGCGGGCTGCAGATACTAGCTGCATATCCGGCGCTCGGCCCGCGCGGCGCACTATATCGCTGGTATCCGTTCCAAAACGATGCTCCGCCGTCGTGGCTGCGGATCGGCGGATGGCTCGCCGGCGCGCGTCATTGGCATTTCGCGATCGCCTGGTTCCTCATCCTCAACGGGGTGCTCTACCTGATCTACATGGCCGCGAGCGGTGAATGGCGGCGCCGCATTTTCATCCCGCGCCGCGATACTTCGAACGCACTGGCGATGTTCGGTTACTACTTGCGCGTTCGTAAGACTCCGCCGCCTGAGGACTTCTACAACGGCCTTCAACGCCTCGCCTACACCTCGGCGATTGCGTTCGGAGTCGTCGTGGTTCTGTCTGGACTGGCTATTTACAAGCCGGTGCAGTTGTACTGGATAACCGCGGCATTCGGCGGATATGACTTCGCGCGCGTGGTGCATCTGAGCTGCCTGGTTTTGCTCGCGATGTTCACGGCGACGCACCTGGTGCTGGTCGCGCTCCATCCGCGGACGATCGCCGCCATGTTGACGGGGGGACAGCGTGGCTAGCCTGATCACGCGGCGAAAACTTCTGCTGGGTCTCGCCGCTGCCACCGCTCTTGCCGGATGCGACAGCCGTCCCGCGTCGAGGTTCCTTGCCGGAATGGGACGCTGGAACGAGCGCGTCGATCGCCTGTTATTTTCGCCCCGCCGGCTCGCGGCCGAAGTGCCTGCCTCCGAGCTCACGCCCGACGCCGCTTTCCCGAGCTACTTTATTTCCGACACGATGCCGTTCCCGCCGGCTGACTGGACGCTCAAGGTTGGCGGCCTGGTCGCGCGGCCGTCGGTCTTCTCGCTCGAGCAACTCAAGCGGATGCCGCAAACCGGCATGCGAATTCGCCATCATTGCGTCGAGGGTTGGTCGGCGGTGGCCGAGTGGCGGGGGGTGCAGCTGCGCGAGATCGCGAGGCTGGTCGGCGCCAGCCAGGACGCGCAGTACGTCGAGTTCCGTTCTTTCGACTCAGATTATTTTTCATCGTGGGATATCGAAAGCTCGCTTCATCCGCAGACCATTCTCGCCTACGGCATGAACGGGCGCGCGCTGTATCCCGATCACGGCGCGCCGCTGCGCCTCTACTCGCCGGTCAAGCTCGGCTACAAGAGCGTCAAGTACCTGACCGAAGTTAATTTTCTCCCGCAACGCACGGGCGGGTACTGGGAAGATCAAGGGTACGATTGGTATGCCGGCGTCTAGTCGATCGCGAGGCTCGCGAACGACACCGCCGACTCGCTCTGCGGTTCCATCGCGATTCCATATTTGAGCAACCGCGCGCTGCGGCCGCGTAGCAGCTCGAGTTGCGTGTACATCGGCGCCAGGCCGCAAATTCGCCGCGCGTCGCGATCTTTCACGATCTCGGCGAAGAAGCCCTCGGGATCGCCGCGCTTGATATTTTCGATCAGCGCAAAGTCCTCGCGCTGGACGCGCTCTGCGACCGTGCGATCGGCGCTGAACTCGTCGCCGAATTTCCTGCCGACGTGCGCGAAATCCACGCCCGCAAGAATCAGCACCCGGCGATGCTCCGCCTCGAGCTCCGCTCTCAGAGCCGCGATGAACGATCCGACCCGGGAATCCAGCGCCGGCGTAACTCCGCTCGCTACCAATTCATGGAACGAACTTACCAGGATCGGCACGACCTGGTAGCCGCGCGCGCCAAACGCGTAGGCCAAAAACAGCGCCTGGAATTCGATCGAATGCTCGCCGCGATGCAGCATCTCGTCAGCGAACAGATCGCCCCCGTAGCGCGACGCGAGCCGATCGATAAACCCGCCGTCAGTCTCGACCGCTCCAAACGGCGTCGCGTAGTTCTTGCGCGTCGCGCTGAACAACTCGGGGCCCGCGCCGTAGTGCGAGGTTCCCAAAATCACCACCAACTCCGGCGGCTCATGCGCCATCAGCTCATGGTACGCGTGCGCATAGGCGGCGGCACCTCGGCGCGGATCGATATGCGGCGCGATCAACCCCGCAAGCGACGCCGATTTTCTCACCGACGGAACGCGGCCGGGTCCCTCCGGCGGATCGAAGAACGCCGCCAGCTCCGAACGCAGCTTCGCCGGATCTTTTTCGTAGCACAGCCCCGCCAGCGCTGCCGGACGGTCGGGACTGGCGAGGAATTCCTCGCGCACGCGCCGCTCGCGCTCATGAAATGCGGGCGAGTCGAGGAAGTACGCACCATCAAGCGCCGCGATCAGTTCGTCGAGCTTCTCAAGCGGGACGATCTCGCCGAAGCGCTTCGCAAACGCGGCCTGGACATCCTTAAGCGACATCCGGCCGTCGAATAAAGTCACGATGAAGTACGCGCCCATCCCGAGCATGATTGGTTCGGGCGCCAGGCCGCTCGGATCGCGCAAACAGACGAGCGTCTGATCGTTGTGCTCGACGGGGAAAGCCTCGACGGCCCGAATCTTTGGATTTTCCATGGCGAAATCTTGGACTCTTGCTGACAGCCGCTGGCGCCCCGAGTGCGCGTTTACAGATGCTATGGGCTTTGACAAAATCCGGCAAGCCGACAGGAATTCCGCACGCGAAAATCCGCCCATCGCTTCGATTCGCCATGCCCGGCTGACACACAATGCCCGATCAACATCGACGCCGCGCCGCCCTGACCCGATCCCGTCCGCGCCGGAGCAACGCGCCCGCGCGCACCCGCTACAGAGTCGCGCGCGCCGATTCGCTCGCGCCCGGCGAGTCGACGAAGTTCATGCTGCCGATTCGCGGCGCCGACGAGGAATGCTTTCTCGTCAACTTCGGCGGCGAGTTCCACGCCTACGTCAATCGATGCCGCCACGTGCCGATGGCGATGGACTGGGTGGATAATCAGTTCTTCACCGAAAACGGCCGCTACTTGATGTGCCAGACGCACAACGCCTGTTACGAGCCGGCCAGCGGCGAATGCATCGCGGGACCGCCGACCGCATGCGGCAAATTTCTTTACCGGGTTCCGACCGAGATCGAAGACGGGGTCATCTACGCCCGTCCGCCTGAGGATGAGTTCGAAGACTAGGAAAAAGATTCGCGCAACCGGACCGAAGCGCGGGGATCATTCGTATTCGTCGCCGAAATGGGCGCGCACGATTCGCGCCTTCAGATACTCCAGCGTGCCCAGGTCCTCGACGATGTCCCCGCCGGTGTCGTAGAAGAACAGCTCGCCGTTCTTCGTCCGCCCGACCGCGATGATCCATTCGAGGTCGTCCCGGTCCTCAAGCAAATAGTTGATTGTCTGCGCCACTCCGCGGCCCGGGATAATCGTAATCTTCGGCCTCGGGAGCTTTTCCTTTTCCTGCTTGGGCATCTCTTTGATCAACCCTCTGGCGGGAGGATGCGGGAACTGACCGCTCAATTACATTAAGAATGCCCCGCGATCTAAGTCAATAGCGCGTGCACCACGATCTCAACATGATGCGTGTTGGGAAAAAAATCAAACCCGCGCACGCGACGGACTTTGTATCCGGCGCTCGCCAGCGCACGCCAATCACGCGCCAGCGTCGTCACGTCGCACGATACGTAGATCACGCCCGGCGCGCCGAGCTTGATCATCGGTTCCATCAGGTCGGGTGCGCCGATGCGCGGCGGATCGAGGATTATCACCTCGGGGCGATAACGCGCCCGACGGAGAAAATCTGCGGTCGCCGAGGCCTTCATCGCGACGAACTGCGCGTCGCGAAATTTGAGCCGCGCCGCGTTGCGCGCCGCCGCCGCGATCGCTCCGGCATCGCCGTCCACGCCCGTCACTCGCGCCCCGCGGCGCGCCGCGGGGAAACTGAAGTTCCCCGCGCCGCAAAACAGATCGAGTACCGCCGCCGATTCATGAATCGCCGCCATTTCCATCACGCATGCGATCAGCTTGCGGTTCTGCGCGCGATTCACTTGGCTGAAAAGATCGGCGTCCGCTTCGATCGCGAGCCCGTCCTCGAGCTCGATCGTGATCGCCGTTTCGCCGACGGTCGCGCGATCCGCCCCCGATCGCAGCACGATCCCCGCGATCTCGCTGTCCGATTCGAGCACCTTCCTTGCCCGCCTGAGCTCCTCTTCGCTCGCCGGCTTCTTCAGGTGTGCAACCTGGACTTCGCGCGCGCCGTCGCGCACCACCTCGATCTCTTCGACTCGCTTGCCGAGCGCCTGCGCCAGATGCCGCGGCATCCGGGTGCCCGCCGCGGCGACCATGCATGAATCGATCGCGACGATCGTGTTGCTGCCGGCGGAGTAAAACCCCAGCACCCCTTTCGGGCCCACCCGGAGCCGGATCCGCGACCGATAACCGAACTCCGCCGGCGCCGGTTCGACAATTCCGGCCGGATCGATCGCGACTCCCAGCGCATGACCCAGCTCGCGCGCGATTACTTCGCCCTTGAAACGTACCTGCGCGCCGTACTCGATATGCTGCCAATCGCATCCGCCGCATCGCGGCAGATACGGACACGGAGCAACCCGGCGCGCGGCGCTCGGGCGGAGGATTTCGCGAATTTTCCCAACCGAGTAATCGCGCCGCTGCGAAACGATCTCGGCCTCCAGCCTGTCTCCCGCGACCGCCCCGGCGACCATCACCGCCTTGCCGTCCTGACGGCCGACGCCGAAGGGCCCGAACGTCATCGCGTCGATTTCTATTTCCGCCATGTAGCACCCAAGTTTATCAAATGCGGGGCTCCGCGCCCCGCTCCCGCGGCAGGGGTCACCCCTGCCCAAGGAGGTGTGGAAACCCACGGTGGGTTCCACATTTAATCAAGTGATTTTCCCGCTACGCAATTCGCGCGACGCGACTTATAATTGATATGCGCGGGCCGGGCCGCGTCATTTCATCTGCTGCATTCACCGGGTGACGCCCTTGGCGATCGAGACCGAACTCCGCGAGCTAATCGACCGGAATCTTCCCGCTGATTCCGCGCGCCTCGTAGCCGTCTTCGCCGAGCGCCTGTTCGCGCGCGAGTCGGCCGACACTGACGAGCAGGTCCCGGCCCACAGGCGCCTTGCGCTCGTGCAGTCGGCCTTCGAATTTTTTTCCGTCCGCACCGATCCGGTGATCGCAAAAGTCGCATCTGTTGCGGGTGACGACAGCGGCGCACGCGCCGTCGTCGAGACCGTGACGATCGATTGCCCGTTCATTGTCGACAGCCTGCTCGAATATTTCCATCATCTCGGCGTCGGCGTTCGCCGGATGCTCCATCCGGTTTTCAAAGTCACTCGCGACAAACAGGGGCGGATCGCATCGTTCGAGCAGTCGCTCTCCACCGAGCGCGCCGAGTCATTCGTGCACGCGGAGCTGGAGCTCGCGCCCACTGTTGAGCAGGCGCGTCAAATCGAGCGCGATGTGATCTCGATTCTTGCCGAGGCGCGCGCGGCGACCGGCGACTTTGAGCGGATGACCGGCCGCGCGCTGCAGATCTGCGAGGAAACCGCGGCCAACCGCGAACTGATCGAGGTCCGCGACCTGATGCGATGGCTGGTGCAGGGCGGCTTCGTGTTTCTCGGTTATCGCCGTTATCTTGTGACCGGCGAGGACGGCAGCGCCAAATTCGTGGCCGATCCCGGCACCGGACTCGGCATCATGCGCGAGCACGAGGAGTCGCGATTTCGCACCTCGGTCCTGCTCGGCGAACTCTCGCCCGCGCGCCGCAGGCTCTTCTTCGAAGGACCGCCGCTGGTGATCGGCAAGACTCGCGCCGAGTCCCACGTGCATCGCCGCCGCCCGATGGACAGCGTCTCGATTCGGCGCACTGACGCGTCGGGCCGCGTCGTCGCGTTCGACAATTTCGTCGGTCTGTTCACGTCGAAGGCCTACGCGGAGGAGGCGCAGCACATTCCGGTGCTGCGGGCCAAGCTGGGCGAAGTGCTGGCCGATGAGGGCGCGGCGCCGGGCTCGCACGACTACAAGGAAATCGTTTCCGCCTTCAACAGCTTTCCCAAGGATGAACTGTTTCGCGCGCCGGTCGCCGAACTGCGCGCGCAGTTGCGGCTCATCCTCGACGTCAAGAACGAAACCTCGGTGCGGCTCTTCGTTGCGCCCGACGTGCGTCACGGCAACGTGATCGCGCTGGTGGTGATGCCGCGCGAGGCCGCCTCCGCCGAGCTTGGCCGGCGCATCCAGGACACTCTGGCCGCCGCGCTGCACGGCACTTTGGTCTACTTCTACCAGGCGCTGGTCGAGGGTTACACGGCGCGCCTCCATTTCTGTTTCGTTGCCGATCCGCCGAAGCCTTCGGTCATCCGCGGCCTCGAGACCGCCGTCGCCGAGCTCTCCCGACGATGGGACGATCGCCTGCACGAGCGGTTGATCGAAAAATTCGGACTCAAGCGGGGACGCGCGCTCGCTGAGCGATGGGCCGGTGCGTTCAGCGCTGACTATCAGGCGGCGAACGACGTAACCCGCGCGCTCGGCGATGTAGAAAGCGTCGAAATGCTAATTTCTGCCGGCCGCGATTTCATGGTCGAGGCCCGACCCGGCGCGCCGGACGGCAACGCTTCGGGCGCCGGCGACATTCGGATTATCGGGCTCGGCGACGCTCCGATGCTCTCCGATCTGATGCCCACTTTGCAGAATTTCGCCATCGAGGTGTTGGCCGAGGACGCTCACGAGCTACGCCCCCGCACCGACGGCAAAGTGACGCGCGCGTACCTGCAGGTTTTTTCTGTGCAAGGACCCGGCTCGCAGCCGTTCGCCAGCTTCCCCGGCGCGGCGCTCATCGCCGACGCGATCACCGCCGTGCGGATCGGCCTTGCCGCAGACGATTCGCTGAGCGCCCTCACGCTCACCGCGGGCCTCGCCTGGCGCGAGGTTGCCCTCCTGCGCGCCTATCTCGTCGCCGCGTTTCAGATGCGCCTGTCGCCGTCTCGTCTTGGCTTGCAGCGCGTTCTGTTGTCATATCCCGGCCTCGCCAAGTCGTTGTTCGAACTGTTCACTGCGCGTCTCTCGTTCGACAACCCGGCCGCGCCGGAAAAAATCGCCGGCCTGCGCGAAGCGTATCTCGCCCGGCTCGCTGCGATCGAAAGTATTGTCGACGATCGCGTTGCGCGCGCGCTGCTGTCGTTGGTCGAGGCGACCGTGCGCACCAACTTTTTCTGCCCCGCGCCGTCGCCCGACCCCTACATCGCGCTCAAGTTCGAAAGCGCGCGCATCACCGGGCTGCCCGACACCGCGCCGCTCTTCGAAATTCACGTCAACAGTCCGCGCATGGAAGGATGCCATCTGCGTCACGGCCGCATCGCGCGCGGCGGAATTCGCTTCAGCGACCGGCCCGACGATTACCGCACCGAGATCCTCGATCTGATGAAGACCCAGACCGTCAAGAACGCGATCATCGTCCCGTTCGGCGCCAAGGGCGGCTTCATCGTCAAGCCGCGGCCCCGCCATCAGCCCGATCCCCGCGACATCGTCGAGGCGTACCAGACGCTGATCGGCGCGATGCTCGATCTCACCGACAACCTTACCGCCCACGGCCCGCTGCATCCCGCTCGCGTCAGGGTGCTCGACAACGACGGTCCATATCTCGTCGTCGCCGCCGATAAAGGCACCGCGACTTTCTCGGACATCGCCAATCGGATCGCTCTCGAGCGCGGCTTCTGGCTCGGCGACGCCTTCGCCTCGGGCGGCGAGCACGGCTACGACCACAAGAAGATGGCGATCACGGCGCGCGGCGCGTGGGAATCTGCGCGCCGGCATCTGCGCGAGATGGGCCGCGACCCAGACCGCGGCGCGCCGATCACGACCGTCGGCATCGGTGACATGTCGGGCGACGTGTTTGGCAACGGCCTGCTGCGCTCGCGCAACTTGAAGCTCGTCGCCGCCTTTGACCACCGCCACATCTTCATCGATCCCGATCCCGATCCCGCCGCCAGCTTCGACGAACGCAAGCGGCTTTACGACCTGCCGCGCTCGAGTTGGTCGGACTACAATCCCGCACTCATCAGTCCCGGCGGCGGCGTCTTTCGCCGCGGCCAGAAACGAATCGAGCTCAGCCCGCAAGCGCGCGCCGCGCTCGGATGCGACTCCGACGCGCTCGACGGCGAGTCGTTGATCCAGCGCATTCTGCGCGCGCCCGTCGATCTCTTTTACAACGGCGGCATCGGGACTTACGTCCGCGCCTCGGCCGAGACCGACGCCGAAGTCGCCGACCACGCCAACGACGCGTGCCGAATCACCGCGCCCGAGCTGCGCGCCAAAATAGTCGTCGAAGGCGGCAACCTCGGCTTCACCCAAAAGGCGCGCATCGAGTACGCGCTGGCCGGCGGGCGCATCAACACCGACGCGATCGACAACTCGGCCGGCGTCGATATGTCCGATCACGAAGTCAATCTCAAGATCCTGCTCGAGCCTGCCGTGGCCCGCGGCGAGCTCAGCTTCGAGGCGCGCAACCACGCGCTTGCCGCGTGCGCCGGCGAAGTCGCCGACCGGGTCATCGCTGACAATCGCGATCAGGTGCTGTCGCTCAGCCTCGAGCAGCTTCGCAGCCGCACCCACCTGGCCGAGTTCCGCGACCATCTCCAGGCCATCGAGGATCGCGGCATCCTGAGCAGGATGGAGCCCGCACTGCCCCCCCGCGAGGCGATTCGCGAGCGCCACTCACGCTACCCCGGGCTCACCCGCCCCGAGCTTGCGCTGGCCGCCGCCTACACCAAGATCGATCTCAGCGGGCGGCTTGAAACCACCG
>Ga0187808_10000233_pt1 | contig 15473 bp, 13 predicted proteins | sample NC_wetland_sal_i_5_FD_132427 | JGI IMG/M metagenome (GOLD analysis project Ga0187808, IMG submission 132427) | Wetland sediment microbial communities from Neuse River Estuary, North Carolina, USA - ASW_3 | ecosystem: Environmental > Aquatic > Freshwater > Wetlands > Sediment | place: USA: North...
CATGGTCCACTGCGTCTCCCCGAATCGCGGCGCGCGGCCGCGTTTCATGCGGATCAAGACGCAGGTGCTCACCCACGACGGTCGCGAGCTACTCAGGGGTCTGGACCGGCGACGGGGCCGCCTGCCGTCTCGCATCGTGAGACACAGCCGGGTTGGCAGTATGCCAAACGCGCAATCGACCCACTCTAGCCAGGCCAAACGCGCAATCGGCATACAGCCTGCGCCACGAGGCGCCGATGAAATCGGCGGCCACGAACTGTCACTTATGACAACGGAGCAAGCGCCAAAGGAGCCATGTGATGACCAGCAAGCCGTTCACGACCTGCCTCTGGTTCGACAACCAGGGCGAAGAGGCAGCGCACCACTACACGAGCATCTTCAAGAACTCTCGCCTCGGCCGGGTCCAGCGCTACACCGCCGCGGGCCCGGGGCCGGAGGGCTCGGTCATGACCGTGGAGTTCGAGCTCAACGGCCAGCAGTTCCTCGTGCTCAACGGCGGCCCGCAGTACTCCTTCACCCCCGCGATCTCGATCGTGGTCGAGTGCGCGGACCAGGCGGAGATCGACTACTACTGGGACCGGCTCACCGAAGGAGGCATGGAGGTCGCCTGCGGCTGGCTCCAGGATAAGTACGGCCTTAGCTGGCAGATCGTGCCCACCGTCTTCCTCGAGATGATCGCCGACCCGGACCAGGAGAAGGTGCGGCGCGTCACGGAGGCGATGTTCACGATGAAGAAGTTCGACCTCGCGCGGATCGAGCGCGCGTACGCGGGCACGGACTAGCGATCCACTATCGTAAAAGTCCATGAGACGGCGGGACGTTGGCGTCCGCACCCCAAGCCTGCGGGTCGCTGCCGTCGTAGTGCCGCTGGCCGCTGGTTTCCTGCTGACCAGTTGCTCCGGCGGCGCCGTCAGCACGTCGGCCCGGCCGGTCAGCGCGAACCTGAGCAGCACGCCCGTGCGGACGCGAGTGAGCGCCCCGCCATCGGTGACGGCCACGACGCCCAGTCCAAAGCCCAAGCCAAAGCCCCGGCCGGCCCCGCCGAGCGCGTTGCCCGTCGCCCCCGGCGCCGGGCGCCTCGCGCAGACGCAGGCGCTTCCCAGCACCAAAACGGTGGCGTTCCACAACGCCATGTACGACCTGTGGCTGGCGGTGACCACCGGCAAGCCGAAGTTCGCGCTCCCGGCGTTCTTCCCCGAGGCCGCCTACGACAAGCTCAAGGCGATCGCTTACCCGGAGTCCGACTGGGTGAACCGGCTCTGGTACGACTTCACCCTCGACGTGGCGGCCGCGCACGACCTGATCGGCAAGAACGCGAAGCTGGTCCAGGTGATCGTCCCGACCGAGTACGCCGCCTGGGTGTATCCGGGCGGCTGTTACAACTCGATCGGCTATTGGCACGTCCCCGGCGCCAGAGTCCTGTACCGGGAAGACGGTCAGCTGCGCTCGTTCGGGATAGCTTCTTTGATTTCCTGGCGCGGGGACTGGTACGTGGTCCACTTCGGCGCTGTGCTGCGCGACGGCGGCTACGGAGAGGTGGACGACCCGACGGTGGGCGCCGGCTACCCCGGGCCGCCCGGCGGCTGCTGACCAGGACAAATCGCGCTGCTAGTTCTGGGCTAATGTCGCGCCGCGCACCGAGCCGGTCAGGTTGCCGCTGCTCGCGCGCACCTCACAGACCACCGTCCTCGTCCCGGCCGTCCAGGCGATCTGGTCGGGGTACACGTAGGACTGGGTGAGGCTGATGGCGAGTTGCGGGTTCAGGTAGCCGTTCAGCCGGGTGCCGCAGCCCGAGCTCGCCGCGGTGGCGATCGCCGTCGTCCCAGGCCAGGGCGAGGCCGGCAGCGCGAACGTGGCGAACACTTCGGCCTCGTGCGGGGTGGAGCAGGGCAGGATGGAGACGAGCTGCGCGTTCGGGCTGTCGACGCAGTCCCCTTCGTGCAGCGTGAAAACGGCGGCTTCCCGGTACTTGATCGTGACCGGCTTGTGGAAGCCGTGAGTGACCACGCCGACAGTGCCGATCGCGACGGCGATGATCACCCACGCGGCCGACAGGAACAGGCCCGCCATCGCCATGCCGTGGCCGCCGCGCCCGGTCCTGCGGATGCCGACGAGCGCCGCCACGCCGCTGGCGACAGCGATCGGCACGAGCGCGACCAGGCCGGTGACCAGCGCGAGGACGGCCAGCTTGCTGACCGGCTCCGACCCGGGCTCCGCGAAGTCGGGCGGCCCGAAGTCACGCTCTGCGAAGTCGCGCTCAGCGAAGCCGCGCCCGGACTCCGTGAAATCGGGTTCGGGCTCGGGAGCCCCGTCCTCTGCCGCAGGCGCAGCGGTATCCAGTGCCCCTTCCGCGGGGACCACGGTGTCCGGTGTGCTGTCCTTCGGGGCCGCGGTGTCCAGCGCCTCTTCGGCCGGGGCGGCCGGGGCGGCCGGGGCGACAGTGGCCAGGGTGCCCTCGGCCAGCGCTGTCCCAGCGGGGGCTGCCTCGGCCGGGGCCACGCAAGCCCCTTCTCCCGTCCGTGCCTCCCCTGCGGGCGCCGCCGACGGCCGGGCGCCTTCTGTGGCGTTCGAGGACATCAAGCTCCTGCTCTGCACTGCCGGGCGCTGATGCGTGCGCCCCCTTGATCGTTTAAGTTCCCCTTCTTCCTCAACGCCATGCACCCCCGCTTTGTCACGGTTCGCCAGGAAAATTTACAACTCTCCCAGGCCGGTAACCTGGGAAGCGTGCGTCTGACGGTGTTCTGGGAACTGATGCGAGCGCAGTTCGGTGATGTCTATGCCGAGAGCGTCGCGAAAGACTACGTCCTGTCGAACCTTGGCGGACGCTCCGTCAACAAGGCGCTTGCCGATGGCGAGGACCCGAAGATCGTCTGGCGCGCGGTCTGCGAAACCTTCAACGTTCCCGAGTCGCTACGCTGACCCGCCGACTCCGCCCGCCGGAACCGACCCACCGCGGCAGGCGGCGCAATCACTGCCTTCCCGCCGTTTCAGCATTTTCCGGCATTACGGTACTGACATGCCCTCTATCCTGAACGAACCGTGGCGCCTCTTCAGCACCCACCGTCCTCCCACCAGCTTCACGCACCTAGACAGTGCTGCCTGCGGACGAAGCTCGATCGAGACGCTGCACGCCGTCGCGGCGCACGCGGAACGGGAAGCGGTTACCGGGGCCTACGTCGCCGCTTCCGAGGCCGCCCCGGTGATCGAGTCCGGACGGGCCGCGCTCGCCGGGCTGTTCGGGGTAGAGCCGGGGGGAATCGCGTTCACCGAGAGCGGCACCGCGTCGCTGGCGGCGCTGCTGCGCAGCTGGCCGCTGTCGGCGGGTCAGACGGTCGCCGTCGTGCCGAGCGAGTGGGGACCCAACCTAGACGCGTTCACCGACCGCGGCCTGCGCGTCGAGTTCCTGGCTGTGCAGGCGAGCGGGGTCGTCGACCTGGACGCGCTGCGCCGGTTCGTGGCCGTGACGCCCCCCGCGTTCGTGCACCTGACGCTCGTCGCGTCCCACCGGCCGCTGGTGCAGCCCGCCGTGGAAGCCGCGGCGATCTGTCACCAGGTCGGTGTCCCGCTGTGGGTGGACGCGGCGCAGGCGCTCGGGCACGTCGCCGTGTCCTGCGGCGCGGACGCCATGTACTCGACAAGCCGGAAGTGGCTGACCGGCCCGCGCGGCGTCGGGGTCATCGCCGTGGCCGAGCCGTGGTGGCGGCGACTGCGCCCGCACGCCTCGCAGCTTGACCGCGAAGCGCTGGGCGACGGCTCGCCCGTGTGGTTGCTCGACTCGGCCGACGCGCACATCGCCGGCCGGATCGGGCTGTGCAACGCGGTGGCCGAGTTCGTCACGGCCGGTCCCGCCGCGGTGTTCGAGCGGCTGGCCCTAGTCGGCAAGGAGACCAGGGCCGCTCTCGCCGAGGTGCCCGGCTGGGAGGTCGTGGGGGAGGCGGACGCTCCTTCGGCGATCACGGCGCTGCGGCCGACGGCCGGCCAGCAGGTGGCCGAGGTGCGGTCGATGCTGCTCGAGCAGCACCAGATCGTCACGACCGCTGCCCGGCCCGCCCGCGCGCCCCGCGAGATGACAGGCCCTTTCCTACGGGTCAGCCCGCACGTGGACTGCACGCCAGAAACCATCGCGCAGTTGGCCGCCGCCCTCCCCGCGTCCTAAGGGCTCGCGCCGGGCCGCGTCCAACCCTCCGGGCAGCCTCTATCACTCCTGCGCCGAGATCAAAGATAGAACGTACTGCTGAATATATGACCGGCCATGACCGGTCAAATCTTCAGCACTATCGAAAACTGGCTTTCTCCTAGGCGACTGGCACACGTGAGGCGTCCGGAGCGGGAACTGACGTGTTATTTCTGCGCGGCTCTAAGGCAGATGCCGGCGGACGCGATGACGGCGCGTCGCGAGCCAACCTCACCATTCACCTCAGCCTCCTCCGTCGTGTTCGCACACTTTATGACTATTTTCTGGGCCCATAAGTCGCTAGCCGACCGATCTGCGGCTCTTAGTCGAGGACCTCGGTAATTGATATCGGAAACATCCGTATCGCCCCTATCTGGCATTGGACGGGGTTTGATGGCACGATTGCGCCATGCCGACCGCGGATGGCCGGTAAACGTCTTTCGCGCCGGGCCGGACGCGCTGGCGAGGCTCTGATCTAAGGGGAGAGATCAATGACTACTACCGACACCGAACCCGACCCCGACCACACCGAGACCGAGACGCATACGTGGTCGGTCAACATCCCCGATCATCCGGCCCGCGAGGACTCGCCGGAATATGTCGCCGCGCGGAAGAAGATGAATGACCTCGCTGCTCAGGCGACCGGGCTCATCTACGGTCCCGCGCCGTTCGATGACCACCACGGCAGTGCCCTATGGCTGCAAGACAGCCAGGGCTGGTTCCTGGTCCGCAACCTCGCCGGGATCGAGTGGAGCGCACAGTTTTGCGCGGACCCCGGGAAAGTTGACCTATTGCGGCAGAACGCCAAGCGGCTTTATGACCTCGTCGCGCCCGCGGTTAAGCAGCAGCTTGACCCGAATGGCCTGCTGGACACGCCGATCACCGACGCGGCCGGGGTGGCGACGTGGACCGACTCGATCTTCAACGCCGGACTACCGCTGCAAGCGAGCTTCCACGTCGGCGTCCTTCAGGCGGCAAATGGCCAGGCGCAAAGCCCGGCGGCCACGGACCTGGCACAGGACCCGTCAGTGACCGGCCAGGCACAGGACCCGTCAGTGACCGGCCAGGCGCAGAGCCCGCCAGCGACCGGCCAGGCCCCGGAGCCACCCGCCCCCGGCAATGGCCAGGCCCAGGCACAACAGCAGCCCGCGAACGGCCAGGGGCAGAATCCTCCCGCCGCCGACCAGGAGCCGGCCGGAGTGCATCATTACCCCACGCCGGTTGTCGATATCCAGCTGTTCAAGTACGACGACTTCCAGCTGTGGGTCACTGACGACCAGGGCAATCCGGCCGCCGTCGCGCCCGTCGCCGCGCGCGGCAGCGGCGACGCTCGGGTCCACGTCCTGTACGCGACGCCAGGGTCGAAGCTCGCCCAGCAGAAGGAGCAGGCGGAAAGCGCCGCTACCCCGCTGATCCTTGGCCCCGAGCACCCGCTGGCGAAGCAGGCGTTCCAGCAACAACAGCAGCAGTAGCCGACGCGCCGCCAGTCCGGCCGGGCCGTCCGGGCAAGTCCAGGCGGTCCGGCCAGGGCGGTGCGGCTACGCGGCGAGTCCGGCGCTCACGACCAGATCGCCGAGCGCGTCGCGTGCCTTTTCCACGTCGTCGACGCAGATCACGGCCAAGAACAACTCGTCTGATACACGGACGGGCAGGAGCAGGTCGGTATTGACCCCGGCGTCGGCCAGCTTGCGGAATGCCACCGCGCCGCTGCCCGGCTGGTTGTCCATCCGGACGGTCAGTGCCGGGCGCATCTCGTACTCGAACCCGATATCTAGCAGTGCCGCCTGGGCGCCGGCCTCGTCGTCGGCGACAAATGCGACGGTGCCCTCATCCCCGCGGGCCGTCGCCGACAGGACCAGGTTGATCTGGCCGGCCGCCATCGCCTCACACAGGCGCGCGAGCTCCCCGGGCTGGTTTTCCATATCTACGGTGAACACGCTCATACGCTGCCCCTCTCACCGGAGCACCCCCCTTAGGTCAGAGCCTATCTCGCCTGCATTTCGCCACCTTGTCAGGCTGGCGCGTGGGACAGCAGGAACGCGCGCAGGGCGTCGTTGAACTCGCGCTCGGCTTCCAGGTTGGGGAGATGGCCCACGCCGTCGATCGTCACCAGCTCGGGACGCTTGAGGAAAGCGACGATCTCGGCGATCACCGCGCCGTTCGACCACGGATCGGCCGACCCGCCGACGACCAGCGCCGGTACGTCGAGCCCCGCGAGCAGGGGCCGGTAGTCCGGCCGCTCCGCCCGGCCGCGCAGCGCCGCCGCCGCGCCGGCGGGCGGGGCGGCGGCCATGATCGCGTCGACGCGGGCCCGCACGGCCGCAGGGCACGCCGGGCCGTAGAGCCCGGTGTGCATGTACTCCACGAGCACGCCCATCCCGTCCCGCTCCACCGCGTCGGCCCGCTGGCGCCGGGTCACCCGTTCGTCGGCGGTCGGGGGCTGCATAGTGGTGGCGACCAGTCCGATCGCCCAGTAGCGGTCCGGCTGTGCGGCCGCCATCTCCATCGTCACGAGGCCGCCCATGCTCAGCCCGACGACGGCCGCGGTCTGGATTCCCAGGTCGTCAAGCAGTTCCTCGATGTCGGCGGCGAACTCCCGCATCGTGACGCAGCCTGGCGTCACCGGGCTCTCGCCGAAGCCGCGCAGATCGGGTACGAGCACGCGGAACCGGTCACTCAGGGCGGCTAGCTGCGGTTCCCACATCGTGCGATCGAACGGGTGCCCGTGAATGAGAACCACGCAGTGGCCGGTGCCGGCATCGTCATAGGCGAGTCGCATCCGACGAGCCTAACGTCGCGATAGCCGCGGAAAGGAAGCCCCTCGACAACAAAGCTCGAACGAGTCGGCGTGTCGTGTTCATGATCGAATAATCGTTCCCCTATAGTGGTGCTGCCGGGCCGCCTCGCGCATGTCCGGAACGTGTTTTCCCTGTTCCGTGCGGTGCGGCCCGGAAATGTCAGGGGTAGCGCGTAGCGTGTGAACCCGGCAACCTCTTCAACCGGCAGGGAGTCCTCATGGCAGCAGGCGGCAAGTCAGCCCCAGAGCGGGCTGGCGACAGGGACAAGGCTCTGGAAGCCGCGCTCGTCCAGATCGAGCGGCAGTTCGGCAAGGGCTCGGTCATGCGCCTCGGCGAGCAGGCCCGCGTACCGGTCGAGGTGATTCCCACGGGGTCGATCGCCCTCGACGTGGCCCTCGGCCTTGGCGGCCTGCCGCGCGGCCGGATCGTTGAGATATACGGCCCGGAGAGCAGCGGTAAGACAACGGTGGCGCTGCACGCCGTCGCCAGCGCGCAGAAGGCGGGCGGCATAGCGGCGTTCATCGACGCGGAGCACGCGCTTGATCCCGACTACGCGCAGAAGCTTGGCGTGGACACCGACGCGCTGCTCGTGTCGCAGCCGGACACCGGCGAGCAGGCGCTGGAGATCGCGGACATGCTTATCAGGTCCGGTGCCATTGACATCGTGGTCATCGACTCGGTGGCCGCACTCGTGCCAAAGGCCGAGATCGAGGGCGAGATGGGCGACAGCCACGTTGGGCTCCAGGCGCGGCTGATGTCGCAGGCTCTCCGTAAGATCACCGGCGCGCTTAACCAGACCAAGACCACCGCCATCTTCATCAACCAGCTGCGGGAGAAGGTAGGCGTCCTCTTCGGCTCTCCCGAGACGACGACGGGCGGTAAAGCCCTCAAGTTCTACGCCTCGGTACGCCTCGATGTGCGCAGGATCGAGACTCTCAAGGACGGGACGGAATCCGTCGGCAACAGGACCCGGGTCAAGGTCGTGAAGAACAAGCTCGCGCCGCCATTCCGCAACGCTGAATTCGACATTCTGTACGGAATCGGGATAAGCCGGGAAGGCGGGCTCATCGACCTCGGCGTGGAACAGGGAATCGTGCGCAAGGCGGGTGCCTGGTACACGTACGAGGGCGACCAACTCGGGCAGGGCAAGGAGAACGCGCGGAACTTCTTGCACGACAACCCGGATCTGGCCGAAGAGATCGAGAAGAAGATCAAGGAGAAGCTCGGCGTCGGCCCGCGCCTGGACGCGGACGCCACCGAGCCGACCAAGGGTGCACCCACTGGCGCACACACTGGCGGACCCGCGCTGACGTCGGTGCCAACCGGCCAGGCGGCGAAGGGAACAAAGCCGGCGGCAGGCAGCTAACGGCGGCCGGATGACGGGGCGCGAGATGACGAGGCCCGGGCGGGGATCGACATGCAAGACGGCGCTCTCGAGGACGGCCCGGAGGCGCGGGCCCGGCTGGTCTGCCTGCGACTGCTGACGCACGCGCCCCAGACCAGGGCCCAGCTCGCGGCCGCGCTGAGCAAGCGGGGCATTCCCGCCGAGATTGCCGATAACGTCCTTGAACGGTTCACTGATGTCGGCCTGATCGACGACGCCGCGTTCGCCCGGGCGTGGGTCGAGTCACGGCACTACAGCCGCGGGCTCGCCGGCCGGGCGCTGACCGCCGAGCTCAAGCAGCGAGGGGTGGCCGACGATGAGATCCGGGAGGCCGTCGCCGAGCTCGGCCCGCACGCGGAAGTGGCCACCGCGAGAGAACTAGTGGCGCGGAAGCTGGCGGCGACCAAGGGTCAGCCGACGCAGACGCGCGTGCGCCGGCTGACAGGAATGCTCGCGCGCAAGGGGTACCCGCCGGGGCTCGCGTTCCGCGTGATTCGCGAGGCGATCGGGACGGAGGGTGCAGATGCGGACCTTGGGGAAGAATCACCCTTCGATGAGACCTATATCGATACGGAGTGAAGCCATCTCATTCCGCTAAGTAAACTTTCGTGTCCACATTGGTATCACGCTTGCTCAAACCGTTATCAACGCTTAACCTCACGGCAGTGAGGCGTTATACAGCGCTGGACGGGTTACCGGCCCGGACAACCCGAAGAGATGGCCAGTCGCCGCAGCCGGAATTCCGGCGGAGCGACGAGCGAAAGGGGTGACCGTGAGCGGCGGAGTGGCCTTCATGGTGATCGGACTGGTCGCCTTGGCTCTCGCGTTCAGCGCGTTTGTTATCGTGCTGCGCCGCTCCGCGCCCAAAGGGCTGAGAACCGCCGACCCAGCGACCTCGCGCAGCGCCGCGACCAGCCACGACAGCGCCGGACAACTCGCCGCCGACTCACTCACCGGACACGAGCAGCAAGCGCAGGCGGCCCACGAGCAAACACAGCAGGTCCAGGCGCTCGCCCTGGAAAGCGAGCGGCGCAGCCAGCTCGAGAAGGCCGAGCGCGACGCCGAACAGCTCAGGATCCGCGCGCAAGCCGACGCGGATCAGCTCAGGACCCGCGCGCTCGGCGACGCCGAACAGGTCAGGGACCGCGCCGTCGCCGACGCGGAGCAGGCCAGGGCACGCGCGCAAACCGAGGCGGAAGGCATCGTCAAGCGCGCCACCGACGCGGCCGAGCAGGCCGCGCAAGGTCGCCGTGAGGTCGAGGAAGAGATCCGCGCGGTCAAGGACGAGATGCGCGAGCTACGCGGCGACCTCGAACGCCGCGAAACCCGGATCGCCGAGCGTGAGCAGCGCCTCGACGCCGAGATCCGCCGCGTCGAAGAGCGCAGGCAATCGCTCGACCGCCGCAAGCAAGAGCTCGACGAGCGGTCCACCGAGCTCAAGGACGCCGCGGAAAAGGCCCAGGCCGAGCTGGAGCGCGTCGGCGGGCTGACCGCCGACCAGGCCAAGACCGAGCTGGTCGTGGCCATGGAGAACCAGGCCAAGCGCGAAGCGGCCGTGACGATGCGGGCGATAGAGAACGAGGCGCGCGCGGAGGCCGACAAGCGAGCCCGCAAGATCGTCACGCTCGCCATCCAGCGGGTCGCGGTGGAGCAGACCAGCGAGTCGGTCGTCTCGGTCATGCACCTGCCCGGCGACGAGATGAAGGGCCGCATCATCGGCCGGGAGGGCCGCAACATCAGGGCCTTCGAGTCGATCACGGGCGTCAACCTCATCATCGACGACACTCCAGAAGCGGTCTTGCTCTCCTGCTTCGACCCGGTACGACGTGAGATCGCGCGGCTCACGCTCGAACGCCTCGTCCAGGACGGCCGGATCCACCCGCAGCGGATCGAGGAGGCCTACGACCGGGGCAAGACGGAGATCGAACTGCTCTGCCAGCGATCCGGCGAGGACGCCATGACCGAGCTTGGCATCACCGACATGCACCCCGAGCTCATCAACCTGCTTGGCCGCCTCCGCTACCGCACCTCCTACGGTCAGAACGTTCTCCAGCACCTGATCGAGTCCGCGCACATCGCCGGAATGATGGCCTTCGAGCTGCGAATGGATTCGGTGCTGCTCAAGCGGTGCACCGTGCTGCACGACATCGGCAAGGCGCTCACCCACGAGGTCGAAGGCAGCCACGCGATGATCGGCGCCGAGATCGCGCGTAAGTACGGTGAGCCGGACGACGTGGTGCACGCCATCGAGGCGCACCACAACGAGGTCGAGGTGCGGACGGTCGAGGCGGTGCTCACCCAGGCCGCCGATTCGATCAGCGGCGGCCGGCCCGGCGCCCGGCGCGAGTCGCTGGAGATGTACGTCAAGCGGCTCGAGCGGCTGGAGCAGATCGCGTCCGAGCGCGAAGGCGTGGAGAAGGTCTTCGCCATGCAGGCGGGCCGCGAGATCCGGGTCATGGTCAAGCCGGACAAGATCGACGACATCCAGGCGCAGGTGATCGCCCGCGACATCGCCAAGCAGGTGGAAGAGGAACTCACCTACCCTGGCCAGATCCGCGTCACCGTGGTCCGCGAGTCCCGCGCCACCGAGTTCGCCCGCTAGGGTCCCCGCGACGGGTCCCAGCGAGCGGGGCCCCGCGAACGGGAACTACGACAGCCGGACCGGCGCCACCCCCGGCGTCGTGAAGCCCATGATCTGGCCGTAGAAGGCCAGTTCCGACTCCAGGGCGATGATGTTCGTCTCCGCCTTGCGGAACCCGTGCGACTCGCCCTCGAACACGATGTACGCGTGCGGGATCTCGTGTTCGGCCAGGTCGGCGGCGATCGCCTCGGACTGCGCGGCGGGCACGACCGGGTCGTCGAGCCCTTGCAGCAGCAGCACCGGGCAGGTCTGCGCCGACACGTGCCCGATCGGCGACCTCGCCTCGTACAGCGCCCCGGTCTCTGGCAGCGGCCCGATCAGGCCGTCCAGGTACCTGGACTCGAAGTCGTGCGTGGTCTCTGCGAACGGCCGCAGGTCGGACACCCCATAGTAGGACACCGCCGCCGCGAACACCGGCGCGCGCGGGGGCGAGCCGTCGGACGACACCAGGGCGCTGGTCACCGCGGCCAGCGCGGTCCAGCCCCCGGCCGAGCCGCCTCTGATGGCCAGCCGCCGCCGGTCGGCCTGGCCGGCCTCGGTCAGCGCCAACACCGCGTTCATCGCGTCGGCCACGTCGACCACGCCCCACTGCCCGCGCAGCCGCTCCCGGTACTCCCGGCCGTACCCGCTTGACCCCCCGTAGTTGACGTCGATTACCCCGATGCCGCGGCTGGTGAAGTAGGCCTTCTCCAGATTGAGCACGGGCAGCGACTGCCCGGTCGGGCCGCCGTGCACGTGTACGACGAACGGGGGATGCTCCCCGTCGGGCGCCTCGAAGTCCGGGTTGGACGGCGGGTAAACGACGGCGTGAACCACGGTTCCGTTCGGATCAGTGGAAAGTTGTACCTGGCGCGCGTCCGGCAGGTAGGCGAGGTCGGGAGTGGGTGCGGCCTGCCTGCGCAATACCTCCGTGGCACCGCCGAACCAGGTCCTGACCACGCTCCACGGCGCGCGCGGGCTGCCGGCGATGGCCGCCACCGCCCCGCCGGAAGCGGCCAGTTCGCCCTCGACGGCATCGAACCCCAGGTGAGCGTCGGTCAGCGTGCCCGACTCCGGGTCGAGCACCGCGAGCTGCTGCTGGCCGCGGCCGTGCAGCACAGCGAGCCGGCCGTCGGCGAGCTTGACGAACGGGCGAAGGCCCAGCTGCCACAGCGGCCCGGCGAACTCCTCCCTGCGCGGGCACAGCGGGCGCGGTCGCGCGCCAGCCTCCGCGGACACGAGATAGAGATTCCACCAACCAGAGGAGTCAGAGGCGACATACAGGCTGTCGTCATCGCGCCACAACGGGGCGAGTACCGACTCATCCGGGCCGCCCATGACCAGCGAGGCGTCGGCCACCCGCACGCTGTCACCCGCCTCACCCGGCCCGTCCAACCCGCTCCGCACGGAGGCGACGCGCAGTTCCGTGCCGTCCCACGGCATCCGCGGGTGGTCCCAGTTGATCCACGCCAGTCTGGTCCCGTCCGGCGACGGGGTAGGGAAGGCGAAGAAGTCCGCCCCGGTTACGAGGACGCGGATCGTGGAGGGCGCGGCGTGAGCCGACCCGTCAAGCGGCACGGCGACGATTGCGCGGCTCACGCCCTCGTCGGTCACCGTCTCCCGCACGCACCAGATCTCGCCGCCGTCGGGGGAGAGCACCATGTCCGCGAACCGGAAGCCGCCCGCGAGCGGGGTGAGCGGTCGCGGCGCGCCGCCGAGCGCGTTCTGCACGTACAGCCGCTGGTCGGCGAAGTTGGCGAAGACGAGGTCGAACCCGCCGAACGCCGACGCGGCGGGCACCGGGAGGTAGGCCATCCCGCCGTACTCGTGCACCCGGGTCCTGGCGTACCACGGCGCGGGCAGCAGCTCACGCGCGCCCGAGCCTTCCTCGCCGGACGTCATGACCGTTACCCGGCCGCCCTCGGCCGGCCGGCTCTCCTGCCACCAGACCTCGTCGCCCGCGAACGCCGGAAAGGACAGGAGCACCTTCCCCCGCGCCACGTCGGCGGCGGTGATGGGCGACTGCCATGTTCCGTACGTTGCGGTCTTCGTCATGGACCTCATCGATATCACGCGCGGCGCGCGCCGCGCGCGTCCGCCCCTATCCTGGTCAGGTGGGAGAAGGAAGGACCTACGAGATTCGCACCTACGGGTGCCAGATGAACGCGCACGACTCCGAGCGCGTCGCCGGGCTGCTCGAGGAGGCCGGCTACCGCAAGGCGCCGGACGGCGAGACGCCGGACCTCATCGTGTTCAACACCTGTGCGGTGCGGGAGAACGCGGCCGACAGGCTCTACGGCAACCTCGGCCACCTGCTCCCGACCAAGAAGGCGCACAAGAACATGCAGATCGCGGTCGGCGGCTGCCTGGCACAGATGGAGCGCGACCAGATAACCAGGCGCGCCCCGTGGGTGGACGTCGTGTACGGCACGCACAACATCGGCGCCCTCCCCAAGCTGCTCGAACGCGCCCGCATAAAGGAAGAGGCGCAGGTCGAGTTCGAGGAGACGCTGGCCACCTTCCCCTCCCTGCTGCCGGCCCGCCGCCAGTCGCCGTACTCGGCGTGGGTGTCGATCTCCGTGGGCTGCAACAACACGTGCACCTTCTGCATCGTGCCGTCACTGCGCGGGCGCGAGAAGGACCGCCGCCCCGGCGACATCCTTGACGAGATCAAGGCGCTGACCCACGATGGCGTCCTCGAGGTCACCCTGCTCGGCCAGAACGTGAACTCGTACGGAGCGGAGTTCGGCGACAGGACGGCGTTCAGCAAGCTGCTGAGAACATGCGGCGAGATCGACGGGCTTGAGCGGGTCCGGTTCACCTCCCCGCATCCGAGGGACTTCACCGACGACGTGATCGAGGCGATGGCGGACACCCCGAACGTCATGCCCAGCCTGCACATGCCGCTGCAGTCAGGCTCCGACACGATCCTGCGGGCCATGCGCCGCGCCTACCGCCGGGATCGCTACCTCGCGATCCTGGACAACGTGCGACGGCACATACCGCACGCGGCGATAACCACCGACATCATCGTCGGCTTCCCCGGCGAGACAGAGCGAGATTTCGAGGACACCCTCGACGTGGTGCGCCAGGCGCGGTTCGCCAGCGCGTTCACGTTCCGCTACTCCATCCGCCCGGGCACCCCCGCCGCGACGATGGACGACCAGGTGTCGGCCGAGGTCGTTCAGGACCGCTACGACAGGCTCGTCGCGCTGCTCGAGGAGATCTGCACGCAAGAGAACGCCAAGCTCGACGGCGCGACCGTCGAAGTGCTCGTCGCCGAGGGGGAGGGCCGCAAGGACGCCGCGACGCACCGCATGTCCGGCCGCGCCAGGGACAACCGCCTGGTGCACTTCAACCCGCACGGCGCGCGGCCCCGGCCAGGCGACATCGTCACCACCGTCGTGACCGGCACCGCGCCGCACTACCTGCTCGCCGACGGCGAGCCGCTCTCCGTCCGCCGCACGAGGGCAGCCGATGCGTGGGAAATGAGGCAGGCCGCTCCCACCCCCGCCCCCGCCGCCCTGGCGAGCCCCGGGCCCGTCCTGCTCGGCATGCCGGCCGTCCGCGGCTGACCCGCCGTCTCATGCTGGTCGCCGTCGTCGGCGCCACCGCCACCGGCAAGTCCGACCTGGCGGTCGCCCTGGCCCGCGCGCTCGACGGCGAGGTGATCAACGCCGACTCGATGCAGCTGTACCGCGGCATGGACATCGGCACCGCCAAGCTGTCCATCGAGGAACGCCAGGGCATCCCACACCACCTGCTGGACATCTGGGACGTCACGAAGACCGCCACCGTCGCCGAGTACCAGGGGAACGCCGAGCAGGTCATCGACGACATCGAGGCTCGCGGTAAGGTCCCCGTGCTGGTCGGCGGATCCGGCCTGTACATCAGGGCGGCCCTCGGCGACCTGAGCTTCCCCGGCACGGACGAACGGATCAGGCAGCGCCTGGAAGCCGAACTCGCCGCGCACGGCCCTGCGCCGCTCTACGAACGGCTGACCAGGCAAGACCCGCAGGCCGCGGCCGCGATCCTGGCGTCGAACGGCCGCCGGATCGTCCGCGCGCTCGAGGTGATCGAACTGTCCGGCCGCCCCTTCAGCGCCACCCTCCCCGACTACGCGCACAGCCGCCCGGCACGCCCGACCGTGCAGGTCGGCCTCCGCCTGCCGCGCCCGGAGCTCGACCGCCGCATCGACGCCCGCGTCGACCGCATGTGGGCCAGCGGGTTCGAGGCCGAAGTCCGCGGGCTGGCGGCGGTCGGCCTGCGCGACGGCAAGACCGCGAGCCGCGCGCTCGGCTACCAGCAGATGCTGCGCCACATCGACGGCGAGCTGACCCTCGAGCAGGCACGAGAGGAGACCGCGCGCGCCACGCGACGTTTCGCCCGGCGCCAGGAGGCATGGTTCCGCCGGGACCCGCGAGTCACCTGGCTCCCCGAGGAGGGGGAAGACGAGGAGCTATCCGCCCGCGTCCGCGCTGTCCTGAATATTTTTCC
>Ga0187808_10000234_pt1 | contig 15459 bp, 14 predicted proteins | sample NC_wetland_sal_i_5_FD_132427 | JGI IMG/M metagenome (GOLD analysis project Ga0187808, IMG submission 132427) | Wetland sediment microbial communities from Neuse River Estuary, North Carolina, USA - ASW_3 | ecosystem: Environmental > Aquatic > Freshwater > Wetlands > Sediment | place: USA: North...
CGTGGTTCCGGTTCGCCGTCGGCGGAGCCGGGTTGGTGCTGCCTGTATCGTCGCGCGCGGCGATCGGCTTGAGAATTGCGACGAAGTGGCCAGCGCCGATCAGCGTGCCAGTGAAGGGGCTGCGCCCACGGGCGCGAAGCTGAAAAGAAGCCACACCGACGGAGTACGCTCGGTATAGGATCGAAGAGGAGAGAGATTCCTGGAAATGGCGGTAAAGGCCGGCGACCTCGAGTCGGAGCTGCTCGACACCGTTTGTGAACAGGTGCGGGAGGAGCTGCCGGACAGCGAGGCGGAATCCGCCGAGGCATTCGTAAGGCAGTACTACCACTGGGTCCCCGCCGATGACCTCGCCGGGCGGAAGACCGCAGACCTGTACGGCGCCGCGATCGCGCACTGGCGGCTTGCCCGCGAGCGGACTCCCGGTGAGCCGAAGGTCCGGGTCTACAACCCGGATCGAGAGCGGGACGGGTGGTCCTCGCCCCACACCGTGCTCGAGATCGTCTCCGACGACATGCCGTTCATCGTCGACTCGGTGACGATGGAGCTCGCGCGCGAAGGGTTCACGATCGACCTGGTGATCCACCCGGTGATCGGCGTGCAGCGCGATCGAGATGGGCGCGCCGTGGCGGTGCTACATCCCGACGCGCTCACGTCCGAGGCGGTCCCAGAATCGGTGTTGCACGCCGAATTGGTGCGCGAGCCTGACGCCGAAAGGCTGGACAGGCCGCGCGGGAGCATCGGCCGCGTACTCGAAGAGGTGCGCGCCACCGTCGACGACGGCAGCCGATGCGCAATCGAGCGCTCCAGCTTGTCGAGGAGCTCGAGCGCGATCCGCCCCCCGTGGGACGGGCGGAGATCGACGAGGTGCGCGCCTTCCTGGAGTGGGTGGCGACGACAACTTCCGTTCCTGGGCTACCGCGAGTACGAGCTGGTGGGCGATGATCAGGGAGCCCAACTGAAGGCGGTGGATGACACCGGGCTGGGCGTACTGAGGGGCAGGAAGTCCGAGTCGCCGAGGCACCTCGGCCGCAAGGCGGCGGTCCTGGCGCGAGCGCCGCATCTGGTCGTGCTGACCAAGGCGAACTCGCGCTCGACTGTTCATCGTCCGGCGTACCTTGACTACATTGACTACATCGGCGTCAAGCAGTTCGACACCGACGGTAACGTGATGCGGGAGCGCCGGTTCCTTGGCCTCTACACGAGCTCTGCATACCGGGCAAGTCCGCGGGAGATCCCGCTGCTGCGCGGCAAGGTCCAGACCGTGATGGAACGGGCCGGTTTCCTCCCGGCCGGCCACGACGCCAAGGCGCTGCTCGAGATTCTCGAGTCCTACCCCGCGCGACGCCTTGTTCCAGATCCCACCCGGACGACCTGTTCGCGATCGCGATCGGGCTCCTCGGCCTGGGCGAGCGCCAGCGGGTGCGCCTGTTCGTCTGGGAAGACCCACTCGATCGTTTCGTCTCCTGCCTGGTCACCCTTCCGCGCGACCGTTTCAATACCGAGAACCGACTTCAGGCTTGCATCCCGGCTCCAGCTCGCCTGGCTGCGCGACCGGATCTACGAGCTGCCGCGCGCCAACCGCTGGCAGGCGCTGGCGCGGGCCGCGCTCCACGAGGACCTGCTGGGGGTGCATCGCGAGTTGACCCGGGAGGTGCTTGAGTCGGCCTCCGACGGGGAGCGTGCCGATGCCGCAATCGAAGGCTGGGAATCGCATAACAGACCCAAGCTGGAGCGCTGCCTGAGCACGCTCGCGGATATGCGCGCGTCGCGAACCTACGACACCACGACTCTTTCCGTGGCGCTCCGAGAGGTGAGAGCATTCGTCGGCGGCGGGAACGAAGGCGAGCCCACCGGCGGGGGTCTAGCTGACCGCCACCGGGTCACGCGCGCCGCGTGAGCGACCGCCACAGCGCCACCGCCGCGTAGCTGGCGAAGTCGATGATCCCCGCCATCAGGAATGCGATGGGGCCGGTGAGTAGCCGACCTGCCAGCCGCGAGCACAAGCACCTCAAGCTATCGTCTGACCACGATGTCGACGGTCAAGACAAGCATCACGGAGCTGCCCGAGTCACGCGTTCGCGTCCAGGCGGAGGTGCCGGCCGAGGAGGTGGAGCGGCGAGTCACGGAAGCCGCCCGGCAGCTCGGCCGCCAGATGCGCGTCCCCGGGTTCCGCAAGGGAAAGGTCCCTGCGCCGATCGTGATCAGGCGCCTGGGACGGGAAGCGGTGCTTGACGAGGCCCTGCGGAGCGCACTCGGCAGCTGGTACGCGGACGCGATCGAGGAGGCGGGAATCGCCCCCGTGGGCGAACCGGAGCTCGATATGGGCGACCTTCCCGAGGAGGGCCAGCCACTCTCCTTCTCGATCGAGATCGGCGTCCGCCCCGAGGCGAAGCTGGGTCAGTACAAGGGGCTTGAGGTGGGGCGCCGCCAGCCGTCGGTCGAGGAGACGCGGATCGACGAGGAGCTCGAGCGGCTGCGCGAGCGATTCGCCACCCTGGAGACAGTTGACCGGGCGGCGGTCGAGGGCGATCAGGTCGTGATCGACTACACCGGATCGGTCGACGGCGAGCCATTCGAGGGCGGCGCCGGTCGAGACCAGGTACTCGAGCTTGGCTCCGGCCGCCTGATTCCGGGATTCGAGGAGCAGCTGGCCGGTGCTCGTGCGGGTGACGAGCGGGTCGTTCAGGTCACCTTCCCCGACGACTACCAAGCGGCCGAGCTAGCCGGCAAGGCTGCGCAGTTCGACGTGACGGTCACCGAGGTCAAGGCCAAACGCCTGCCCGAGCTCGGCGACGAGTTCGCGTCGGAGGCGGGCGGATTCGACACGTTGGCGGAGCTGCGCGAGGACATCGCGGAGCGCTTGAAGCAGGCAGATGAGCGTGTGATCGAGCGCGAGTTCGAGCAGGCTGCGCTCGACGCGGCGGTTGCTGAGGCCACCGTCGAGGTGCCTGAGAAGCTGGTTCACGCGCGCGCGCACGAGCTGGTCGACGAGACGATGTCGGCGCTGGCGCGGCAGGGAATCTCCAAGGAGTCCTACCTTCGGATCGCCGGCAAGGACGGGGAGGACCTGGCCCACGATGCCGAGCCTGAGGCCGCGCAGGCGCTGCGCCGAGAGGCGGTCCTCGCGGCGATCGTGCAGACCGAGGGGATCGAGCCGAGCGATGACGAGGTGCTGCAAGCGCTCGAGCCAACCGCCCAGCGGGCCGGGTCGCCCGCCACGGAACTGCTCGAGCAGCTGCGAAAGGCGGACCGCCTGCAGCAGGTGCGCGAGGAGGTCGCCAACCGCCAGGCGCTCGAGCTGGTGGTCCGTGAGGCCAAGCCGATCAGCGTCGAGCAGGCCAAGGCCCGCGACAAGCTGTGGACGCCTGGCAAGGAGGGCGACGAGCAGCGAGCGGGCCAGCTCTGGACGCCCGGGAGCTGACCGCGGCGCGGGCCGGCCGGACCCGCCCAGCCCGCGATCGAGCGGTTGCTACATTCGGCAGGAATCCGGCCGAGGAAGCGAAAGAAGCGAGGACGATGAGCCCACTCGTACCGATGGTCGTCGAGCAGACCTCTCGCGGAGAGCGGGCGTTCGACATCTACAGCCGACTGCTCAACGAGCGGATCATCTTCCTCGGCACGCCGATCGACGATCAGATCGCCAATCTGATCGTGGCCCAGCTGCTGCACCTCGAATCCGAGGATCCTGACAAGGACATCTCCGTCTACATCAACTCACCCGGCGGCTCGGTCTACGCGGGGTTGGCTGTCTACGACACGATGCAGTTCATCAAGCCCGATGTGCAGACGATCTGCGTCGGCATCGCGATGTCGATGGGAGCGCTGCTGCTGGCCGGGGGCGCGAAGGGCAAGCGGATGGCGTTGCCCAACGCCAAGATCTTGATCCACCAGGTGTCCTCGGCATTCCAGGGTCAGGCGACGGATATCGAGATCCACGCCAAGGAGATCATCGACGTGCGTCGGAGGCTGGATGAGATCATCGCCAAGCACACGGGCCAGGATCTCGAGAAGGTCCGGCAGGACACGGACCGGGACTACTTCATGAGCGCCGACGATGCGAAGGAATACGGAATCATCGACCGCGTGATCTCGCAGCACTGAGCGTCTACCCTTAGTGCGGAGAGCAGTCGCGAGCCGACTCCCGGGGAGGGCAACAAATGGCACGTCCCACCGACTCCAACGAACAGCTTCTGTGCAGCTTCTGCGGGAAGTCGCAAAGGCAGGTCAAGAAGCTGATCGCGGGTCCGGGCGTCTACATCTGCGACGAATGCATCGATCTCTGTAACGAGATCATCGATGAGGAGCTCACCGCTCCGCCGAGCTTCGATATCGAGAACCTGCCCAAGCCGCGGGAAATCTACGACGTCCTCAACGAGTACGTGGTGGGCCAGGAGCAGGCCAAGCGGACCTTGTCGGTGGCGGTCTACAACCATTACAAGCGCGTCCAGATGATGTCCTCCGATGAGAACGACATCGAGCTGCAGAAGTCGAACATCCTGCTGCTTGGGCCCACGGGTTGCGGCAAGACGCTGCTCGCGCAGACGCTGGCAAAGATCCTCAACGTGCCGTTCGCGATCGCCGATGCGACCGCGCTGACCGAGGCGGGCTACGTCGGCGAGGACGTGGAGAACATCCTGCTGAAGTTGATCCAGGCCGCCGACTACGACGTCAAGAAAGCCGAGACCGGGATCATCTACATCGACGAAGTCGACAAGATCGCGCGCAAGGCCGACAACCCGTCGATCACCCGCGACGTCTCCGGTGAGGGCGTCCAGCAGGCGCTCTTGAAGATCCTCGAAGGAACGACGGCCTCGGTCCCGCCGCAGGGCGGCCGCAAGCATCCCCACCAGGAATTCCTGTCGATCGACACCACCAACGTGCTGTTCATCTGCGGCGGCGCGTTCGCCAACCTCGACAAGGTGATCGAGCGTCGAATCGGCCACCAGGGGATCGGCTTCGGCGCAGCGATCAAGACAAAGGATCAGCGCGACCTCGGCGAGATGTTCGAGCACTGCTTGCCCGAGGACCTGATTCAGTACGGGCTGATCCCCGAGTTCATCGGCCGCCTGCCCGTCATGTCTGCGATCCACCAGCTCTCGCGGGACGAGCTAATGGAGATCCTGACCGAGCCGCGCAACGCGCTCGTCAAGCAGTTCCAGCGCTTCTTCCAGTTCGACGGGATCGAGCTGGTGTTCGCCGACGACGCGCTCTCCTCGGTCGCCGACAGGGCGCTCGAGCGTGAGACCGGCGCCCGCGGGCTGCGCTCGATCATCGAGGAGGTGCTGCTCGAGGTCCAGTTCGAGCTGCCCTCCCGCCGTGACGTGCGCAAGTGCGTGGTGACCCGCGACACGATCGAGAAGGCCACTCCGCCGACGCTCGTCACCGTCGCCGCGCCGGAGGAAGAAGCCGCCTAGGCCAGCAGGATGCCGGCCTGTGGTGACTGGTGGTGCGCGCGCAGCGGTCACCGGTAACCAGGAGCGGAGCGTGCGCAGGCCGGAGCCCTATGCGGCTACTCAGCCTGCAGGCGCATGATCGCCTCGAGCTCCTCGACAGCGGCGAGGTCTCTCTTTCGTCCAGCCGCGTGTTTCATCGCGATCAGATCGTCGATCGAGGCCACGAGCACGGAGAAACCGCCCAAGTCGAAGCGGTCTGCGTTGCGGCGTAGCACGTCATAACCGGGGCTTCCGGCCGTCCGTGCACGTCGAGCTCTCCGATGCCAGTGACCATCGCGAGCAGTTCGAGGCGGCCTATGGCTGCCTCCGAACCGACCTACACTCGGGCCCAATGGAGCATCCCCACATGTCCGACCTCGAATCCAGGACGCGCTACGACCCATCCGAAGTCGAGCCGCGGATCGTCGAGCGGTGGTTGGCATCGGGCCTGTTTCACCCGGAGCCCGAGGGCACCTCGGAGGAGAACTACTCGATCGCGATCCCGCCGCCGAACGTGACCGGATCGCTGCACATGGGTCATGCGTTCCAGGACGCGATCATGGACGTCCTGATTCGCCACCACCGGATGCGCGGCCAGCGCACGAAGTGGATCCTGGGCACCGACCACGCCGGGATCGCCACCCAGATCCAGGTCGAGCGGGCGCTCATCGAGGAGGGAAGCAGTCGTGGGGCGCTCGGTCGCGATGCCTTCGAGCAGCGGGTGTGGCGATGGCGAGAGGAGTACGGCGGTCAGATCATCGAGCAGCTGAAGCGATTCGGCGCGTCATGCGATTACGACGACGAGCGGTTCACGCTCGACGAGCAATACGTCAGCGCAGTGATGCAGGTGTTCGTCGCGCTCTACGAGAAGGGCTACATCTATCGCGACCGGTACATGGTCAACTGGGATCCCGGCAACCGCTCCGCGATCTCCGATCTCGAGGTCGAGCAGTCCGAGGTGACCGACACGCTCTACTACATCAACTACCCGCTCGCGTCTGGCTCGGGGTCGATCACGGTCGCGACCGTCCGCCCGGAGACGATGCTCGCCGACACGGCGGTAGCCGTTCACCCGGAGGACGAGCGCTACCGCAGCTTGATCGGACAGAAGGCGATCCTGCCCCTGGTCGGTCGGGAGCTGCCGATCATCGCCGACGAGTACGTCAAGCCGGAGTTCGGGAGCGGCGCGCTGAAGATCACTCCCGGCCACGACCCAAATGACTTTGAGATCGGACTGCGCCACGGCCTGCCGGTGATCAACGTGATCGGCGAGGACGGGCGGATCACCGAGGAGGCCCCGGAGCGGTTCGTGGGCATGACCGTCGGCCAGGCACAGCGCGCCGCTGTCGCAGAGCTCGCCGAGCAGGACCTGATCCAGCGCACCGAGGAGTACGTGCACACCGTGCCCTTCTCGCAACGGTCCGGTGAGCGGATCGAGCCGCTGATCTCGCTGCAGTGGTTCATGCGCATGGATGAGCTCGCGAAGCCAGCAATCGACGCCGTGCTGGACGGACGGGTGAAATTCCATCCGCCGAGCCATACGCGCGTGTACATGGACTGGATGGAGAACATCCGCCCGTGGGTGATCTCGCGCCAGCTGTGGTGGGGTCACCGCTTGCCGGTCTGGTATCGCGGCGACGAGATGTACGTCGGCACGACCGCGCCGGAGGGGGACGGCTGGGAGCGCGACCCGGACGTACTCGACACCTGGTTTTCGAGCGCGCTGTGGCCGTTCGTGACGCTCGGCTGGCCCGAACAAACGCCCGAGCTGCGGGCGTTCTATCCGACCGACGTGCTGGTGACCGCGCGCGACATCATCTTCCTGTGGGTCGCGCGGATGATCATGATGGGCCTCGAGTTCACCGGCGAGGTTCCGTTCCACGACGTCCACATCCACGCGATCATCCAGGCCCCCGACGGGCGCAGGATGTCGAAGTCGCTGGGAACGGGGATCGACCCGCTGGACCTCGTCAACGGGGGGCCGCGCCCACCCGTGTTCGAGCAGGGAGGCGAGTTCCCGGCGTATGGCGCCGACGCAGTCCGCTGGGGTTTGCTGGCGATGACCTCATCCCAGGACGTCCGCTTCAGCGAGGACAGGATCGCGCAGGGGCTGCAGCTGACCAACAAGCTCTGGAATGCGGCCCGGCTGATTCTGCTCGGCGTCGGTGCCGACGCCCGGCCCGAGCTTGCGCCGGTCGCGGTGGAGGACAGGTGGATCCTTTCGCGGCTCGAGCGCGCCAAGCAGGAGGTTGCCGGGCGGATCGCGACGTACGACTTCTCCCACGCCGCGCTCGCCCTGTACGACTTCGTCTACGGCGAGCTGTGCGACTGGTACCTCGAGCTCGTCAAGCCGAGACTGCGGGCCGGCGAGCCGCAGGTCGGCTCGACGCTGCTGCACGTGCTCGTCCAGACACTCCGACTCGCACACCCGATCATCCCGTTCGTCACCGAGGAGATCTACGGTTACGTCCCGGGCTCGGAGGGCCTCCTGGCAGCCGGAATCCCCACCACGGCGGCCCCCGTCGACGAGGGTGCCGAGGCCTCGCTCGCGCGGATGATCGAGGCGGTTCAGGCGCTGCGGGCATGGCGCGACTACGCCGAGGTGAAGGTCGGCGCGACGCTCCCGGCTCGTCTCGTGGCCGACGGCTACGAGGAAACCCGTGAGCATCTTGAACGACTAGCGCGGCTCGCGTTCACCAGCGACGGCGCCGCCCCGGCTACATCGGTCCCGATTCCGGGCGGTGCGGTGGAGCTCCTGCCCAGTCCGGAAGTCGACCTCGGCGCTGCCGAGCGCAAGCACGCAAAGCGGTGCGCCGAGCTCGACGGGCAGATCGAGCTTCGCGAACGGAAGCTAGAAAACGAGGGATTCGTCGCCAAGGCGCCGGCGGAGGTCGTGCAGAAGGTACGGGACGAGCTGGACGCGCTTCGGGTCGAGCGGGAGGCCCTGTGACCCTGAGGGAGCCGGGAGGCGCTGTGACCTGTGATCAAGCCGGGAGGCGCTGTGACCCGTGATCAAGCCGGGAGGCGCTGTGAGTCCTGAGGAAGCCGAGCGCTATGTCCTCTCCCGCGAGCTGTTCGGGATGCGTTTCGGGCTGGACCGCATGCGGCGGATGATGACCGCGCTCGGCCATCCCCAGCAGCGGTTTGACTCGATCCATGTGGTCGGCACCAACGGCAAGTCCTCGACCACGCGGATGATCGCTGCGATCCTGGCACGCCACGGACTGCGGGTGGGTGCCTTCCTGTCGCCCCACCTGGTCTCGTTCGGCGAGCGGATCCGGATCGACGACTCCGATCTGGAGCCGGCCGCATTTGCCCGGGCCGTCCAGCGGGCCGCTCGTGCGGCAGAGCTCGTCGATCGCTCGCTTGGCGGCGAGGAGCGCGTGACGCAGTTCGAGCTGCTGACCTCAGCGGCCTATTCGGAGCTTGCCGCGAGGGGGGTCGACGCCGCGGTGATCGAGGCCGGCCTAGGAGGGCGCTACGACGCGACCAACGTGATCCCATCGAAGGTGCAGGTGGTCACGAGCGTCGGTCTGGAGCACACTCGCTGGCTCGGGCCGACGATCAACGACAGCGCCTCCGAGAAACTTGCCGTGGTCCAGCCCGGAGCGACACTGGTGCTGGGCCACGGTCTGCACGCTGACGCCAGCGCTGTGGCTGAGTCGGCCGCCCGCGAGCGTGGCGCGCGGATTATCCGCGCTGGCGCCGATCCGGGAGTCCGGGTGGGAGCTCCGGGGGCCTTTCAGCGCCGCAACTTCGCGCTTGCCCGGGCCGCCGCCGAGGCGTACCTGGGCAAGCTCGACGCAGATGCCGTCGCCGCCGCGGCAGATGAGGTGCGCGTGCCGGGAAGGCTTCAGGTCGTCGCTCAGCAGCCGTTGACGCTGCTCGACGGCGCCCATAACCCCGAGGGCGTCGCGGCGCTGACCGAGTCGCTACCCGAGATCATCGGCGAACGCCACCCTCTGATCGCGATGGTCTCGATCCTGGATGACAAGGACGCCGCGGCGATGCTCGCCCAGCTGCTGCCTTCGTGCGACGCTGTGATCTTTACCAGCAGTCAGAATCCCCGCGCATTGCCCCCGCCGACGCTACAGTCGCTCGCCACCCAGCTGGGAGGTCCTACGGCGGAGATCGTTCCCAACCCGCGCCTGGCCCTGGTCCGCGCATCCGAGCTCGCCGGCAGCGCTGGCGCCGTACTCGCTGCCGGCTCGATCTATCTGATCGCCGATTTGCTGCGACCGGCGGCTCAGGGACGCGCCTCGGTGCTGTGAGGGATCGTGAACGAGCGCGACGAACAACCGAGCTTTCTGACTATGATCGGTCTGATCGCGCTGATTGTCGCGGTCGTGATCTTGGTGTTCTTCGGGATCGGATACTTGTTTGGGCGGGTGTTCCTCTGAGCAAACGGGAACGAGGACAGCCACGAAGCGCGACGATCCGACCACGACGCCCATTACACTCGCCTATTTAATGCTCGCCCCAGCCGTCTTCGGCATCAGCAACAGTGGGGTCAATCTCGCCATCGACCTGCTGATCCTGTTCCTGGTCGTGGTCTGGCTGGCGCTGGTCTACTGGACCTACGCGGACGCCCGGCGACGGATCGCGGACCCGATGCTGATCGGTTGCAGTACGGCTGCATCGCTGTTTCCTTACGTCGGCACGCTCGTGTACATGATCGTGAGGCCGCCGGAGTACCTCGACGACGTCCGCGAGCGGGAGCTCGAGATGCAGGCCGCGGAGGCTCGGCTTGCGGAGCTCGGATATCACTTGTGCCCACACTGCGACTACGAGGTCGAGAAGGACTTTCTGCGCTGCCCCAACTGCATGCGCAAGCTGAAGGACCCGTGCCCCGTGTGTGGCAAGCCGCTGGATCCGGCGTGGAGGATCTGCCCGTTTTGCGAGGCTGACGTCGGCGCGGCTCCCCCTGCGCCGCGCCGTGCGCGTCGCCGGCGTGAGCCCGCGATGGATCGCCCGGTGGCGGGTACCACCGGCTTCCCAGAGGGCAGCACTGCCCCGGCTCCGGCGGAGCGCGGCGGGCCGCCCACTTCCTAGCAAACCCCTCTCGAACCTGGAGCAGGAAGTACATGGAGCGAACGCTCATTCTCGTCAAGCCCGATGCCTTTGCCCGGAACCTCACCGGCGAGATCATCGCCCGGTTCGAGCGCAAAGGCCTGCGACTCGTTGCGCTCAAGCAGATGACGATGACCCAGGAGCTGGCCGAGCGGCATTACGCCGAGCACAAGGGAAAGCCGTTCTACGAGGAGCTGGTCATGTTCATCACCTCCGGTCAGCTGGTCGCGATGGTGCTCCAGGGGGAACAGGCCATCGCCGCGGCACGCCAGGTGATCGGCGCGACCAATCCCGTGGAGGCCGCTCCCGGTTCGATCCGCGGCGATTATGCGATCGAGGTGGGCCAGAACATGGTTCACGGCTCGGACTCCCCCGAGTCGGGCGCGCGGGAAGTGGCGCTGTTCTTTGAGGAACTCGCGTGAGGAGGCCGAGCGCACGCCGGCCCGCTTGATCCTCGCGTCAGGTTCCCCGCAGCGGCGAGCGATCCTCGAGCAGCTCTCGATCGAGTTCGAGGTTGTGGCGACTAACGTCGAGGAGCGCGAGGAAGGCCCCCCGCAGGACGTTGCGGTTGAGAACGCCTACCGCAAGGCCGCGGCGATCGGCCCTGTGGACGTGCCCGTGCTCGGAGTCGACACCGTCGTCTGCATCGGGCCCCAGGTTTACGGCAAGCCGGCCGACGCGGAGTGTGCCCGAGCCACCCTGCGCGCCCTCTCCGGGAGGCGGCACACGGTGATCGGCGGGATCTGCCTGATCGAGGGGGGTCGCCCGCGCGCGGCCGCGGCCAGCACCGCCGTCGACTTTCGTCGGCTCAGCGGCACGCTGATCGAGTGGTACGTGGAGAGCGGCGAATGGCGAGGTCGGGCGGGTGGATACGCGATTCAGGGCCGCGGTGCCGCGCTCGTCACCCGGATCGAGGGCGATTACCTGAACATCGTGGGGCTGCCGGTGGGAAAGCTTCTGGAGCTGGCGCCGTGGCTGGTGGGAACCTGACGCCAACCTGAGATCCGCCGCCCCTGCGTCTTCTGAGCTCCGTCAACCCCAGCCATGCCCTTTTTTCACATATTGTTTTCCAGCGGATTTGCGGCTTTGCTCTCGAGGACGGGGACCGCTGGACGGCGCCCGTTCGGCTACACTCGGCCGCGGACGGCGCTGGCAGCACGGCGTGGCTTGTCGGCCTTACGCCGCCGCGTCGTTCGCTGACCCCTACTCTCGAACCTGACCGCTTCCTATCGATGGGTTTCTTCAGTTACCTGACTGGCTTCGGTGGCCGCGATATGGCCGTGGATCTGGGCACCGCGAACACGCTGGTGTACGTTCGCGGCCGTGGAATCGTGCTGTCGGAGCCCAGCGTCGTGGCGGTCGATTCGCGCAGCGGCGAGGTCCACGCTGTCGGCATCGAGGCCAAGCGGATGCTCGGCCGTACGCCCGGCACGATCCAGGCGATTCGGCCGCTCAAAGACGGCGTTATCGCCGACTTCGAGGTCACCGAGGAGATGCTCAGGCACTTCATCCAGAAGGTCCACCAGAACCGGTGGGCCCATCCCCGAGTGGTCGTGTGCGTGCCCAGTGGCGTCACCGGGGTGGAGAAGCGCGCGGTTGAGGAGGCGTGTCTCTCGGCTGGTGCCCGGCAGGCCTACCTGATCGAGGAGCCGATGGCTGCCGCGATTGGGGCGGGGCTCCCGGTCGGGGAGCCGACGGGCTCGATGGTCGTGGACATCGGCGGGGGCACGAGCGAGGTTGCCGTGATCTCGCTCGGCGGAATCGTCGTATCGCAGTCGATCCGGGTTGGCGGCGACGAGCTCGACGAGGCGATCATGAATTACGTCAAGCGCGAGTACAAGCTTCTGATCGGCCAGCAGACCGCTGAGGAGGTCAAGCTCGAGATCGGCTCGGCGTTCGCAACCGGAGAGGAGGTCCAGGCTGAGATTCGGGGTCGCGACATGGTCTCGGGCCTGCCCAAGACGGTCGTCCTGACGAGCGAGGAGATCCGCAGCGCGCTCGAGGAGCCCGTCTCCCAGATCATCGACGCGGTCAAGGAGACGCTCGATCGGACGCCGCCTGAGCTCGCGTCCGACATCATGGATCGTGGCATCATGCTCGCAGGAGGCGGTTCGCTGCTACAGGGGCTCGAAGAGCGCCTGCGTCACGAGACGCAGATGCCCGCGCACCTAGCCGAGTCGCCGCTGACCTGCGTGGCGGTGGGCTCGGGGAGGTCACTGGAGGAGTTCGAAGCGATCCACCGTTCCAGCAAGAATTCACGCAATCGGCGCCACCGGTACTAGGTTGCAGGACCTGGGTCCGGCCGGTCCGCCCGTCAAGCCCTTGGAGACCAGTTTCCCGTGCACAGTAAGCAAGTTCGGCGGCGCCGCGCGGTAGTAGCGGCGCTCGTTGCCGTCTCGCTGATCCTGCTGACCGCGTACTTCGGTGAGTCGCCGAACAGCCCTCTGCACACCGTTCAGCGGGGGATCGTCGAGGTTTTCTCGCCGATCGAGGAGGGCGCCAGCAAAGCGCTCGCTCCGGTCCGCAACGTCGCCGGGTGGTTCTCGGACACGTTCAAGGCCAAGTCTCAGGTCGACCAGCTGCGAAACCAGGTCCACCGGCTTCAGGCGCTGCTCGCCCAGGCGCAGACCGCCGAGATCGAGAATCGGCAGCTGAGCAACGAGCTCCGGCTCGTTGACAGCGCTGGCATCGATACCTACAAGCCCGTCGCGGCGCAGGTGATCCTGCGCGACCCGAACCTCTGGTACGAGACCGTGGAGGTGGACAAGGGCTCCGACGATGGCGTGCGGATCGGCAACCCCGTGACCGGCGACGGGGCGCTGGTCGGCGAGGTGACGGTCGTCGACCCGACCGTCTCGGTTGTGACCCTGATCACCGACCACACGATGGCCGTCGCCGCACGGGTCCAGGACTCGAGCGGCGACACGGGCGTGCTCGTTCCCGCTGTCGGCAAGCCCAACCAGCTGGTGCTCCAGTACCTGCCGACGAGCGCCCCGGTTCAGTCGGGCCAGCTGGTGGACACGGTCGGGTTCAGGTCCGGCTCGCTCCAGGACCTGTTTCCGCCTGGGATCCCGATCGGCCAGGTGTCGAGCGTCGGCAACGACCTCGCGAACAACGGCGAGGTGCAGGTGACCCCCGCCGCCGACCTGCACCATCTCGACGTGGTTCAGATTCTGACGGCCCCGCACGCGGGGACGGAGCGCGCGCAGCTGCCATGAACGTCCAGCTACGCGACTACGTGCGCCTCCCGGTGCGGCTGATTGTGCTGGCGTTCGCCACGGTGGTGATCCAGGAGGCCGCGGTCTCGCAGATCTCGATCTTCGGGACCAGCGCCGATCTGACGCCGCTGGTCGTGATGGCGGTGGGGCTGCTGGCGGGCTCGATCCCCGGAGCGATCATGGGCTTCGGCATCGGGCTGCTCGTCGACATGGTGCTCTTTCAGACGCTCGGCATCAGCTCGCTGCTGTACATCGTGATCGGCTACTGGTCGGGGCGGCTGCGCGAGCTGCGCGATCCCTCCCACGGCTTGGTGCCGATGGCGGTCGGGGCGGGGGCGACCGCGTTCGCCGGCGTGGGAATGGCGGTGATCCAATTCCTCCTGGGGGTCGATGCGCCCGTCAGCGTGCTGCTGCTCCAGCAGATCTTCATCACGGTTCTCGTCAACACGTTGCTCGCGCTGCCGGTGTACGCAGCCGTCCGCAGGGTGGTCGAGCCGGCGCTGCCGCAGGACCCGCTCCGGCGGCGGCGACGGGCGTACAGCACCGGCGGGCTCAGCCCGCTCCAGCGCCCGTCGAGCCGGCGCGGCGTAGCGCCGGGGTCCTCGACGCGATGACTCGACTCCCAGAAGACAAGCGCCTTCAGTTCGTCCCGCAGGACCAGCGGCCGCCGCTGACGCCGCAGCTCGCGCTGCGCATCGCGATGATCGGCACGTTCGCGCTGGCGATGTTCACGATCATCTTCTTCCGGCTCTGGTTCTTGCAGGTGCTCTCCGGCGACAAGTACCTCGCGCAGGCGAGCGTCAACTACGTGCGCAACGTCGACACCCCGGCGCCCCGCGGCGAGATGCTTGATGTCAACGGGGACGTGCTCGTCCGCTCGGTGGAGTCGCTCGCCGTCCAGATCTCCCCGCCCGACCTCCCGGTCCCGCTCCAGCCCTGCCCCGCGTCGATGCAGATCCCGGGGGGTTGGGCAGCGTCATGCTCGGTCGCCCACCCGCCGCAACAGGACGCGGCCCTCTACGACCGGCTCGCGGGCGTGCTTGGCCTGTCAACCGAGCGGCAGAAGTGCCACGTGAACGGCTACGGCTATCTGCGCCTGTCCCAGGTCGCGTGCGCGGTCGCCCAGGGCTACGTGCAGCTCTCCTACGCCAAGGTGACGGTCGAGCAGGACATCACCAACAACGACATCCTGTTCTACCTGAAGGAGCGCGCTCCGCAGTTCCCGGGCGTCAGCGTCGAGCAGGTGTGGCTGCGTCAGTATCCGTACAAGGGGCTGGCCGCCCAGCTGTTCGGGACGATCGGGCCGCTCAGCTGCGACGTTCCGCCAGGCGCGCGACCGACGCCCAGCAACTGCGAGCTCAAGGACCCACGCTTCAAGGGTCTCCCGCAGAGCGCGATCGTCGGACAGTCCGGGCTGGAATGGTCCTACAACCACTACCTCCAGGGCACAGACGGCGCCGAGCAGGTCCAGGTCGACGCGCTCGGCCGCTTCACGGGCGTTCTCAAGCAGGTCGCGCCGATCTCCGGTCACAACCTCAAGCTGTCGCTTGATATCCCCCTGCAAAACGTGGGCCAGCTGGCGCTCCAGCAGTCGATCGATTCAAACTACCCGGCCAACGGGGGCGCGTTCGTGGCGATGAACCCGGTCAACGGGGAGATCTACGCAATGGGCTCGCTGCCGACCTTTGACCCGAACATCTTCACCAAGCCAGTCCCGGCGGCCGTCTACAACCAGCTGA
>Ga0187808_10000235_pt1 | contig 15454 bp, 12 predicted proteins | sample NC_wetland_sal_i_5_FD_132427 | JGI IMG/M metagenome (GOLD analysis project Ga0187808, IMG submission 132427) | Wetland sediment microbial communities from Neuse River Estuary, North Carolina, USA - ASW_3 | ecosystem: Environmental > Aquatic > Freshwater > Wetlands > Sediment | place: USA: North...
CCGCAGCCGCTGTCGTCCTGGGTGACCTCGCTGCTGGCCGTGCTGGACTCCGCCGCGCTGTTCCTGGCGCTGTCCCCGAAGGCCGCGCCGGAGATACCGGCCCGGCTCTGCCTGCGGGCCGGGTTCTCGTGCTTCAACTGGATCGCCCGGGCGATGGGGTTCGACATCCCCCTGGAGGCCGACCCGGAAGGCGGCATCAGCGCGCTGGCGGCGCTGTTCCTGGGCGTCCTGCTGGCCGGCTGACCACTCCTCGACGCTTCCTCACGAACCCAACTGGTCGGCGAGTCGGAGCTGAAGCCAGAGCCGCCTACTTGGGCGGGCGGCCCTGCGGCGGGCGGCTGGGCGGGATTTCGGCTAGCGCGTGCCGACGCGGGCCTGACCACCTGGCCGGCACGGCGTAGACGGCGGCGGCGACCGCGTAGGCGGCCCGTTCGTAGTTGACCCGCCATCCGACGAAGTCCGGCCAGGCCTGCTCGGGCTCACGCTCGATCGGGAAGTCGACCTTGCGCATCCGGGCCACCGCGTCGAGGAACTCGGCGTAGGTCAGGCTGATCCCGGCTTCCGGGTCGGCCTCATCGGGGATGGTGAAGCCCATAGCTCGGGCGATCCGGTTAAAGCACAGGAACCCGCTGCGCACGCACAGCCGGGCCGGGACCTCCGGCGCGGCATTGGGTGAGAGCGCCAGGAACAGCGCCGCCGAGTCCAGCACGGCCAGCAGCGCGGTCACCCAGGAGGACAGCGCCGCCGGCGAGCGGAACCGGACCAGCGGCAGGTAGGTGGTGTGGCTCTCGGCGACGTCGGAGGCCCAGCGTTCCCACTGGGCGTACAGCTGCGGCATCGTATCCAGGGTCGACATGCCCGAGCCCAGCGCGTAGTGGGTGCGCGCCAGCAGTTCCGGGCCCCAGGACGGGACGCCGCCCCGCGCGTTGAGCAGCGCTACCTCGGTCTCCCGCCGGTTGAACGCCGCGTACAGGGTCGGCAGGTAGGCGATCTGCAGCGTGAGGATGGTCAGGCCGACCGCCGCGGCCAGGAACACGATCACGGCGGGCACCGCCCCGGCGGGCACGGCGAAGCCCAGGGTGAACAGCGAGGACCCGGCGTCGACGAAGGCGGAGATCACGCCACGGGCGGCGAACGGCCACAACAGCAAGGAGAACCCGACGTAGGCCACGATCAGCCACGTCGCCAGCTGGGTCAGCAAGATCGCCGCCGCCTGGGTGGCGAGCATCCGGTCGCGCCGCCGGTAAGCCGACTCACGATCCTCGTCGCTGTCGGCGGGAGCATCGGCGAACCGGCTCATTACCAGCTGGTAGGCCTTGTCGACCGCCCGGTCCACCCAGCGCGTCAACCGGCTGCTGACCGAGCGGGTCACGATCAGCGTCCCGGTGACGCTGGACACCGACATGAGCACCAGCAGCCCGCCGATCACCGCGGCCACCACGCGGCCCGCCAACGGCATCACCATGGGCACTCCTCCACGTCACCGAACCTATCGGGGCCGGGTTGAGCTCGTGAGCATGGCCCCGGTAGCCTGCCAGCCATGGTCTCAGCTTGGCCGGCGGTTTCGTATGAAGACTGGCGCGCGACCTGCGACACGCTGCACGCGCACACCCAGGTGCTCGGCAAGCTGGCGGTCAGGCTCGCGCCGCCCGAGCCCCAGTTGCAGCACGCAGCGCTCCGGCTGACCGCGCGCGGCTGGGAGACGGCGCCGCTGCCCGCCCCCGACGGCTCGGGCGCGCTGGTCGTCGCGCTGGACCTGCACCGCCATCAGGCGGTTATCGAGCACAGCGCCGGGCCGTCCGCCCAGGTCGCGCTCACCCCGAACCGGCCGGTCGGCGACGTGACCCGGGACGTGCTGGCCGCCGTCGGCCGCCTCGGCGGACCGGTGCAGATCGACCCGACGCCGCAGGAAGTTCCCTGGAGCGTGCCGCTGGATGCCGACACCGAGCACGCGCACTACGACCCGGACGAGGTGGCCCGCTATTTCGCGGCGGCGACCCAGGCCGCGCTGGTCCTGGCCGCGTTCCGCGCCCCCTACCGCGGCCGTTCGACGGCGGTGCACGCCTGGTGGGGCTCGTTCGACCTGGCCGTGAGCCTGTTCTCCGGCGCCTCGGCCGACCCGCCCTCGGCCGACTTCATCATGCGCAACGCGATGGACTCCCAGGAGGTCGCCGTCGGCTGGTGGCCCGGCGACACCCGCTATCCCAAGGCCGCGTTCTACGCCTACGCCTACCCTGCCCCGCCGGGCATCTCGTCTTTGTCCCTGTCCCCGGCCGGGGCGCGCTGGGATCTAGCCCTGGGGGAGTACATCCTGGACTGGGACGACGTCCGGTCGGACCCGGATCCGCACGCGGCTGCGGTGGAGTTCGCCCGGTCGGCCTTCCGCCAGGCGTGCATGGCCTGCGGCTGGGACATGGACCTGGCTGCCACCGCCGAAGGGACCCCGCCCCCAGTCAGGTGATCAGAACCCGTCCGGCGCGGCAGTGAAACCCCGGTTTCAAGCACACTCTCACGTGATGGATCCCGGGATTCATCGCGCTGGCCGGACTACGGCAGCGAAACCAGGATCCGTCCCGCGGCCTGCCCCGATTCGATGAGCTCGTGAGCCGCGACGATCCGCTCGAGCGGGAAGACCTCCGCCACCGGGATCGACAGCGCGGACTGCGCCGCGGCCTCGGTCAGGTCGCGCGCGGCGGCGTTCTTGGCCGCCCGGGGGAAGTCGTCGCTGCCGAGCAGCCGGATGGTGACATTGGCGAAGAGCATGGGCCAGAACGGCAGCTCGGGCCGGTCCTTCGGACTGGCGTACGCGGCCAGGACGGCGCCGTTGCGGACGACGGCGGCATCGAGGTCCACGTTGACGGACAACGCGACGTCGACGATGCGGTCGACTCCGTGCGGGGCCAGGTGCCGGATCGCCGAGACCGGGTCGGACTGCAGCGAGACGACATGGTCGGCAGCGGCCGGGTCGACCTGCCCGGCCTCGGCTTCGGTACGGACGGTGCCGATCACCGTAGCGCCGCCCCACCGGGCCAACTGGGCGGCCAGTGAGCTCACCGAACCGCGCACGCCGTGTACGAGCACGATCTGGCCACGTACCGGCCCGTCGGCGAAGACCGCCCGGTGCGCCGTGATCCCGGGGATACCGAAACACGCCCCCGTCTCGTCGCTGACCACGTCCGGGAGGTCGACGGCCAGCGCCTCGGGCACCACCGTGGTCTGCGCCGCGGTCCCGAACGGACGGTAGGACTGGGCACCGTAGACCCACACCCGGCGGCCCGCCCGGGCCTGGTCCGCGCCCGGGCCCACGGCCTCGATGACCCCCGCGCCGTCGCTGTGCGGGACGATGCGCGGGAAAGCCATCGGCGACCCCAGCCAGCCCTCACGCTTCTTCATGTCACCCGGGCTCGCTCCCGAGATGCTCAGGCGAACTCGTACTTCGCCCCGGCTCGGTTCGGCCGTCGGCAGTTCGCCGACCTGCAGGACCTCAGCGGCCGGCCCCTGACGGTCATACCACGCGGCGATCACCGGACACTCCCTTTGCTGCTAGTCAGACTTCCGGAAAATGGCTTCCGTAGTGATGCCTTCCGTGGAATGTTATACGCTCGCGCGCGGTCGACTCACCGGTCCGGGGTCGCGGGGTGTTCGTGGTGTCCGTGGCCCCAGGCGCGGCGAGCAGGATGATCGCGGCGGAGATGAGAAACGACTGCCGGTACCCGGCGACGAGAGACCCGGCCGCGTGCGCCGGGCGGGCCGCTCCCCGGGCCAACGCCTTCTGGGTCCGTCATCGATACCCATCGGACGCCAGCGTCGGTCCATGCTTCCTACGAACTTGAATCCACGACAACATTTCATCGGCTCACCGCGACGTCGTCGGCCAGCAGCGCGGCGACGGCCATCTCAGCCTCGGCCGCGGCGGGCAGCACGGCCGGCAGCCGGGGGATGGCGGCTAGCTGTCCGTCGGAGGTGTACCGGCTGATCACCCGGGGGTCGATGTAGGAACCGCGCGCCACGGCCGGAGTGTCGCCCAGCCAGTCCGCTACCCCGTGGACGGCGGCGGTTATGGCACTCTTGCGGCTCCGCGCGGTCGGCGCCGGGTCCGCGTTCGCCAGCAGCAGGGCCATTAGCACGGTGGCGTTCCAGGTGCGGAATTCCTTGGCGGTGAAGTGGCCGCCGGCGCGGGTGGCGATGTAGCTGCTCACCTCGGCCGAACGAAGGGGCCGCCACGCGTCCCGATCCTGGAAGGAGAACAGCGAGTCGGACGTGCTGCCACTGCTGACCAGCGCTCGCACGACGGACCGGATCGCGTGGTCGGTGACGGTGATCGTCCGGCGCTTGCCTTCCTTGGCGATGTAGTCGAACGCGACGCCGCCGCGCGTCACCGTGACATCGTGCTTCCGCAGCGTGGTCGCTCCGTAATGGTGATCGAGCTCGGCGTACTTCTCCCCGCCGATCCGGAACAGGCCGAGGTCGATCAGCCGGACTGCTGCCGCGGTCACACGGTCGCGATCGAGGTGGCGGCCCCCGAGATCCCGTACCGTGGCCCACCGCAGCGCGGGCAGTGCGTCGGCGAACCGGAGCATGTGCGCGAACTTCTGGGCGTCGCGCTGCTCACGCCACACCTGGTGGTAACGGTACTGGGTCCGGCCCCGGCTATCGACGCCCGTGGCCTGGATATGGCCCAGCGGATCGGGCGAGATCCAGACGTCCTTCCAGGCGGGTGGGATGCCGAGGGCGCCGATGCGGTGCAGTGTCTCGGGGCTCGTGACCTCCGATCCGGAGCGATCGTAATACCGGAACGCGCCGCCGACCCGATCTCGGGTGATCCCCGGGCCATGCGGGTCACTGCGGGTCAGTCCCGGGACGGCCGCGGCCGGGGGAGGTACCTCAGCACTCATTGGGCATCACCTCCGGAGCACAGCATAAGCATCACTTTGTGGTTTCTGTGGAAGTATAGTTCTTAATTACTGCTTCTCTGGAAGGCAGAGACATGGCCGACGAGAAACCATCGCCGGATTTCATGAGCGCGCTGGCCACCGAGTTACACAGCTGGTCCCCGTCCGACCAGGGCGTCCAGTTCGGCGGAGACGTCAGCAGTTTCGGCCGCGCCGATGCGCTGGAAGATCTCCAGCGCCTGCCGCACCCCGGCTTCGGCCTCAGCCGTGCGGCCAGCGGCCAGGGCGCACCGACCCAGCCCGGCCAGCGCGTGCGCCTCGTCCAGAGGGCTGCCGATCTGGCGGGCCAGGTCCAGGGCCTGCTGGTGGCATGACCTGGCCTGGCCGAGGTCGCCGCGGGCCCGGCTCAGGGTCCCGATCTCGTTGAGAGCCTCGACCTCGCCGCCTCGGCCGCCGATGTCGCGGTGGATGTCCAGCGCATCCTCCAAGTCCCGGGCCGCGCCCGGATAATCTCCGCTCACCCGCCGCACGTCCCCCAGGTAGGTGAGGGCGATGGCCTGGCCGCGTCGGCCGCCGAGGTCGCGGCTGATGTCCAGCGCCTGCTCCAGGTCCCGGGCCGCGCCCGGATAATTCCCGCTCATCTGACGCACCCTCCCCAGGTAGGCCAGGGCGATGGCCTGGCCGAACCGGTCGCCCATATCGCGGTGGATGCCCAGCGCCTGCTCCAGGTCCCGGGCCGCGGCCGGATAGTCCCCGGTCATCCGCCGGACGAGCCCTAGGGCGTTGAGGGCGTCGGCTTGGCCGCGCCGGCTGCCGATGTCACGGGAGATGCTTAGCGCCTCCTCCAGGTCCCGGGCCGCGCCGGGATAATTCCCGGTCATCTGTCGTACCATCCCTAGGTTGTTGAGGGTGTCGGCCTGCCCGAGGCGGTTGCCAAGGTCGCGGTGGATGCCTAGCGCCTCCTCCAGGGCCCGGGCCGCCGCCTGGTAGTCCCCCGTTGTGGTCCGCACGCCTCCCAGGTAGGTGAGGGCGTCGGCCTGGCCGAGCCGCTCGCCGAGGTCACGGCTGATGCCCAGTGCCTCCTCCAGGGCCCGGGCCGCGGCTGGATGGTCCCCGGTCACCCACTGCACGACCCCCAGGTAGGTGAGGGCGTCGGCCTGGCCGGGCCGGTCGCCGAGGTCCCGGTAGGTGTCCAGTGCCTCCTCCAGGGCCCGGGCCGCACCCGGATAGTCCCCCGTCAGCCGCCGCGCCTTCCCCAGGTAGGTGAGGGCGCCGGCCTGGCCGGGCCGGTCGCCGAGGTCAGGGTAGATGCCCAGTGCCTCCTCCAGGTCCCGGGCCGCGCCCGGATAGTCCCCGGTCAGTCGCCGCACGTCCCCGAGGTTGGCCAGGGCGTCGGCCTGGCCGGACCGGTCGCCGAGGTGCCGGCCGGCCTGCACCGCGGTGGCGTGACGGGTGATGGCCTCGGCCCACGGGCCGTCCTGGCGCAGCAGGCCGGCCAGACCCGCAGTCAGCGCGATGATGCGGGCGTGCTGGCCGCCCGCGGCGGCGTGGTCCAGGCAGGCCAGCAAGCTGGCGCGCTCGGTTCGGGCCCACGCCAGTGCCTCCTCGCGGCTGGCCAGCGCCGGAACTGCGGTCGGCGTGGTGCCGCCCGCCCGGGCAGGGGCGGTGCGAGCCTGGCGGGCGAGCAGGGCGTCGGCGCGAGCGGCGGCGTGCTGGTAGTAATCCAACAGCCGCTCCGTGGCCTGGTTCCGGTCATCGTCCGGGTCGAGGCGGCCGGCTAGGGTCCGGGCGTGCTCGCGGATCAGGTCGTGCATCCGGTACCGGCCTGGAGCCGGCTCGGTGAGCAGGTACTGGTCATAAAGGGCATCCAGGCCACGGCGGGCGGCCGCCAGGCTGGAACCGTCCAGGGCGGCGGCGGCGTAGCCGTCGACCTCGGCACCGGGGTGCAGCCCGAGTCGGCGGAACAGCCGCTGCTGGTCCGGGGCCAGGTCCGCATAGGACAGATCGAACGCGGCGGCGACCGACACGTTCTCCGTCGCCAGCAGCTCCAGCCGGTCCACGGCCGCGGCCAGCTCGGCGGCCCGGCCGGCCGGCGACCAGGCGGGATGGTGGTGCAGTTGGCGGGCCAGCATCCCGATCGCCAGCGGCAAGAACCCGCACAGCCGGGTGATCTCGGCCACTGCCGGGTCGGCCGGGCTGAGCCCGGGCCGGACGGCCAGCCGGACCAGGAGCCCGGCGGCCTCCTGCGGCGGCAAGGTGTCCAGGCTGATCGTCCGCGCGTCCTCCAGCGCGGTCAGCCGCCGCCGGCTGGTGACCAGCACCAGGCTGCCGCCGGCGCCGGGCAGCAGCGGCCAGACCTGCTCGCTGCCGACTGCATCGTCGAGGATCAGCAGCAGCTGCCGCCCGGCCACCCGGTCCCGCCACAGCGCCGTCCGCGCCTCCAGGCCAGCCGGGATCTGCGCCCCCGGGACCCCGATGGTCAGCAGCAGGCTGGCCAGCGCGTCGGCCGGGGCCACCGGCTGCTGCCCGGGCGTGTGCCCGTGCAACGGCAAGAAGACCTGCCCGCCGGGAAACCGGCCGGCCAGCCCGTGCGCGGCATGCACGGCGAACGCGGTCTTGCCGATGCCGGCCATCCCGCCGATCGCGTGGATGCTCACCACCCCGCCCGCACCCGCCACCGCGTCCACCAGCTCGACCAGCTCCTGCCGCCGCCCGGTGAACGAGGCGATGTCGCGGGGCAGCGTCCGCGTCGCGGCCGCCACCCCGTCGGCCCGGGCCCGGCCCCGCTCGACGCGGCCCCGCGCGACAGCCTCGAACTCAACTCGGGCCGGGCCGGTCAGCTGCAGCGCATCGGCCAACAGCCGCACCGTGTCCTTGTGCGGGGTGCTGACCACGCCCCGTTCCAGGTAGCTGATCGCCCGCGAGGTCAGCCCCGCCGCCCCGGCCAGCTCCTCCTGCGTCAGCCCGGCCTCGGCGCGCAACCTCCGCAGCATGCCGGCAAACGGAACCGGCGGCTCAGCCAAACCCTCTCCCTTGCCCGCAGACGGCGCCATTCACGCTGAGCATACGCCGCCGTCCCAGGGGCGCCTGCGGCCAGCACCAGCGCAGCCGGGAAGCCGCGTTCCGCCCGTGCCGCCAGGGCTCGCCGGACTGGGCCCGCGGCCGTGTAGTTAGCGGCTTTCTCCGCTGGACGCGGCCCCGTAGGTTCTCGGGCGGTCAGTTTTTCGTGTGGTTCTTCGTGTTCATCGCACGGTCGCGATGCTTGGCTTGAAGCGCGCCCTCCTGGAGGAGACTCACACCCGCCCCAGCCTTCAAGCTGCCCGTTAGGAGGACTGCCATGGCTACCAGGGTCCGCTGTTTCGTTGCGAACCAGCCCCGGGACCTGACCGAGCTGCGGCTGCTGGTCGAACTGCCCGCGCTGCGCAAGCTGGCCGATCGGGGGCTGTCCGATCAGGAACTCGCAGTCATCCGGAGACTGGCTGACGCGACCACGCAGTCGGCCCGCGGCGGCGATGTCCTTGGCTACCTGCACGCAGACATGGTCTTCCACCTCTACTTGCTGGAGCTGACAGGTGATCCCGCTCCTTCGGAGGTGGCGCGGCTTCTGCTTGCCCCTGACCCTAGGCACGCGCCGCGCCTAGAGGAATCCCGCCACCTCATGGCGGCCGAGGCCCGCGAGCATCACGAACTGGTCAATTTGCTCACCGATGACATGGTCAGTGCGGCGGATGACCTGCTCAGGCTTCATGTCGCCCGGCCATGGGCTGCCCGGCGAGCAGCCGCACCCGTGCTCGCCGGATCGGAATCCCTACGCGGTGAGCAGGCATGAAATGGCCGATCCGATACGCTCGGGCGACTCGGCGTCAGGCATGGCGGCGGGTGACCTCGATGCTTTCTTCCGGCACCGGGACGATGTGCCCACGGCATGTTGCGCCGCGCTGATCACGTCGCTCAGCGGGCTCCGCGTGTCTGACGATCCGGCTGTGACGTTCGCTGGCCTGCCCGGAGCCTGCGTCCCGGTTTTCGCTGATGGCTGCCAGGTTGAGCTCTCTGATGGGGCGGAGTCGCCGTTCCGGGTCGCACATCCGGCCAGCTCGGCTGACCGTCCCGAGCCAGCCGCGGCTCATCCCGCTGACTCAGGCCACATGCTGCTCACCCCGTTCCAGGTGGCGTCCCGGACCGGCTACCCGTCGTACGCCGGGGTAGTCACGCACTGGTGGACCGGCCGGGTGCCGTCCGAGAGCGACGCCGCAATCGCGGACCTGATGGTCAAGCATCTGATCGCGCTGGTCGACCATGAACGCTTGATGGTAGCGGTGGCACGAGCTGAAGACCGGGCCGCGAGGCTGGCCCTGGAGGCAATATCCGGCCGCACTATTAACCTCGCCACCGGCGTCGTGATGCGCCAGTACGGGCTTGCGTCAGACGACGCCGAGGACCTGCTGCGCCAGTCGGCCAGAAGGGCCGCCAGGAGCCTAGCTCAGGTGGCGGCTAGCGTAGTGCGCTCCGGTGCGCTGGCCGACTCAACAGCACCCGATAGCCGACCGGGTCCAGTCGTGCGCGATCTGGTCCTTGTCCACGCGGATGCGGATGGCGTGCAGGCTGCGGTCAGTCCTGCCCATCGGCCAGCTGGTCACGGCAGGCTCCGGACCGGGCCCCGAACCTCCGCTGCGACATCGCCCGCTGCGCCTGCGGGGGATCATCCCGTCTTCGGTTCTGAGCCACTTCGAGCAGACCGGCCATCCGGTGATGGCCGACCAATCCGGCAGCGTGCCTTGGGGCTGGTGCTTCGCCGACGGCATGCCGCTGACCCCCGACCAGAGCTGAGGGCGACTCGGTTGGTTCGCCGTCATTCGGCGGTGACCGTCCGTCTGCCGGAATCTTCGATTTGACCGAACGGGCCGTGGCGATACGCCCCGGCAAGTGCATTAGCATGCTCGCAGCCTCCGGTGCGGGGGCGGCCTGGGATCCGTGTGCTGGGGTAGGGCGATGATCTCTGCGGACGAGCCGGTCATGACCGTGTACGGGGCCCCGTGGTGCCCGCACTGCAAGCGAGTCAAGAAGTTCCTCGCCGCCCACCGGGTCCGTTACACCAACATCGACATCGACACCGACCCCCAGGCCATCGGGCGGCTCAAGGAGCTGCAAGATGGCGGGCAGATCATCCCCACGGTGGTCTACCCGGACGGGACCCACGAGGTGAACCCGAGCAACGAGGCGCTGGCCCGCCGCATCGGCCTCACCCTCGAAGCCGACCGGTCCGCCTACGACCTGGTCATCGTCGGGGGCGGACCCGCCGGGCTGGCGGCCGCCATCTACGCGGCCCGGGAAGGCATCGATGCGGTCGTCGTGGACGCCAGCGCTCTCGGCGGCCAGGCCGGGATCAGCGACCGGATCGACAACTACCCGGGGTTCCCCGAGGGCATCTCCGGCGGCGAGCTGGCGGACCGCTTCGTGGCCCAGGTCCGCCGGTACGGGATAGAGCTCGTGTCGGCGGTGTCGGTCACCGCCGTGGAGCGCGAGCGCGAGGACCTGGTCACGTCACTGTCGTCCGGGCAGCAGCTCACGTCCCACGCCGTGATCGTGGCCACCGGCTCGACGTACCGGCGCCTCAACGTGCCGGGCGAGGAAGATCTCCTCGGCGCCGGCGTCCACTTCTGCGCGACCTGTGACGGGCCCTTCTACAAGGGGGCCGACGAGGTCGTGGTGATCGGTGGCGGCAACTCGGCCCTGGAGGAGGGGCTGCACCTGTCCGAGTTCGCCAAGAAGGTCCGGGTGCTCGCCCGCTCCGACCTGACCGCCGCGCCCGTGCTCCAGGAGCGGGTGCGGTCCGACCCGCAGTTCGACATCCACACCGGCGTGGACATCGTCGAGCTCGAGGGTGGGCGGGGCCGGTTCGCCGCCGTCGTGGCCCGCGACCGCGACAGCCAGGAAATCCTCCGGTTCCCGGCCGCCGCGGCCTTCGTGTTCATCGGGCTGAAACCCAACAACGCGTTCCTTGGTGAGGCCGTGACACGCGATACGGGCGGGTTCCTGGTCACCAGCCCCACGATGGAGACGTCCATCGCGGGCGTCTTCGCCGCGGGCGACGTGCGCTCGGGGTCGACCAAGCAGCTCGGCTCAGCGGTCGGCGACGGGATCGCCGCCCTGCTCATGACGCGCCGGTACCTCGAACTCCATCGCCACAAGGCGGTCCCGCTGGTCGACGCCTGACGATGACCCGGCCCGCCCTCATGCAGTAGCGTCGATCACGTGCTGCTCACCGCCGAAAGCGCCGTGCTGCTCCTGATCGACCTGCAGGAGCGGCTCATGCCCGCCATCCACGACGGCCAGGTCGTGATCGACCGGGCCGTGCGGCTGGCCGAGGCGGCCCGGCTGCTGGAGGTGCCGATCCGCGCGACCGAGCAGTACCCCGCTGGCCTGGGCCCGACGGTGCCGTCGCTGGCAAAGTACCCGCAGGCGGTCCTGGCCAAGAGCACATTCTCGGCGACGGCGGATCCGGGCTTTCGCGCGCTGCTGCCCGCCGGGGTCAGCCAGATCGTCGTGGCTGGGTGCGAGGCGCACGTCTGCGTCCTGCAGACGGTGCTCAGCCTGCTCCCTAGCGGGCACCGCGTGCTGCTGGCCGCGGACGCGGTCGGCTCACGCGATCCGGACGACCGGGCCGCCGCGATCGCCCGGGCCCGGCAGCACGGCGCGGAGGTCGTGACCTCGGAGATGGTGCTGTTCGAGTGGCTGCGTGACGCGCAGCACCCGAAGTTCCGCGAGGTGCAGCACCTGCTCAAGTGAGCTGTGTCACGGCCCTACGGCGCGGATCTGGGCCGTCGCGGTAGCAGCCGCCACGATCTGCCCGGAGTCATCGAGCAGTTCACCGGCCATGAACGCGATGTCCTTGCCCCGGCGGACGATCCGGCCGCGACCGGTGAGCCGTCCCGGATGCGCCGGGCGCAGGAACTGCACGTGCAGGTCGGCGGTGGGCGCAAACTGTCCGGGGCCGAGCGTGGCGACCAGCGCCGGGCCAAGCGTGTCGTCGAGCATCGCGGCCAGCAGGCCGCCCTGGATCATGCCGATGGGATTCAGGAACTGCTCGGTCGCGGTGAACGCCACCTCGATCGTCCCGGCCTCGGGATCGACCGACACCAGCTCCCAGCCAAGCAGCGCCGCCGCCGGAGGCAGCGCCGCCCGCCCCTCCATCACATCCCAGAACGGGCCTTCGCGCGTCACCTGGCCATTCGTATCAGGCCCATCTGTCATTCCCCGGTCGGGCATCAAAGCAAGCACGGCGAGCCCGCGCGGCAATAAGCTCCTGTCCATGTCCGCTGACCTGGATGCGTTGGTCGCGCTCCTGCCGTTCGCCGGGCAACTCGGCCTGGTCCTGGACGAGGCCAGCCCCGATCGGGTGATCGCGCGACTGGCCTGGGCGCCGCACCTGTGCACCTCCGGCGGCATCATGCACGGCGGAGTCCTGATGTCCCTCGCCGATACGGCGGGAGCACTGGTGACGTTCCTTGGACTGCCCGAGGGGGCCACGACGGCGACGATCACCTCGACCAGTCAGCTGTTCCGGCCGGTCAGCAGCGGAACCGTGCGCGCGGTGGCGGTCCCGCTGCACCGCGGCCGCACCACGGTCACCGCCCAGACCAGCCTGTACGACGCCGAGCAGCGCCTGGTCGCGCAGACCACGCAGATCCAGGCCGTCCGGCCGCCCGCCGCCTAAAAGCCGGGCGCCTGCGCCCTCAGCGCAGGGCGCTGCGGACGATCTTGCCGACGTGGTTGCGGGGCAGGGACGCCCGCCGGAACACCTGCTTGGGGCACTTGTACCCGGCCAGCCGTTCCCGGGCGTGCGCGAGGAGGGCGGCCTCGTCGAACCCGTGCCCGTCGCGCAGTACCACCCAGGCGGTCACCTGCTCGCCCCATCGCTCGTGCGGGACGCCGGTCACCGCTGCTTCGGCCACCGACGGGTGCTCCTCGAGCACGATCTCCACCTCGCGCGGGTAGACGTTCAGCCCGCCGGTGATGATCATTTCCTTGGTCCGGCCCTTGATACTGAGGTGCTCGGTGGCCGGATCTATGGCTCCGATGTCGCCGGTGCGGAACCAGCCGTCCGGGGTGAAAGCGGCCCGCGTGGCGGCCAGGTCGTGCCAGTAGCCGGACAGGACCTGCGGTCCCCGGAGCTGGATCTCGCCGTCCGTGCCCGGTTCGGCCTCGCGATCGGCGGCCCACACCCTGGCCAGGACGCCGGGCAGCGGCACCCCTACCGTGTCACCGCACGGAGCAGCAACGGGGTTCGAGACGTTGAGACCGGTCTCGGTCGTGCCGTACCTGATCAGCGGCACGCGCCCGAGCACCCCGGCCAGCCGGCCGGCGAGCGCGGGGTTCAGCGGGGCCGAGCCGCACACCGCTAGCCGCAGGCCCCGCAACCCGGCGGCCGCCCCGACGTCCGCGGACATCAGAGCCTGGTAGATGGTCGGCACGCCGAACAGCACGGTGGCGCCCGTGTCCCCGACCGTCTGCACCAGGTCGGCGGGGGAGAACCGGGACCTGATGTGCACCGTTCCGCCCGCGATCAGCGCCGCGTGCAGGCCGCTGAGGCCGTGCTGGTGGTACAGCGGCAGCGCGTGCGCCAGCACATCGTCCGCGCTCCAGCGCCAGGCCGCCATCGCCGACCGGATCGAGGCCGCCAGCTGGCTATGGGTCAGCGGTACCCCCTTGGGCCGGCCCGTGGTGCCCGAGGTGTAGGCGAGCAACGCGATGTCCTCCGGGCCAACCGCGACTGCGGAAACCCGGCCGCCGTCCTTCGGCAGGTCCGCCACGCTGGCTGTCGCTATCGAGCCCAGCCCGGCCAGCAGCCGGCCGGGCTCGGGGTCGGCCAAGGCCAGCACCGCCCCCGAGTCGGCGACCAGGTGAGCGAGCTCGCCTGCCGTGAAGCCCGGGTTGGCCAGCACCACCACCGCGCCGGCCCGCAGCGCCCCCAGGTAGCAGCGGACGAAGCCGGCGCCGGCGGCGGCCGCGAGCAGCACCCGGTCACCGGGCCGCACCTGCCGCGCCAGCCAGCCCGCGACCCGGGACGCTGCGTGGTCCAGTTCGGCGTGGGTCATGGCCTCCCCGTCCACGGTGACCGCGACCCGGCCCGGCCGGGCGGCCGCCGACACGGCAGCCAGCGCCGGGATCGTGGCGTCGCCCAGTCCAGCCGCGAACGACTCCACGTCGGCCACGCCCGGCAGGTGCTGCCGCCAGCCGGCCAGGCTCCAGTCCCGGTAACCGGGGACCAACGGAGTTCACCCGCGCCCAGGCCGCCCGGTTGACCTCGCGTTCGGCGCGCAGCCGGTCGAGCAGGCCGCCGGCCGCCATCACGGCCTTGACGCCGGCCCCGGACCCGCGCGCGGCCAGATCCGCGGCGAGCTGGTCGGCGGCTCGTTCCGGGTCGTCGGTGACGCGGTTCACCAGGCCGAGGGCGAGTGCCTCGGCGGCCTCCACCCAGCGGCCGGTCAGCACCAGGTCCAGGGCCGCGCCGCGGCCGGCCAGGTCGGGTAGCAGCCAGGCGCCCACCGCCAGGTCCAGGCCGGCGGGGTTTTGGGGCCCAATCCACCGCAGCCGCGCGCCGGGACCCGCGATCCGGATGTCCGATGCCGCGGCCAGCTGCGCCCCGCCGCCGACGGCCGCCCCGGTGATCACGGCGATTACCGGCCCGGGCCTGGTCACGATCGTTTCGCAACAGTCGTAGACCAGATCTGACACCACGGCCCGTTCGGCATCAGAAATGGTCAGGTCCGCCCCCGCGCAGAACACCTGGGGGTCGGCGCTGCCGAGTACGGCGGGTGTCCCGGGCTCGGCCGCGAGCGCGTCCCTGACCGCGGCCAGCAGGCCCGGGTCCAGGGCGTTCCGCCGTTCCGGCCGGGCCAGGCGGAGCCAGCGGTACCCGGCGGGATGGTGCTCGACCAGCAGCTGAGGATGCATGCAGCGCTCTGTTCTCCCGCTCGCCTCCGGGACGCTCTCGCGGCGCTGCCTTCCCTCGTCGCCTTGCTCCTCAGTCCAGGCAGCGCCGCGCCCCTTCGCCTCGCGGGGTTCCGGAACGTCTGAAATATGGTATACCAAGTGAACCGGAGCCCCAGGAGTGCCGGAGGAGCCAGCCAGGTGAAGCCAGCGCCGTTCGCCTACCACCGAGCGCACAGCGTGGGGGAGGCAGTCGCGCTGCTGGCCGAACTCGGCGACGAGGCCAAGATCCTGGCCGGAGGGCTCAGCCTGGTCCCGATGATGAACTTCCGGCTGGCCCGGCCGTCCGCGCTCATCGACGTGACCAGGGTCGAGGGCCTGTCCTACCTGCGCGCCGACCGCGACGGCCTGCGGATCGGCGCGCTGACCACGCACCGCGCGGTCGAGACCACCCGGGATCCGGCCGTGCTCGGCGACTACGGCGTGCTGCCCCGGTCGGCCCGCTGGATCGGGCATTACCCGATCCGCAGCCGCGGCACGTTCGGCGGCAGCATCGCGCACGCGGACCCGGCCTCGGAATGGTGCCTGCTCGCGGTCCTGCTCGGCGCCCAGATCGTGCTGACCGGGCCGGA
>Ga0187808_10000237_pt1 | contig 15434 bp, 18 predicted proteins | sample NC_wetland_sal_i_5_FD_132427 | JGI IMG/M metagenome (GOLD analysis project Ga0187808, IMG submission 132427) | Wetland sediment microbial communities from Neuse River Estuary, North Carolina, USA - ASW_3 | ecosystem: Environmental > Aquatic > Freshwater > Wetlands > Sediment | place: USA: North...
CGCCCGCTCCATCTCGGCCAGGTGCCGCACCAGCCCCAGGAGCGACATCGTCGACGGCTCGACCGATCGCCGCGCCATGGCCTCCGCATCGAGACCCGAGCACTTCATCTCCAGCGTGAGGCGCTGACGGCGCAGGGATTCGGCCAGCGTGACTCGCTCGTCGCCCAACCGTGGTCCGTGCTCGCGCGGATCGTCGTCTGACGGCTTGCCGTCCGCGGTGAACATGTCGGCTCGTCGGGTCGTGGCCATGGCGTCATCATCGGCGATGCGCATCGCGCTCGGCAAAGACATTAACGGCACCCGCAGCCTCACTCGGTAAAGGCCGTCATCCGGATCGACACGAGCAGTCCGGGCAGTTCGACGCCGAGCTTGGCGACGTAGCGCGCGGGCGGCCCGGACGGGAACCAGCGCGCGTATTCCTCGTTCAGGCCGGCGAAGTCGCCGGGTTTGGTGAGCAGCACGCCTACCTCGATGACGTCGTCCAGGCTGGCGCCCGCGGCCTGGAGGACGGCCTCGCAATTCGTCAGCGCCTGCCGGGCCTGATCCTGGATCGTCTCTCCGGCCAGGCCGCCGGTGCTCGGGTCGATACCCGCCATGCCCGAGATGAGCACGTGCGGTCCGGCCTTGACTCCCTGGCTGTAGAGCGGCGAACTCGGCGCGTTCGCGGTCGTGATGACCTGCCGTGGCATGACGGTCCTCCCTGGTTGTCCTCGGATCAATGTTCCACGAACTTGACTCTCACGTAACGGCAGGGTGCACGCTCGTGTCATGTTAGGCGCCCCGCCGCCGAGATACCTCCATCCAGCTGTCGCAATCGGGATCGAGCCGCTGGCGAGGGCCAGCGAGGACGAGCTGGTCGCCTACTACGCGCCCACCCTCCAACGCTTCCTCACTGGGGCCGCTGCCCGGCGACTGACCGCCTCCAGGGCGCGGTCCGGGGGTGGCCGTGGCGGCACCGCCGTGGAAGGATAAGCGGCGGAATTCGCCGTGGCCGTGGCGCAGGACGGCCAGGATGATCAGGGGGGAGCAGATATGTGGGCACAGCTCATGAGCTTCAGGGTGAAGCCGGGCAATGATACGGCCGGACTGCGCGAGCAGCTGCAGGCGATCGAGCAACCCGATTCAGGCCTGCTGCGGACGATGGTCTTGCAAGACCAGAAGGACCCCGATCACTTCTACACCCTGGTCGTGTTCGAGAGTGAAGAGAAGGCGCGGGCGCGCGAGCGCGATCCGCGCCGCGAGGAGGGTTTGCAGGTCCTTCGGGCGATGCTGGCCGACAAGCTCGCGGGCCCGCCCGAATTCACCGATCTGGCTGTCGCGGAGGAGTGGACCTGTTAGGAGAGTTCCTCGGTCCGGACTGGCAGGGAAACTCCGGTCACAGCCGCTGTAGGGTCGCTTCCATGGATGGCCAGGTGACCCTGCGGCCGGTGACGGAAGACGACCTGCCCTGGCTCGCGTTCCTGAACGACCCGGCCACCATGGGCCCCTACGAGTGGCATGGCTGGAGCGATCCTCAGCGGCTGCGAAGGTCCTGGGCTGAGTCAGGACTGCTCGACGATAACAGTGGGGTACTGGACGCGGTGATTTACAGCGTCCTTCGTGATGAGGTCGAGCTTGAGGATTCCGCATCCGAAGATGGCACGGTCTGAGCCACTAGCGGGCGCGTCTGGCCAGGGGGTGGTCGTGAGATGAGCGGCAAGGTGGTCGTGAACAGGTCGATGTCACTCGACGGCTTTATCGCCGGTCCCGGTGACGCGATGGACTGGATCTTCGACTTCGTGGCGCCGGACGAGTTCCCAGAGATCGCGGCGGCCACCGGGGCCATGCTCATCGGTCGGCGGACCTACGAGGTCGGCAAGAGGATGGAGGCCGACCAGCCGGGCAGCACCGACTACCCCTTCTCCGGACCCGTGTTCGTCCTGACCCACGAGCCGCCGGACCCGCTGGACCCAGCGGTCACGTTCCTCACCGGCGACATCGGGGAAGAGGTCGCCATGGCCCTGGACGCCGCGGGCGGGAAGAACCTCGAGATCCTCGGTGCTGACGTGGCCGGTCAGTGCCTGCGGCGAGGGCTCGTGGACGAGATCTTGGTGTATGTCCTGCCGGTGCTGCTCGGGGACGGCATCCGGTTCTCCTCCCCGGGTCTCGCCAGGATTGACCTGGAACCGCTCGAAAGCACGCGGTCGGGAGCAGTCACCATCCTTCGCTTCCGCGTCCGCGGCGCAGAGCGTGACCGCCGATTATCGTCCGAACGCCCACGCCACCATCAGCGGGAACTCCTCGCGCCAGAACGCGTCGGCATGGCCGTAGGGCACAGGCTGTGAGAAACTCGTGAGACCTCAGCTGATGGCGGCACCGTCTGTCATCAGAGGGCACCCGACGTGACCGATATCCAGCGGCCAGGAGCAACAAGGAGACGACAGTGGCCAGCGCAACAACGATGCCCGCCATTACCCATGTCGCCGTGACGGTAACTGACCTTGGTGCCAGCGAGGCGTGGTACACGAAGGTCCTTGGGGTCAAGCCCGTGCTCGACGAGGACACCGGCCCGTTCCGGCACATCGTCTACCCGCTCGGGAACACTTTGTTGGGGCTGCACGGCTTCCCAGACCTGGCCAGCACAGAACCCTTCAACGAACGCACGCCCGGCCTCGACCACATCGCGTTCGGCGTCGCAAGCCGCGATGAACTCGTCGAGTGGGCAGACCGCCTTGATGAGCTAGGCGTGGCCCACAGTGACATCGTGGATGCCAGCTACGGCTCCGGCCTGTCATTCCGCGACCCGGACAACATCGCGCTGGAGTTGTTCGCTCCGCCCGCGTAACTGCCACGGCGAGCCGCCCACGCTCGTCGGATGGGCTGCCGACCGCCTATTTTCCGTGCACCTCCAGGTAGTTCATGATTGCCGGCGACACGGTGGTCGTCGAATTGCGTTACAGCGGCGCAGGCACGGCAACGGCCGGGACGGTAAGACGGGCAATCGCGCCTTAATCGCGGGTCAATGCTGCGCTGGCACGCTGCTGCTAACTGAGCGTCTGATAATTCGCTGGGCTGGGTGAGGCGGCAAGTCATCAGGGCGATCATGGCTCACAAGATCATGGCTTCGTGGCTGGCGGGCAGGGACTAGCCAGCCGGCCTCAGGCCCAGCGGCCGTGCAGGTAGGTATCCCTCATCATTCCTTCCGCGACGACCGGCGCCTGGTCCTCGTCCCCGAAGGCAGCGGGGATCTCCGCGGTCAACTCCACCGAGGCGCATCTGGCGCGCCTGGACCAACGCCTAACGTCAGTCACTAGTCATAAAGGCGGGCCCCTATGTACCAGCCCTACCCGACCGGTGCGAAGATGCCGGTCACGCCGCGCCCGCCCGTTCCGCGCTCGGTCGCTAACGCCGTCAAGGTCATGTACGTCGGCGCGCTCACCAACATCCTCGGTATCGTCATCAACGTCCTCGCAGTCGGCGCCACTGCGCGCGCATTCGAGAAGAGATTCCCGAACTTGCCGGTGAGCCAGCAACACCTGGTCGCCGGGTTCATCATCGCCGGCCTGATCGACGCCGCCGTCTGGATCGTCCTGGCCCGGCTGTGCCGCAGCGGCAGGAACGGGGCGCGGATCACCGGGACGGTGCTATTCGGCCTGGCCACCCTCGACATGATCGTCGGCGTCACCGGCGCCGTCCCGGATGCCAGCGCGGCCAGGGCCTGGGCGCCGGTCATCTGGCTGGTCGGCCTGGTCGCGGTGGTCTTCCTGTGGCAACGGAGCTCGACCGCCTTCTTCAAGGGCACACCGCCCCGATGATCGAAGTCGATCACCCGCCGCGCGAGCCTGGGTCCGGGTCGGCACAGTCGATGGCCAGCTGATAGCGGACAGACACCGGTTTCCTCCCCAGGCCGCTCGGGTGGCTACCGGCATCCTGCCAGATGCTTCGCGGGGCAAGGCCAGTTGGTGCCTCGCCGTGGGCGTGCGTACCCGGCGCGCCGGTGGCAGGCCGGAACCGGTGGCATATGCATAGACCGCGACCTGGCCCGCCATCATCACCCGGAACGTCGCGCGCTCGACCTCCGCCAGATGTCGCACCAACCCCAGGAGCGACATCGTCGACGGCTCGACGGCATGATGTGAGCATGGATGACCAGGTGGAGCTGCGGCCAGTCCGCGAGGATGACCTGCCTGTACTTGAGGAATTGACGCAAGATCCAGAGAAGACGGGGGAGTTCGGCTGGTTCGGGTGGTTTAACCGGCAGAGGTGGCGCCGTGCCTGGGACGAGAACAGGCTGCTCGGCGACGATGGCGGGACCTTGATGGTGGTCAGGGGGAGCGACAGCGTCGGGCTTGACTCTTACGTTACGGAAGGGTGCACGCTCGTGTCATGTTCAGCATCGGCGAGTTCGCCCGGCTCGGTACGGTCTCCATCCGCACGCTCAGGCACTACGACGAGATCGGGCTGCTGCCGCCCGCGAAGGTCGATCCCGCCACCGGCTACCGCGGCTACTCGGCCGAGCAGCTGCGACTGCTGAACCGGATCGTCGCCCTGAAGGAGCTCGGGCTGTCCCTCGCCCAGGCCAGGCAGCTCATGGACGGGATCACCCTGGAGGAACTCCAGGGGATGCTCATGCTCCGGCGCGCTCAGCTGGAACAAGAACTCGAAGAACACAGGAACCAGCTACTGGGAGTCGAAGCGCGGCTCCGCTATATCGCACGAGAGGGTGTCATGCCAGCAGACGACATCGTGGTAAAGAAGATCCCCGTCCTGGGGGTGGTAGCGATCGCTGCGCCCGCTCCGGCGTTCGGCGCGGAAAACATCGTTCCCGTCGTCAACAGGTCAGCGGAGCAGTTCGATCAGCTCGGGATCCGCGGGCTCGTCGAGGTGGCGGGACCTTACATGATCTTCTACGAGCACGACAACTACACCGACGTCACGGTCTACCTGGCCCTGCCGGTGGCCGAGGAGCCAGCCGAGCTGCCTCCGCCTGCGCAGTACCTGGTCCTGCCGGAAATCGAGGCGGCTGTCGCGGTGCGCAACGGCCTAGCCGCCAACATCTTCCCGATGGTCTACCACGATCTGCTCAGATGGGCCGAGGAGCACGGCTATGAGGCCCACGGGCCCGGACGCGAGATATGGGTCAACGAGGTGGACGATATCGCCGACATCGACCAGCAGGTATTCGAGATCCAGTTGCCGTTCTTCCGCCCGGAGACCGCGCCCGCGTAGGCGATCAGGATTCAGGCAGGCGGGAGACGATCTCGTCGGTGATCGACTCGGGTGGCTGGTCGGCGTCTACCTCCACGAGGATGCCCCGGTTCCGGTAGTACTCGATCAGCGGGCTGGTCGTCTCGGTGAACACCTCGAGCCGGTGCCTGATCACGTCCGGGCTGTCATCGGGGCGGGCCCGGGCGAGCAGTCGCTGGACCAGCACCGGCTCGGGAACGTGCAGGTAGATGGTGGCGTCGAGGGTCAGGTCCAGCCGGGCGCCGATATCGGCGGCCGTGATGGCCTGCGGCACGGTCCTGGGAAACCCGTCCAGTATGTACCCGCCGCGCGCGGCCGCGGCGGCCACGACCGGGACGAGCAGGTCGAACACGATCTGGTCGGGCACCAGGTCGCCGCGCTGCTGATGGGCGGCCACCTCGCGGCCGGCCGGGCTGCCGTCGCCGGCCGCGGCCCGCAGCACGTCCCCCGAGGAAATGTGCCGGACGCCGAAGTGCGAGGCGAGCCGTTCACCCTGGGTCCCCTTGCCGCCGCCGGGCGCGGCGAGCAGCAGCAGCCTCACGTCGCCTCCGCTAGGGGTTATTCATCCGGCTCATCGAGTCCTCGATCACCCGCCAGGCGGCCTCGGATCCCTCGAAACCTGCCGTCAGGGTGGACTTGCCGGGTTCGAGGTCCTTGTAGACGTTGAAGAAGTGCTCGATTTCGTCAAGGAGATGCTTGGGCAGGTCGCCTAGTTCCCGGACTTTCTCATAATCGGGGTCTCCGGCCACGACGGCGATGACCTTGGCGTCCGGTCCTTTTTCGTCGCGCATCCAGAAAACGCCGAGGGGCCTGGCGTCGACGTGGCAGCCGGGAAAGGTCGGTTCTGACAGCAGGACCAGCACGTCCAGCGGGTCGCCGTCCTCGGCCAGCGTATCCGGGACGAATCCGTAGTCGGCGGGGTAGACGGTCGCGGTGAACAGCCGCCGGTCGAGTCGCATCACGTGCCGCTCGTGGTCGAACTCGTACTTGTTGCGGCTGCCCTTGGGAATCTCGATCACGACTTCGATGATCTGCTCGTCCACCACTGAACCGTATCGTGCCGGCCTCAGGTGTCGCGAGACCCGCGATCCTCGCGGACCGCCGCCGGGCCCGTCAGGCGCGGATGGCCTCGAACGGCTCGGCGTGGCTGCTGTTGCCGTACCGGGACCAGTAGCGGGCCGTCGAGGCGATCAGCTCAGGATCGAGGTAGCCGGGCCAGCCGACCTGGGCGGTGAACGCGTCGATGGCCTTGAGCTTCCAGCCGATGTGACAGTCGATATTCACGAAATGCGTCGGGCGATAGTCGACGGTGGCCGACGGGGACTGGAAGCAGTAGACCTGACCGACGCGCCAGCACGCGGCCATGGCCGCGCGATGAGTGTTCCGGTGATCCTGCCGAACGTCGTGGATGGAGTGCGTGTAGACGATCGTCGGCTGGATTTCGGCGACGACTTGGTCGATGACGCAGACCGTCGGGTCCCCTTCCGGTATCCGCATGTCCTCCAGGTCGTTGAGGAACAGCCGGGCGCCGATGACGTCGGCGGCCTCTTGCGACTCACGGGCGCGCCGGAGCCGGTCGCCGTCGCGCGGGCCGCGGGACAGGGTCAGGATCACCACCGCGTCGCCCGCCGCCCGGTGGGCCAGGAGCGTTCCGGCCGCGCCGATCGCTACGTCATCGGGGTGCGCTCCGATGGCCAGTATGCGCCCAGGTCGGCTGGCTCCCACGAGGCCTCCCCGTTGACCCGCGTGCGTCTCCGGACACCCCTACGCACGACTCACGTTCAGTAACTAGCTGAGCGGAACTAGTTATATGGCAAGATAGCAGCCCTGATTCCGAGCCGGAAGACGGCCGGCACACCAATCAGGCGTCGCGTACCGCGCGGACCAGGGTGTCGATGGCGACTCCCGAGACGCCGTCTCGCTCCACGGTGCGGTGCACCCGGCCGGCCTTGAGCACGCGGAGCCCGCGCACCTCCGCGGTGATCGACTCGGGCGTGTACAGCACCTCCGGGTACTGCGGCCCGCCGACTCCCCCGGTGAGGTTGGTCAGGTCGTGGCCGACGACGAGCAGCGTGCCGCCGGGAGCCAGCGCCGCGCCCGCGCGAGCCAGGACGGTGGCGCGCAGCTCGGCGCCCACCTGGAAGTACGCGACGAGGACGAGGTCGAAGGAGTCCTGGTCCGGCTCGTAGTCGCACAGGTCAGCGACGATCCACTCGAGCCGCGCCTCGTCGACGCCGCGGGCCGCGGCCAGCTTGCGGCCCTTGTCCAGCCCGACCCGCGAGAAGTCCACGGCGGTGACCCGCCATCCGCGTTCGGCTAGCCAGACGGAGTTGCGCCCTTCGCCCGCCGCCAGGTCAAGGGCGCGGCCAGGCGGGAGCCCGGCCAGCTCGGCCGCCACGAACTGATTCGGCCGCGTGGTCCACTCGAACTCGGTGCCCGCGTACCGCTCGTCCCACCGTCGGCTGTCCACCTGGCCACTGTCCCCGATCGGCCCCGCGTTCGGCAACCCAGGGTGCTGCCCGCGGAGCCTGAATGACTTCCGGCACCGAAGCTCGTAACCTCGCCTCAAGGAGGAGGCAGAAGTGGCTCAGCCTGCTTACCTACTGCACCGCGGCGATGCGCTTGACGCGTACGGGAGCTGGCCCGCGCCCGTCGCCGTGATCAGCGACGGCGCGTACGGGGTACGCGGTTTTCACGGCGATACCACCGGCGTAGCCCCGCTGGCTGACTGGTACCGGCCGCACGTGGAGGCGTGGAGCCGCCATGCGGGGCCGGCCACGACCCTCTGGTTCTGGAACACCGAACTCGGCTGGGCTACGGTTCATCCGCTGCTGGCTGAGAGCGGCTGGGATTACGTCCAGGTCATAACCTGGGACAAGGGCGCCGGTCACATCGCCGGAAACGTCAACGGGAAGACCATCCGCCGCTTCCCCGTCGCGACCGAGGTGTGCGCCCTCTATCAGCGCCGCCTCGAACTGCCGGGCGCCGACGGCCTCATGCCCGTCCAGCAATGGCTACGTCATGAGTGGCAGCGTTCCGGGCTCCCCCTGGCCAGGGCCAATGAGGCGTGCGGGGTGCGGAACGCTGCGACCCGCAAGTACCTCACCCAAGACTGGCTGTGGTACTGGCCGCCTGGTGAGATGGTCGAGCGCCTGGCTTCGTACGCCAACGAGCGCGGCGCCGAATCGGGCTGGCCTTATTACTCCCTCGACGGACAAGCCCCGGTCACGGGGAAGGCCTGGGACACGTTGCGCCACAAGTGGCGACACGTGCACGGGCTTACCAACGTCTGGAGGCTCGCGCCGCTACACGGCGCAGAGCGGATTAAGGGAACGATGAAACGGGCCGCACCCCGGGTTTACCGCCCGAGCAGTCTGTCGGCGGCGCACCTCAACCAGAAGCCACTGCAGTTCATGCACCGCATTCTTAACGCCGTTACCGACCCTGGCGACGTGGTGTGGGAGCCCTTCGGCGGCCTGGCCTCGGCCTCGGTCGCCGCCATCGAGGCAGGCCGCTTCCCGTGTGTGGCCGAACTTGACCATGACTTTGCCGAGATTGCTGCTCAGCGCCTCGACGACGCGCTCGCCGGTTAGCACTCGATGACGTTGACGGCGAGGCCGCCGCGCGAGGTCTCCTTGTACTTATCCAGCATGTCGCGGCCGGTCACGCGCATCGTGTGGATGGCCTTGTCGAGGGAGACGAAATGCCGCCCGTCGCCGCGGAGGGCCAGGCGGGCGGCGTGGATGGCGGTAATGGACGCGACCGCGTTCCGCTCGATGCACGGGACCTGGACCAGCCCGCCGACCGGGTCGCAGGTCAGCCCGAGATTGTGCTCGATGCCGATCTCCGCGGCGTTCTCCACCTGCTCCGGCGTCCCGCCGAGCACCTCGGCCAGCGCGCCGGCCGCCATCGAGCAGGCGGACCCGACCTCGCCCTGGCAGCCGACCTCGGCCCCGGAGATGGAGGCGTTCTCCTTGAACAGGACGCCGATGGCCGCCGCCGTCAGCAGGAACTGTTCCACGCCCTCCGGCGAGGCGCCCGGGACGAACCGGTCGTAGTAGTGCAGCACCGCGGGGATGATGCCGGCGGCGCCGTTGGTGGGCGCGGTGACGACCCGGCCGCCGGCCGCGTTCTCCTCGTTGACGGCCAGCGCGTACAGCGTGACCCAGTCCATGGCGCGGAGCGGGTCATCGCCGTTCACCTCGCAGGTGAGTTGCCGGAACAGGCGCGGCGCGCGGCGCTGGACCTTCAGCCCGCCCGGGAGCATGCCGTCGGTGGCGCACCCCCGGCGCGCGCACGCCTGCATCACGTGCCATAGCTCGCGCAGACCCTCCCGGACCTGCGCGGACGTCCGGCCCAGGGCCTGCTCGTTCGCCAGCATGATCGCCGAGACGGGCAGGCCGCTGCTCGCGGTGTGGGCCAGCAACTGGGCCACGGTCGAGAACGGGTAAGGCTGGACACAAGTGTCCGGCACATCGGGCGGCTGTCCGGTTTCCGTCTCGTCCGTGACGAAGCCGCCACCGACCGAGTAGTAGGCGCGTTCGGCCAGCGCCGACCCGCCGTCGTCGTAGGCGGTGAAGCGCATCCCGTTGGGGTGGTAGCTGAGCTTCTGCTTGCGGTTGAACTCCAGGTGCTCGGCGACGGTGAATCCGATCTCGTGCTCGCCGAGCAGCCGGAGTGTGCCCCGCGCGCCCATGGCCTCCAGGCGGGCGGGTATCGCGTCCACGTCGACGGTGGCCGGCTGCTCGCCTTCCAGGCCGAGCAGGACGGCCTTGTCGCTCCCGTGGCCCTTGCCGGTCAGGCCCAGCGAGCCGTACAGGCAGACCCGGACGGTCCGTACCGCGGGCAGCAGACCCTCGTCGCGCAAGCCCGCGGCGAACATCCGGGCGGCCTTCATCGGGCCGACGGTATGTGAACTAGACGGGCCGATGCCGACCTTGAAGAGGTCAAAGACGCTGATCGCCATGGCTGCGCTCCACCGCAGGCGGATGTTCAGTGAAAGACTACGGTCCGGTCGCCGTTGAGCAGCACGCGGTGCTCAGCGTGCCAGGTCACGGCGCGGGCGAGCACCTGGGCCTCGACGTCCCGGCCCGCCTCGGCCAGGCGCTCCGGCGAGAGGGTGTGGTCGACCCGGATCACGTCCTGCTCGATGATCGGCCCCTCGTCGAGGTCGGGGGTCACGTAGTGCGCGGTCGCGCCGACCAGCTTGACCCCGCGCGTGTGCGCCTGGTGGTATGGCTTGGCACCCTTGAAGCTCGGCAGGAACGAGTGGTGGATGTTGATCATCCGCCCTTCCACCTGCTTGCATGCCTCGGCCGACAGGATCTGCATGTACCGGGCCAGCACGATGAGGTCGGCGTCGGTGTCCGCGACGATCTCGAGCAGCCTGGTCTCGGCGGCCGCCTTGGTCTCCGGCGTGACCGGGACGTGGTGGAACGGGATGCGGTAGGACTCGGCCAGCTCGGCGAAGTCGGGGTGATTGGAGACCACGCCGACCACCTCCACGGGCAGTGCGCCGGTCTTCCAGCGGAACAGCAGGTCGTTCAGGCAGTGCCCGAGCCGGGAGACCATGATCAGGGTGCGCGCCCGGGCGGCCGTGTCGTGGAGTTGCCAGGACATGTGGAAGGCCTCGGCCACCCACGAGAAGCCGCGCTCAAGCTCGGTCAGGCCGGTACCCAGCGGCGGCACGCTGAAGTGCACCCGCATGAAGAACCGCCCGTCCGGGCTCTCCCCGTACTGCTGGCTGGCCAGGATGTTCCCCGAATGCTGGACCAGGAAGCTGGCCACCGCATACACGATCCCCGGCTTGTCCGGGCAGGAAAGCGTGAGCACGTACTCACGACCGCGGTCCATGCTCATAACGCTTGCCCTAATGTTGCTGATAGTGCAACCTAGTTCTTAATATGCAACAATTATGCCGTGGACGTGCGAGCATGGTCAAGGCCACTCGGTAGCGTTGCGCTATGAGCAACAGGGTCGAGCGGATGGGAAGCCCGGGGGGGCCGGGCCGGGAGGACTCGGGTCCGATCCAGTCGGTGGACCGGGCGGCAGCCATCCTGGAGATCCTGGCCCGGGACGGCGAAGCCGGGGTGACGGAGGTCGCGCGCGAGCTCGGCGTGCACAAGTCGACGGCGTCCCGCCTGCTCGCCGCCCTCGACCGGCGGGACCTCGTGACCCAGGACACCGCCCGGGGCAGGTTCCGGCTGGGCGTGGGCCTCGTCCGGCTGGCCGGGGCGGCGGCGCGCGGGCTCGACCTGGTCCAGGAGAGCCGGCCGGTCTGCCGGGCGCTGGCCCAGGAGGCCGGCGAGACCGTGAACATCGCCATCTTGTCCGGCCGCGACGCGCTCTACCTGGATCAGGTGGCGGGACCGGCGGCGCTCTCGCCGCACAACTGGGCGGGGCAGCGCATCCCGCTGCACGCCACCTCGGACGGCAAGGTCCTGCTGGCCTACCTGCCGCCGGACGAAATCGCGGAGTACCTGATGCCGCTGCAGCGCTTCACCGACCACACCATCACCACCGGCTCCGAGTTGACCCAGGCGCTGGATGAGGTGAAACGGCATGGCTACGCGACCGCGGTCGAGGAACTTGAGAAGGGCCTGACCGCCGTCGCGGCGCCGGTCCGCGACGCCGAGGGACGCGTGGTCGCCTCCATCAGCGCCTCGGGCCCGAGCTTCCGCATCCCGGCCGACCGAATCCCGGCCCTGGCCGACTCGGTCCGACGGGCGGCCGCCGAGGTCTCCCGCCGCCTCGGCTGGACCGACTCCGGGGCCGGCTAGTCGCCTAGCTCCCGGCGGCGGCGAGCCACGAAGTCGTCAAGTTCGGCGCGGATCGCGTCGTCGAGGGGGGGCGGGGAGAAGTCGTCGAGCCTCTTGCGCCAGATCTCCCCGGCCCGGGCCGCGGTGTCCTTGGCGCCGAGCTTGAGCCAGCGCTCAAAGTTCGCGGTGGAGGAGAGCATCGGCCGGTAGAAGCACTCGCGGAACCGCTCCATGGTGTGCGCCGCGCCGAGGAAGTGCCCGCCGTGCCCGACCTCCTCGTGGGCGCCGAACGCCAGTGACGCCTCGTCGATCTCCAGGGGCGTGAACTCTACCCGCAGCATCTTCAGCAGCTCGATGTCGATGATGAACTTCTCGTAGCAGCTGACCAGGCCGCCCTCCAGCCATCCGGCCGCGTGCATGACGAAGTTGGTGCCGGCCAGGAACGTGGGCAGCAGCGTCATCAGCGCCTCGTACGCCGACTGGGCATCGGCCGTCTGCGAAGAATTCAGCCCGCCGCCGGTGCGGAACGGCAGCCCGTAATGCCGGGCCAGCTGCCCGGTGCACAGCAGCCCGATGCCCGATTCGGGCGTCCCGAACGCCGGGGACCCCGACTGCATGTCGATGTTGGACAGGAAGGACCCGAAGATCACCGGGCAGCCCGGCCTGATCAGCTGGGCCAGAGCGATCCCGGACAGGGCCTCAGCGAGCTGCTGAACCAGCGCGGCCGGGATGGTCACCGGCGACATCGCCCCCATGAGCAGGAACGGTGTCAGGACCACGGGCTGGGCAGCGGCACAGTACTCGAACTGGGCGTCCAGCATCCGGTCGTCCCAGCGCAGCGGGGAGTTGCAGTTGATCAGGGAGATCGTCGCCGGCACCCGCTCGATTACGTCCCGGCCGCCGAACAGGATCGACGTCATCGCGATCGTGTCGGCCGCGTTCGGGCCGGAGACGACGTTGCCCATGTAGATCTTGTCGGTCAGCGTCTGGAGCGCGTAGATCATGTCCAGGTGCCGGGAGTCGAGCGGCGCGTCGTTCGGCTCGCAGATCACCCCGCCGGCGGAGTCGAGCTCGTCGAACGCCTGGGACAAGCTGGCCAGCTGGCGGAAGTCCCGCAGCGTGGCTTCCCGCCGCACGTCGCCCTCGCGGACGAACGGGCAGCCGTACACCGCGCTGAACACCATGTGGTCGCCGCCGATGTGCACGGTGTGCGCCGGGTTGCGGGCCTGCACGTCGAACTCGCGGGGCGCCTTGGCCACCTGCTCCAGGACGAATTCCGGGTCGAGGTACACCACCTCGCCGTCCACCCGCTGGCCCGCCTTGGCGAATAGCTCGACCGCCTCCGGCTTGGCGAACTGGATGCCGATCTCGGAGACGATCCGGCGCCAGCCACGGTCCAGCACGGCGATCGCGTCGGGGGAGAGGATCTCGTACCTCGGCATCGTGTTGACGAACATCGCTCAGCCCTTTCCGGTGGACCTGCGGGTCAAAGGTCTGGAACTTGACCGATCTTAGACTCGGCTCTTACGATCACATAGTAGAACTAGGTCCCATAAAGTGGAACCTGCGGAACCTGCGCCGCTCCACGAACACGAACGGAAACCCCGGATGAGTAACCAGAACGGCACCCAGGCCGTCGACCGGGCGGCTCGGCTGCTCGCGGAGGTCGTGCACTCGGCGGACCCGATGACGTTCACCGGGCTGAGCGCCGCTACCGGGCTGGCCAAGTCCACCACGTCCCGGCTGCTGCTCGCGCTCGAGCGCAACGGGCTGGTCCGCCGCGATGACCACGGCCGGTTCCTGCCCGGCGAGATGTTCGTCAGCTTCGCCTGGCGCGGCGGGGCCGAGGCCGGCCTGGTCGCGGTGGCCCAGCCGTTCCTCGAGCGACTCGGCAAGGCGACCGGCGAGACGATCAACCTCGGCGTGGTCAGCAACGGGCTGGTGGAGCAGATCGCCCAGGTGGACAGCACCTACTTCATCGGCGGCACCAACTGGGTCGGGCTCTCGGTGCCGCTGCACTGCTCGGCGCTGGGCAAGGTCCTGCTCGCCTACGGGGCGGCGCAGCTACCGCAGGACAAGCTGGACCGGCGCACCGACAAGACCATCACCAGCGAGGCGGCGCTGCGGGCCGAGCTGGCCGGCGTCCGCGCCCGCGGGTACGCGATCACCGACGAGGAGCTGGAGCCGGGCCTGATCGCGGTCGCCGCGCCGGTCCACGGCTTCGACGGCGCCGTCGTGGCGGCGCTCTCGGTGTCGGCCCCGGCCAGCCGGATGACCAGGGACCGGGTGAGCGCGACGGCCGGGTACTGCGTCGCCGAGGCCGCGGGCCTGTCCGCGGTCCTCGGCTACCGCCAGCGGGCAGCCAGGCAGAACCGGAAGGCAGGTGCCGCATGAGCGAGCGGGGAGGCAGAGTGAGCGAGCCAAAGGGGCGCGGCACCGCCTGGACTGAGGAGCGACGCAGGAGCGACGAGGGAAGGCGACGCCTTAAGGCGCCCCGGAGGCGAGCGAGCGGGAAGGCAGTACAGTGACGCGCGAAGAACTGCTCAGCCAGTTGTACGACGACACGCTGGTCGGCAACAAGCCTGCGGTGCTCGACCTCACCAATCAGGGCCTCGCCCAAGGGATCGGCCCGGAGGAACTGCTGTACGAGGCGCTGATCCCGTCGCTGGAGGAGGTGGGCGCCAGGTTCGAGCGCGGCGACTTCTTCGTGCCGGAGATGCTCATCGCGGGCAAGGCGATGGCCGGCGCGCTGGAGATCCTGCGGCCGCTGCTGGCCGAGACCGGGGTCGAGACCATCGGCACGATCGTGATGGGCACGGTCAAGGGCGACGTGCACGACATCGGCAAGAACCTGGTCAACATCATGTTCGAGGGCGCCGGGTTCCAGGTCATCGACCTCGGCGTGCAGGTCGCGCCGGAGAAGTTCGTCGACGCGGTGCGCGAGCACAAGCCGGACATCGTCGGGTTCTCCGCGTTCCTGACCACCACGATGCCCATGTTCAAGGCGAACATCAACGCGCTGCAGAAGTCCGGGCTGCGCGACCAGGTCATCGTGATGGTCGGCGGTGCCCCGGTCACCCAGGAATACGCCGACGTGGTGGGCGCGGACGGGTACGCGGCCGACGCCTCGGCGGCCGTGGTCCGGGCCAAGGAACTGCTGCAGCGTCGCAAGGCGCTGGCCAGCGCCTGACGAAACCCGACCGCCTGAGGGGAAACTAACCGTGCACACCATCGTGTCCTCGGCGACCAAGACGGTGCGGATCGGCGACGACCAGCCGTTCGTGATCATCGGCGAGCGGATCAACCCGACCGGCCGGAAGATCTTCCAGCTCCAGCTGCGCAACGGCGACCTGTCCCGGGTCGAGATCGACGTCAAGGAGCAGGTGGACGGCGGGGCCATGCTCCTCGACGTGAACATGGGCACCCCGCTCGCCGACGAGGCCGAGCTCA